>ENA-UOTX01000056-UOTX01000056.1-compost-metagenome-genome-assembly--contig:-NODE-56-length-108151-cov-14.728843_pt1 | contig 108151 bp, 72 predicted proteins | sample MGYA00238143_ERZ746982 | MGnify/ENA primary metagenome ERZ746982 (study PRJEB28758, sample SAMN06268862) | compost metagenome | isolation source: single cell | place: USA: California, Emeryville, Joint... | reverse complement strand
ATAAAATAAAAGAGAGTCTTCAATTTCCATCGACTGCGATTTCATTGTCGAAATAATTTAGAAAAATCGAGAATGGAGGTGTATTGGCTTTCTAAAGTATGATGCCTTTCTCGATGAGAATAAACAAATAATACAACATGATGAATTTTATTTTATCGACCAGCATTTCCACATTATCGCACGTTCGATATCCTAATAGGATATATCTTTTAGATTTACTACAACATACTGAGAATCTATAAAATTTTTTTAAAGTTCCGTGAGAATCAAATGGTAAAACTTCAAGAAACCTCCCCTCACAGCCAGAAGGAAACTCCTTTCCTGCACAAATGGGACACTGCTTACAGGAAGAACTTCGATTTATATCAGAAAGAGATTGATAAAATCACCTACCACCTTCAACGGTCCCAGAGAGGTCTTTGGCTCACCGGAAGCTGGCTCTACCCTTATCTCCACCAAAGAGAATTCGCCCTTCTCGACATCTACAAGAAGAAACAGATTCTCGGTAAAGTGTTCAAAGAAGACATCGCTGGATATCAACATATCAACCCATCTATCGAATGCGACTTGGATAAAACCTTCGGTGCTCATTGGTACATTCCAAAGTACGGTCTTGGTGTCGGTGCTGGCTTGTTCGCTGTTGCTCACTTCTTCAACATCCCATATTCTTTCAGAGCGGGACTTGTTCTCATCCCAATAGCCTTTGATTACATTTTCAGATGGAATGATGTCGGTGCTTATCACAGATCCCTTCAATTCCTGAACTGGGCTGTTGAATACAGAAAGGCAATCGCCCAAACCGAAGTTGACAAGAAGCATTTCAATGTTGAAGGGCTCAAGACCTACAAGCAACAAATTAACTCAAAGAAGCCTCTGTTGGAACTTTATAACGACGTTGCTGCTGTTTTCTATCGTGAAAATGTCGAAGAGTTGAAAGATAAGTAAGAGACTCGACGAGGAGTCATTGAATGATGGCAAAAGTAAAATATCTGTAGTAACTGCTGCGAGATGCTATTCAATTTGTAATAATGCATGCTTTCTAGTATTTCATTTGCTATGAATATTTTCATGCGGCGAAACCAGCAGATACGTCTGAACTCGTAGTTAGAACTACAATAGCAAAGAACAATCTTATACTCTGCTTTCAAAACAAACTTTACAATTGCTTGATATGATGCCAAACGAAATAATAAATTCGATAAGAAGAGAAAATCGTAGAGAAGCTGTGGACCATGAGTAAAACATCTCAAGGATGAGTTTTAACAATAAACACTATTGTAATTGCAGAGTGAGGAGACTGACAGGCAATGATAATTAAACAGAGTAATATTACGTAAAAAGTAGATACAAAGCTCTCTGCCTTTCTTGAAATGCTGCAAGTTTGCTATCAAGTAATTCAGCTTTAAGAAGGATGTAGTAGTTGGAACCCTTGCCTGTATCGGATGATCGAGAAGATGAATAAGCGAATTTCATGAGCTAAGAAATTTCAGCGACAACAACTCACATACCAGACATGTTTTTCATATACGGTTTTCGTGAATAGTGTTTGCTTGCTTGTTTCAGATTAATCAGAGAGACATATAAAATTCCTTGTTGGAGATTCTTGGCTGTGTGATATTGTTTGAGCAAGTCGTAAATGTAAGCAAACTCCTTCAGTTACGAAAGATTGGAGACTCATTTTCTAGAATAACATTTCGTTTTCTTATCTTACAAATTAAAGTAACTCTGCTCAAACTTTGGTAACCTGAAACCTAAACGTTTAGTCATTATCTTTCATGAGCCACACGGCCTCTACTATTTAGCAGCTTAGAGAATATCAAACTTTCCTAACAAGCAGCATTTATTTCTATGTCGAATCTTAGCTTGACTCATCTCTTCAAAAAATAAACTCAAATTCAATTTAATAAGTTCACATTGAAAATTATCAATAAGCTCACACGTATTAATACGATCCCGAGCCGTTTGAAAGAACTAAATTCCCTCATTTCGGAAGAAATATTTAAGTTACAGACGAGGTCTTATAAAATTGACTCTTCAATTACAGAAACCTTCATAGAGGATCCTCCATTAAGAAATTATAGTGTGATCTTACATGACTTAAGAAAAGAGATCTTCCATTAAAAAATTTGAACATATATTCCAAGAGATGGTTTCATCACTTTTATCTATAAGTTTAATGTAATTTAAGTATAGAATTCCGGTTTTTCGCTCTTCAGCTTCGCTTGTTGGATCTTCTCAGGTACTTAGAAGTTGAATTTCTTCTTACATATTTTCAATTTAGTTTTTCAAGTCTTGAACATTTTCGATCTCTTGACCTCATAATGGGGTTCAGAGAATTCATTTCATCGAAATCAGACGGCCTGGAAAATTTCTTTTTCGACACTGCAGTTGACGGCAAAAAACTTTAAATTCCAGAAGTTTAAAAAAGCTTTTGATTAGAATGGCTCATGCTGCAGCTCATCAGAACTTTCCGTTGAAACATGTGTGTGGAAAAGTAAAACTCAGGTTTTTAAGTCTGCCATCTGCAGTTGTTCCTGCCAAGCCAATGAAATGTATCTTACAAGTATTTCATTGCTGTCAGAAAAACCGTCTCGTTCGACGTCTATAAATAGAACAGTCATTCTTCCAAATCTAATCTTCTATTCTAATATCTCTGCGTTCAGGTGAGAGGCCTGAACATCTTGCATTTTTCTGGAAACAGTCAAATTTATATGAACTCATCAACTGTCAAGAAATGAGTTTTCTCAGTAGGATCAAGAGTGAATTCTGATTTGGATCAAGTTTTTATTTATTTTCTATAAAAACTCTTTTTATATCAAATTAAAACGTGTCATAACAAACTTTGCTTTGATAATGGACATGAACCTCAACTATAATCTCTCTGACAACCTCAGTCGCGATGAAAGTTCGCTACACCAGGCCAAATATCAATGCCCAGAAGCCTCATGCGGAAAATTTTTTAAAACGAAGAGCTGCTTTGAAATCCACATGAAAGCTCACAACGGAGACCAACCATTCCAATGCCTTTTCGAAAACTGCGGCAAAAGCTTCGCTCAGTACACTACACTGCAAAACCACAAGAAAAGCCATACCAAAGAAAAAACTTTATTCAAGTGTGATCAGTGTGAGTCAACATTCGCTGTACAAGCGTGTTTAATTCGTCACAAGTTAATTCACACTGGTGAGCGACCATTTGTTTGTGAGATATGTATGAGAACGTTCAGCACCAAGTCTAATCTCAAGCAACACCAGCAAATCCATAAGGATGCGGTAAACTAATGGAGTTGTTTCCAGGAATAAAATAACATTTATAGGATGCTCGCCCAAAGTTTGAGTGTAACCGCTGCGGCAAGAGTTATCAATACCAGAACAGCCTGAACAAACATATGAAACACCATGCAAAAGAAGACGCTGCAGGGACTCTACACGCGTCGACAAGCGATGGAAAGGAATCTCAGACCACGAAAATAGATGAAGAGGATACGTCTCAGAGCCTGAAGGTTGAAAGTTATGGTGATTTACTCAAGAATCACAAAAAAGTAAAGAAAGCCGAGTCAGAGCCTGTGCCTCTAGGGCCGGCTATGGTGACTCCTGTTGGCCCACTAGGAGTTCCAATGAACTTAATAGAACTTGCGATCATAAATGAATACCTTCTTCGAACTGCAATGGCTGGGACATGTCTGACGTATAAATCGGGTCATTCATTGCTTCACAAACTTGTGGGAGGAGGCAATTTTTCGGAGGAAGAGAGTCCCGTCAGCGAGGGTTCTGAATCCATCGAGCAAACTTTTCGAAAGGGAAGAACAGGAAAAGATAACGAAGTCTTGAATGTGCTCCAGAGAGATTTTTTCGGTGAATCCTCCAACATCTGAGAACAGTGAGAAGTTAAGTTGTTGTGAATTGAGCCTTTTTCTCTTAAGATCAGCAACAAGACTATGGAAATCAATAATATCTTAGGTAATTAGAGGAGAATTTTTCTATAATTATTTTTATGTTTCTCATTGGAGTAAAATGCGAGAATATTTACAATGAAGATCATCATGATAGAGTTTATTATTATTGTCCATAATGCATGTGACTAAAGTTGTATATTGTTGAAAGAAATCTGATAAATTTGATCAAGAGTTGTCACTTTATTTGAAGAAAACCGCAACAACAAAAAAAAAGATTAGATACCTCAACAGAGGTTAGTAGGCGTGACTAATTGACGTTCGTATTCTAACTAAAATTTATATCACATTCGTTATTTATTCAACCTTGAGAAATATTAATTGGTTGATACTATCTCTCAACAAACTTTGCATTCCATTTGATATCACCAAAGACCACTGACCAACCTACATTTCAACAAGGTATATGGCGCTAACTCATTTTGCTAGTTGGTAAATTAATTAGAATGTATTTAGCCGGGCTGAGATTATTGACATTTTTTACGAATAAATCTAAATGTTAAACAAAATAAAAGTTTTCTGTTAGCGAAATAAAGATTTAATAAACAATAAACAGGTACATCAGCTTAAGATGTCTCACTCTACTTATGACGGCGACCGATTTTCTGAATTCTTACATAGTCAAGCCATACTCTCCAACGAGCAAAAAGAACTACTCCGAGTTTCCTTCCAAAAGCATCAAGACTCAAGCTTGATCACACAACTCGCTGATTTTTTCAATTCGCTTACTCCTTCCGATTTCTACGATCTTGCTGAGAGACTTCACGCGTTTTGGCAACATCAGCTTCTTCCTGGTTCTCCGAAGATAAAAGAAAAAAGCCATTCTCTAAGCACACTCCAGGCTATCCTCTACGGCAATCAATCCAAAAGATCCACGAAACCTTCCCGCAATAAAAGCCTGGGCCACATTCAGCTGTTGAACGAGAGTGGGGTAAACAGCTCCGGTCGTAATAGTGTGACTAAAGAATCAATCCACGAGAGATTATATAACGAATCTACTGTCCTTAAAAACATCAAGGTCATTCGGGAAGAGATAAAGAAACAAAGCGAGCTGCAGCCATGCACTTTCCAGCCCGAAATCCCTCATCATCACGACGAATATCTCGCTGGCAGCAGTCAGTATCTCTCGGCTGAGGTATTCGATAGACTGGCCAAAGACACAAAAAAAACTCATTTGAACCTCTGTGAGGAAATCAAGAAGCAGCTTGATCTGAAAGAGTGCACGTTTCAACCGAACGTACGAAAGAGTGGGTCAGGTCATAGCAAATCGAGAGATCAATCAACCAACCATTCATTTCTAAACCAGACTTTTGAGCGGTTGTATAATGAGAACATGGAGCTGATGAAAAAGAAACTCGAAGGAGAGAAGTTGAAGCAAGAGCAGGAAATGAAGGAATGCACGTTTTCGCCGAAAGTCAACGCGAGGAAGAAACACCCTACGGCCAGCTCAGAAAAAAAATCGCCGAGAGACTCAGTCGGGAAACGAAAGCACGCGCACGCGTTGTATGAAGATTTCTTCGACAGAGAAAAACATAAAATGCAGCTGCGAATGGACATTACAGCAGTAGTTGAAAAGGAACTGACGTTTAAGCCACAGCTGATATCCAAGCAGAAAGCCCGAGACCCTTCAGATAAGAAAGTAGCGCCACAGGATAGGCTGCTAGAATGGGAAAAGGAGCGAGTTCACAAGCTGAATATTATGAAGGAGCAGAAGCGAAGAGAGACGGAAGGTGACGGAAAGCCGATAAGGTACACTGTGGATAAGCCTCCGAAAAATAATACTGAAAGCGGTTACGAAAACCGCTATGAAAGGCTCTATCAAGACGGCGCATTGAGAAAAGCGCGGACCAATGTCCTTGAGAAACAGCGAATGGATGAGTTAGGCTGCACGTTCTATCCGAAGCTAGTGACATCGAAATCAGGTTCTCGGCTGAGGACAAGGGGAGGATCTCCATCGTCTCCAGAGAGAGATGGGTATTTTCACGATCATTCGAGAGTCGATTTGACTATGGATTCGAGCGTTCATTATGAGCCTTCAGCGAGTAATAAAGAAAACGCGCAGCCAAAACATCGGAAAACGATGACTCAGTTTGATGTTAGTCATTTTGGAAGACAAAGCGTTTCTAATAAAATCCCTCAGGCACAAAGAGGCGGGAATTTATCGTTTATTTCTCGGAAAATGTCAACGAGTATAAACACGAAGAGTAAAAATGGATAAACTCGATTTTCCACGGCTTGATTCTTTATGTGAGATGAGAGTTGTATGTTTTTGTTTGAGAAATTTTGATTGGCCCCCATATATATATAAATAGATAAATTTTTTTTGTTTTGTAAGTCCTGATTATGGCATTGTTTTTTGAGTCACTCTATGTATGTGAGTCAGATGTACTTCATAAAGTGATCTATTTTCGCATGTAAGCTTTCATCATTGATCATCATATTGAATGAAAAAGCTTATGAGGAGATTGGATATAGGATAGATAGCTAAGGCGTAATTCTTTATAAAATTGTATAGAGATAGCTCCATAGGGTGAAATACAATAATTAAAAAATATTCAAGAGTCAAATTTACAGATAATGTGCTGAGTTATCATTACCGCTTGTGAAAACCTCTGGTACCGCCTTCGGGGCAAGAAAACGCGTTCTGGTAAGGCCGAATATATGTTCAATACATTTAAGTTGTTTGCTAGCCGGCTGTGGTCACAGTGGAAAGAAAGACACCTACGAGCCTGGGTATTCACCGGAGAAACATGACCATGAGTCTCTCAGATTGAGTGGCCCGAAGCCGTCTGGAAGCGAGGAGATGCGAAGACAGACTGACTATTAACAAAAATAAACCGACACATCTAACGGGAAGAAAGCAAATTCTTTAAAAGCAAATGAGGACTCGAGTCGAAAACGGAGTGATTCGAGTTTGAGACACTTTCATGAGTTTGTTAGTTCCGATAGATAGATTAAATAAGACACGCATGCTTGCTCTCGAATAGGTAGAGTTAAAATCTCCATTAAATTTCTCTATGAAAGAGTATAGCGCTTGTATAATTCAAAAATATTTTAGAAATACAGTCTTAAATCACCAACTCTGCAATATTAATTATATCTTAATAGAGACATGTCCTTTGATGTTAAGGCATCCTATCCGTCAACAACTCCAGCTAACTACGGTCTCCACGTACAGTCAAACGAAGACAGACTGATCATTCCATTCGTGTCTAACCAATTCAAACTATCTCATTTCCCAGAAGAGAAGATAGGAAGGCGTATCTCTAAAGCGAAACTCGAAGGGCTGCTTGCGGAGATAGCTCGTCAAATCCAACAGAAGAAGGAGAAATCAAGGGAGAAATGGAGGCTTTTCGTTGCGCTATTAGTGCTGATTATCCTAACAGTTATTACTTTTATTGTTATGGTTCTGGCATATGGAGGTGGTGAGACCGAGCTACCGAGCGTTGAGGCTGGGAAGAAATCCGTTGCTTCGGTGATTGTTATCTTGGTGATGATAATGGGTGTCGGGTGGATTTACTCAGGGGCAAAAGAGTCTCGAGAGCATTCGAGAATTACGTTTCTGCTTGATGATATGAACAAAAGAAGAGGCTTAAAAAAACATAACTTATTTCTGAAGTTTGGAGATCATATGAAGTGGTTGGAGTTCTATTTTGACTATCGTAAATACAAAATGATGGAGCAGAAAAAGCTCGATGAAGCGAACAGTCTCATCAGCGGAAATATTAACAAAGGGAAAAATGCTTCTCCCAGGAAAAGTAAGAGAGTGTCGTCAATTAGTCATCGGAAGAAGGAGGTGGAGGACCTAGCTGTGGAGGACTTCCCGAAGAAATTTGATCCGTTGAATGAGTCCACTACTGCGAATCCAGGAGCTTTCCTTCATCCGAGTACGTATGGAAAACTGCCTGATAGCAGTTTTGATTCCTCGATGGCAAGCTCGAATGAAATCAAGAGAGTCAGAAAATCAAAATTTGAATAGGGGCTATGCTTTTAATGTAATTCAATGATAATGGCGTAAACAAATATCAGCTTCGCCTCAGAAGAAAGATGATGGAGAGTTCCTAATTATTTTATGTGTCGTTGTAATGATAGCGGACTATGTGATATCAAAGTTATTTTCAAAATAAGGTGTTTCCTGTGAGATTAGAGGAAAATAGATATTTTCTGAATCTCTACAAGTGGTATGAATAGATAGATGCTAAGTTTGAGTTCAATGCTTAATATTTTAATTTTGTTTCGTTTCACTAATAAACAATTTACTCAAATTGCACAAATCTCGACTTTTCTCTTTATTAATCAAGGAAAAGAAATTAGCCGTCTGTCCTTGTTCTGGCCTTGAAAAATATAGCTATAATGACTTGGACTCGCACAAGAGCAATTCACAATTTAGGAAAATTCGTTAATTTCCTCTAGAATTAATTTGAGGTTGATATTCTTTTCCAGATGGCATTTAAAGTGCAGTGCATGCATACAAAACAATTTTACAGCGAAAAATTAGTCATGCATTTTATTGAGCCTAAAGAAGAGCGCCTGACACAATGGGAAGGATTCAGCAACACAATATGAAGAGAGTAAACATTAACATTTATGAAAAAATATAATATCCAAAATGAAAAATGAGAATTTGAATACCTAGTGATTAGTTCTATCTGTGTTGAGGTATGCAAATGGATCAAGTCTCTTGAAGTCAAAAAATTTATTTTAGCATTTATAAGCACTAATAATCATAATCAATGGGCCTAAAATTCAATGAACTCCTCCAATTAACTCTCTTTAAAACCGATCTTGCTGAAGCAAAATTTTTCCACAGAAAGCATATTAATTACAGGTTTCTGTCATTGCCAGCTCGAGTTATTTAAATTCGTATTGCATATCCCACATCAATCAAAGAGACTACTCTCCAGCATGGAGCGAAGCTATTTCTTCTCTCTGTTCTCACGGTTTACTCTGTGACCAGACTCCGACTTCCTTCTTCAAGAGCTAAGAAATCATTGCTCTCATTTAAGATTTCTGTATGCTTTAATTAGGATTCGCACGGCGAGTCTATAAAAATATAAGATTATATTTCATATATTTCAAGAAGAAGAATGTCCAAGAGAACTCAAAAGGTCGGTATCGTTCGTAAATATGGTACTAGATACGGTGCCTCACTCAGAAAAATCATCAAGAAGTTCGAAGTACAACAACACTCTCGTTATTTCTGCCCATTCTGCGGAAAGGTTTGTTAACATCGCCTAAACAAGAATTTCTTACCTCCTTCAAATCGATTAGACCTCTGTTAGAAGAGTCGCAGTAGGTATCTGGAGATGCAATGGTTGCTCTAAGGTTGTTGCAGGAGGCGCTTGGCAATTAACGTAAGTTTTCTCAAGGAATTTCTCATTAAATATGATTTCTTTAGAACTGGCCCTGCTGTCATTGCTAAAGCCACATTAAACAGACTGAAGAAGATGAGAGAAGAACAAGAAGGAGCATAAACGATTTTTATCGCCTCGGGCTCTGCTGGTTTTTCTCCATAGCAGCAATTTAAAACTCTTCATATTTGCAAATATTATCTCTTTGACGCAATAATGAATGTGCCAATGATCATAGCATGCATATTTCTCATCGTAAATGGCCTCGGAAATCTCTACCCTCAAGGATAAAAACATAAAAAAGTGATATTATGATGAGTTTTCGTATGTATTTCTTTCTCAGTGGGTCATTAAGGAAAATCATGCTTTGGGTTAAAGACAGAGCGTTGATAAGTTCTACACAAAGAGTAGTTAGGTAGTGAGGTGGGCAAGTAGGTTTTGTAAGATAGATAAAAAAATTCTAAGTTGGGATGATTTAACTCAATAACATAAGAAAAATTAATAATTAATCGAAAAAACTAATTTTCAAAAAAATTTGAAGATGCTCCGTGAAGGCTGGGTAGAATTTTATTATGGTATTTGTGAGAACTGGATTTCAAAAGAATATTAAAATGGATTTCTGGAAATGTGTATGAGTGAAAGATCAGGTAATATGGTAATTTGAGACTAATCAAAATAACTTTGTTGAATAAACGTTAACTGCTTGGTATAGAGTCGTGTCTCTCGAAAAGAAATGTGCGTAAGAGCTTGTATAAGATAGAAACTATGCAATTAAGCAAATATAGTCGATGTATTCACTTTGACCGAATGGAAACTTATCTTAAATTTTCCAGCATTGATTATGTAAAATTATATAAATATTTATTGAAAATATAGATTACGAATGAGATACTATTTAGGGTTAATAAATACTATATGGCAGTAATACTTCATGATAATTTCTTATGATAATTGTTGGAACCTTTGCTGAGCAGATATACTGATAAGGATATTAACTGAAAAATGTTATGCTATGTTGTTATTTACTAGAGAAAACTAAATGTTAGTTACTATATAGCACTGCCTTTCAAGGTAGTTCACGCTACTAAAGTGAAAGGGTAATCTTAAGACCTAAGCTATTATTACCAATCATGATAATATGATTACTGCTGAAACTCGTTGAAATATGCAAACAATCAAAATAATTTTTTCAATTATACTCGCCTATTCATTTCCTTTTAACACTATTTATTCTGGGTTTTCATCTGGCGCTGTTATTACGAATTTAAACCCAAATTTGAAATTTCCCTTCAAAGCATTTTCTTTCTCTTTTGAGAGCCTTTTGCAACCTGAAAGTATAATTTCCTTGATATTCTTCCACAACTCCTTCTGCCCAAGGCTAATTCCTCCTTTATACCCAATCAAATTATACGACAAATCAATTTCTTCGAGTTTGACCCAAATCTTGTTTTTCACAAGACTTTCTACTCCTGCATTCGTTATCTGATTTCCTGAGAGATCAAGCTTTTTCAGATTTTTCCAACGAGAGTTGCTTCCGATCTCAGCTGCACTTATATCTGATAGTCCATTCTTCTGCAAATAGAGTTCTTCGAGAGCAATCCAATTAGGATTTCGCGCAATAGCTTCACATCCTTTATCATTGATCCCGTTGGTTCGCAGCGATAATATCCTCAGTTTCGTCCAGCAGACATTCGTACCAAGCGCGATGGCCCCTGGAATCCCTATCGCATTATTAGATAGTCTTAGTTCCGTCAGATTAGACCAATGAGTAATTTTCCCTATCGCTTCAGCACCGTCATCGCCGATTCCATTTGAATTACCCCAGAAAATTTCAATATTCTTCCAATGAGAATTCCCTGCAATCGCAATTGCTCCTTTGGCTTCAATTTCATTCTGATGGATTCCAAACTCTCGAAGATTTATCCACGTTGAATTACTCCCTAGTGCTGTACACCCTTTGCTGGTGATTTGGTTGCCAAACAGCTCAAGCCTCGTTAAATGCCGCCAAATATTATTACTCCCTATCGCGATGGCTCCGTCATCTCCAATAAAATTCCCACTCAACCATACCTCCTCAAGGTTCGTCCACGCTGGGTTTTTTGAGATTGCTGAGCCACCAACATTGCCGATGTGATTCCCTTGCAATCGAAGGATCTTCAATTTGCTCCAAGTTGCATTAGCCCCTATCGCAGTAGCGCCTTCCGGTCCAATGTCGTTCTTCCCAAGGTGAATTTCCTCGAGATGAGTCCACGTTGTATTTCCCGCTATTGCTTTCGCGCCTAGGTCACCGATGTTGTTTGCATCAATGGCAAATTTTTTCAGGTTCTTCCAGGCAGTGTTTTCCGCCAGAGCAAGCGCACCGAACTCACCAACGCTATTCGCGCTCAGGAAGAGCTCTTCGAGATTTACCCATGATTCGTTCGCCGCGAGCGGTGCAATGCCTTCATAAGCAATCCCATTTGACCCTAAATCAATCTTTTTGAGATAAGTCCAAGTAATATTGGCTCCTATAGCTGAAGCGCCAAAATTTCCTATCTGGTTTTCTCGTAACCAGAGCTCTTGCAGATTTTCCCAGGTGCAATTCTTTCCGATTGCCATCGCGCCTGCATCGCCAATATTGTTTCCTTGCAAACTTAGAACTTTAAGATGTTTCCAAGTCGTGTTTTTTCCGATAGCCCATGCGCCGGAATCTCCAATGTTTATCTTATCTAGTACAAGCTCTTCAAGTTTGGTCCAGGTCGTATTCGTTCCAATGAGCACGGCGCCTTCATCGGAAATTTCGTTCTGCCCGAGATTCAAACTCTTCAAATTTGTCCACGAAGGGTTGTTTTCTAACGCTATTGCTCCTTCGGCTCCGATGTTGTTTCCGTATAAGTGCAATTCTCTGAGGTTGCTCCAGGCTTTATTTTGTCCCAGTTGCCTCGCGCCTTCGTCGCTCACTTGATTCTCGCCCAAATTCAAGAACTTTAGACTAATCCAACTGATATTACCTCCAATAGCCTCCGCTCCATCGTCCCCGATTTTATTCTGATCCAACCAAATATTTTCGAGTTTAACCCAGGATTCATTTTTTGCAAGTGCTGATGCTCCTTTATCGCCTATATGATTCGTGCTGAGGTCTAGATCCTTGAGATTCACCCAGACGGTGTTACTACCAATCGCTTCTGCTCCATTGTCTCCGATTTTGTTGCTATTGAGCGAAAGCTCCTCGAGATTACCCCATGTCTTATTATTTCCTATGGCTGAAGCGCCCTCATCGCCAATCTTGTTATCTGAAAGATTAAGAAGCTTGAGATTCTTCCACACTTTGTTATTTCCTATAGCAACTGCTCCTTCGTCTCCAATTTCGTTATATTGCAGCCAAAGCCCTTCCAGGTCCACCCAAACATCGTTTTTACCAATTTCCACCGCACCTTTCATTCCGATTTCAGTGGAGACTAATTGAAGGTTTTTCAGCTTTTTCCAGTAGATATTAGCGCCTAGTGCGGCAGCGCCTTCATCCCCAATCTTGTTTTCGTTCAAGCAAATAAGTTCGAGGTTCTCCCACGATTTATTACTCCCGATTGCCGAAGTTCCTTGCCTTCCGATCTTGTTCGTTTGCAGTTTCAGTGTTTTAAGGTGGATCCAATTTTTATTACTTCCGATAGCGATAGCACCTTCATCATCGATATTGTTCTTGCCAAGACCTAGTTCTTCGAGCTGAGATAATTTCTCGCTCTGAGATAAGGCTATTGCGCTTTTAGAGCTGATGTTATTGCCTTCTAACTGCAGTATTTTGATGTTCTGGCAGATCATGCTGCTCATAAGCCCCAATAAGCCGTTATCACCAATTTTGTTTCCATCGAGGTCGATGTCTCCGAGGTTGGATAAAATCGTATTTGCTGCTTCTGAAGAAAAAACAGCTTCGGTTAATCGGTTCTCCTTGAGGATGAGTTTCTTCAAACCCTTCCACGACATGTTTTTCTCAATTATTGCGGCAGCACCAAGGTCTCCAATCTCGTTTTCACCGATCCAAAATTCTTCTAAATTGACCCATGTTTGGTTTTGTGTGAGCTCCAAAGCGCCTTCGTAGCCAATTTCGTTCGCCTCAAGCCCAAGTTTTTTGAGACTGACCCAACCGATGTTTCTGGCCAAAGCTCCTGCGCCTTTATCTCTAATACGGTTATCATTTAGCCAGAGTTCTTCGAGTTTGGTCCATGTGTTGTTTAGGCTAATAGCTGAGATTCCCTCATCGTCGATAAGATTCCATCCTAAGCTCAAAATTTTTAGATTTTGCCAGGTCGTATTGTTTCCGATGCTCACTGCACCTAAATCTCCGATTCCACACTCAGCAAGCCGCAGATCTTCCAAATTCACCCATGCTGTATTATTTCCAATGGATATAGCGCCTGCATCCTTGATCAAGTTCTGAGATAAATGCAGCTCTTTGAGAGTAGACCAAGTTTTGTTTGCACTGATTTCAATCGCAGCTTTGGGTCCTAGATTGTTTCTTCGGATGCTCAAACGGTGGAGATTGCTGAGTTGTTCGCTTTTTACCAACTTTATGATGGTGTCCAATTCGACTTTCTGATCATCGAGGTCAACAATGCTGTTTTCTGCGGGTTTGGGATCTTCTTGCATTTAGAAGATTTCTCAGAATAATATCAGAATCTGTTGTAAATTTATTTTAGTTAGAGGCTATTGCATTTTTTCCGAGCCTTGGCTAAGTGAAAAAAGGAGGAATCTCAGCAATTCAAGCAATAATCACCATGCAGAAGGACGGTCGCGATTGATCTGGGCATTGCTAACTATCGCATCTAGAAATAACAATTTATAGATCCAAAATTCAGGTTAGGTAAATGTATTATACTTAGAAATGAGATTTCTCAAGAAATGAGCAACCCACCTCGAGGATAATTCGAAAATTGTCATGGAATTTGTACAAATCAAGGTCCCTGGGGACAAAAGTCAGCAGAAATTCCTTAAAGAAAAAAATTTTGAATTCAATAACTAAATTGATCAACAGAGAAAACTCGAAAATTTTAAAAATCGAATACCGCTTAGCAATAAAAAGATTCCATGATTTCAAGATACTTTCATTCATGTTTAAAGAAACTCGAACTTCGATTTCTCCTGCTGCTTTACAGAGGCAAACTCGACGAAGAGACAGTAGAAACCTACGAGAAATATCTCCAGGCACCGAATGCGAAAGATTTGGAAGTTTTGATATTGGATGAATTAGAATTCACCAAGTACTCATTTATGCGCCCTTTCAATCACTATAATACCTTTTGTAGATTCTACTACCTCGTTCTAAGCTACCTCTGCTTGTTTTTACTCGCCTACATCAATAAATATCTCACTCTCATCATGCTGATACCCTCGCTGTTGTGCTTCTATTTGTATTTCACAAGCGAAAGGAAATATTACATCGATGGCCTAGAAAAACATTTGGTAAAGGCAACTGGAGTTACGGAAATATATAAAGCTAATTTTTCAAGGAATCAGCATCAAAGATCCGCTATGAGGACTCGAAGCTTGTGCTAATCGGCTGGGATAAAAAGCCGAATCTGGAACTCTGTTTCTAGTACATGTTTTCTAGCACAATACTCTAATTTAGCAGCTTTTTCAACCCAGTGATTGTGTCAACGCTATTTTTCTACCTCTGCGGCTATGAGACTAAAGCTGTGATAACTTGCTTTGTTGGATTGTTCCTCATGGTAAAACTTAAGCCAATGTTTATTGATTGATGGATTTATTTGCATTAAGTTGGGAAGCATTAGAGCATTACACAGGCGCGCAGAGAGTGACAAGCATATTTTAAGCACACAGTTAAATGCTTTCTACCAGGATCAGTATTTCAATAAGATGCGATTGAGAGGTAAGCCAACTATTGATCTAACTTAATTTTCTATGAATTTAAGTGGTTTATAAACGAAAAAAGCAAGAATATCCGGTAGGTGATAACTAGTCTAAATCGAAGATGCGAATTATGATTCATTGTGAAGAATATAATGAGAATTGAGATAAAAGCGGGTCTTTTCGCTATGCAAATGTGCAGATATTTATTGTTTTTCTTTGTAATTAAGTCCTGGTTCAATGGTTTTCTTCATGAAATCTGCAGTGCGAGAACTAATACACCAACTCACATTCGCTTATCACGGAATAGGAACACACAATCAGTAGAAAACATTAATATATTAATTTATTGACTCACTATGCTCGCATTTGTAACATAGGCTTGCGATATATAATTACTTGGATCATGGACTCATCTACAAATACGCAAATACCTTATGTAAACATTAAAAACTGAATTCAAGAGCCAAAACATAAATAAGCAGCTAAAAACATACATAATTAATGATAGTGGCGGTTTATCTAGCAGCAGCTTTTGTTAATTCACGAATAACTAATTGTTTGAGGCTCGGGAAGTCTATTGGTTTGGTCAGCATATCCTGCATGCCAGCTTCCTTACATTTCGTGCGGTACATCTCCTCTGTGTGACCCGTTAACCCATAAATCGGAGCATTCTTCTTCGCTAATTTTTGCCTCTTAGTAATCTCTCGCGTTGCCGTGAACCCATCGACAACCGGCATTTCACAATCCATCAGAATTAGGGCAATCTTATCGCTTTGCTGCATATAAAGGTTAATAGCCTCTTCTCCATTCTTGGCTTTGAAGCAGACAACACCAATCTTTTCCATGAAATTTCCCAGGAGATTCAGATTGAAGAAATCATCCTCAGCGACCAAAATCGCGAGATTTTGCATGTCTTTTTTCTCGAGATCGGAGATCACTTTTTGCACCACCTCCAAAGAAATCGGCATTTCGAGGTAGACGTCCGCTCGTATCGACCCATTAGGATTGAGACACTCTTTCTTCTCCTTCTCATTGAATACAGGCGATATGACGAGAATCTTAGTCGCTTTCCAGTTTTCTTTCTTCTCATGTTCTCTCATGAGTCTCACCGTCGCCTTTCCGTCAGGGCTAGGAATGCTGAGGTTGATCGCAATGAAATTGAAGTAGCCGTTGCCTTTCCTCTTGAAGCATTCTACGGCATCGACACCGTTGTCCATTACCATAACGTCTTCGATGTTTGATTTGCCTAAATAGCGTTTGATAAGGTCTTGGTTATAAGCGTTATCGTCAACAACCAGCGCTTTTTTGCAGTTGAGCGTGGGTAATGTATTCAACGTTGGCATCTTGAGGATCGAAGAGTTTTTCGGCACGGCCTGAGTCTCAAGCAGAATCACAAAGCAAGTGCCGTAGTTTTTCTTCGAATACACTTCGATTCTCCCATGCATCAGCTCAGCAATCTCTTTCGTAATCCACAGTCCAAGTCCAGTTCCAATCTGTCGTTTAGAAGACTCCTCGCTGACCTGCTCGAATTTTTTGAATAAATTCGAAAGTGAGGCTTGGGTCATCCCGCAACCTGTATCTACGATCTCGAGACGAAGGTACCCATGTACCCCTTCGAAATCTGTAAGCATCGTGGCTCCGTTATATTTTTTGAATCTCTTTTTATTCGTGTCCAGGAAGTCGTAGTCACACAAATGCTTCTCATCGAAATCGTTGATATCGTCTTCATTGTCGAAATCCCCTTCGGTTTCGGCTGAGTTCACTGAGAAATACCAAGGCTTCAATTCCTTCTCACCCAGCTGATTTGTCGTGACGAAATCCACGTACCATTTCACGGAGCCTTTATCCGTGAATTTAGCGGCATTTGTTGTCATATTCAACACGATCTGCATGATTCTGTGGGGATCGATCTTGACGTAGGTCGGGATAGAGCTGCTGACGTACACTGAACCATAGAGTTTCTTCTTTCTGATGATATCATTGGTTACGAGCCACATTTTCTCGACGAATTCTCGGATATTGCAGCTGATGTAAGAAATCTCCAGCTTACCCGAATCGATCTTCGAGCTATCGAGAATATTGTTCAAAAGCTGGAGCAGGATCTCTCCGCTGACCTTCGCGTCTTCGATCATCTCCTTGATCGATTCGTCCTTTATACTCTCTTTCGCAAGGTCGATATTTCCCAGCAGACTATTAAGCGGATTTCGAATCTCATGAGAAAATCGCAAGATGAAAATCTCCTTCTGCTTGATTAGCTCGTTAACTTCGGCAGGGATGTTTTCGCATCGAAGTTCCGGCGAGCTGTGTTTTGAATCTGGTTCTGACTTGAGATTAACCGCAGGCGTTTGCAGACTGGTGACTTTTGTGACCGATTCTGAATTTAAGACATAGAAACTGTAAGCCACGGAACAACCGTATAAGAATATGAATTGTAACCATGCCGCACCGTGATTCGCCAAAGAACCGTCCTTTAGACTGCTTCCGTACACTAAATAGACAGACCAAACCGAGATTGAGATCATCAGGTAGACAAACTGATGGAACCAGTCGAGTTTTCGCTTCAAATTAAGCACTGGAACAACACAGGAGACAATGGAACAATAGGTAAATTGGAGAGGGCTGCAACAGAGGAGAGCGGGAGGATAGACTGCTAGAATATTCAAATAAATTAAAATGTTTTTCTCTTCGAAAATTTTGATCTTGATGTTGAGAACGAAGATGACGATTGCTGCTAACAAATGAAATACACAAGAGTGATAGTCGCCAACAATCAGGCCTTGAAAACTGAGCGAGAGCAAAATAATCGAAATAGTGGTGATTTCATCTTTTGGGAGGTAGTCTTGAAGGGTTGGAGACTGGACACCGTTGGGTTTTGTTTGGTCCTGGGATTTCGAGGTCTCTATTTCCAAATTTGTCTTTGAAGAGAGCTTTTGGAGCATTTCAGAGAGGAAACCTGTTTTAATATTCTATTCTAATCGAAACACTTTATTAAATCTTACTGGGTTTTTATTTGCTGTACCGTACTGTGAGAGTTATCGAATTTAGTTTATCCAATCATTGAAAAAACCTTGCTTTTGTTCATGAACGGGCCTTCGGCGTCTCTTCGCTGAGGCGTTACTTCCGAACAATGATTTCATATTCCCTGGTATTAGAACTCTCCATAGAAAGTAAAGGGTCTTTAGTTGGCAGGGAAAAATTATCGAAATTTGTACAATAATGTTGTCATGAGCAAAGAGGGGACTCGGCTTTGCGATAATTAGCCAGATAATTTTGACGATTTATTTCGTAATGTTTAGAGGGATTGTGTGTTAATATCTATAAGAGCAACTGTAGCTTCAACAACACTACAAATAGTTGATTACGAAATTTTTTATAACATTTCGTGTCCTAAATGGTGGACTTCAGGAACCAAAATTCTTTTAGCAGATAGCATTTCTTGAACGAAACTGAGAGGATGTCATTCTGATAATGAGATGCTTAAGTCAACTCAATATGGATTGATATTTTGAGAAAGTGACCTTCAATAAATTAGTCCGATCATCAAAATCAAAATTTGTTCATCACACAAGCGTTCAGTGCTCTATTAAAATCGATAAGTTGCTCTTGAATCTCAGAGAGATTGGCTTGAAATTTTCTGATGACCATTCATAACCAATATAAATAGCATAAATAAGGGAGAATGGCTCCTCTTAGCTTGCTGCTGGCAGAGGTTTGGCGCTAACAACAGCTTTCTAACTTTTGAAAGGGTCTAATTTCGAAAACTAAAAAAACTAAAAATAAAACCTCTCATGAGAAATACACTAACTCTCTCTTAACATGATCCTATTTTCAATATAAATTTAATTGAGAAGAGAAGAAAATATTCACCGGAGGAGTCATAGTTGATTCGTTAAATATGAGAAAAGAAGTTCTGAAGGGAAGGGAATGCTTTGAGATGCAACTAATTTCTGATATTAGCCTCTATTTCATTGAAGAGGATGAATGGGCAAGCATAGTGTATCTGCATCAAAACTGCGTTATTTTTCTGAGTTCATTGGGATTCATACAATCTCATCTTCGATGATGACAATATAATGTTTCTGAGCTTATTTTTAATATAAAAGCAATCAATCATAACATAAATTTTTTATTGCAGTTTCAAGCCAAATCTACTGAATATACAACAATTAGCTTATCGATAGAAAAAATAAATGGAAAAGGACAGAGGTGTCTCGAATTTCGTACTCGAGAGAAAAAAGAGGAAGAGAAGCACTGAATTAGATTTCTTTGAAAGGTATATCTCGATCTCGATTTCATACACTACATTTTTCGTGTAGAGTTGCAGTACATGACTTCGATATCCGCACTGAATCAAACACAGGAGCGATGAGTGTGGTCAAAGGTGATGAAAAAATCCCCGAAACTATCGGAAGCGTTGATAATCCGATCGACGATCTAATATATTCTGGAGAGTTAAAGGACCATCTGGAAGAAGAGCTCATTCAAGAGGATGAAAATCTGAAAGAATCGCTGACATCTCAGCACGAAAGAATCCAATCGCGAAAGGAGATAATCCAGCACCAGTACAATTCTTTCAAGCAAAACACTCATCTCTCAGAGCGTATCGCAACTGCAGACATCAGTCGAAATCACATTCAAAACTACAAAAATGACAGCCATACAATTTTTTCAGATGACCCTTACAATCCAGTTATCTTCCCCCAAAGAATGCAAACGGAAAGCAACCCACATGAGCTAATGATGACCTCGGATATACCTCAACAAACGATATACTCAGTAGATATTAAAGTCCGCAAGCTACGTCCCAAACTTGTAAGGTTAGCATATCTCTACAGTCCAAAGTATGCAGAAGAGGTGGGTCCGAAGATTAGCAATAAAACGTTTCTCGTTGGAGCCGATAACTCTTTGAAAAGCGTCGAAGTCACTGGGCAAGAGCTCCTTCACCCTGATTTTACCAAAAAAGCGTTTCGAAAGCAAGAAAAACTCAGCTTAGTTAAAGTCGACGAACATTCTGGTATTTCCATGCCGCAGTATCAAAAGTTTGATTCAAGCATTTCTGAGGAAGCAAAATCAAAAATTGTTATTGAAGATAAGCCAACAAGCAGATCAAACAAATCTACCCAGAGATCCTACAACAGAACGGAAGCATTGAAACAAAAAATCAAAGACCGGTCGTTAGGCTCGGTGGACTTGCTCGATTTCGAAAGTCGAGGTTCCTCGGCGAGTCGCTCAAGACTGCCTTTCCCTCATAAAACTATTCATGATAGTAGTAGAGATCCACCTGCTCGGAGTTCCCTTGACATCAGTGGATATTCTGCAAATACCGAAATAGATGAGTCTACTCCTCTTAGAACAAGAGAAAAGGACTCGAGTATTGAGAGTCAGCATGATACTGGCAATGCGAAATACTATTTGAGACAGAGCAGGAACAATGATACGTATTTCCCTGAACTATCTTATCAGTCAGCTTATCGACCTCTTATTTTGACTGATGACGATGAAGCCGGCAAGCATAATCAGTCATATACTCATCAACAAAGGACTGCGTATCATGGATTTGGGAATCATCAGAATTGTCCTCAGGGGCTTCCGATGCATTCAAATGCGAAACTTGTAAGGCAAAGCTGTAGTAGAGAAAGTACTTACCCTAAAGGCCGAGACATGAATTTGTCTCACTCAGTGGATCGGAGTCATAATGTTGAACAAAGCAAATGTATTGAGCTTCCGGAATTGGCAGGACGGAATAAACAAGGGAGCAGAAAAAGAGGAACGTCAACTAATTGTGTATATAAGCAAAAAATGACCTCAGTACGTCATGTGAGCAGGCCGAAAAAGAAGGCAGAGAAAAAGCATGTGGAGAGCAACACTAATCAGTGGCGTCATCCAAGCCCAAATAAGAATATTATTCGGTTTGCGACGGCTCCTCGACAGAGAATACAAATCAATCATGAATATTATTAAAATTTTAGAATTCGAGCCTTTTTTGGTGAGAAATTAGTGTTAGATTTGAATATTAAGATATATGCTTGACTTTAAAAGTAATACCAGGGAACTTGGTTCTCATTTGAATTCTTGTTTTTATAGAACTCCTTTCATTATCATACTCTCAAGATAACGTTATATTGTATAATCAGTTTACTTACAAAAAAGGGGAAAAATTTTTGAATTTTATGTTGTCTTGAATACTTCGTTTGGATGTATTCCTGTAATTTTATTTCTTAACTCTCTAAACGCCATGAACTGGAAATAACCTGCTATAAATAATAAAAGCTTTTGTCTCAACAAATATCATGCTCGCTTCAAATCAATGTTCATTATCCTTAACCTTTTTTGGGAATTTATTTTTTACTCAACTTCATCTATATTGATATTGCTATCCTGAGAAAAGGTACACCGAATGCGTAACGACAAAATCAATTTACTCCATTAACACCTTGTACTAAATCTCAACTTGCCTTAATTTCACATAAACCAATTCTCTCCAATCGCCGTTCCATATATCTCGAACCCACTCAGTGCCATGTTATCACTTCCTCCGGAATTAGGTCCAATTTGAGTTATCTTGAAATATCTAAATCCAGTAAATCGTCCTTTTTTCGAATCTTCGAAGCTTTTTTTTATCTTGTTCACTTGATTCGGATCGATCGCCCAAGTCGAGGTGTATCCTTTTCTTTTAAGCTCTTCCCTTTCTCTCTCTAATTGCGCATTGATATGCTCATTCGTCGTCAAATGGATCCTCTTGTCCAACCAATACCACTCCAAGCCATTGATTGAGCCTTCCAGAGCCCAATTAAGCATCACGTGATAGCTCGAATTCCGATTTCTGATAGTATACGCCAATGGAATTAAACTGCGGTCGACTCCTAAGTCTACTCCCATATAGGAGTTTGGCTCATTCAACGTTCGACAATTAACACACTCTCTTCCCACAAAATCTTCAAGATTACCCTTTCCTAATGACGAGAAAAATACCTTTACCTGACCAATCTTATAAGGATTTTGCCAGGCCTTCGTTTTTCCACAGCTTCCAAGCCAGTAAAGTGCGCCATTGTCATCGAAATCGAATTTGTATCTAAACTCTATCGGCGTATTTTCAAAAGTCTGTGAGACCTTGAGCGGAGAGCTTCCTCCTCCATATGGCCCAGCGCTAGCTCTCATAGGAGTTTCCCAAGTCGATTGATTTTTCTTTTGGAACTCATGATTCTGATCAAAAACTGAACTGTAAAATTGGTTGGTAGGGTACTGCTTTTGTTGGGATAGTGGCGGCAAGGATTGCGCGAGCGGCTGCTGAGTTGTCTGCTTTGTAGGATAGGTCTGCATTACTTGAGAAGAATGCATGGAGCTTCGTTGCGGAGGGGAATTGGTCTTTTGGAAGTCTTCAGTTTCTCCGAATGGAGTCCTAGGATGAGACATTTGTCCTGAGTAGTGGCTTGGTTGGGAATATGGGTTTCCTTTGTAAATTTGGCTTCCGAAGTGAGACTGGCTGCCATTGCCATGGAATTGACTTTCATTGTGATAAGGACCTTCTGGATATGTTTGGCTGCCTCTCTGTGAAAACCGCGGCTGGGGATTCCGGTTGTTGTCTGGTACAAACGGACTTTTCTGCTCAGGCGATTGCACAAGCTTGCTTGCAGAATTTCCTCGGGATTGAGGCTGTTTTCTCATTGAAGTGTTTGGTGAATTCTCATAGCTGGCGCGAGGGTTCGTATTTATTCTGTATTGTTTTTCTCTGATATGTTCGTAATTTGATAACTTCGAGCTCAAAGCCTCCAGGAAGATATCTTTGTATTGTGAGAAGACTGGCGTCTCAGAAGCTTTGATAATAGCTTCATGGGAGAGAAAAGGGAAACGAATTAGTCTAACAAGCTCAGCTTTTTCATCATCTGAGAGTCTATAGAGCGCCAATTTTTGCTTTGCCTGCTCCTCTAAATCTAAAATTGGCAGAGCCTCTGGCTTTTGCTCAACAATTGGTTGAGGATTTTGTTTTGGCTGTGCGTCTGGTTTTGGATCGTCAAGCTTAATTTGAGGTTGTTCTTCAATTTTCTTTTCTTCAGGCTTATCTTCAGGTTTCGCCTCTGGTTTCTCTTCAGGTTCTACTTCCGGTTTCTTCTCTTCGATCTTTTCTTCAGGCTGGGCTTCTTCTTTTTTTTCTTCAGATTTTTCTTCAGGCTTCTCCTCTGGCTTTTGTTCCTCGCTTGCATCTGGCTTAGATTCCTCTGGTTTAGCTTCCTCTTTGTTTTCTTCGGGTTTTTCTTCGGGCTTTTTTTCTTCCACTGGTTTTTCCTCCGGGTTTGCTTCTGGCTTTTTCTCTACCTCTGAGTCTGGTTTCGGCTGCTCCGCTTCAGCAGGTTTTTCTTCAACTTTCTCTTCAGGTTTATCCTCAGCCTTGACTTCAGGTTTCGCTGGTTCTTCCACCGGTTGCTCTTTTATAGGCTCTTCTTTCGAGGAAACAATCTCTTGAATCGGCTGTTTCTGAGCAGAAAGTTGGCTCTTTTGAAGCTCTTCCTTCGTAGGTAACCCTTCTCTCATCGTGATATAGTCTGTTACGATCTTAATTAAGAGTGTTTCATCTTCCACTTGGAGATCGTCTCTTGCTAACACCTCTTTTACAAGCCCAACGGGAAATTTCAGGAAAGTTTGATACTGTTTTTCAATTTTCATTGCAGCGGAAAACCCTTTCACTAATTGTGTCATTCCTTGAGTTTTTAGACTCTTCGCATCGAATTTTACTCCGTCTAATAGAAGGTCTGCTGAATTAGAAACATCGGATAGTTCTTTATTAATGTACTCATCCAGCAGATGGAGGGCGTATTCGGATTCAAGGGCATGAAAATAAGAGTAGTAGTCCAGGACGTTGTCTTTATTCAGTCCGGATTTTGTCATGTCTTCGATACTCACTTGCGAATATAGAGACTTAATCACGTTGGCAAGCTGGTGCTGGGCGGGATTATATCCTGCCGGACGAACCGGATTGGGCAGCTTGACGTGCAACTTATCTCCAGCAGGGATAGGATGGGCTTCGAAATACTTCTTTAAATAATTTGATGCTGCCGCAAGGACTATTCTGTGACATTTGAAGGTTTGTCCGTTCGCTTCTAGAATGCAGTCGCTTAGAAAATCGTTGTCGAACCAACTGGTGAAATTTGGCTTTTCGGGATGAATTTCAGGAGGATGAGCGGTCTTTAACTCGGCAGTCATTTTAATTGCTAATTGACTGTTTTATCTTTAATAGATTTGCATTGACTAATCTTCTGATAAATACTCATGCTTTTCCCAGCAAATTATGTGCAGGTTCAGTCAAATTAATGAGTAGATATGATATATATGCTGGAAACCATGTTGGAATTGGGATCTCTTCTAAAAATACAAAGGAAACCTTCTTTACTCTCTCAAAGTTAACTTTGAGTGTTGAGTAATAAAATTTAAATGGCTGAGCGAAAGAAAGGTCGTTCGACTCTAACTCTAACTTGCGTTAGTGAGTTCAAATGAGGTTTGGGGTTGAGAAGCACACATTCCTTTGCAAAACCCTTAATTTTCAATCCATTTCCACTTGGATGCGATTAAATACGATAATAGCAACTAAGTATCGCTTTTTTTGATGCAATTAACTAGAGAACTCTTTGGTGCCATTATCAGTTATTTATCCAGCCATTAGTTGAGTCCTGACAAGTTTATAGCAAAAGAGGCTGGTCAATAGGCAAGAAGCCTTATATAATCCAATACCAAAAGCCCCGATGTTAAAATTATGCACAGAAAATATAATCAAATCGTATTTTACAAAACTGTAGATTAACGCAAATCGAACTCGAAGAAACCATGGACAAAAGACCTATTGGCTATATTCCTGGCAAGGGAAATGTAAAAAGCTTCCAGGCAAAACTAAAATAAATGACTAATTGACATAGCCTTTGGACAAACTCCCGACCAAAAACCCCAAATTTGCTCACATTCAGAAAACTATGGATACAGGATTAACAGTCAATCACATTGAGGTTATCAGTAACACTAATAATACTCACCATGGAAGTTATAGTAATTATTATTAGGTGATAAGACTATTGCTAAGCGAAGAGGAGAGCTATTCAAAAGAATTAAGTCCTCGACGCTTGCTAATTTACTTCAAGAAGATAGAAATACTGAGAGTGTTTACAAAATCGAGACTGGAGGTGAGCATGATATGGAAGGCGCGCCGGAAAACCAGTCAATTTATAGTTTGCCGAGCCAAAAGTCTCAAATGACCCGAATGTCATCAGTTACTTATGCAACCGAACAACTCGGCATAACAGTACCTGCGCTATTTTCTCAATACTGAGCAACTCATCCGGTTTGTTAGTCAGATACAGACCTTCTTCTCCTTGATATCAGAGAGCCTGAGGATTATGAGCTTTATCATATAAAAGAAGGTAATCATTACAAATTTATCATCTGGCTTCATGGGTGTTTACAAAACTAGCAATCAACTTCCCAGCGCCTAACATCTCCCGTGAAAAATGGATGCCTGAATTTTACAAATTTGTAAGATATCATTCATTTTTGCAGCTGCTCATTGATTCTAGAAAAATAAAGAAGGAAAGATCATTGTAATGTACCATTTGGATGAAAAGAATTCGATTCCTTACGGTCAGATTATGGCAGAGAAGGGCTTTGAAAACGTTTTTCTGCTCTCAGGAGGTATTTATAATGGAAATTAATACTGTAACATGAGTTATTAAGGGATTGAGGCTTTCTTAGAAAATTACTCTTCATTGTGCGAGGGAAGGAAAGTTCCAGTAGTCGAGAAGAAACCCGGTACTTCATACGTCTATGATTCGTGAGATCTAATCTTGCTAGAGGAGAAGAAAGTAATAAAGAGATCGAACTACAGAGAAACAAAAGAAAAGGGAGAATTCCGCATCCAGGGGAAAAATTACCCCGACATGAGTGATTCAATTTCCCAACGTATCGATTCGACGCCACACTCAGCACAAAAAGGCGATTTTGAGAGTGAGTCTGTTCTTAGCAAGAGTGGAAAGAAGGGAGAGCTTGAGACTAAATCGGTTCTTAGCAAAAGCAAAAGTACAGTCTCGACCCTTTCGAAGGCAAAGAAAAGTCAGCAGAGTTCCCAATTTACAGTGGGAAATAAAGAAAAAAGCGTATCAGCAATGCCAAAATGGATGCCTTAGCTTTCTAGAAACTCTCTACGTATAGCTGTGCCTTGCGTATTAGAAACGTTGAAATTATTAACTTTTTTTGGTTTTTTCCCAAATGCAGTAGTATATAAATGAAAAAAAACAGAATTATCTATATTCTTTAACAATAAAAAAAGGCACTTTTCTTGAAAGTTATTCAATAATAAATGTTAATTCGCGAGAAGTCACCAAGATGCAAAGCTATTCTTGAAAGATAAACCCAAATTGGTATGAATGTTATAATCTACAAAGCAACGATTAATAATGAATATTGCATAGAACTCTGGTCCTTATAATTATATGGATATGAAGGCATACATACTAACTATTTTTTCTTAAAGTAAGGACTATTGTATGCTTGATCAACGTCATATCGATCAAACTCATTGTACGCTAAACACTTCGTTATAAACTCTTTTGCCTCCTTTGATATTCCAGACTTCTCAGGGAACGAAACCTTCACCGATTTGAGAATTACTTGTTCTTTAAGGATCTTTTCTTGAGACATATTGTTTCCAAACGGTCTCTGACCATAGAGCATCTCGAAGAAAATCACACCGAGAGCCCATATATCAACTTTTGACGAGATACTTGGAGCGGATTCTCCTGTTAAGAACGTTTCTGGAGGCAAGTACCAGTACGTTCCTACACCTTGAGATGTCAATTCACAGCGAGTCTCATTGTTCTCTAAGACCTTGCAGAGTCCAAAGTCCGAGATTTTGACCTCTCCCTTATGGAATATGATGTTCTGGGGTTTTAAATCGTAATGAATGACTCTTGGTTTGGAGTCATTCAAATATTTGAGTCCACAGAGTGTTTGTCGAATGATTGTCTTCGCTTCTTTTTCTGGAATCGATTTGTATCTCTTCAAATACTGCGAGAGGTCAGGGCCTTCGCAGTATTCAAGCACAGTACAGAATGAATTTTGATCGATTTCGACAGTGTCATAGAGTCTGACGATATTAGGGTGGTTGAGTTCTGTTTGGATGTTGTTCTCTCTAAGCGCGTGCTTGATGTAGTTAGATTTGGATGATTCGCTCCAGTTGGGGTTGATTTGGTGAATCTTACAGGCGACTTCTCGCATCTCTTCAAGGTCGAAACACTGGGAAAATAAGCATGTTAGATCACATTAAGGAGATTTAATGTGTTACCTTGTAGACTTCGCTGAAGCCTCCTTTACCCAAGAGTGACAAAAATTGATAACGTCCTGCGAGAATTGGCCAAGCTGACCATTTTTGCTCCTTGTTTTCCCTTCCGAAGCGGCAACTATGATGGGGTTATTCCTTCTGAGAAGCTAAGAATGTAAATTACTGGTCTTCTTCATTCTGTCGCTTGTATTCTTGAATGAAAACAAATTTTTCGTGCTCAAGGCGTTCGAGTTGCTCTTTGAGGAGTGCTTCCTCCTAATAGAGTTAGTAAATATCGAATGAATAGTGCAGGGATAGCTACTCTGTTCAAAAGCATTATTTTGCTGGTAATTCTGTCTTTAAGGTCCAGGGCATCACCAGAGTTAGAGTTTGAGTCATGATTTTCAAATTGGATGTTGAAAGTCATTGAAAAATTATTTGTAATATTTGGATTTTCAGTGCTATTGAATGGCTTGTTGTTGCTATCGCCTTTGTCATTCTTTGACGCGGCTGACTGCTTCTTGCTCTTCAGAGCTTTTTTGGATTTCTCCAACTCATCCCTTTCTTGTTGAATTTGGGCCTATCAGGAAATTAATACTAGCAACGTGATGATATCCTTACCAATTTCTCTTTGACTGCTCTCATTTCCGTGCCATCCATCCACGAGTCAACGAATTTCGTCCCATCTCTTTGGCTAATATATTCTCCGAGTCTCTGACGCTGGTGCATCAAATACGCCTTGAATTTCTCTCTCCTCAGCTGCTCGACCTCCAGAAGCTTCTTGGACATATAAGCTTGGACTTTATTCGTGTAATTTTTAAATTGTTGTCTAATAGTTTGGACTTGGTTATCAAGAGTCGAAATCCTCGAATCTTTCTCTTTCAATTTCTCTTTCAGCCCAATAACCTGCTCGTCTTCGATCTCTCGAGTGGGTTTATGTTCTATGGCCTTGCTCTCAGGGCTACTAGGTTTAATAGGCGCAGAGACTTTGGTTTTCTCGATTGACTTGGGCTTTGTGGCACTGACGGTCGGCTCTAGCACAAGGGATGATTTCCCTGGCGAGTTTTTCCGGAAGAACTGGGTGATTTTCGTATTCTTCTCGTTAGCTGAAAAATTCAAAGCAATGTTTTCAGGACCAGAGTCCGAGTTGTCGGAGAGCTGAGCGCTTTTGCTGGGCTCTCCGAGATGGACTTTCAGCAAAGATTGCTTGTTAGCGGACGGGGCCTTGCTTTTCTTGGCTCCTTTGTTTCCATCGGCGAAGTCGGTTTCAGTGTATTTTCGTTTCTTTGTAACGTTTTCTTGTTGCATGCTTTCACTGCCTATCTTCACCGAATCCTTGTTCACTGACCTTTTCCCTTGCGCCTGATCGTAAGTGAACTGAGGATTGACGTTTTCTCGATTGTCATCTTCTTTAGAGGGTTTTCGTTCCAGTTGACGATCTTCTTGTGTGGCTTTGACGACAACGCTGCTCGGGTCGCTGAGGTTGGATTGCTGAGCATTGTGAGTTGAAGTAGAAGCTTCTCCAGACTTAGGCTGGACTTCCTCTTTCCGACCAGCTTCCTTGCTATCGTTTTTTTCGGTTGAGCCTCGCATTCTGGCTTCGAGTTTGGACAAGTTGGACTCTAGGCTTGTTTGAAGGAGCTTTTGGATGTTCATGCTTGTTGGGTGGGCCTTGAAGGATCGAACAAACTTAAATAATTTGAATTTATTGATTAAACTAAGGTGAAGTGTTATTTAATCAAATTTCAAATATTCCGCGATTTTGTGACCTACTCAAAATTTGAGGGTAATTATTGAGAATGAAGAAATCTCCCGCAATATTCAATTCCCAATTTATATAAAAAGCACGAAATGGTTCCAGTTAAATCTCCCTCCAAATTTTAAACAGCTATAATGGAATTCCTAATAAAGTTCTAAAGAAGGCCTTCAGTCTGCTATTTTGAAATATCTTAAGGAGTAATACTATAGAGGCTTACTCTCAATAGATTAGGGCTTTGAGTAAAGAAAATGTCCCAAGCTAAGCAATTCAGAGAACTGACGAGTAGATTATTCAGCTCGATCTTGCTCAGAACGAAATAGATAATAGCAGCTCTTGATAATCTTAATACCACACATCAAATGCCAAATTATCGTGTCAGAAATTCGAAATCATACTCATTCTCAAAGCATGAAAAAAATTTCTTTATGCCTAGCATTTAGGTGCAGAAGCGTATTAAAAAGTTAAAACAGTCACGGCTTTTTTTGATAGAAGCGTGAATAAAGATAGTTAAAATAAAATTTAGAAGATATGCTAAATTGCCATCACAATGGCGTGATGGAATTTCATGATATTTTTTAGCACTGTAATGATGGAACCTTGATATTGGGCTTATAAATGCGTTCTTCATTGTCTGGTGCAGAAAATTATAACTTTTTTTGAGATTGTAGCTTCATAGTGCTCTCCTTTTATCAGATCCATGCGATCATTGAGAGTACCTTAGAGTATTAAAAACGAATCTTCAGTTTGTTCGCTTGTAGGCTCATTTATAAGCCTTTATATAGAGGATCACAGCCTGTTCGAACGAAAACTTAAGAAAATATCGTTTCGATTCTAATAGAAAAATTCATTTCCTTCAATTTAAGCATCATATCGTGTTACTGGAAGGATGCTTGAAATCATGGTCATAGCAATCTAAGTTTGGTGAAATCGTGTTGATTAATCCTAAATCTAGAGGAAAGAAGCGGAATTTTCTTATTTCTTTTGTAAGCGAATAAATGACTGGACCCATAAATGAATAAAAATATAATAGAAATGAAAACAAATAACTTGTGTAATTTTTATAGAGTTAAGAAGAGACAATTTGGAACAACAAGCATAGAACTAGGTAGATGTTTTTCATTTCTAATGGGCCGTCTGGAATTGTTCATTTAATATGAATCAAGCGCAGAAGGATGGTTCTTCTTCATAGGCGACGATTTCGGCTGGGATTTCAGTAACAGTTTCAACAAGGACTTCACCTTCAATGGTTGTGGTTTCACCTTCACCGGTGGTGATGACGACGTATTGTTCACCTTCCTCTTCGAAGGTTTCAACAACTTCAGCGACGGTGACTTCACCTTCAGTGGAGATGACTGAGACGGTTTCAACGACTTCACCTTCGATGGTGATGGTTTCACCACCACCGATGTTAACAACGACTTGGGATTCGCCGGTTTCGGATTCATAAGCTTCGAGGACTTGGACGACGAAGGTTTCTTCTTCGGAGGTCACAACAGCGACTGGGGCTTCTTCAACGTATTCCTCTTCTGGGAGGTAAGCAACGATTTCTTCTCCTCCAACGATAGCAGGGACGACAACGACCTCAGCGGTGGTTTCGGTTTCTTCGATGAGGGCAGCTGGGAATTCTTCTGGGACTTCGATGAGGGTTTCAGGGACTTCAGCACCTTCTTCAACGGTGGTGACGACTTCAGCCTCAATAGTGACGGTTTCACCACCACCAATGTTGACAACGACTTGGGATTCACCGGTTTCAGATTCGTAGGCTTCGAGGACTTGGACGACGAAGGTTTCTTCTTCAGCGGTGACAACGGTAAGAGGAGCTTCTTCAGCGTAGTTGGTTTCTGGGATGTAGGCAGTGATGACTTCTCCTTCAACAACAACTTCGGTAACTTCGAGTTCTTCGGTGTTTTCAGTCTCAGCAACAATGACAGCTGGGTATTCTTCTGGGAGTTCAGTTGGGATTTCAGGAACAGGTTCAACAAGGACTTCACCCTCAATGGTAGTGGTTTCACCTTCACCGTTGGTGATGACGACGTAGGTTTCACCTTCTTCAGTGAAGGTTTCGACAACTTCAGCGACGGTGACTTCACCTTCAGTAGTGATGACTGAAAGAGGAGTTTCGGTGGTAACAACTTCAGCCTCAATAGTGACGGTTTCACCACCACCAATGTTAACAACGACTTGGGATTCACCAGTTTCAGATTCATAGGCTTCAAGGACTTGAACAACGAAGGTTTCTTCCTCAGCAGTTTCAACAACAGTGACGGCAGCTTCTTCAAGATATTCAGTTTCAGGAAGGTAGGTAACGATTTCTTCACCACCAATAGTGACAGTGGTGATCTCGAGTTCTGTGGTGGTTTCGGTTGTGAGTTCTTCAGGTACTTCAGGAGTGACAGCAGCGCAAACATCAATTGAGCTTTGAGGGTGTTTGGTTCTCAAAGCAGTCGCTCCAAAGACACAAAGGAGCAATAAGGAAAGAGAAATAACTCTCATAAATACAAACTTGGATTATGTTTGTTTTGTAAATTCAAATGATTTATATGATGATAGAAACTCTGCACTCCAGGTATATAAGGGCGAAAAACTTCCGTTTTAGTTTTTCGTTTTGGTCAAAATCACTTATATCTGCGTTAATTTCAGCTAGTATCAATTAACTGACTATAAACGGTACCAAAATTCAACGTACTTGTTAACTAAGCATAAGAAACTTCCATATTGCAATAAAGGACCAGAGAGTCGCGTTCTCTTTTCTGTGCTCTATCTTGGGCTTCAATAATTAAAATTTACGCCTTAATCTCTTTCATGTTTATTTCATGAAGAAAAGATCTGTCGAAATCAAATCACACTCGATATATTTGAGCAATAATACCTCTACAATCAACAAATTTGGCTATTCGCTTGAGAGATATTTGTTATGAAATAATACTGCTAATTAGGAATCCAATTTATCTACATCATTCTTACCTGATTGAAAATCAGATAGGAGCATTTTTTTCTAACGAACAATTTTCTTGCTTGGTTTTGCAATACTTGTACCATCATTGTCTGATTTAGCTATTTCATATACGAGATTATCTTATTTTTCGGATGTTATGTGCAATTTCCTTTAAATTAGAATCAGGTTCAGCTATTTTTATTGAAAAACAGAGATGTCCTTGAGGACGAGAGGGTCACTTTCTCCTCTTTACTTGCTTTCATTCAAAAATGCGTGCGTTTCCAGCCTAACGCAATTATCACATTGAGTTAAAATTAAGTCCTGCTTATTTAGAAGATTTAAACAGTGATTCGAACTGCAAAACGACTATAGCGCACTCAATCACAACATTTTAGGATTCTTTGTTACCAATCTTCTTTTCATCTCACTCAAAAAAGAGCAACAATGGCTATTTCTGAACAATCACGAAATGCTCACGTAACCAGAAAGAGAAGGTTAGACAAAATGCGAAAGTCAACCTTGCATAACTTCATCCTAAAAATTGTTTTTGGATGTTACTTCTCAAATATTGTCAGTTGAGGACACAAGGCTTTCACTAATAACGATGAGCATCAGAACTCAAATATATACATCTGTAAGGGAAGAATTCTTGCAAAACTTTGTGCATCACAGTCAGTAATTTGAATAAGCCAGCATTTTCCAAAGTCAAACCATTTCAATTAAAGTAAATTGGTGGAAATGACGCCAAATATATGACCTTTTGACGAGCTTTGAGAAAATTACGTCATTTTTCATAATTTGCGGAAGAATGTACAATATGACTTAGCCTAATTTTACCTCCACTATGGAACGTATTAGCTAATTAGAATTTCATGGATAAGGGAAAAGTTTGCAGCAAATTACACTCTCGAGTAATTGTTTTGGATTCTGATGACTTTCAAATAAAAATCTTTCGAGCTTAACATCAAACCTGAGAGGAGAATAAGCTTCATTTAAATGCGAAAACAATTATGCAATGTTACCTTGAGATTCCTTGAGGGTTAGCAGATACATTTTCAAGGCCTATCTGAAGTTGATGTAGGCGCAACAGATACTTTACTCAAACTGCGAAAAGAAGATTATTAATTGGACTCATAACATTGCATACATTGCATGGAACAACTCTACACTAAAACTCATTGATCGTTTGCTATCCCTGTGCGTCTATAAAATCTAGAAGCCCTATTTCCAGAAAAATTACACCGCAAAAATAATATATTTCAAGAACGGTTAAATACTTGATTTGCCCATGAATAAAATTTGGATTGTTATTCAGCGCAATTTAGTTAACTAACACAATTTATTGTCTAACAGATGACTAAATCGAAGGAAGGTATTAAAATCCTTCAAGAAAACCGTGTAAAAGTTTATATCTCCTCACAAGTTAGGCTCTCAAAGCTTTAACTTGACTATAATAATTGTGGGAACATATCTGCAACGAAATCTCGTTTCATTTCTGTACACCCTCCTCAATGGTAGGAAGTCTCTCTGACTGTCAATCGAGTCTATGCGACAGTGAATTCCAGGTCTAGCCACCTAATTCCCATGAGCAGCTCAAGTTCGATGGGTTTAAATGCTCTACTGGTCACAAATGTATCCATTTTGAGGTCCTCTTTTGGAGTCAAGCAGACCAAGAAACTAGCAATCCCTCTTGTTACAAATAATTTAATGGAAAGTGACACTATTCCTTTGAGAAGTCTCAAAACAAAAGAAGGTTATTGTAAATTGAAACACAAATTAATTAATCCGATCAGTTAGTTGCAGATTCTCTTGTTTTGCAATTGCGAATTCCATAAATGTTACAGAATAGAAAACCCAGGGATCTTCTCTTTGCAAATAGCATTTTCCAGTCGAATGCGAACGGATAAACAAGAATTTGAACAGTATTAAAAAAAGCCAAATTCTTCTTTTATTAAAATTATTAAATGAGACATTCGCAAGCATTCGCAAATTTTAATTTAAACTCAGAAAAACCCATTTTCCAAAATCTTCCCCTTGCGTTGAACTCAAATATGAGCGAGGGACTTCTCAAAACAAAAACAAAAACTACTTAATTTACATCATAAGATATGAAACTATCAATCATCTAAACAATGATGACTCCGCCATTGGTTATACGTATTTTTCTGATGGACGTCTTCGATTATGCCTAAATAGATGAGCTATATTGAACCTATAGATTTTGGAAAGCCCGTATATAGAGAAGTTTCACTGATACATCTCTCAAGAAATAAAGTGCTTTAAGGTTTTAGGCAATAACTACAATAGAGTGATGACAATGTCGTGGATTGGGATAGTTTAGACTCTTTCTAACTAAGATAGTGGAGATAATTTTCGTCGTCGAGCTTCTTTTTAGGAGTAGATGCCTAGCGGTCAACAAACTAAAAAAGCTATTATCTATAGCCAAATGTCTGCATCGCGACTTAAAATTTCACGATGCCTCTTTATTCTGCAATCAAAATTGGGTTTATAAAAAATTAGAAGGTACTGAATTTTTTAATTATTTCAGTCTTTAATTTTTCCTCTACCAACCATAAAAAAAAAAGTAAATTAACCCACAGAAAAAAAAATGTTCTGGGTTCTGAGAAGAACCAATCAAAAACAGATTTATCTTGCTTGATTCAAATATTTCTTAATACATGCTTTTTTAAAGTTGTACAAACTTTGTTTAAATTTCGACTAAAAATATGCTCTCTCTGGCCAAACATCGCTCAGCCCCTGACAGGTAATTCACCAACTATTCTTCTTTTCACTTCTCTCTTAGAATATTAATAGACCTTCCGGTTGTTACTCTTAAGAAGAAACTTGGAATTCAGAAGGTACTTCTCTGCCTATTCATTAATTTATTAGATTACTTGTTAGAAGGTGCTAGTTCTGGACCTCGACGAGACACTTATTCACTGCAAGCGTGAGCCTTTCAAGGGAGCAACTGTCCTTCCCTGGGTAGAAAATTCTACGCGCTATATTTCTTAACACTCTACAATAGATAATTGCTCATGAGGGTAGCAAAGCTATTCTCTTCGTTGCCAAGCGTCCTGGACTTGAAGAATTCCTACAAAGAATGTCAAAATGCTACATTCTCGTATTATTTACGGCTGGCTTGAAAGAAGTACCTACTTTATTAATTCTCTCGTCTCACCAGCATACGTCCCATAGTATGCAATCAAAATACTAAAAGCCTTAGAGATAGATTCTTACTTTAAGGTCTTCTATCACAGGAGACACTGCCGCTTGAATTCAGAAAATAGGTATGAGAAGGATCTCTCTATCCTCGGAGTGCATCCACGTGACCTCATTCTAGTGGACGTAAGAGTCTATAGAGATTAATATCGCTAATTCATTCACAGGATTCGGTGGTCCAAATAAAAAACCAACCAAAGAATATACTGATGATCAAACCCTTCAATGGAGAAGAGGATGATAGAGAATTGAATGTGATTGCAGAATTTCTTGAACGATCAGCAGTCACTGAAGATGTGAGACCCGTGATAAATAATTTTGTAAAACATGGACAATCGGAATCATGTACTTGGGAAATAAATGCAACATTATTGGCGAATATGAAACAAAAATCTGAAGGAAAAAAACTATCTTCATTTGCTCAAGAAGCATGTGATTCAGACAATGATGATGATGTTGGTGAAGGGGAATTCGAAAAATCGTCGTTGGTTAAATGCATAGAAACGAGATCACGCTTCTGTGTGTTTAGGTCCACAAAAACTATGGGTAGTGTTCCGAATTTGAAGACAGGAGGAAACATTTCTGGATCCTCAACATCGCCTCTAATCCTTGCACTCGGTCAGAATATACGAAGCACATTATTGTCTTTCGAAGTCCAGTTATCTGAGAGACAATTAGAATCGAATCAAGCCAACCCGCTCCCTGTTATGACACCTAACTCCCAATGTCTAAAGTTTAAAGGTGCCATGTCACATTAGTGACGAATTTGCCTAAATTTGATATAAATAACTATTGTAAATTGCTTTGCGTTGTATCACTATTTAGTATTATACAATTTTCATGGCATCTTTATCGTAATAGATGAATCGCCATGAAATAGTTTCAGCTCTCTTTTTATTCAGAATTTTCAATTATATCCGTGATCTCTCTCTCTTTTGAACCAAATATTATCTAGAGAGAGTACAGAGGTTGAGGTCATTGAGCTTTCTGTCAATGGGGTTCATCTGAATCCTAATTGAATGAGCTCGTAATTGAGTCTTACATCGGATAATCATGAAAGCATTGATTTACAATTATTAAGTGGTGGAAACTTTTATCTTTATTATCAGCCTTATCAAAAATAAACAGCCATTTTTCAGTAGGAGGACTAATAATTAATATAGAGATCTTTGCTGAAAGTATGAAAGTTACAATTGCATAAACCAATAGTAAGTTGTTCAATTTTGTGAATCTATTTTAAAAATTTGTGAAATCTTGAATCAAAGTTTCGCGTCAAAACCGATTTTAAATTCAAAGGTATGTCGCTCCTTGTTGGCAAAAGAAACCACCTCGATGTTTTCGGAGACGAACATGCCAGCCCCGACCAATCCCAGTCTATCAAAGCGAAAGGGTTTAAATACAATTCTACACAGACACGTGACTCTCTCGCAAAAACCCTTCTTCAAAAGAAATTAGATATATTGAAATCCCAATTTGAAGGTTTTGAAGAAAAAGTACTCATCATCTTTAGAATCAAGCTAATTCTGACTTTCCAGGAACTACTCAGCGCCCTCGAAGATTGTGATAACGACCTTGAAATAGCTAAACAAGTTCTCTCGGCAATAAAAAGAGATAGATATTTGGAATTTGAAGAAGAGAAAAAGTGTGAAAGCCCAAACGATGAAAATAAGAATCCCAACTCTTCACAGCTAAAGCAGCCTTCAGAAATCGAGCCAAATAAACAGAATTTTCAAAAGTCAGACATGATGGATGAAACTGCTGAAAGGAGAGCTCAAGCACAAAAAATCGAGCAAGTGAATTTCTGCAAAGAGCTGACTCATTATTTAATCACGGGAATAAAAACCGCGCCAAGCACTGACACTGCTGTGGAATTCATGTATACGTCTCTGAAACATATTATCAGTATTGCTTTCAAGAGTGAATGGAAGTCTTATGAAATTGCATAGAAAATAAAAGGAAGAGCCACGAAGACGCGTTAAATAAAGAGAAGGAGGAAAAAACTATAATGATTAAATCGTTTCTAAAGCTGAAAGAACGAAATAAAGTAATTTGGTTGAATTTGATCTTTAACTAACATGATACTAGAAATTAACTGAAGAGAATGTGCAGTATGCTAAACTAGCCACAACAAATGAGAAAGAATTAAACGATTTGAGAATGGCGAACCAGAATCTCGGATTGCTTATAAAAATGTTGGATTTTGGACACAAAGGTGAATACCTAAATGGTACTTTTTAATACACTGATTTCAAAGGAACATCCCAAATTTATTTTACTTTTTTAAAAAAAGAGAGAGGAGTAGCTCAACTACATAAAATTGCAATGAGTGACTGAATAAAAATGCATTGAGTGTCAGCTTCTATATATTATTTATTTAGCTTGAAGAAAAAATGAGCGAGAAAGCTCAGCACATATAAAGAAATTTCTCTGTTTTGTAGATTCAGGATATAAGCAATATCCCAGAAAAAATGATGACGGTTAGTCGAGAAAAGAAATAAGTATGATTAATATTTTTCAGACTATTATGACGATTTCGTTGGACATGAAGCCCTAGAAAAATATTTTTCGATCATAATTTCCGGTAAAACCGTGGTTGATAAGTAAATCAGCTCTCTTTCCCGAGATACTGAGGAAATCTCATTCTCGTAATTCCCCGACCAAGACTCTTTGTTTTCCGTAGAATTTGGATTATCATACCTAAGATGAGTGTCATTTTGCATGAGGGGAGACAATTTTTTGACTGTCTCATAAATACATTCTATTTTTGAATCTTTTGGTATTTTATGCTCTTGCTAGCTATTTCCTTCGTTCCTTATTTCAACGATAATTTCAAACTGGCTCTGACTTTATTTAGTCAGGTTCTGGAGAAACTGTCTGGTTAACGCATTACTCTCAATAAACAGAGTTTACATATGGATTTTCCCATTTTCCATTGTTCTGCTTTTGTTAGATATAGAAGCTTAAAGAATTCCCAAATATGATATAAATTAATAATTTGAGTTCCAAAGAAATAAATTACTGTCTCTGCTGCCACTAAAAAAATCACAAAGAGCTGATAGATTAAATTCAAAGGCCCTAGCTTTCCAAAATCAAAAACAAGATACAGTGAATTAATTAAAAATATTACACCTTTCGTACTCTGAAATGAAAAGAATGTGCAGTCATTTTCTTACTGAAAAAGTAAAAAATCAAAATAAATTTGATGAATTGCCTTATTTCTTACCTTTTAGAAAAGCAATAGCATTTGGTAGCGCGACCTCTAGCTACTCTGTTGAATGGTCCCACTCTATTTTGAGTACTTTTCCAAAAGAAACAAATTTTTTCAAAACATCTATAATCAAAATAATAATACACAATATCTATCATATAAAAAAAAAGCAACTAATTTGTTAGTTATATTTTCCCTTGAGTTGGAGCTCTCCTAATATCTATAAATAAAACTCTGGTTCCCAAGTTGTGTGCTCTCTATTCTGTTGCTAACGACTGCGTGAGGCTCTCTACTTGCTGGGTTGGTGACAGGATTTCTTAGATTATAACTTAAATTTAGATCATGATAAGGGCTGAATGCCACTTGATTGCTTTGCCCTATGTAGTTCACACCAACCACACCTTGCTGAGGTTGAGGAATCGGGTTATTATAGCTAACTACTCCATAATTTTGTGGCAACGCAATTGGAACAGCGTTGTTCATTGTCATTATCATCGGCGTCGGTTGACGCTGAACAATTACGTAAGGAGTGGCCATCTGCATTTGAGGAGTTTGCAACGGATACCCGAATTGAGGAGTCCAGCTAATTCCTTCTGTAGGATGATTGTTTACGTTATCATTTAGATCCACTGGTCTTTCTGGCAGTTGCTGCTGGACCTGGTAACTACATCCGGCTTCTCCCGATAAATTTAGAACTGGTTTTAGGTCTTGTTGGTCTAACTTGACTTTCTTTGTTGTTTCGTTACCGATAACGTCTTGGTCGCCTTCGGTGACTCCAGACTCAAACAGCGATGAAGGAGTCTTATTAGTTGTATTTGTTGAATCTTGATTCGAACAAGATTGTTTTGTCGACACATCTGAACCTGAAAATTTATTGACTTCTTTTTCTTTCTTTTCATTCGTTTCATCCTCATCGTTTTGGTTCTTTCTATACTTTTGACGAAATTGGCGATTTAACTCTTTGAAAGCCTTCTCTTTGGCAAGTAGCTCTGCTTGAGAATATTGGTATTTCTTCCTCAGGTATCCATCTGAAATAGCACTATCTTTCAATTCCTGCTGATGCTCTAACACAGATATACCAATGAAAAGCAATGAAACTTACTAATCAGTCCCTCGTTGTTTGTTAATAGATTTTGAACCTCATCTTCTATCGCTCGTTTCAATGAAGGCTTTCTGACCAGTCTACCCTCTTTCTTATAGGTCTGACAAATCGATTTTGCGGTTGAGTAGTTTATTCCGAGCCTAATCGCGGCCTTTTAAGCAAATCCGAGGTTAATCATAAAAATTTAAACTCATTTTACCTGTTTAATGTTCTCCCCACCAAGAATGACACAATTGACGAGCTCTATCCTTAATTTATTTGAAACATTCGAATATTTGAATTTCTTTGACCCGCCGTCAATTTCTGTATTGGATTCACTGCTCAGAACGTTTGTTAAATCCTGGTCAGCAGCACGACCATCAGTGGTGGGGTCTTCAGAGATCAAGATGAGTCAAAGTTTTCAGTTAAAAGCTGACTTTTACCTATAAGATCAGATGGGGGATTTTGAATGTCTTGTTCCATATAATTTTTTCGGAATTAGATAATAGCAAAAACCTTAAATCTCTGATTTCTAAATCATTTTGATGAGATAACTTTGATAGAAATATATCCTCCAGTACTTTAAAATTTTTTTAGAATTCTTTCCAGGAATCAAAAATCAAGTATCGATTTAATCTAACGAAATTCTTACATATTCTGTCTTGCTTCTAACCTCAATTTTTTTAATTATATTCTAAGTACCTTCGCATAGAATATCAAATAGGTACAAAAGCACCTTGCCGCTAGCAGCATCAAATCGAATTTTAATGGAGACTAGCGAATTTCATTGATAGAACTGGTGAGAGTCGAGCAGTGTTTCTTTGACAAAGAGAGAAAGAGGGAATTCTTGTGTGCGGCACTTTTATTTTTCTTGGACTGAGCGATATGCTTGAGTATATCTGGTTCTGCTCTTCTTGTAAAATGAATTAAGCTGTGATGACGCGCTGCTGGAAAGTGCAAATAAATTTATTAATGATTGAGAATTGAAAAATTGGGCAGTAATGCTTCCATCTGGGAAGCATATCAAATTCGAATCAATCCGAGAACAAGATTAATCGTCTGACTTCCTCCCATTTGCTTGGTCATTAATTAATTAACTGCTTTTAAAGCTTAACTGTTACGTAAAATATCTCCTAAATTGGTATTACTTAGAAGGCAGAAATTTGATTGTTTTTCATCATCCATCCTTAAATTTCAGATAATCGATCCCAAGCGGACTCAGTAAGTCATTGCCATGGACTCTCGATGTAGAGGGTAGTATGAATCACTTTGCTGAGCATTACTTAGCTATAATTCAGACCTGAACAGCTAAAATTCTGAAAAGAATATAAATAGCCAGAAATTTTCAAGTAGGGAGACTTGTACTGTTGTTATTCACTTCTATTGTTACCGTAGGGTCTAAGAGAGATCATTGATGACTGCTGAGTAAATTTTTTGCTTCATTGTTTAGGAGTTTGGTATGTTCATTTAATTCGTTAGTAAATAGCAACTAAACCAACATGTGAGAACTCTCTTGTTCTGGCTAGTGCTGAGAGATTTGACGAACATTTGATGCCACTGAACCCTGCGGTCTTGAACTCGAGGGCGTTTGAGAGCTGCTTCAGTAAATGAAGTGTTTTGTGAATTTCTCATCTTGTCTCGCTACTAATCGAAATGGAGTTACTTAGGGCAGACTTAGAATGAAACCTAATGCAAATACCTCTACTAACTAACAATTTTTTCAACTAAAATATCCCAGAAAATTTTATGAAATGTGAGTCTAGAATGTTCTCTCTTTCGCCTTAGAACAATCAGTTTATGCTTGTTTGCCTGCTTATTTGATAATGGACCAACAGTTTACACTTCTGAGACAAAAATGAGTAATTATCTTCCTTAATATCTCAGACTGCTTGCATCAACTTAAAAAAGAAATTTGTACATCTAAAATGTTTTAGGATTTGCAACCATTTCGATCCATTTCCTTTGAAAAAACTACCATAAATTCCAACAAAGAATCCACCAAGCAATCAAACAAATAACCAAACTGGTATATAAAATTACCCAAAAAGGCGATTTAGACCGTTGAGCACATCTCGCAGTCTCCGAGGATTGTATCTGTCAATAAAGAAGTAAATATACCACATCAACCCTGCCAAAACACTAATGAAAACATTAATTACGAGTCCAAATCGAAGCGTGTCTTCCAGCTCTTTGACACCAATCACTCCATTTTTCACGTTCAATTCTAAAAAATTATTCACATCAGTTGAGTCAAAACATCTGGCCATCCCCAACATGAGCGGCTCAATGAAGGCATCTGAATACTGCTTCTCATACATCTCAAAGAAGTTTAACGCAAAGCTCCCAGCACTCAGAATAAAGCCCATTCCAACAATTTGCAGCAAAATAGAAACCAGCAACACTATTTTATACTTCTTTGTTTCTCCACGGGTAACTCTAATCATAATCAGTACCATCAAGCATATGCCATTGAGTAATAAAAGCCATTGGCCAACGAACCCTATTATTTGGAAGAAGTAAGCAGCCTGAGTTGAGTGAGAGTCAACAAATCGCTCTGGAAATTGCAAGGCACTTGGTCTCTCAGCAAGCTTTCGGCACACTGGTTGAAAGGCTTGCGAATCGTTTAATTTAAGCCGGAATATACCTTGTAAAGTGACTTCTTCTTCTGAAGTGTATTCTGCAAAGAGCGGCAGCGTCTCTACCATAGTTGTTAGATTATTCTCTTTATAAAAGTCTTGTTCGAGCTGTTTATCCAATGCTATCGAATTATTCTCTGCTGATAAGACGCATCCTTGTTCACTCTGCTTAAAAGGATAAAATCGACCATGTTTATCTCTTTTCGACGAGTACTTGTCATTAATGCACGAAAAATTGCCCAGCGAAGTATCTAAACCGATCAACCAACTATTATTGCTTAATTCTCGACTTTTCTGCAGCTCGTCTTTTGTAAACGAAATGCCTGTGAGAGGACATTCTTCTTCCTCTAGCAGGCAGAGATTTTGCGTACAACGTTTGTGTCCTGTTTCACAGTTACTCAATTGAAAATAGTGCTTTGATATTGTTTTCGCACAAAAAACTTTGCCTTTCCAACGATATAGTATCTGAGGATCAAAACTTTCAATATTCGCACAGCCCTGAGATAATTGCGCTTCGGAACAAGATGTATTCAAATAAATCTGAGTTGTATTAGCACAATAGCATAGCGGATAAGTCCCTTGAAAGTTTTTAATAGGAGCTGATTTATAATCTGCTGGACAATCTGATTCAGTTTCAACTAAAACAAGATCCGAGATTGGTGGTTGCTGGAGATTTTTCGTGAGCGCGAGGATTGTCGTTCCAAGCGATGCCAAGTAAATCTCGAGATTATCTTTCTGTTCAGCTATGCTATCGTAAAGCTTCATGGTGAGCAGCGTTGAAAACAAGATAAAAATCTGGAAAGTGACGGCAAAAGGCATTGTTTAAAATTTAATTAAATTAGTGTTTGAATTCATCTGTTGAGAATTGATACGAAAGAAAATGATACAAATTAAGAGGATAAACAGGACTTTACAATCGCCAATGAATTTCAATATAACTTATGAATATGATGAGTCTAAACTCAAATTCGATATTATCGATCTAAAACAAGAAAAAGCTCACTTTTACACAGTAATTTGAAAAAAATCACTCAATGGTTACTTTGCTTCGATGAGTATCCTGTCGTAGTTGGCGAAGATACAATAGTGAATTGGTATAAATCTGTTCAAGTTTTGATTTGGCCAATCTCTTTTTATCATAAGTAAGTGTATTGATCGAATGTTTGGCTTCAATGACGATGTTTAAATGTGATTTTACAATCGAATCTTCTGTTGCCTTGCATAAGCTTCTATCTGAGCAATGTGATTTGTCAAGTTTCTCAGACGCTATCTCAGTCACACCTTTTGTGTATTTGAAGCTGGAAGACTCGACTGATAAAGGGTTGTAGCTGTTCACTTTGTCTCGGTTTACTGACGGTCGTGACTTTGAAAAAGAAAAATCTGTGCGTTCCTTAGAAGCGAGATAGATAGATCCTTTTTTGAGCAAGGATTCGTTGGGGCTGATGTGTAGGCTGCCTGTGGTTTCGTCGATAATGTCATATTCTTTCCTGAATTTGAAGGCGAAGTTTTGGATTGCTTCCCTAGCTGCCTCCTCAGCGTCTTCAGTGGGAACGCCTTCTATAAATTTCATGTGAAAAGGATTTTCTTCTTCATCCTCACAGACTATTCTCAAGTTTTTTTCTGGGGATAACCGCCCTACCACCTTGGATGTCATTTACTCGAGATAATATTGGATGTGTTAGAAATAAACGATCTTTTTTTATTTGGAAAACAAGTTTTATTTGGAATCAATTTAAGCAGTATCGACATCTGGAATATCTCTTTAGTAGTTGCTTAGCGAATATGTCGAGTCAGGCGATATAGACCCAGATTCTGCTTACATAATTATTACTGGCGGCGGCTATGAATATGCTACTCATAACCCAATTGTTGGTAATTACCGGTATATCGCTGCTCTTAGTCATACAGGTTTTTATTCGTTTCATCCCAAATATACCTCAGTTCTGTAGTTCATGATGACATTACAGCTAATTTGACTCAACGCAATTACGGTATTCTTTTTTTGTTTTCTCATATTCATCGGAGCCTCGCATAATAATGAACCTGCAGTATTCTGTGTTACTTCACATTGATTTAAGAACGGACCTTCTTTTATTGCGATTTCCTTGAGAAAAACTAAAATAAGTATTACTAGTTCTACGCTCAAGCTATTAAATCTGTATTGTATGATTGTGTTTGGGAGGCTCATCTTTCTTAATTGCCACAAGACTCGGAGATTTATTTCGGTTTCCCTGAATCAAATAAAAGCTATTAATGAGCAATTACTTTTTCCTTCCTCTACCAATTTTGTGAAAACAGTTTTTGACTTTCTTTCCGAAGAATATTTTCTCAAATCAATGATTTTCTTCTCATATTGCAAGAAAACCAACACAATGATTATTAGCCTGGATAGATCTGTCAATAAGGCTCTAAAAAATACTAATTGGTTGATTGAATTTCAACTCCCTCAAATAGATGAACCACAAACATATTTCTCACTGCAATATGCAGCATTTTTGCTTTTTTTGCTATCGCAAATACCTGATTCTAAAGATCCGCGCAAAGATGGCCTAATCCGCGAAATAAATCAACCTGAATTAGTGTTGATAGTTCTTTAAGAACTAATTACCCATTTGTGAAATTTATTGAAAAATAAACGCGAAGTAAAGAAACTAAATTACATTACTATTAAATTTGCGAAATACCCTGGAAAATGCAAGAAATACCTTCCCAATCTGGCTTTAATATCAAACTATCGCCTCTACCCGCCATGGAAATCGAGCGAACCGAATCAAAGTCTCCTAACTTCCAGGACTTACTCCTCCAAGAAAAACTCCTGGCAACTTCATCCATCTTCATGCTGCTTTCCCTTCAAGGCCTCCTGATGCACGATTATCCATCTTGTGCCTTTCACACAACAGCTGCAGTAGCATTTTTTGGGTTCGATAAAGCCTTTAAACCCACTGAATCAACCAAAGTCTTCATTATTTTGATTTCTTTGGCACTTTACCCACCTCTGCTCCTCGCTTTCAGTCCAACGCAGTTTACCTTCTGCTCTATCATTTCATGTCTCATTCCAGTAGTAAATATCAGCTTGAAACTGCAGTCTTTCTGCCAATTTATGTACCTACTTACTACAATTATAGCCTGGGCACTTTCCTTACTTTTCGAAAGTATGCTCTTCTCGGGCTCCTCTGAAAATAAGCGTAGACACCCTTGGATACAGTTTCTGTCCCTTTATCTCTTTTCTATAAGCTATAGCTTCTATACGCTCAACTTAGAAGAAACAGAAGCCAAAAACGAGGACTCTCCCAAAGTTGAATCTCGGCCAATATTATCTTCGCTGCCTACGAAGATGGAATTGCCTGATATCAAAAGCTGTACCGAGTTACCTCAAGAACTGAATGAATTGATCAAACAAAAGGAAACTTTCATCCTGAGATTCTCTCATGAAATCAGAAATCCGCTAAACAGTCTGCTTGGCAATATAGATCTCGCCAAAGAAAGCATCAAAGACGAGTCTGTGAGAGAGATGATCGAAGACGCGAAGGTCAGCGGCGAGATTCTCCTTCAGCTACTGAATAACATTCTCGATAGCTCGAAAATTGACTCAGGAAAATTAGAAATCTCCTATATTAGTTGTAATATAAGAGAGTTTTTGGAGAAAATGTGGCTGGTAACTCACGATATCATCAGAAAAAAGAAGCTTTATGGCTCCGTTTACGTGGGGAACTCTATCCCGACGTATGTCAAGATTGATCCTCACAGAATCATGCAGATAATTCTGAATATGACGACCAACGCGGCTAAGTTCACGGACAGAGGGTCTGTTAAATGGTACGTGGATTTCTTATCCCTGGATACACTTGGCGAAAAAGAGATGGAGCCTTGGTACTTCTCAGCACATTCGTCTGATTACGAGGGGAATTATGATACCGAGGAGATTCCATGCGATATCGATGAGAAGGCTCTATGTGATTACGACATTCTGGACATCAGCAAGAAGAAATTCAAGAAATATAACGGAGCTACTATGCAAGGAGACGGGGAAATGAATGGGTATCTCAGATTTGAAATCGTCGATACAGGCTGCGGGATGACGCAGAGCTCTCTCAGGAATCTCTTCAAGAAATTCGAGCAAGTGAGCGAAGAGTCTTCGAAGAGGCAGATTGGAACGGGATTGGGACTCTGGATCACGAAAGAAATCGCAGAGATGATGAATGGGAAAATCGAGGTCTATTCCAAGAAGAACTTCGGCTCTTGCTTTGTAATAGCCCTGAAAACCGAGGCTGTGGTTAAAAACTCTTCGATAATGAAACTGCCAACGCTGAACAACTTGCCGTCTTTAAATTGCAAAAAAGCGCTTGTTGTCGACGAGAATGCTTATAATCAAGACCTCATCAAGCGTTATCTACGCAAATCAAACATTGAAGATATAATCGCTTTGCAGAATGGATTGGAAGCTGTAGATATCTTCCAAAAACGAGGAAACGGCCACTTTAACTTCATTACAATAACTCTTAACTTGGTAGCATTTGATGGGAAGAAAACCATAAAACTTATTCGAGATCACGAAAAAAAGGAGAACTGGAAGCCGATAAAGATTATCGTGATCTCTCCATGTTTGAATGAGAAAGAGAAGAAAGAATTCCTGAATCCGAATGGATTGTTAAGAGCGGACCTCTACCTTGAAATGCCAATTTCGTTGGAAATCATCCAGAAATCAATATCTGAACTGGAGAAGAAGGATATTCAAAATCTTGCTGTTCTGGTGGCTGAAGATGATTTCTTTAATCTGAATCTGTTGGGCAATTTCATGGAGAAGATTGGAGTTCAGTGCTTGAAAGCGAAGAACGGAGAGGAAGCGATTAGCCTATATACTCAACAAAGCGATAAAATAGCTTTAATTCTCATGGATTGTGAGATGCCTGTGGTTGATGGGTTCACAGCGGCGAGAGAAATCTCGAAAAGACTTAAATTGGCAAAAAGAAAGGTCTTCATTTATGGGTTAACTGGACATACAGAGGAGCAGTACAGAGCAAGATGCAAAGAAGCAGGTATGCAAGATATGCTTACCAAACCGATCGATTTCCCAAGTCTTAAACAACTTGTTATCCGTGAATTATTAAAGATGAGCACGAATTAACAAATGATTCCCTTGAATGAACTTATTTCATGTTATTGATACAGATGATATAATAGGCGATTCATGGTTAAATTTGTGCTTTATTATCGATGTTACATGATATTAAGTCTTGAATTCTTATATATGAAAGATAGGTCAGCAACAATTTCAATATTCTGTCTTGACTAAAGAGAAAATAAGAGAGTTAGGTTCATCAAAATTTGAAGGCTTAAGGTGTGTTTATGTGTGTATGCACACTCTAAAAACCACTAACATTCTCCTCATCATGTTCTACCTTGTGAAATTATTGAAAATATGAATTTTGAAGAGATATACATCCTCATGCAGAGGGATTGTAGACAAAAAGTGGTAGCTTTAATTAAATTGAAATTTAGGGATCTTGAACGAAAACAAAACTTTGCACATTGCGTCTTTCAGCTTAAACAAAGAAGGAAGAGCACCTCTTTTACTTCAATAGTTTATTAACAATCAATTTCCTGCTTCAGAATGTTTTGATCCGCTTCTCCGAGTAATTACTTTTGAACAAAATGTTGGGAAGGTTAGATAGTTTGCCTTGAATGTAGGTTTACTTTTGACTCGCATTTTATTGAGGTATTGATCCTGATGAAAGGCCATCATCTTCATATTCAAGATATTCCTGTCACTTTCTACCCTATTATTCAACTCCTTTATTTTGTACAGCTAAACAAATAGAACAAAAACAGTTAGCTCCTCACCTGCTAGATTTGTTGTCGAATTACCATATAGACCATTCCGCCGATCGATGTGAGAAAAGCAAAGGTCGAATTGGTGAATGAGTAGATTACCAACGTCAGAACAATAATCGGGTTAAAAAAGCTAGCAAACAATCATTAGTTTTCATTTCCGGAAAATTAATATTTACTAAAAGTAAGGTTCCAAATTTTTGCTCTTTTCCCAAGCCTTCAAAACTAGCACCCCATTTTCATTTTTCACTATTGAATTCGAGTTCTGCTAGCAGTTGTTAGTTATTAACGATCTAAAATGATATTGCTACTCTGAAATTCGTGAGCCCATCCAGATAATATTTTCTGAAGTTGTTGAGGTATTTCCAGTGGATGAGAATGGAAGGTAGCAACATGATCAGAATTGCAAGCGGATGTAGGAAATTAAGAATAAATAGGGCCACATAGCAAAAAATGAGCATGTAGTTGCTGTTAATCTGAATTAGTTGAGATAGGATATGCTAAATACCTTGGAAATTCAAAGCCATCCAGTACGAGAATTTCTGTGTCATGTATATTTTGATCTCGTAGCATCCTTTCAATGGATTGAATGGTTTCTTCATCCATATCATGTCTATGAAATGCCAGATAGATTCGGAGCTTTGCCTTGTTATACCAGGAGATTATATATTTGAAAGGCATTAGCACTGTTGTTTCTTGTGAGATATCTCGCGAAATTTATTTTGAAATTCATAGATTATTTCGGAGATAACAGCAAAAATCGAAACAAGATATCAGCTTCTGGAAAGCCTGAAATAGCTATGACACTCTTTACTCTAATCTTAAGAGATCAAAAGAGCCTTGATAGACATCGAATTTGTGAAGAGAGTATATATATTACAATAAATAATATCTTCTCATAATGAGGGGCATCTTTTTGCATATCAAAATTAATTGAACTAGAGATCGTTTGAACCAGGTTACGTGGAAGCTAGTTTTTACTCTTTTTTCATTCACAAAGAAATAAACGATGCTCAAGTATTTCGCCATTCTGAGCGATTAATCAGAATGATTATCTCTTTTGATAATAATTGCTACTAAAAGTACTAAGAGATACTAAATTCATTGGAAAATAAATGCTCCTCTCTTTCACTGAAGAGTTGAATAATGCTCAGAAATATACTGTATGGTGGTAATTCGCCTTGCTTTCATAATAAAAAAATAGTTTATTCGGTGATAGTCCCAGTTTTAAATCTACTACTACTGTAATGAAGCACAAACTATTAAGTTGAACCAATGATGTATTGAGAGAAATTCACTCAATTCAATTTGTAATTTATTCGATATTATTTCAAAAATACTTCAAGATGAAGATTTTTCTAATGTTTTATGAGATTACCATCTACTCAAGTATCTCATGTGCAACTTCATGTTTATTCTACCAAAAGTCCATTAAGATGATGAGACCGATACTTCTTTTTCTTACATTCAGATTACAAATATTTCTTTGAAATCCATCCGATCATTACGGTTCTTAACATTTGCTATACTCATTACAAAAAGAAAAATTTTTTTGAATTTGTTCAATATTTTTGATTATAAATTCATTATTAATGCTAAATCAGTTTTTGGAAATTTAATCTTTCACTTTCACTCCTTAAAAAAAAGAATTTATCATGTCGTTGATATCCTCGTAACGACTCAAGAATTATTCAGGACATTTTTCCCTGAGATCCTCTCAAATTTAAGGAAAAGCTCTAAAAAACTCATTGCCAGTTAAAGCCGAAAGATCTAACATTTGCTAATGAGATTTTCTCTCAACTTTCTATTGTTTAATCATTAAATCCTCGTCGTGACTTATCGACTCCATTATTGACCTATCTAGTTTGAACTTTAGTCATTCACACCTCTAACCTAAATTCGTTTCAATGGAACTTTTCAGATTATTCTCTTAATCGTTATGAAATTCCTGATTTTATAGGGTTTCTCTTAGGATAGAGAGTCTGGCAAGATGGTTTGATACAATTAGCAGGTTGAACAAGAATGCCAAAACATCTAATATATGCAGATAACAAGGAATAAAGTGCTTCTCTGTGATTTTGAGAAATTGCCGACAGGACTTTAAAAAACGGATTGAGTGTTGGGTTCCGAAATCCTCTTATGCACCTTCTTGTTCTTCTCTCATCTTCTTCAATCTATTAAGGGTTGCCTTGGCGATAACAGCAGGACCAGTTCTATTAAATGGAAAAGCCAAATGAGGGATTTTAGGATGGTTGCTCTTACGTGAGTTGCCAAGCGCCACCAGCGACGACCTTTGAGCAACCGTTGCATCTCCAGATACCGACAGCGACTCTTCTAACTGAGGTCTATGATGAAAATATTGGTGTCAAAAAAAAATGATTATTTATGATGCGAGCAAACCTTTCCGCAGAATGGGCAGAAATATCTTGAGTGCTGTTGAACCTCGAACTTCTTGATGATTTTTCTGAGGGAAGCACCGTATCTGGTACCGTACTTACGGACAATACCGACCTTTTGAGTTCTCTTGGACATCCTGTTTCTTCAAATATAAACTTATATTTTTATAGATCTGAAGCAAATCCTAATTAAGTACAAACGATGTGAAGAAAAGTTTTTTCCTCTTCTATTCAATGTCGTGGATTACTTTAAAACTATCTTAGAGGGTCATAGACGAGGTTAGTCCCGATAGGATATATTGAAGCAGAGGCAAATGAAACTTCGGAAGAAAGGCATTCTAATACAATTATTCAAGTCCAACAAAATGTTTAAGAAATGAAAGAGTAGTTCTCACGTTGTCGCATTTTAAACTCTGCAACTTCGATTAACCTGCAGGGAACTTGTTAAATATAAATTCTGAAAAAGAGTTGCGAATGAAAAAGAGAAGTCTATATCATTGGTTCTTAGAGGAAAGCTTTTTCAATTCTTTTCAACCTATTTAAGAATAATCAGAGCAGTTTCTGAGTTTGCATCCAAAATTTTGAAAATCTTTTCTAAAGAAGAGATTGCGCACTGCATATTTTGATTTATTGATTTGGGTGATCAATTTATGTCGATAACTGCAGAATTTCTCGAAAGGAGGTTTTGTTAAGGTCCATTCTTATACATCCATTCTTGAATCATCCAAAACTAATATGATGCCAATTTTCTGATAATAAGATAATTTTGAGAAATCCACCACTTTTACGAGATAGCTGTTTCAACTGTTAATGTTCAAACCAGACTCTCTTTCACTAGTAGCATAGCAAACGCAAAAGTTCATTCCAGAGCGCTCTCAAAATGTATTTTATTCGCGGCTACAATCGAAGATTGTCTAGTCCAGCACTTTGTTGAGTATAATACTTCCATTCCCAACTCTCCATTCTTCTAGCTACTGGTTGTCTACAAACGATATCTCGAGGATGCATAGATGTCTAGGTGTTTCAGCCGTTAAACTCCAGTCTGCTTTTAATTAATTTTGAGTCAACTCTCTAGTAAAAAAAAACCCTGGCTTTTTAAGCTGCATGTGGGTTTAGCTTATAATTTAAGTATACTCGAACAGTTTTAAAGAAAAATGGAACCCTTCAAGATTGAAAAGACTAAGTTGAAACTTAAACCCATGCTCAAACAAGGAACTGAGTTTGTTCCTACACTCTCCCAGAGTCAATTATCTAGCGCTGAGCTATTTCTTCAAAAGGATTTTCTTCCACAACACCAATCCGATCGACTTCCTGATGAGCTACTCGTCGATAAAACCTGGAAAGATTTCATCTGCTGCCCTGTCTGCTTCTTTATTATGAAGGAGCCTATAACAACGAGCTGTGGGCACAGTTTTTGCAAAGGTTGTATCGCAGCTGCGGAACGCTGCCCATTATGCAATGAAGTACAGAAGAACATCTCATTATTAAAAAAGAGCATCATCATTCAGAATATCATTGACAAACAACAAATTTTATGCCCTTCGCACTCCGAAATCCCACACTCCGGCTGTGTTGAAAAAATAACAATTGGAAACATCGATGAACATGCTAAAGATTGTCATTTTGTAGGCTTGAAATGTCGATGCAACAAGGTGATTCCAAAAAATAAATTCTTAAATTTCGATACGCGCTGCGACTGCAAGGGGGTGCAATGTGAGTATTGCTCAAAGTCTTTTGAAGCACGGGTACTGGAATGGCACAAATTCCAATGTGGACAACTCCAATCGATGTGCGAGACTTGTGGTGCTATGTATGTCAGGAAGGATAAGAGTGAGCATAAAAAAGATTGCCTATTCGATTGCCCTTTCCGTCAAGCAGGTTGTGGCTGCCCAAGAAAATTGCTTCCAAGAAAAGAGCTTGAATTACATCTTGCTGAATCTAAGCCATGGCATGTTTTTTTGATGCTAAAAACTCAAAAAGAATACAAACGAATTTACGATCAACTCATGGAAAAACATCAAAAGATCACGACGAAACTCATTTGATTTTACAAAGTATGATACAAAAATATTCTAACATCATAAATAAGTTCACTAGAATATAAATTGAGTTCTAACTTGTTATTGAAAATTTGATCTGTTATTCATTTTAGATGATATTTGATGTATCTGCAATATTTCATATTAAATTGGGATTCTTCAAGAATCAAGTTGATCAAATAGAGACGTATTGGAAGTGAATTATTCGGAGAAATAATTATAGGTGTAGAAGAATTATGAAAGAATCGATTATAACATGTTGAATATGAGCAAATTCAGTTATATTGCTAATTTGCAAATTCATTCCAAGCATTCTAGAAATCCGTTTGGAAAGCACCATAGGACTAATCCTTTCAGTTGCTTTGTTTTCTCTTTGGAATCAACAAAATGTATCCTGAAAAAAGAAATATAATTCGCATATATCATCATATACATAAGAATCATCTTTCACAACTTCACAACATTTTTCAGGTGACAGTAGTCAAAGATAATATACTCCTTTTCAATTTAACTCATTTACCGAGAGGTTCATTCCGATTCAAAGTCTTAATCAACTATCGGAGCCATATTATATACGAAATATAGAAACTTGTTAAGAGTTTCGGAATACAGCAACAATGTTATAAAAAAACCCAAAAAAGAAAACAAACATCCGCTGCAGCTCGCTTCTTCTTCTCTCTCTCGTTTCATAGTGAAGCAAATTATCTATATGAAAATTTCAGAAGTATTGCGCCATCAAGGAAGATAATTCTAGAGTTGTTTTGCCTTTACCGGAGGCTTAGTATAATCAAGGTCATTAGAGCCACCTCTCCCAAGCGAAGCATTCAAAGAAGTATCTAAGCCACTTTCATTGAGCTTCCCATACACTACTTTTCTCTTAATGGGCACCAAATCCAAAGCTGAAGAATCGTTTAACCCATCGCCCTTTGGTGGGCTAGGCTCATCCGCATCAAACTCAAACTTTCTCTTCGCGCTGCTAGGACTGTCCGATCCTATCTTCGACTTTTTGCGGTCTTTGCTCTTTTTCTTAATATTTCCACTAATCATATCTTCCATATCTTTAATTCTTTTCTCTTCATCCATTTTGTATTTGCGGTAGTCATAGTGCAACTCAAGCCATTTCATATGATGTCCGAATTTAATAAACAGATTGTTCTTCTTTACACCTCTTCTCTTGTTAATATCATCTAACAAACCAGAGAGTCTCGCCTGTTCTCGAGCCCCTCGCGCTCCTGTATAGAGCCAGCCAATTCCACTAATAATCGTGAGGATCACGAAGAATGAGGCGACGGATTTTTTTCCTGTCTCAACGGCAGGCAGTTCTGTTTGAGCTCCTCCGTAGGAAAGCACCAACACAATAAAGGTGATAACAGTGATGATAATGAGCACCATTAAGAACACAAAAAACCGCCATTTTCTCCTGGATTCAGCGTTTTTTTGATCGATTTGGTGATCCAGCTCAGATAGAAGCTTCTGCAATTTTTCTTTTGTCATTCGTTTGCCAATTTTCTCCTCAGGAAAGAAAGGCAACTCGAATTTATTCATCACATAAGGGATGATAAGCCTGTCTTCATTTGATTGGACAGGGACACCATGAGCTTGGAGCTTTGGTTTGCTATCTGGTACTGGAAGAGTGATAGACATTAAATTGCTAATTTAAATAATTTATTTTTGTTAAGCGAATGGTTCAAGATGTGATATCCAAAACAAAAAAAAAAACCAGAGTATTTGGAATAGCAGTTGCCCAAGCTTCTATTTCATGAGCTAGAGTATGAGCGGATAAACATCCCATTGAAGAAAGTTTCAAGGCAGTAAGTGCAATAATTTTAGTTCAATAAATATTGAATAAAACATTTATTCGAGTTTTTTTTGTTAGTTTGAGTGACTCATTTAAAATTTTTTCTGCAAATATGAACTGAAATGGGAGTTGATCTTAAACTACATAAAGGTCTCTCTATATATCTCACATCCAAGCCGTTAGGATTAAACATTTGTTTTACTCGATTTCTTCAGACATGGCTTGGCTCTATTTTTGAAATAATCCTATTCTAAGTAGTTTTGTCCACGAAAGTGGTTTCTGGAAATTTTTTTAATTTTTTTTTGAAGAGCTATTCCAAACTTCTATAACAGAAGATAGGCGACTAATTGATCGACTTCATAAATTTATCCCGTAATGTTAGTGGCCTTCAATTGTTGTAATTGTCGTATAGAACAACTGCTATACTTTGGAGCTTAGTCAATCAACAGATTTATTGGTTTTGAGAAAGATATTTCTTTTAACACTTTTCCAGAAATTATGAATGATAAATTGACAAAAAGTCAGTTATTCACAATTTCTCTACAATTCGATTTAAAATTCCATATCCAATTATCGAATTCAATTTTTCAACAATATTTTTCAGTATTGTGTAATGTTGGAACAAATTCAGCTCAGAACTTTTGTGTTTAGCTTCGAATGCGAGTAACAGCGGGTTCAAATATTTTTCTTTACTCTAGAATAGTATGAGATATGGCTATTAAATTTAACAGTTTTGCTGCCAAGCAAATAACAAAGCTAGGTGATTTGTCCAGGCAGACACCTTATAAAACCACTATTCTATTGTTTTTGGAGTCTACCACTATGAATAGTTCAATAGCAAGCACTTTATTGTGCTTGTTTTCCATCCTCAGTTTAAACTTTGATGTGGCTGTTCAATTAAAATTCTGAAGCAATGGTCATAAGAGCACGGGAAAAGGAGGAGTTTGTTCCTTGTTATCTAATTTCGGTTGTCAACTAACTGTTTTCAAAAGAAAATTCTAATTTAATCTGTAGTCAATCCGTAAAGAGCTGACTGCTCGTATTTTTACAGATCATGTGCCTTCTGGAGCTCCATATCAGCCTTCCAGCATCAAGCGTTAAGTTGAATTTGTAAGTTTCGTCACCCGACGCAACAAATTCTGTAATTTTTCTCTGGATACAAGATTTAGAATATTTGAAAAATTTACAATACATAAATCAAAAGTACAGAATTCGGAGATCGATCAACTAAAATGAGCAACCAGATGGACATAGAAAAGCCCACTCTCTTCAGCAGAGAGATCGACGACCTCCTCGAGAAGGAAAAGATCGCCCGTCAGAATAACGACAATACCAAAATGATTGAGCTTCTGCCTAGAATCGTAACTCGCTCTCTCATCGAACGCCTCCCATAACTCTTTCCTCCGTGGCTTTGCCTTTGACTTATAGGTGCAAATCGCTTTTGACGCTAAAGAATGGGATCAACTGAACAAGCTCATCAGACTGCTGGCCAACAAAAGAGGTTACTCCAAGAAGGCTCTCATTGAAATGATCCAATTGTGCATGAAATTTATCGATCAAACTCCAGATCTCAAGACCAAGCTCGCTCTCATCGAGACCATCAAAGAAGTGAGCGAGAAAAAGATTTTCCTTGAAGTATGTACTCATCTTAACTGTCATTTTATCAGAAATTTCTTAATTACGACTAGGTCGAGTACGCTCGCTGCGTCCTGATGATCGTCAAACACAAGGAAGACGCTGATGTTGTAGAGGCCGCCAGAATTCTTCAAGAAGTGCAGGTAACTCGACAACTTTTCTCTTCTTCGAAATACAATTATCTATTCTTTGTGCTACTAGGTCGAGACTTACGGCTCGATGGACAAGAGAGAAAAAATCGAGTTCATCTTATACCAGATGAAGATCATGATCAAAAAGCAAGATTACGTCCGATTGATCATTATCAGCAGAAAGATCAACACTAAAAACATCAACGAAAAAGGCTTGGAAGACTTGAAAATCCAATACTATTCCTACCTTGCCATCTACTACACTCATGAGAACCAGTATTTAGAAAACGCTAAATGCTACAAAGAGATCTATGAGATTCTCCGAAAGGACGAGGAACTTAGAAACAAGCTTCCTCAAGAGCTCGAGTTCGGTTTCAATATCAACATCGACCATTTGCTTGCTAACTTGGTCCTTTATACTGCAATTGCCTCATACAGCATTGAGCAGAGCGGTTTGGTTGAATACATCAACAAGGAATATAAATATGAGCTTGAAAGAGCTCCAAAGCTCTTGAGAGTCGTTGACGCGCTCCGATCCACTGAGTTGATCGTTACTAACCCAGCCTATTATGAAGTAGACAATCTTGAGATCTTCTCGAAGGCTGAAAACAAAGAGAACCATAAAGTCGATTTTAAAAAGCAACTCATTCAACACAACCTCCGAACCGTTGAGAAATACTACGAAAAAGTCACGATTCAGAGACTTTCTGAACTGTTTGAAGACCCAATTGATCAAATCGAGAGTGAATTATGTGAGATGATAAACAAGAAGCTCATCGTCGCGAGAATTGACAGACTGCACGGAACGATTTCTTTCAAGACGAAGAAAAGTGAGAATGAGGTTCTGAATGAGTGGAGAGTGGACATCCACAAAATTTTGGATTTGGTCGACTCAACATGCAACCTGATTAACAGAGAGAATGAATTACTTGCCGTCAAATCTGCCACCAATCGATAAAAATAATTAAATACATCGCTCGTTCAAGGCGAATTCATTGTAACACCTATCTTGAAAAAGATTTATGCATAGTTTGTAATCAAAAGATGAAATGAGCTGTTGTTAATAAAGAAAAGATAGGAGCGAATGAACAAAACGTTTAAGTCCGACTCTACTAAAATGAAAAATAACGTTAGTATTGTGATTGTTAAGTTAGAGTACATTATGAATAAAATATTTGCTATATACAGTATCGCAGGTCTAAAACACCATTATTATTTAGCATCAGTAACTAAAACCTCATAGTGGCAAGCAAGAAGCCATTTTTTTTCCCCATGATAAACTATGATTACAAAGCGGCTGAAACAGCACTTGACTAAAATAGGCCGAAGTTGTAAGTCTAGAATGTCTGTTTTCGAAGCCTCTTCAGTATATTTTTGTCAATGTATCTTCTAAAAGAAACGGAATATTGTGAAATCATGGTTGCACTTTTAACAAATTAACTTAGGATAGTTATTGTACCATTATTGTTCGGGTGATGACTTTTTTTCTGAATGTTAAATTAAAAAAAAAAAATTATCTCCGAATATTTGAAAGTGTAACGCATTTGAAACATCAATTTCACAGGACCTCCACCTTATCACTGATATAAATTATTCATTTTCAGATCAATATCAATTGATTCCTTGGATTCAAGAATTGTCGGTAAATCCATTTCTCTATCACTTTTTTTTTTGGTGTTACGTTTCGAAAATCAGATCTTCGTTCCAGACGTTATCTGGAACTCGATCTTTAGCAATCTATTATAGCATTGATGAGATATCGAGCATCTTTGTATCAATATCATCAAGAAAAACTGTGTGTATAGTCTTCTCGGATCTATCTTGTAATGCTTTCTATATTTATAATTCCTGATGAAGCCGAAAGTTAAATCAATTGTGCTCCACTTCTGCTCTAGAGGATTTAAAGCGAATGGACTTTCATTCATTCATTGATGTTGATTGTTCATATTGTAATGCTACTATTATTTTTGTAGCAATAGCTCACAATACACTGATCGGGAGATCATCTCGATAAAAAAAGCTCAAACAAAATTTATATTAATTTACTACGCGATGGGAGGCTGCGCAGGGAAACAGGGTAAAGTGAATGCCATAAGACCGACTCGACTCAACGATTCAACCACAAGCACCAGATCTAAATCCACTGACAATGGCAGCAAAGTGATTCATGAAAATTCTCAGGATCAACTCCTACCAGAACGTCAATTATCACGCAAACTTAGCCTGAATTACACCGTCATTCCAAACAAGAACTTTAAAGGCAATAATCAAAGTAAAGGAAGTCAAGGCGCAGGACTCGTCGGACTCACGAACTTAGGAAACACTTGCTTTTTAAACACAGCTTTGCAATGTCTTTTCAACATTCCGCCGCTTGTTGACTATTTTTTAAACGACCTTCATGTCAAAGAAATCAACGCAAGCAACCCACTAGGCTCAAAAGGCGCGGTAACTTTGGCTTTTGCTAAACTTTTAAAGGAATATTGGTCACGAACCGATATTGATGAGATAAATCCAAAGGACTTTTACAATGTAGTCGCTCAATTTGCACCCCAGTTTTGTCAAGGGACGCAAGAAGACTGCCATGAGTTCGTCGTATTTTTGCTCGATGTTCTCCACGAAGACCTCAACAGGGTAAAGAATAAACCCACTTTTGAGGAGAAAGACTACACAGACGATCGCTTCGAAGAGTACGCCAAAGAGTCCTGGAGAAACTACCTGACCAGAAACAAATCAGTTATTGTTGATCTCTTCCAAGGGCAATCTAAAAGCACGCTAAAGTGCCTCAGATGTGGGATTACTTCACATAAATTCGAGCCTTATATGTACCTAAGCTTGCCGATCCGTGAGGAGAACGCGAATAAGATTTCGTTGCTTGATTGTTTAAAAGAATACTCAAAGGAAGAGAAGCTTGAGGAAGGTGAACGATGGGCGTGCCCCCGATGTAAAAAACTTGTGGAAGTTACTAAGAAATTGGAGATTTGGAAGCTGCCTCCCATTTTGATCGTCCACTTGAAGCGGTTTAGATTCAATCGGCAGTCTCGAGGTAAGATCCGTACGTTCGTGGATTATCCAATCGTGGATCTCGATCTTTCGTCGGTTTGTGAAGGATTTCAGCGTGAAAAGCCTATTTATGATTTGATTGCGATATCAAACCACCAAGGGAGCTTAGGAAGAGGCCATTATTTCAGCTTTGCTAAGAACAGGGATGATAACTCGTGGTATGCGTTCAACGATTCAGAGGTTATGACAGTGGAGCCGCAGAGTTTATCATCGGCTGCTGGCTATTTGCTGTTTTTCTGCAAAACAGCAACCGCGGATTTCAGGCGACAAACACTATCCCGGCCTGATGCCTGGCCACATCTGACAAAAAAATCACGTATGAGTCTTGCGAGGGTGAATCCTGAAGACGATAGATCACTGCATGGAGAGGATGAAGAGGAGCGTCTAAAAGAGTATAATAGTTGGAAGTCCGAATTTCCGAAAAAATCAGGCTTTCAGCAGCAAAGAACAGTAATGAATATTAAAGTCCACAGCATTAACATCAGACCAGAGGACAGAGAAGACAGAGCAAAATTAATATCTAAAGGAAATGAGAGTGAGGCGATTAGGTCCAAGAAAAATGACCAGGTTGATTACAATAACGCAGCAAAATCCACGTCACGAGGCCGAATTGATGATGAAACCGACATTTCTTCAGGGATAACTTGGAGAAAACCCCGCAATGAATCTGGCAAGCAGGAGAACGAAGCACAAGAGATTCGATACAGAAGGCTGGAGGGTGGAACGAGTTACACCCAGAATATCCTAAAAAAGCTCCAATAAGTCTGGTAAGGTTGCTAATTCGAAGAATAATTTACTATCCTCCTGGAGGCTCGAGGTTGTTGAGTGACTACGCTGTTATTTTAAACTTTTAAAGTGAATAATGTGTTGTGGTTAGAGAAAATGGAGACTATGTTACTTTTTGAACAAGCAATTCTCATTATTTTGTGATTTATTTTTGTTATTAACAAAATATGTTTCGTTTGTTCTTTCATATATTAAACTCTATCCATCATAATTGATGGCAATTGACTCAGATGTTTTGCTTGCTTGCTTTTCTTTTACTCATTAATGAGATTCTGCTTACTCCATTTTACTCACAAGTGGGCTCTTTTCGGCAACTATCATCGCTGGCTCAATTCAAAAGGAGAAAAGAATGCTAGTCATTTAGGCCTGCTCATGTCCTGGTGAGTTTTGCTTTCGAATATGCCTTTTCCATGAAAAAATACTTCAGAAAAATTCAAATAGATGAAGAATAAATCATTGAAATTGCATGGATTCTGATGCTGTCACTCTGCGTCAAAGTGGCTATTTCCGGTCGAGGTGATCTCCTCGTCCAGTTTCGTGAGAAACATAGAATATATCGCTGGAAAGCATTCGGACTTATCGCAATGACCTTAGTTTAAATCTCGACATAGAGTAGAAAGCAAACTAGGAAGGCTTTTTCGCTTTTTAGTAATTTTTGGTAGTCTTTATCACACATACAACAGAGTTTAGAAAGATAAAATCTACTGAATTTTTACTTTTCTCTTCATAGGCTATCGATCCTTGCTACAGTTACTCGAATAAATCTCAGAGATAAAGGCAAGATCCCACAGAATTAATTTTATAAAATTAAATGAGAGGGCTCTTAACGCTCGTTCCGCTTTTAGACTTGGTATCAATGGGTTGAATGTAAAAAATTGAGATACAAACCACCATGTTGAGTGAATTTGTTTAGGAGATTTTTATTGTAGTAGTTATTGAATTTGAGGAAGGATTTTTGGGGGTTTTACGCATACTATATCAGAACTCGACATTTCCATTCACAATGTTGTAATTTTCAAGTTATCTTGGCGCCACGATAACGACGAACTCAAAGATTAATTTCAGCAACTTAATTTCTCACAAATCCGGCTAAGACTATGGAAAATTCTGACTTCCTTAGTTTGGTTGGTTTCTTCTATTAGTGCAGACTCCTGCCTACCGCGAGAGCAGCACGAAGAGAAATCTCATTTTTTTCGGCGGACTAATGGGTAGCCATCAGTCAACAGTTAAATCGGCGGTAAACGCATTTTGTAAGACGAAAAGGGTGCTTTTAGAGAAAAGGGGACTAGGGGACTAACAGAAGTAAAGGTATCATTGAACACTCGCACCAAACGGTAAAACTCGATACCATTCATAGAAATCGATTGATTTAAAATAGGGTTTCGATCGGTTATACATTTATCAGAGCTTAATTTAGAGGCAATTGAGTATTTAAACAACCGATATGTTAAGTTAATAATCAAAAAAAAAAATAATCTTATTAAACTTTCAAATCCTCAACCGTCTCTTCAAAAATGGCAATGGCTAACCCAACCGTAGGCACCGGCCCAGCTGGTGGTAACGCAAAGCAACTTACCGGTGAATGGAAGCAAGGCTTGTTCGGATGCTTCAGTGATATTCCATCTTGCTTCTTGAGCTGCTGCTGCCCATGTGTCCAATACGGAATGAACAAGGAGAAGGTTGACAATGATTCCTGCTTCATGAGTGGATTGATCTATTGCTGTCTTATGAGTTGCCGTTTACAATGCCTCGTTCACATGAATCTCAGAGAGGGCATCAGAAACAAATTCGGCATCCAAGGATCTACAATGTCAGACTTTTTGCTTACCTGGTGCTGCCAATGCTGCGCCCTTGCTCAAGAAGCCGGACAACTCAGAGATTAAGTTGAATATCGAACGTGATATTAAGCAATAGATTTAACATAAGATCTTTTTGTAGGGAGAATGCATTGAATAGTTGCTTACATGAATCCAGAACAAAAAATTATGCATACATTAGCCTATAGGGATTTTTATAAACTCTCACAAATAGCATTTATAAAAAAAATAAATAATTGTTCTGACGTGGTATCTGACTTGCTATAAAAAATTGAAATAAAATTGAAGCATGAACTCCAAAAATCCAATAAGATCAATATAAGATCTCTCGACGAAATTTTGATTTTATTAAATACCAACTCATTATACTCCTACCAAGAGTTGGACGCCCCCGTTTCTGTGTCGAGAGTGTTGAGCTGGGCCTTGAACTTTTCATTTCGGTATTCTGAATGTTATCATTTGACTTTGTTATTTCAGACTAATTCTCTTCGTTCTTAGATTGATTGCCGAGCAATGATAGCAAGCATAAGCTTCGGCAAAGAAATTATCATTTACCGCCAAGGTCGGCGAAAAAACACCACGATTGTCGAACAAACCCACGCCATTCAAAATGTGACAGTTCCTAAGTTAAGACTCGACAGGGGTAAGTACCCTATTTTGCCGCAATTTGCTGATTGGGAATGGTTGGTAAATAGACCTGTGCCCTTGAGAAACGGATCCATCCAAAACCAATTATGTTTAAAATTTTACTAACTGCCATGACGTCATTAATAGTAAATTACAATTCATGCCAAATAAACGTTTTCAAAACCAAATCGATTCCTAATGCCCAGAAAAGCTTTCTCATTGCGGAAATGTAGCATTTAGTTTTCGAAAACATCGGAATTGAGAAAGCACTCTCGAGTTAGACTTCAAATTAATTCATTTTCGAGCCAGTCTCTTTTACAAAAAGGGACTCCTCCATCACCCAACATAAACGTTGGCTCGCTTTTCGTTGTTAATGTTAAATACCGAGGGAAATTGTTTCTGATCCCAGAATGAGCCTTAGAAAGGCCTCTACATGCAATCTATTAAAATATACCTCAGATAATCTTTCTACAACGTTAAAAAGGTAGTATGACAGGAAATGTGTAGTTCTTTAGTTGGTATACAGTTTGAAGTGGTCTTAATTAAAGCTCTTTCTCCCATTTAACTATCTCTATCTCAACAGCTACGATTAGCAGGACGCTCTACGAATTTCTCTTTGAATAATTTCATCTCTGCATCTACAATCCATTTGCTTCCAATAATGTGATATGTTATGGATCACTCTTGAAACAAATCTCATCCCAGTCGGCTCACTCTGTTTATCAGCTCATCAAGAGGAAGTTAATGTTTTCTGGGATAAAAAGTCAATAAAGTGAATCAATCAATCAAATTATTTTTTTTCAAAATCTTTGCATATCGAAAAAAATGGTAACGATTGAGACCTCATCGATTTTCTTATTTCATTGTAAATGAGATGTTTCTACCCTTATTTCTGAAGATTTCATATAACTCACGATTTTTTTCCCAGCTTTTTATCATCTTAAATCATCACATTTTCTCTGGTAAAGCACCATTGACCATCGAGGAATTTTTAGTTTCACACATCAAGTGTTTACAAAGGAAGAAATCTTTTTGATTTCATTAACAGCTATGAATTTTTCAAGTCATATGCAATTCAACGATCAAATATGAATTAGATCAAGGAATAAATTCTGTGGTGCTTGCCAATCATACTGGACAAGCTTGAATGCATTTTTTCGTAGCTGCCTCACAAGCTTTTATGCATTCAATAGAATTATTGTCGCTTTCGAAACATTGAGAGCGGCAGTTGCCCGACTCTTTTTTACATTTAAATTCGCATTCAGACATTTTGACAGCAGCAGAAGCGAGCGTTGCGAAGATGGCGAACAAAAGAAGGAGCAAGGCTTTCGGGTTCATTTTTTGAGAGCAGTTTAAAGAAGTTTTTTATTATTTTCCTTCTACTAAGTGCTCAAATAAGTAAAGAATCCTTCTAATTTTCCAAAATCTTTCACATTTACCGTTTGATACGTGGCAACAAAAGTTATGCAATAATTTCGATAAGAAAGACATACCTTAGGGCACTGCAGAGTCTTAATTAAGTCCTTCTTCCTCTATATTAGATGAGGATGACTTTGAGAAGAAGTTCTCGATGTGGTCTGGTTCTAAGTTCAGTACGTAATTTTCTTGGCGATCTTGTGTTTGTCAGAATTTGCTGTTAGTGGAATTAATTTTACTGGAAAGTAGAATTCAATGAAAAAATGCTAAAGCAATAACAAGTGTAATCTCAAAGTGTACAAGCCCGATTTTGAGGCTTGGTAATTTAATACGGCTCTTCTACGAAACCCAATCTGAGAGAGAAATGTAGTATGTTAGGTTTGTGATGCCGCTCAATGGTGATATAATAGAAAATTCGATTCCATTAGTCGACCCAAACAATTTTTTCGTTACTTTTCGCAGTCCTGAAGCATTAACATGATGGACTTATCAAGCCTTCATGGTAGAATCATGAGGAAGTTGATGAGAAGATTGTTTTCCAGAACGAGAAAGAAAGCACTTTAAAATTTTTTCAGAGCATATGACTGCGAAAGATCATTCCTTTCAATTTTTCAAAATGCAAATGTCATACGATCTGCATCCAAGTTTAAACTATTATGCTTTAAAGTAAATGTGATGATCAAAATTCTGCTTTTTTTCGGCCTAGAAGCAGCCTTCTTACTCATATCAACGACTTATATTTTTGTGACAGCAATGGGAAAATCAAAAAATATGAATAACTCAGCACTGAATTGATCAAACCCAAAGAAATTTATATCTCTGAAGAATAAATATGCAAATTAATTAACTTCAATGATAAAGCTGCTTTTAGGGATTGAAAACCACAGAAAATTGTAGCTGTTCCTTCATCTTCATTTTGAATAATAAGAATGAAAGTGAAAGGTGAGTTAAATCGAAGAGAAATTTATTTGATTCGCAAATCCTCCTTCAGAATATTTCTTTGGTCTGTACTTAGCATTCTAGCGCAATATCTGCCTCACATACCACGAGTAGAGAGCTGCTATTAATTTTTCATACATAGTGAGCTTCTCGATTTTGTAAATAAGCAGAGAGCTTGAGAAGCACTCAAATAAATTTAAAGTTTGATTCAAGATTTAGCGACTGATCGCAATGCATGCAGTTTTTTCCTGCTTCAATAAACGTTAAGTGAAGTAATTCTTAACATCCTAGGCGATTTTCTAGATGAGTACGACATCGTACTTCTCTTGATCATACGAATAGTAGGAAAAAAAAGTTTTTCTGTTTATTCAGAATTTTGTAATTTTTTGAAGGTTTTTATGCAATTGCACAATCAAAGTATGAAAACAATACGCTAATCGTCTACGAGCTATTAATATGTTGTTGGACAAGCCTTGTAGCAGCTGTCGTAGGTATCGGCGCAGTTTCTGAAGCATCCAGGAGTCTGATTAATAGAGCAGTTCAAGGTGCATTTGTTGTTGGCGCTGTAGCAATTGAATTGACAAGGAGTCATTGGTGGTCCAGCAGAGACAAGAGTCGCGAGGACAACGAAGAAGAGAGCGAACAATACCTTGAAGTTCATTTTTTGATAATTTTATAATTGAGATTATAATTGGATTAATCTCAGTCTTGATGTAACATAATAAACTGTTTTAAATCAGAGTCCTTATGCTACGTGATTCTTAAGTAGCTGTATAATCAAATACAAGACTCTTTCAAGTTTTCAAATTCCGTGAAATTCAGAGTTCATCTAAGCATTGCGAACACAAATGGTGCGAGCATCAACCGCTTTTCAAATTCTATGGCTGATGGAGAATTTGCATTGTATTTTAGATATTGTTTCTTTGAATTGGATTCAATCATAAATGCAGTATGTGATTTGGATTGGTTCGCACAATGGTGATACATTATACCCTTTCTATTTTTTCGTTGTTCTAGAATATTTATTGTCTTGGAGTTGAGTCAAAGCCACTGAATCCGCTTAAAGATATTTAATTTGCTCATGAGGAGGGTGATTCTGTTCTAAAAAACAGAGCATTTCTATCTGGAAACTATATGCTTGTGTTGGAGTCCAATGAAGTTCCCCAGTAAATCGGAAACTAATCATTTTTGGTATCTTGTTGCGACTACCCATGTAGTAATAGAAAGAGAGTTATTTGCAAACGAATCATCTTAATATTTTGAACAACGAAATGCTTTCTGAGTAGGTTTCATAGCAGCTTCTGAAATATAAGATTGAGACATATCACGTGTGAAATACAGATCTACGAGTTTTAATCCTTTCAGTATGAATTTTACTGCACATCGAAAAAACTGTTTTCGTTGGGAGGATAGAAATCCTTAAGTTTTTCAATGAAATGTGAAAATTGACCTCAATTTAGTTGTGAGATAAAGAAAGCACTTCAAAGCTATTAACTGCCCTTTTGGAAGCAAATAATCCAAAAAGCAAACATTCAAGTCAAAAAAAAAAATAGATATATTTAGGAAGAAAATTGGTCAATCCTTTTATGTAGAGTAGATTAGTAATAAATACATAAGTTAATACTCAATAGATTAGAGTCATTGAAAACCAAAACTTAGCTTTTTGAAAAATGCAAAGCAAAATTGTAGTCATGCTTCCCTCATTCAGACCACCTCCTACTACATACATTCAATTTATGAAATTTTTTTCAATCTTTTATCAACAGCAGTGAGATACTGTAAATGCTGCTTTTCGATCCTCTCCAAGTAAGAACCATCTGCATACTTGGGCACTGGATCAAATTTATAATAGTCATTTTGCAACGCGTCCTCAAAGTATTCGTATGGATCTTCTGTCTTCTCATGACGTATGGGTTTTCGCGGAGGCTGCCTCAAACCTCCACCATGAAGATAATCCAAATACTGCTCTCTCGAAACTTCGACGACGAAATTCGCTCCTTTAGAAATTTCTTCATGCCTTAGTTTATGCGAAGAAGGAATATCTCTTATTGGCAATTCATTAGAAAACACGGTTGACTGCTCGATTGTTGTGGGCTTTCTATCTGTAATTTGTTCCTCAATCGTCAGCACTGCAGATTTGACACTTCGATCATTCCCAATAGCCTGTCCTTGGATAACATTCGCCACTTTCAATCGATTTCTAACCAATAGTGACTCTGGAATTTTCGTCTGAACTGACTCTATCGACGCGACTAGTTTCTTCTTGTCAATCTGAGGTTTCGGATCTTTCTCATCAATATCACGAAAAGCATAGCTCCCTCCAGTTGGAGGCTTCACAACTTGCTTTTTTTGAATGGAAAAAATGAATAATGAGCGAAGCAATCGTTAGCTTACAGATTTTCCAAGCCTATGATTGTAATCCTTTTTCCGTTTATTATCAAACTCATAGCCATAGAACTTTTCAAGGTCAGGGTTATTGTAATGAAAGTTCGGATCGAGATATCGATCATTGTAGTCGATAGTCCTGAGAATATTTTTTTGAGTGATTTGCTGTCGAATATTCTTTCCTTCTTCTCGTATTTTTTGAGTTTTATCAGCGTCTTTCGAATGGATCATAAAAGATCGAGGAATATTCATGCTTGAAGTAATCATCGGTCGCGTTGCATGAGTTATTTTGTGATAAAGAGCAGGTCTCAGCTCAGAGATGTAAGTAGGATCACGTTTTTCTAGCTCCAGCGCCTTTTCAAACTCTCTTGCATCTTCTGGGTGGGAAGACAAGAGCTCATACTCTCCGCTTGCTAAACTTTTGTAGGAATTACTGAATCTCAAGTGAGGGTTCTGACTGATGAAATGCGCGTCGCCTGCTTTCAGTTTGACATTAGGATAGGCGTCTAGTGCACGATTAACATGAGGAGGTAACGAGGGGGATTAAAATTACTGTCCCAATCAAAGTCGGGCGGAAGCATGATTTGTTCTTCATATATCTCGGACACTTTCCTATCTGCCTCATATCTTTCAATAGGTGCTGATTCTAATGCGACCATGGCGAGTATTCCCTCTTTTTGAGTTCGCACTGATCGGTTCATAAACCTCGTCCCAAAAGGGACTTTTTTCATGGGTTGGCTTTTATGCTCCTCGTACATTAGTTTTATTTTTTTGATTGTATTTTATTCAATGCACACACCAAACAGTAATAGTAGTACACTGCTTTCAAAAAAAAGTGGGTGGCTGAGAGGCCCATTTGCCAAAGATTGACTCTGCTGGGAATAAGCTCGAGCACGCGTGCGACTGCATTTCGATGGGTGACTCATCATCATGGTTGGTGGTAGTTAATTTAAGTCTGGTAGTATGTTACTCATAAAGTTTCATTTTTATTATAGACAATTAAATTATAGCTCAAGCCTTTCCATCATTATTCTATGAAGGCTAAAAGTAAGCAAGCCACTTATGATCCTATCAGCGGAATCCGTGTTGATGAAATTCTTACTCAGAAGCGCGATGAAGACCATCCACGTTTAATCACAAGCTGCAAATATTTCGAGCTATTTACACACAAAACTGAAAAATCAAACATTCTTATACCTCATACTATCGGATTCCTCGAGGATAAACCTGCCTTCTGGCTTTTCAATAGCCAAAAGGATTCTGAAAATCTCATCAAGATGCGAGGCAGTCAATATTTGAATATATTTAGCATATTTGAGAAATTTACAGGTCTGAAGGCACCTCCTGAGCACAAAGAGCCTGACAAAATCATCGGCTACCTGAAAAATTTCCCTACCTCCCACGAGCTAGTCGCATTCGTACAGTTTGAAAACGGAGAAAAGCTCGTAGTAAACTCACTCGAGCTTCTTCAGGTGTTATCAGAGAAAAGATCATCGATAATCACCGTTCAGTCTATCGTCGACTTGAAAGTCTCAACTTTCAGCACCAGAGAGAGCATTTACTGCGTCTACCGCAATGACCCGAAATATGATAAAGAGGGACCTCAAGTCCATTTCGTTAAGAAATCTTTTTCGATAAGCAACCGCAGGGACTACAAAGCGCTGTCAGCAATTGCCAAAAAGGATTATATAGAGGGGTATATAGATCCTGCTAGCTTCATCCAAGAGGGAGGGAGCAATAGGGTTGTTGTAGATTCTATTTTCAAGTTTCACCTTGAGGAATGCAGAATTGGAAACCAAGTCTACATTAAGCAGTTTGGAGAGGAAAGAGAGCCTCTTGGCAGAGTAAAGAATGAGATCAAAAGAGGTTATATCAACAGAGACACCAAAAAAAATTACTTTCGCTCTGGCGACCACGGTCTTAACCAGAAAATCGAAGAGCTAACCAAGGATCTCATCGCCTTCATCTACAAGGCTTACAAAATTCGGGTGAGGAAGATCATTAGCAAGTTTATTGTTGACTCTTTGGGCCGGCCAGTATTCGTGGGTTGCAAGGAAATAAGATTCACGTGCCTGCCAAATAACCAATACAACCACAAGGAAGTCTTAGACCTTGTTGGATCAGGATGTATCTTGGGCGATCTGATTGGGATGATCGCTACATCGGTGAAAGGAAAAGCTCCGCCAACTGGAACTTTTAAAGATTCTGATGCTTTGAACAGCGAGCACAAAGATTCTGAGCCGATTGTTACAGTCCACAAGCGCCCTTTGTCTTTTCAGTTGTTTTCACAACTGATATCCTACGAATGCAGAGGCGATTTTTGTGAGTTTTATATCTCGAATCCCGAGAAGACAGCTACCGGTCATGAAAATAAAAACATTGTAATTCAACCAGCCAACAAAGCTAAGCTTGTACTTTATGACAAACTGAAAGAAATGATCAAAAAACCTTACGAAATTCCTGTTTTTATGAAATCCAAGTGTCGAAATGAATTTGAACTGCTTGTAAAAGTGTTAAAAACTAACCATATTATGCCTAAACGACTCCAAGGAAAAATTTACGGTGATCGCTATGACGAACATGATGCTGAAATCAGAGAGATTCTCAACCAGCAATTCACTCTCTCTCAAGTTCCTATTAACCTCAATCAGCTCTACAGCAATATGAAAGTATGTAGGACTTGCTATACTGTTTATTCGCTAATGAGCTCCAATTTCGAAGCAGCACTTCATGGCCGTAAATTGCCTGAATTTAAGGGAGTAAACTCCATGAATCCAGAAACAAGAGTTGCAAACATGCATGCCTCAATGAGACGGTTTTCAATGCAAGAGGAGAAGAAGTTCTTAGCAACTTCGGGACAGTTCTCTCAAAGATCGCTGTCGCGGCATAACTCAATTACAAAAAAATCAATGGGAGGTTTGTTAATGTCTGAGAGATATTTGGACAGGTCTTCACCGGAAAGACCTTCGGTGGCTTCAAATGACGAGGAAAACAAAGCCAGAATGTACGAAACAGCCCTCGACAAATTTTCAAAGACACAAAATGGTATGCATCATCGTAGCGCTTCGGTTGGGAGACCTCTGAACCAAACTGAAAGAAGAAAAGTCGATATTGTGAGCAGTCGGCTAAATTTGGGACTCTCGTCGTTCAAAATCAAGACCAAATATGCTACTCCGCTCCCTCAGATAGAAAAGCCCGTGAAAAAATCTGAAACTTATATTGATTTGTACAGATTTCTTGCGAAAGAGTCGGATTTTAAACTAGTGAGAGAACTTGCACCAGCCGGCACTCTGAGAATTATCGATGAAGATGAGCTCCCAGACTCTGAACCAAATTCAATACTAAAATTGGCCAAGAAACATAGTATAGGTGGTTCTGAAGCTCTGCTACTATCACCAATAAGAGGCAGAGCCACAACTCTCGCAACTGTTCCAGCGAGAAGAAAGAACACGCTTGATAACGCCAAGTTGCTGATAGGAAATTTAGAGAAGATCGCATATGCAGTGAGTTCAGTCTCTAAAGTTACGTCCGTGTTTTATTTATCTCTGGATAACGTCAGGAAACTCGATATCAATAAGATAACGACTCCGAAAGCCGTGTTCAACGTAAAATATCGCGCAATCAGAGAATTTATTCACCTTCCAGTTCATGAATTCTGTAAAATCAAAAAGATTCAGCCGCCAAATTGCAACTTCTCGAAGCAGATAAACTTTTTTGTTTATAATGAGGATATCGGAATACCTTATCTCGTCATAGATTCCATTGATCAGAACTTACAAGCATCAAAAACTGATAAAGCAAGGGTTAAAACACTTCTTATTTGCAATGATTGCTTTGATAGCTTCACGGAATATATCCCTATCTACCAGCATTTCCTTCAATCGAATAAAAATTATAAAATCGTGCTCTTCAATCTACCAGGACAGGCGTTCTCAGCGTATAATCCTGACGTCATATCGAACAATGATCAGGACGTTGTCGTAATTGATACACTGCTGTCCTATTTGCAAAGTGATTATAAGATTAATTTCTCGGAAGAGGAGGTCTACATGATTGGTTTTGGGTTTGGCGCGAATATTCTCTCTCTGTTAGCTCACAGTTTCGATGATTCGCTGCCTTATTTCAAAGGACTGCTCATGGTGAATGGTTTTACCAGCGTAGATGAGTCAATGAAAGAGTTCTTCCAAAAAATGGACAAAGTTTTGGATCACAATCCAACTAGTTTAATAGATTTGCCCTATAACTACTACAATATTCAATGTGGAGGGCACACAATGACTCGAAAGGAATACGAGGAGAAAGAAATAGCAAACCCAATCAGTATTAAAGACCGGAAGTACATGATCAAATGCGTCTGCAACAGTATTGACATTACCTTGCAGACTATCGCCCTCAAAGCTCCTGTCTTCATCGTCCATTCGATAAAGAACTGCATCGTGCGACTCAGCAATATTGAAACATTGCTCGAAAAAATCGAAGATGATAAGGATCCAGCTAAGAAAATGCTAAAAACAAAAGCGTTGAGACATATGATTGATTCCGATCTGGCAGGGTACCCGCAGGAGTATCCTCGGAAAAGTTTCTTTTATGATGGTCCACATAATCTTTTAGACGAGATGCCTCTGGACGCACTCAAAATTATCCAAGATTTCATTGATTTCACAGTTGAGAAGAGTAACAACTAGCTAGCCTTCCTGCATAAGTAGAAAATCTACATGTAATACCTTTCATGAGATGGTATAATCTCTTTTATATAAAAAAATTAATATTGAATACACAGGCCAACAACCCTGGCTTCTGTTTTAAAAGTATTAATTATCTAATGAGCGTAATTTCACACAATTGGATTCACACTTTCAATAGCTCATCGTTTTCGAAGGACGCCAGAACATTAAAGAATGAGCCTCACTTTCGTAATCAAATAAATATTTTTACACATGATCTGGATCCAATATCCAGCTACGACCACTCAATAGATATAGATCTATCCACAGATAAATTACTCCCAATATGAACTAAACTTGAACAATCAAATAAGGTATATAGAGCTGAAAATCACGCTACTACATTCTTTTCTCCAATCATTTTTCTATCAAAACCCGCAAACAATTCGATCTTGCTCACATGAAATTTGAAATGAAAAATCTGATATCCTAAAAGAACAAAAACGAAGAATTTCTCCTCGACTGCAACTGTGAAGTATCTTTTTCGAAGAATAATCCTGAGTCCATTCTTGACTTAATCAGCCTAGCGGTATCTTGACTTTTGGTGCTATCTATCGTATCGCCAAACAGCTTTAAATTATTATCCAAACTTTCCAAAAAGCTTGGCTCTTTGACGTTGTCTTTCGTGCTGACCGATTCACCGAAAAAATCATTTTCTAAGAAACTGAGAATGCTGTTATTTCTCGCTTTTCGTTCACCAAAGTCTTTTGGAAGGTCGTCGTTTTGTTGAGCAGGTTTGTGCACATTAGCATTTTCCTCTTGATTAACATTAATCCCGTCGACGAACTCGAGGAAGCTTGAAAACCGCTTTTTACGAAGACTTGCCTCAGCTAAATTTGACTCAAATGAAGCAAATTTCAAAATATAGTCAGCGCTCGATTCAAGTTCAGAAGGTCTCCATAAAAGCGCGGTTGGGTCTAATATGCTATAATTCGTTGTGAGAGCAGATGCAATTGGGAACAGCGAGCTCGTGACCGGTTCTGTTTTCACCATTTTTTTGATGGCCGGAGCCAAATTCAGCGCCCCAGCCCCTACGGTCTCACTAACCGCTGGAGCATTGCTCGTAGCAACTGCTCCAACTGAGCTCTTTCCTTTTTTAGCTGCCAGCTTCGCAGCCTTCAAAGCAGCCTTCGCGTCTTTTTTCGCATGACTTCTAATGTGCTTGTTTAGGCTGTTGTGGTATAAGTACCCTTTCCCACATCGCTCGCAGACAAATCTTGGGCGCTCTTGCTGAAAGAGATAATAAATAAATTTTTCTCAAAATATGGCTAAGGAGTTACCTCTTCGGCATGGACTTGTTGATGCTGTTTAAGATTCGATAGGGTCGTGAAGGATTTGTCGCAGACCTCACACACATGCGGTTTTTCGCCACTATGGACTTGTTCATGACGTTTTAAGTTCGACATTTGAGTGAAAGTTCGTTCACATTTGTCGCATTTGTAGGGTTTCTCTCCACGGTGGATCCTTTCATGCTTCTGTAGAGAAGAGTACTGAGAAAAGCTTTTTCCGCAGGATTCGAACATGCATATGAATGGTCGCTCACCATTGTGCGCCTTCATATGGTCTTCGAATAGTTTTTTAATCTTGAAAATCTCTCCGCAAGAAGGGACAGTGCAGCGGTACCCTGTCTTTTTGCCTCCAGTTCGCTCGACTAGAGACATGTTTCCCAAGAGCATTTTACCAAGTTTTCTTTTTTCCTGGCTTTTTGAGTCGGACATAAATTGGACTTAATTAGAAATTAGAAACTTTTTATCGCCGAGTGAAACCCTGAGCCAATTAATTCGTTCAGGAGGCAGCTCAAGCAAAAACTCCTCCTGAATTACTTTGAAATAATTTTTTTTTTAAGTTGGTAGTCTGAATTTTGCATAGTATCTCTTCTCAGTACCAGGGAAGCAGAGCCATACTAGCTTCGCTCTAGATAAGGTTACTCATAAGTCTGCAGGTAGTAGAGCACATTTCGCTAAAACCATAATCCAAATTTCGGATTTACTTAATTTGATGGAAATAGTAGAGCTTTTTATCTGGTAAGACGGCTGAGATAGGTTGCGGACTTCATTTCATGGAAGAACATCTTGATAGGTTCGTGGCATCAAGAGGCTTTTCTAAATCCATATGCACACACACACAACCAAAAAAAAAAAATGGATTTGGTTGAGGGCTTAAAATATGGCTGTTGAGTTCTCTTTCGAGCTCTGAATGAAAGAAGCTGAATTTTCTAGAGACTAGTTCACTTAGCGCCAAGCCTCACTGATTTTTCTCCTAACTTAAAAGATATTTTGTTAAAACCGACAAAATGGGCCTTAAGAAACGTTGTTTAAAATTGCTTAGTAAATTACTTATGTCTTCAAATCTCCTCTCACAAATTACGATAAATACAAACATGCACAGACAACTCTGAATGTAAAACTTATGCAATTATATGAAAGCAAACTACACTATCTATCTAACTTCATCAAAACTTTTCTCTCTTACACTAATCAATCACTAACAAACTTATCTATTCGGTTTTCCTTTTCCACCTTGTAATGTATCTTGGAATATCCTGTGTAAATATTTTCCGCTTGTTGGTCCTTGCGGTTTCTTCGAAAACGAATGATTTCCTTCATTGTCATCTTTTTCACTTAGCAACGATAGTTTTTTCTGAAGAAGTAGAAGTGAACTTGCACTAGATTTCGTATTGTTCTTAACGTTTACATCAGAGTCGGAGAGGACCTGTGCCTCAGTGTTCTTAGTTTTACTCATTTCTGCACCCTGTACTCTTATAAATATAATCGCTTTCAATAAAATTTCAATTACTTTTTATAAGGATCTTCTCCAAATTCAGGATATATAGGCTTTTCGCCTCCCATTCCTGCTCCTTGGTTCATTCCAATCGTCATATTGGGATTTCCATCCATGCCAATCGGAGGCTGAGGCCAGTGAGTTCCAGGCGGTGGCTGCATTCGGTGCATCATAGGTGGCATCATCATGCGGCCAGGCATAAAAGGAGGTCGTGCATAGGGTCCTTGCTGAGGATATGGCATGCCTCCCATCTAAATTATTACATAAGTCAACAAAATAAACATTCGCGAACTACCATGCTAGGGTTCAATGGCTGCATATGCGGAAGGGGTTTCATCATTGGAGGTGGGCCTACATTGACCCCGATTTTTGGTGGTGCAGGTTTAGAAATTGGGATAGTTTGAGTTGGTTGGGGATTTGTCCAAGGACCAGGCAAATAGATATCTGGTATGTCTTGCTGTGAGGTAGCAATTTCGTTTTTTATATTTTCGCTTGAAGACTGAGGGTCATTAAGCCATTCCATACATTCCATGGGGTCATACATCAAATATGAACCGTCTTTGAGCTGCAATTAAAAGTAATTAGAGAGAAGCCACAAGCAGAATTTACATATTCTTTAATTGAGGCGACATCAATTTCTCCGAATCCTCCATGAGTTAGAGGAAAAGTGCTATCTAACACTGCATTCCTGTCTTTAGGGTCTTCAGGGATTTTGGGCTGGTAGTTAGGTCCTAATTTGCTGAAGAGCTTCTTAACTTTGTTTGCGTAGGCCTTGAATGTTTCTTCATTGAGACCGTAATTGAAATAATCTGTGATATCAGCATTTCTCTTGTTCCATTTCTTTTCGTTTCTTGGGTCATTGAAGTTATAATTGAAAATCTCTGGAAGTTTGAGCGGTGGGCTCGGCTGCTTTTTCCTCTCGGGAGGACTTGGCTGAATTTTCTTATCTGGCGGCGGGCCAGGCTTATTAATCATAATTGACAACCTAATTAATTTATTTCAATTTGCCGACTTTCTGATTCAAAGCGTAATGAGAGTTTTAAAATATCCTTCGCAAAATGCAGGCTAGATTATTGAGAATCTAGAGAATATCGTAAGTTTATTTCTCTTTTTCTCATCACCCTACAAAATTGTTTGATTAGTGGCAGTCAGCCAAACATGAAGGATCACGAAGAACCTCCTATACATACAATCGAAATGTATTATTTTAAAATGTTTTTTCAAAATCTTCTGTATCAGTCTGTTAGGTTTTTAGAGTTGCCATTCGACTACTTGATTTCTTAATAATTTAGGTGACTATCACAGTTCTTCTTTCGATTAGAGGGCCTTAAGGATTTAATTTCTATTTCGCCGGAAATTACAGAGAAAGCCAAATTTATGAAGGAATGAGGCTTAGAAATTGGACATACTTTGCGATTTTGTGAAATCAAATTGAAAAAGGTAATCTCTTGTTACAGACATTACTAACAACTGAGAGAGGCATTTAAATCAACAAAAGATTTTAGATAACGTTTATTTTCGGCAAATTTAACTTTTTGAAATATATTTTTAGCTAAATAATCCAGAACCTTAATAAAAATGATGGAATAAGGGTTATTTTCGGTATTTTTAACTTTTTGAAATAGTACTTGATAAATTTGCATGAGTAGGAAGCTATTATATTATTTCCTCCATTATAATCTAAGCTATTGTCTTCTAAAATATGTGTCCATTCTCAAAAAATATCTATAGCTGGAACGAGAAACTATTGCCATATCTTCCCAAGGCCTCAATACTGGTCACTCTCGTTTTCTTTATCGCACTCATTATGACCTACCAGAGCGGCTCAGACCCTAGGCTATTAGATAGCACTATGACTATTGAATTTGTGCTGAAACAAGCGAACCTTCTACCAGCAACTTTTATTTCACCAATCATGTCCTATTCAAGCCAATGTCCTGAAAGTTATGAAAGGGTCATTTTTAAGCATTGGGGAGGAACATCGGTTGGATGTTCTTGTGCTGGAAAAAATTATACCAGTGCATGCTCTTCGAACAGATTTGGATGTGTATCACTGAAAGCAATCCCACAAGCTGACATTACACTTTGGAAAGGCGTTGGCTATTGCGTAAAACGTGCAAGAAAATATGCCGAAAAATTTGCGAATGGGAGCTGCCCAACTGGCATGAAAGCCTGCCCGACTTCTTGCGTTGGTCTAGAGGACGCCTGCCCTATCAACTCATTTACTATTTTGAACACTTACAATGGCTCTGATCCAAATCAAATTCTGTTAAATACCGGTGAAACTGCCTTATACTCTCGAAATGGTACAGGTAGACCAGTCGCAAACTTGACTGTGAGTTTTTTCGATGCTCCGTGCATCACACCAACCTATCACCCTTCTCCTATGAATGGGAGTGTACATTTTCTCGAGATTGAACAAAACAAAGGATGTTCTGCTTTGGGAGCATACCAGCTCGCTTCTACGTTCGATGAAGCCTCAATATCTTCAGTTTTTGATGATAATCTCCTCACCAAAGAGGTAACTGCACTCCCTGGCTACTTAGACTTCACTAAAGCGAACTCTGCTTACTTTTCCGCAATTTCGATCTTGAATATCGATCGGACCTTATCTCTCTGCCAGAATTTTCAAGATGTACTGCCCTCTCAGCTGTTGAGTTCAACTTCTGACTTGTATGCCACGCTCAAAGGAGCCAAGTGGATTATTTTTATATTGCTAGCATTAGTCATTATTGGATTTCTCATCGAAGGACCTACATACACACTCTACGGACCAGAAGACTGGAAAGCAAGATACGCGACTATGGCCGTGGTCGACCTAGTCGTGCTGTTAGAGTTACTACTAATTGCTCAAGGAAGAGCAGTCAGCTATCATCAGAGCAGCACTTATGCTCCAGCGATGAGTTATATGGTCTCAATCTCGTCCTGTTTCAAAGATCAACAGGTTCAAAACGTTCTCGCCACATATATTGCTTCGCTTGAAACCTACGTTTCAGGGACTTATTTGTGGGCGAGTATATCGTTTGGAGTTTCGATGTTCATTCTCTTGGTTTTGGCGTCCTCCCTCATAATAAAGTTTGGATTCAAGCACTCGATTGAAGATGAAGAAAGTGAATCTAACTTGGAATTAGAAATTGAACTCATAACCAAAACTGATACGAATGAAACGGCAGATTTTATTCGAAAACGACACCCAAGGCGTCTTCCTACGATAATTGAGTGCGAATGATGATGATAAGAGTTAATACTGTAAAGCACTCAGTCTTGTTTAAATTTTTTCATAGGGTTTTTTCTAAAATTAGTCGTGAGCTCGCCACTGTATATGAAATCATTGTCTCAAAACTTTGTATCAACTTTTTATTCCTTTTGTGTTTTTTTTTTTGTTTTTTGTTTTTGGTCACGAAAAGAATCCAATTGCACTAAACATCACATAAAATCTCTCTGACTCTCTCATTTGTATTAATCTTCTCAGATGAAATTTGTGCACAGCTTATTTATTTCCCCCTATCAGCATATTTTTTTAAAAAAAAAGAGAGCCAGCTTATGAAAAAGTTTTGATTGAAGAATCGGACATATTGAGTGATTTCTTATCGTTGTATTTCAATCTAGGAGTAAGAGATATCTCAGCCTCGGATAGCATATACGTTTGTGACTTCATATCAAGCAAAATAAATTTCTTTTAAAAATTTGTTAAATCTGGTGGAAGGTATGAGCTTTCTCACAAATCTCCATACATGGAACGAGAAATATTCTCCATATCTTCCTAAGGTAGCGTTGCTGGTCACTCTCGTTTTCTTCATCGCACTCATTATGACCTACAAGGGCGGCCCAGATCAAAAGCTATTAGATAGCACTGCAACGATGGAATTTGTGTTGAAACAAGCAAACATCCTACCAATAACCTATATTTCTCCAGTTATGTCCTACTCTAGCTATTGCTTCGAGGGTTACGAAAAGGTTATTTTCAAGAAATGGGGCGGAACGTTGGCTGGATGTTCTTGTATAGATAAAAATCTCACTGGTGTGTGCTCTACCAACAGATTTGGGTGTGTGTCACTGGATGCAATACCACAAACAGACATTACACTTTGGAAAGGCGTTGGCTATTGTGTAAAACGGGCGACAAACTATGCCGACAAATATTCGAATGGGAGCTGCCCATCCGGAATGAAAGCCTGTCCCTCTTCGTGTGTTAGTCTAGACGATGCCTGCCCTATCAACTCATTTACTATTTTGAACACGTACAACGGTTCAGACTCAAACCAGATTCCCTTAAACACTGGAGAAGCTGCATTATACTCGACAAATGGTACAGACAGACCAGTTGCAAACTTGACTGTGAGTTTTTTCGACACACCATGCATCACACCTACCTATCACCCTTCTCCTAAGAATGGTAGTGTACATTTTCTTGAGATCGAGAAAACCACAGGATGTTCTTCCTTCGCAACGTATCAATTAGCTTCTAAGTTAGATGAAGCTTCACTATCTTCAGTTTTTGATGATAACCTCCTCACCAAAGACATAGTAGCTGTACCTGGCTACTCGGATTTAGTTCACTCGAATAAAGCTTACTTATACGCCACTTCGATTATGGATATCAACCGAACACTACCCACCTGCCAGAATTTTCAGGATGCTCTTCCTTCCCAGTTGTTGAGCTCAACTTCTAAATTGTATTCCACTCTTCAAGGATTCAAATGGGTCATCTTTATTTTAACTGGATTCGTGGTTATTGGAATGTTTTTCGAAAGACCTGCACAAAAACTTTACGACCCAGAAGACCGAAGAGCAATATGCGTTACGATGGGCGTGATTGCTCTTCTTGCTCTTTTAGAGCTATTTTTAGTAATTCAAGGGAGAATTGTCAGCCACCAGAAAAATAGCACTTACATTCCGACTCTGAATTACATGACTTCAATCTCATCCTGTTTCAGAGATCAGCAGGCGCAAACCGTCCTTGCATCATTTATCTCATCGTACGAGGACTTTGTCTCGGCAACGTATACATGGGCAAATATCTCATTTATGGTTTCGGTGGTTATTCTTGTGTTATTGGTTGCCTCTCTGATAATAAAGTTCGGACTTAGAGTTTATGCAGAAAAGGAAGAGGATGAAGAGCTTTATCTACAAGAGACTCACATAGAGCTTCTTATCAAAAAGGATACAAAAGATTTTTTTGCTAAACGACGCCGACAGCAGAAGAATTTATCCTAAAAAATTAAATTCTTTGTTTCAGTCACCGGAGCCTGTAAGATGTTGTATAATGAGTTCTTCCACTTCCAGCAGCATTGTTTTTATTTTATTGTTCTATGCAAGAGGTGAGTTATGGTTGTTCAAATGTTTAAATATACAAAGGAAAAAAAGTGATTTCTATAACATATTAATAAAAACAAGTGAAGATTTTTTTATGAAGTAGTGTCGATGAAAGACCTCTGGAAACGTGTACATAATGATAAAAGTGAGTTAAACAATATCTTAAAGCCTCCAATTTCTCTCAGCATCTCATAAATTTGCATTTGTATTTTATCTCTCTTCGCTGTTCGCGTATGTGCTGGGTCTTCTTTATACGCCGTGACAATCGCATCATAGAGTGCCTCAGGCTCCATCTCCTGCTCTCTGTCGTTTATGCCGAACAACGCCGAATAATTCAATATTTTTTGCTCGACTCCGATGACTTGAACTAATCTATCGTTATTCTCTTTCGTCTTTCTCCTCAAAACTTCCTCAACGCCGTCATTTTTCACTAGATTCTAAGTTCAATAGCGGTGTTAGGTTCTTATATGTGATTCAAGCGTGAATATTACCTTTAAGCTTAGATTGATGTCCAGAAGCTTGTACGCGTTTCTGACGTTAAGAGCTTCATCCTTCAGCTTCTCCAAAGAGAGTGATCTAAATTGATCGAAAAATAACTCTTTCGCGTGAGCCCCTGAATCCTGCCGTTTCTCACTCAAATCTGTTTAAATACATGAATTGAAACAACCACTTGATAAGAAAGATAATGTTACAGTCCTCGAATAGTTTTTGCAAGTTATTAATGAATTCTTTCTCGTTCGCTTTGAGATTATCTTGCAGTACATTCAGTATGATTTCAGGTTCGTCAATTATGGAAGTAAGAGAAGGGTTCTTTAAAGATTTCTCTTCGAGCCCAGAAATATAGTGTCTCGTTATCTTCATAATATCTAAGCATAACATTATTTAGCAAGCGCATGGTTTAGATCTCACTTACCAAGGAGCTCTTCAAAAAACTCTCTGAACGCTAACCCACTTTTTTGCATTGTTGGTTCCTTTCTTTCTCGCCTTGCAGACAAGAGAGGAACATCCTTCGATTCGGTATACTCGCTGACTTTCTTCTCCAAGTCTCTCATTAGTTCGTGGAGACTCGATAAAAATTTATCGTCTTTCTCCCAGAATGTTTGGATAAGCCTCAGCAACGATTTCACAGGGTTATCACGGTTGAAGTCGCCGTTTGTGGTCAGGACGATTTTAATTCTTCGCGATGTTTCATACAAAACATCAGCAAGACCAATGGACGCAGTAGTTGAGTTTGCTAATGCCTTTTCGAAAAGGTTAGCAGCAACCTCATTCAGCATTTTTTGATATTCGCTGTCTCTTACATAAAGTTCTTTCATTCGAGAGAACTTATCCACCATTGATTTCAGCTGACTAGACCGTTCAATCATCTCAGCAGCAAGACCGTTGAGAGTAGCCAACAGCTCCTGCGCGATTTGAATTCTTTCTGTGTGAATATCTGAGGTTTGCACCTTTCCTCGTGCTTCAAAGGAGCCGCCCAAGTGATCTCTTACTTCTGTTTTCTTTAAAATATCTAACACAATTTCTTTTCCTCGTTGAAGCTGCATAGCAGTCTCTCTTCGATCTCTTTTCAAAGACAGCTCGCTTAACTGCTTTGCCAAGAACTTTATCTCTTCTCTTTTGCTTTCCTTCAATTTGAATTTATCTTCTAACAAGCCGAAAATAGCTCGGAGATACTGCACTTCTGCTAAAGTTTGGCTCTCAAGCACGTGGACTATCTTTTGAAGCGAACTTTTGAATGTCGCTTGGATCTCTCTGAAATTACTGTTCCTTGCTACTGCTTCTTCGAACTCCGGATCAACTGACTTCTCATCAGAAATGACGAAGCTCTCGTTGCTGCAGAAATTGCTCAATTCTTTCTCCAAATAAGCGACTAGTGTTTCATAATCCTTGATTTTCCTTTGAACCGTTGAATAATTTATTCTCTCAGTTGTTCGGCGAAGGTCCTCCGGCTCTGCTCCATTCGAAACCCGCTCAGTTCGCCCGATATCTCTGTCTAATCCACTTGAAATATATTTTGTGTGGCGGGATTCACTACCTGTTCTGTTAAATTCATTATTCAGCTCCTCTTTCTCTGCTGATCTGGACGGATACTGCCGGCTGAGCGCTTTTAGTTCATAGTTATCGCTTGTGAGGATGCTATTTTCCTTCTCAAGGTTCTCTATTCTGCTTTCATGTGCTTTTAACTTCCTTTGAGCGGCTTCAAAGTCACCCATTGCTTGTTCAAGCAGAGAGGCTAACCGAAGCTTTTCTTCATTCAGCTCGCTCGTGTAGAGCTCTAAATCAAGTTCTTTTCTCGAAAACAACTCTTTCTCCTCTTCAAGCTTCGATACCTTTTGAATCAAATAAGAGTTTTCCTCTTGTAAACCAAGAGTCGCCTCACGATGTTTTTCTTCAGCATTCTGAACGATTCTCTCAAGCTGGTGAATATTTTCTAATCGTGCATCCGCCAGCCGAGCCAGCGACTCTTTTTCACTTCTCAGAGTTTCATATTTTCCACTGAAATGCTCGGTTTCATACCGATACTCTGCTGCCATGGCGCTAACCTTATGAATTTCTTCCTTCAGCACTTGGTTTTCCTGATTTAGATGTTTCACTCTTTCGTTAGCATCATCAAGGTTTCGAGACATATATTTCACAGATTCCTCGAACGATTGGATCTGTTCTTCGATTTCTAACTTCTCTTGCTCGTGAATCTTACACTCCGCTTCATACCCTCTATTTGCGCGCTGTAATTTCGAAATCTCGTTGATGAGTTTCTCCCTTTCACCTTCAAATTCGCTGTTCTGCTTATGATACTCTTCTTCTATTTTCTGAAGGTGCTTTATTTTTTGGCTGATAGCTTCGATTCCAATTGGCACCCCTGTCTCTTCCCCAATCATACTATCTTCAGGGCCCCCGAGATTATCATTTCGGAGGTTGAAATTGAAACCGAGCATATCTTCTATATGCAAGAAATTATCTTTTAGCTGGAGATAATTCGCATGGAGATCCTCGTGTTTACTTTGGAGAGCTTCATGTCGATTTTTCAAATCATGGTGTGCATCTCCAAGGTCCTTGTTGTGTGCAACAGATTCGTTAAGCTGATTTTGTAGGGTTTCTATCTTTTGCAGATCGGCATTGATTGTTTCAGAGGCCACTTTTTCGGTCTGTTCAAGCAGAGTTTTAATAAATCTATCCTTTTCGGCGTTTTCTATCTTCATGTAGTCTAATGCGGTCTCGTATTCCTTCGCCAACATGTCTGAAAGCTGTTTTTCTGAGTCTCTCTGATCTTGAGTTAGTTTAACAGCGGCTTGACAGTCTGCAATCATCTAAGTAACAGCAGGTTATTAGCAATGAGTTTATGTGGGAACGGAAAATTTTGTTACAATTGTCATTATTCGAGTTTTTTGAGCAAAATCGAAGAGTCGCTGTTCCATCTCTTCATTTCTCATCATCCAGCGCTCAACCTCAGCTCGTAGTCCCATTTCATGATCAAAGACATCTTTTACAAGCTTATTCACATGCTTGGCTTCCTATTTCGAAAGTCAGATCAATACTCCTCATCAGAGTTCCCTACTTTATTAATGTAATTATCTATTCCTTCAACAAGCCTATTTGTTTGTTCGACAGACTCAATCAGATGCTGTTTCATAATATCTTTAGTTAGCGCATGTTCAGTAAGACCAGCCCTTAATATCAGTTCATATCATCATCATTATCTTTCATAATTTAGAAAAAAAGTTTACTTTTTCTCTGGTTCGTCACCTAAAGTGGGTAGATCAGGCTCGGTTTCGAGTGTACCTATTGTTCTTTTCGCTGGAGAGCTCGCTTTCCTTGGAGTCTCCTTACTACTGTATTTCTTTTTTGTGCTCTGATCCTTCTTCGTCAAAGTTCTGCTCAGCCCGGTCATCTTTTGCGTATTCGTTTTTGAAGGGGTCGGAGTCATCATACGAGAATCGCGATGTGTTTGGAGGCCTCTGTCTTGTAAGCGCATTGGGCTATCGCCTACTGTAGAGAACTCAACGTTCTCTTTGTCCTGCAGCACTCGTGCTGTGCTATGGTTCGAGGATTTGGTATTTTGATAAAAACGTAATTGATTTTCCGCTTCTTTTTTGACTAGATCAATCTCTCGCATGAAATTCTGTTCTTTTTCAACGATTTCTTTCGCGAGCTCTTTATTGTCACTCAGCAACTACATAATGCTCATGTTATTCATCCATCAATTCGCATAAATTACTTTATCAATCGCTTCCTCAAGATCAGCTATTTTTGATACTGCTGTACAGTAAGCCACATCCTTCTCTTTGTACTGTTCTTTCAATTGAGTATTTTCTGCAATCATCTCCTCGAGTCGGATGTCTGTTCTCTGGAGCTCTGCTTGCAATTCTTTGATCGTTCTCAGCATTTCAGCCTCCTTTGCCTCGAAATCAGCCGCTTGCGCATCAAGTTGCTTCTTAAATTTTTCTGTTCGCTGTTTCGCGCGAGTTTCGGATTTCATAAGCACATCTACATTTTGTAAACTTCTCTGCAGATCGCTAAGGTCTTTCTCAACGTCCTTCTTCTCATGCGAGAGTCTTTCATTGATCAATTCAAGCCCTTGAATGTTCATCTTTGCTCTCTCCAGCTAACCGCATGGAAATTACATATGAAATCTCAGTAAATTTTACCTCTGCTCTGAGAGTGTCGATAACCTTGGCTGCCCGACTAATAGTTGATTCTTTCTCTTTGAGATCTCTGTTCAGGTCCTCACATAGGTCGCGCATTTCTTTCTAGATATAATATGGGGGTTCGGTGCAATATTATTGAAGGTCTACCATCTCTTCTTCTTTCTTTTCGAGTTTGCGGATTAAATTGTCGTTTATTGCTTCTACCTGCTCAAACTCTCGCAGGAGTTCATTGTACCTTTCTTCGTGGAGATTCATCGCTTTTAGCAATAACAGATTAATTTTTGAATTTCAACTGACATTTATTTGTCTGAAAACAAATTGTTATGGTTGCTTATTGAGCAATAATTAATTAATTGAAAAAAGTTCTTTGAGTATTGTGATGACCGATACTTGACTACTAACAAGGAAATTAGCGTAAATTTTATGCTCATTTCCAAGTTTAACGAAGGGGAATAATTAGTATGTTCTAATGATTGCTAACCTCATGTTTGACAAATAGCAGCAGCAATTTGGATATCTGGAAAGAAAAATTTTTTTTCTGAAGGTCAATTCTATTAAGAGACTGATCGCTCCATGATGACATTGCTACCGTATTTTCATGGTTTCTATTACTTTTGCCTAAACTGCAATGAATAGTCGAATAAATTTCTTCCTCCATTAAAAATTGCAAAGACGGCATTAGGATGGACTCTGCAATGAACTTTCTGAATTTATACTGAATAAACAATCGCAATATATCTACATATAAGAAAACAGAAAAGTATGAAGTAGAATTTTTGAGTTGAGCTGAAACATCAATATTGCATGTGTAATCAAAAAGATTCGAGTAAACCTTAAACGACTATTATGGTTATTATTACTTCTTTCAAAAAAAAAAAACCGTCATCTTTGAATCCACCGAATTTATCAATGAAAAAGAGAAAACCTTTCGCGTTCTTTCGCTAGTTTGCGTCTGCCTTTATTTTTTTGCATTAATTGACTTTAATTATAAGAATTCAAAAGATAACGTAACCATCCGATCACATGGTCGCACAAGGAGAGAGTATTATCCTTGAAGAGGATATTGACGAGAATTATGAACCAACTGAAGAAGGTAACTCTTTCTTTGACACTTATCTGACGCAAATTCCAAGAAATCCTTGAATATGCCAAATTTCTCGGCATGGATCTTGAAAAAGACAAAGATCTTTTTTACATTGCCAAAGAAGGGCTCAAAGCCCCTCTCCCAGAGCCCTGGAAACCCTGCCAGACTCGAGAAGGAGAGATATATTATTTCAACTTTGAGACAGGGAAAAGCACCTGGGATCATCCATGCGACGACTATTACAAAAAGATGTACGAAAAGGAAAAGCAGAAAAAGCTTGAACGCCAAAACGGCTCTCAGAATTCAAAGAAAGCAAACACCACTGCAGCCAAAAACACAGGTAAACCAGAACAAAGATGGGAAAAATAACTAACTCATAGGCTCCAAGAAGTCGTCGAAAGACCCTGCACTTGCTCTTGAAAATTTACCGAAGCTTGGAAATGTAGGGAAGAAAGATGATCCACTTCTAAAGGCGGCACATGAGAAAAAAGCAAAGCAATACCGAGAACAGAGGGAGAAAGAGATTCAACAGCAATTAGAGCATATCAGATTGGAAGGGGAAAACAGAAGGAAAGAGATTGAAAAGCAGCATCAAAAGAAGCTGAAAGAAATCGCGGCGGAGTACGAAAAAAAACAAGCTGCTGAGGAAGAAAGGATTAAAAGGGAAAATAAGCCATTGGATGAAAAGGAAATTCCAGCGGAAGTCAAAAAGCAAGAAGTGGAATTGAGAAGGGAGTTAGAAAAGAATTTTTCAAGGAGATTGAAGGTTTTAGATATAGAACTTAATACCAAAGTGAGCGAGGCGAGTGAGAAATTTAATAAGATCAAGTTGCAGAAACTCAATCAAGTGAACTCTCAGATCGAGAAAGAATATAAAGAGGAGCTGCAGAGAATTGAGAAAGAAATTGATAAGTTAAAAAAGCAAAAGACCTCGATGGTTGGAGAAGATCCGGAGGTGATGGAGCAGAATATGAAGAAAAAGATACTTAGCGAAAAAGAAAGTGCGTTTCAGGTTAGTAGGGAAAATATGATGAAAGAAGTGCAAGAAGAAACGGAGAAATTGAAGAAAAATATCATTCAAAAACAGACGGAAGAGATATCAGCACTTTACAAGAAATTTGAAAGCGAGAAAGGCAGTAAAGAGGTAATTTGCTTCAAAAGTATGTAAGATTTGAATAACTTCTTTAAAAAAGGATGATGTGGACCCCGAATATAAGGCTCAATTGGAGCGGGAGTTGAAAGAGAAAGTTGAAGACTATAAGATGCAAATTGATAAGAAGATAGAAATAATGCAGATGGAAGTGGAGGAGAGATTACTCGAGCAACAGAGAGCGAAAATTGCAGCCTCCAAGGAGAAAATGCATGGAGACCTGGCTTATTTAGAGCAGAATTACGAAAAAACTAAGGAAAATTTTGATTCCGATTTTCAGAAAGAGAAAGCCCGACTTCAGAAGAAAAATGATGATGAAATCGCTACTTTGCGGAAACTGTCTCAGGAACAGATTGCCGCAAAGAAGAAAGTATTGCTTGTTGCACAAAACCTGAGAATTGACTTTTTTAGAACTTGGAAAAAGAGCAGCTTGATAAAATCTCAAAACTGAGAATGCAGCTCGAGCTTGCTAAAGATTCTGACCCCAAACTGAAAGAAAGGTTATTTCAAGTTGAGGAAATGCTAACCAAGGCTCAAAAAACCCTGAAAACGAAGGTATTACGGATAGAAAGAACCCTTCATTAATTCACCATTTTTGCTCATCAAGCAAGAGGAATATAGCAAAGAATGCTTAATGACAGAATCATTGGAAAAGGATATTCATCTTACAGAATCCAGACAAAAAACTGAACTAGACGCGACTAAAAAGGTTTATATTTCAAATAAACAAGCGAAATAACTGTAACATTTTCTCTTATCTATTATCGATAGATTCTCGGAGTTGCTGGAGACTTGGAAAGTGAACTAGATGTACTTACAAAAGTTCTACGTGAGAAAGAAGCGAAAGTGGAAGAATTGAAATTCAGTAGATCAGCTCATCATCACCGAGATCCACAGATGGATTTAATCAAATCATATGGCACTGTGAAATCAATCGATTATTCTGAGCAAAAGGCTGAGAACAATGAATTTGAAGATCAGCTTGAGAGTCCGGATCTCAAGATTGACAAACTGCAGTTTGAGGTCAGGAATCTCAAAGATTTTTTGCAAAGTCACCTCTCTGGAATCACTTCTCGTAAGCCCTTTGTTGGTGAGTCAAAATTTGAATCTTTGCTTTTACAGCCGGACAAAGTGAAAAAAATCGCTTGATGCAAAAGGTAGAATCTGATAAGAAGCGTCTCCTTGAAAAACGCGAAAAAATATTGAAAAATAAGAAAATTGTTGAACAAGACCTTCATTCTTTCGAACAAGAGCCTGAAAGGTAGTTTCTCTTAATGGTTATTTTGTGTTTCTAACAATTCTTATCATCTATACAGGGTTGCTTTTCTGCAAGACATGAGAGAAATGCTTAAAAAGAAACTTATTCATTCTAATTCTCAGATCGATTATTTAAAGTACATCTCTCTTTCTCCTACAGCAATTTATTGATTGTTCTGAAGAAATGTCGAAAAAAAAGCTCTTAGAGAAGAAGAATACGAAAAACCTGGCCGCCGTATGGTCCCACGCACAAAACCCTTCAAAACTGACTTGGTAACATCCTTTGTCAGCTTCATTCTAATGATCTTTTCAAAAATCCTCCTATATATAGTCTGACAGGCTGATGTCAAGTCTCACTTCAGATGATATAAAAGAACAATACGATGACTTCCTGAAATGATCGCTAATTTCTACTTTCTCCATGGTTTTATTTTACATTTTTATAACACTCTATGTTCCTACTATTTCGCTTCCATTATTTTCCGCATTTTGTAGTATAAAGGTCAAATGTATTAATTACAGCTTCATGCGTTTGTCAAAATAAAAAAATTAATTCGCAAATAAATCTTAGTGTGCTCGCAAGTTCGCTCATACGAATCGCAAAGACTGATGAACAGCAAAATCTCAGACAGGTATAGCAGGGTCTCTCAGACTCCAAAAAGCGACAGAAAGTTCAGCTCAAAGCAGAGAGCTTTGACCATCCAAACACCCGAAAAGACCATCAGACCTGACCATTTGAACGGTGTGGAGAGAATCATTTCACCATTCAGGTTTTTGAGATCTTCACATATCCGTTATTGAATAATCTATTAGACCCTTCACTGCAAGATCCTCACAGATGGGATTCTATTCGAAAGGCGATGGATTCTACTCACCAAATGCAAAGCTGGGACCGAGTGAGAGCGCCTCAAGGCTATCTACCATTGACACTCGACAGAGTTATAAAACTGAGAGTGTTGATTTCCACGCTTCTGGTTCCAAGCAAACGAAAAAAGATTTAGAAAATGCTGCGAACTTGAGAAGGTCAGGAGAAATACTCACTGCTTTTAAGAAGGTGATCTCGAATTCTGGAATATTGTGATGAATATTTCGTTATAGGAGCTTGGACAGCTGCTGAATGAAAAGAAGCATCTCGTCAAACTCATTTCGAATGTAATCTCTTTGTTATTCCTATGAATTGATTATTGATCATACAAATGAATTTAGTTGAAAAACAACATAAAAATGTGCGAGGCTGAAACCGTCAGAGCAGTTCACGAGCAAGAAAGATGGCATAATGAAGCTCTAAAGCAAGCCAGAGGCATTGAGGTGAGCTGTTTGCTTTCTTTCCAAAAACTCAAGTGATTAGTTCCGAGCAAATGAGATTTTCATCATAGAACGCGCGAAACAAATGGAAGCCGAGCAAATAAAACTTGTATGCACATATATTCTAACTTTTTGTATTAACAATCTCAAAAGATTGAGAAAGACCTCAAGGACAGCTACAACAAAAACAAGAAATGTGTGTCTGATATCGAAAATGAAAGGAATGCTATAATTGAGCTTCAAAACTATATGTCCGAAATGAAGAGAGAAATCGCTGCGACTTTGGTAACTACAATCCAACATTACGTTATTTACATATTTACAGAGAGATAAAGAGAAGCTCCGCCAGGATCTTATTGTTGCGACGAGATTAAATGCTAATTTGCAACAGAGACTCGAATACAATGTAATTTAAACTTTCTCATGCAAATTTTTAAATCACAATAACTCCAGGAATTGGAGAAGAACAACTTGAACCTCTGCGTTGACGTAGCAAATAGCAAAGCAGAATCATTACAGCAAGATTTAGACGACGGCAATTCCGTTGGAAAGAGCTCTGATATCTAACTCAGCCAAGCTTATTGTTCGATTAAATTTTTTTTTCAACCGTTTAAGAAAAAGGAAAATCTTATCTTCTATTAACAAAGTAACACCTCAGTTACTTCTTGCTAATACAGTTTCACAAGTAATAGCTAAAGATCCTGTTTATTTTTTTTATGGTTAGGATTCTAGAATTCGATAATCCATAAAATATATATATAATTCTATCTCAAAATATATGGACAGTTTCACATCTCAGCTTGGATATTATAAATATCTCAAAGATAACAACTACATCCATTCACATAGTTACATGCAACGCGATTGCCTGTACAATTGGAACATTCGCTGGTTGTTGTTTACATCCATTTACATATAGTCAGGTGGTGTATAACTTAGGTGTAGTCTCTCGATTAATTAGTTTCTTTCGTTTACTCTATTATTGTCTGTCCCTTTATAGAGTTGATTTTCATGAGATTTTAAGTTCTAGAATTTCTGGATTTCATCCATTTGCTTTTCCATAAAGCTCAATACGTGCTTGCCTTGAATTAGAAGGTGAATGAGATTAGAATTCTTGATTCTTGTTGTTACCATATTGATTTTGGCGAATTTCGTTGTAGTCATAAGTTTTAATCCTATTAAACATCTTCGTTTTGATGTTCACATCACCGCATTCGAACAGTCTCTGAATCACATAGTTTCCAAATTGATGGTTCATTAGTTGGAAGAGGGGCCTATACGTCGTTTTCCAATAATTCAATAATGATTCCTTGAAACTATAAAAAATGATTACTGGTCGTTGGGGTGTCCATTGTATGCCAGCAGAACATCCAAAACTTGCTTCCTGAAATCCATTGTACCGAAGACCACAGCTTTTTCTGTCACGTTACTAGGGAGGAAATGAGCGATCAGGGTATGTTTACAAGTAAATCGAAATTAGATACCTCGCGAACTTGTTTAAACTCAGTGCCACGAAATTATCTCTCACGACGTTCAGAAGTTGCGCCTTTTCTTGATTGAGCCCTTTCTCCAAGATATGCTGCATGATATAGTTGCCGTATTGACACTCGCATAATTTTAAACAGTTGTCCATGAGCCTCTTGGTAATCGGCGCCGTCTATCAGTCCAAAGGTTGATATTAAAACCAAACTAGCATGCAATAATAAAATCCTTTACCTCTGTTTCAGGGACATTCTCTAATATTCTCTGGATGACTCTGCATCCATAAGCATGGAAAGCTAGCGTTTTCAGCTATGAAGGGGATGAAGCTGTCTAAAGGAGAGAGAGGGGAAAATTACGTTGTCAATAACGATTTTTATAATGAAATCTAATTGTTCGTGAGGAATCGTTTCAAATATTTTCTGGATGACATGATTGCCGTTCTGATCTTCAATGCATTCTTGCACATGATCTTTCAACTCTTCGAGGATTTTCTTCTGTATCTTCGACTCGTTTTTGAACTCCTATGAGAGTTGTTCAAAATTAAAAACGGCGACACTCTCAATGTTCTACCTCTAACACTTTTTGTATCACTCTGCATCCATAAGTGTTCACGCTGAGATTGAAAATCTCTCCTTCGCACGCCTTGAAAAGAGCTTTCTTTTGCTCCGTAGTGCCTTTTTCAAGGATCTTTTGAATCACGTAGTTTCCAAACACATCTTTCATCAGCTTCAAGGCTTCAGGTAAGACTTTATTGAATATTTGTTCTCTCTCAGACTCGCTGGCAGTTTCGAAATACTGCTGAAGCATCCTGGAGCCGTTTTGGTCTTGACAATTCTCGACAGTTTTCTGTGTAATCTCTAGTTATTAGTGATATACGTCAGACACAACGACGACTCTGTGACTAATTACTTGAAATATCTTGTTTTGTTAGCTGTGGCAGCTGATTTGATTGATGCCCTTGGTTTTGAGGTCTAAAGCCACTTGATCCCTTCTGATTTTTGTCCGTTCCTTTGCTTAAATTTCCCTTATGGAAGGGCTTTGGATTTTGAGGGTTCTGGTGGAAAGGCTGGTTGGACCATTGTCCTTGCATGTTTCCTTCCATCTGATACTGCATTTGGGGATTATAATCAGTATACCCGAACTTTTGGAAGCCAGGCTGAAATTGGGCCTGGTATCTCTGCATGTCCATCATGTTCGGCTGCATCATGAACTGGTTAGGATTGTTCATTGGGAAGACTCTATTGAAAAATTCGATAAGAAATTGCCTCATAAAACATAATATTGATTACTGAGGGTACATATTCGGCATAATTTGATAGCCGCCCATTTGATTCGGCATAGCGTTTGGATAGCCGGCAAAATTCGGCTGAGGAAATTGGAAATTTGGTTGCGGTTGCTGAATGAATGGTTTTTGGATCATATTCATTCCAACCTGCATGTTTGGCTGGTAATATCCGCTCTGTTGGAATTGCATTGGCATTTGCTGAGCGAATTGATTTTGGCCTTGGAAATTCTGCATATTCTGCATATTTTGCATATTTTGCATTTGCTGCATATTCTGTATGTTCTGCGTACTCTGTATGTTTGGCATCGTTGTTGAGTATTGCTGCTGGTAGCCTTGGTTTTGGTGATGCTGCTGCTGTTGCTGCTGTTGCTGCTGTTGCTGTTGAGAATACCTAGAAATTGATGTTTTTTAATCAAAGAACCTCCCCAAGAGCTTTACCTGCGGTTTGATACTGAGCCCTTCATTTGGTTCTCTGTGTCTTTATTCGAGAACCTTAGACTCTGACTCATTTGGTTAGAGAGACTATCCAGCGACATTTTGTCACTCGTCGAGCCTTTATTTGAAGTGTTGGAGCCAGTATCTTCATCTTCGTCTATCTCTTCCACGCCTACTTGCTCTTTCTGAATTCTAAACCACAAAACTGTGAGCATAGAACACATTGCCTTATTCTTTACGGCTGAAATAAGCTATTCGGCTGCTCTTCTATTAAAATTTAGATTTATTTAATAAACTGAGTTTTACCGTATGTCTTCGATATTGTTGGCATGCCAGGCTTCCATAATGGCTTCGGTAGCCTGGGATCCAGCGGCTTTAAGCTATAGTAGTACTGATAATATTCTGGCGACGCGAGCAACTCGTTGTTCTGGTTTGACTCATGAAACTTCTAAACAAATAGTTCAGCTAAGTAATTGGAATTTCGCTCTCGTACAAAGTCATTTAGTCCAGGTGGAGGAGCGCTGGTCGATCTAATGAATCCAAATGCTTGAGGAGTTGGTCGCATAATTTCATTCTCGTTTGAATCTGCACATGGAGTTCAGCCCTTATAAGAAAACTGTGGATGAGTAAAGTTATTACCGTCGAAAAGTATGCTTCCAATCAAATCGTTTTCTTTTTTCTTGATATTCGCCATTCTTCAAATTTAGAGATTCTCTTGAATTTATTTTTTTCTATTCAAAATTTCGAGTCGAAAGATTAAGTTTTCTTCTGAAATCGTTAAGGCCAGATTCTATCGAAAAAAGCTTTAATCGAAACAGTGCTTGATTTCGCATTAAAATATCAGACCTTCAAGTAATAACGCACCGGCGGAGAACGGAACCGAAAAGACGAATAGTTTAAAGGATTTCAATAATAAATCAGAGCTTGGGAGAATCTTTAGGACATAAGCAATCATTGAATTGAGTTTGTGAACTGGGCTCAAAATAACTTCTAAAGCGATTCAGTAACATCAGAAAACCAGTTTAAATTCAGTAAATTGAATAAAAATTTATTATTGCATTAATTTGTTTCAACTTCTTTGAAATTCGATGGGAGTCACTGGTTTCGCGATTACTGGAAGTGAAGGTCATTCCTTTGAGTCGTACACCAAAATCAGTCATTAAAAAGAAATCATTTAAGTAGTTTCGTTAGAGTTTAAACTGCAAGACAAACCATTGATTGCTTTTTTACGACTTGTTTGACAAAAAAAAAAATCGAAAATAAATGATCTAAAATAATGCTATTAATTTAAACAAAAAGAAACGCAAAGAACAAAATAACCTTCTATTTCGAAAAATACCTCATCCTCTACCTGAATCTCGATCCTCTCAACGCATGAACCAAAATGTTAAGATTCTGGATGTATACATGATAGACTTGCAGAGAAATTACGAATTGCGAATATGTCGGGCGTTTTCTTGACTTTTGTGAGGAATTTAACAGAGAATTATTAGAAAAGAGAATCTGCAAACTCTTAGAACCCCAACAATAAGGTCAAATAATGCGTTTTGGCTGCGTCTCTTTGGCACGAGGGTTTCGATAGGTCCCAAGAAAAATGCTAAGGATCTCACAATTGTACATAGCGAAAAAAGAGAAATTAGCACGATGTAGAATAAAAACCATCAAACAAAATGCTGAGGAGAAGGATTCAGGGAAAATTCTAGCAGTCACAGTCTATTTTTCATCACTAGTTTTTGAACGGATTGTTGTGTAACAGAGTTAGGGAACATATTACAAAATTATTATTTAGCGCAAACGCAATTCACGTTGCCTGTGTTGTCATCGCATTTGAGCCATAGAACACGTTTATCTCGATGTAAAATTAAGGTTACATTTAATTACTGCATTCTTATCGTTCTCAAGTGGTAGATTGTTGCTAGTAAAAGAATTTTCTCAGAGATTTTTGAAAATCTTAACATGTTTTGAATCTAGCTGCTTTGATTTTTCTTAAGATTGATATCTAGATTTTGGATTTGCTCTCATAAATCACAGATTTTAACTCCCTTGCTTCTGATCACAACAATAATAATAAACTTTCTTTCTTGCCACTGCGTTGGCATTTTTTTTTTGTAGCTACAGGCTTCACACAATTCTAATTTCTTAGAAAGCAGCAGTCTCACTCGATGTTGGTGGCGTCTGCTTCAACACGTTTATCACCTCCGTTTTGCTCATTTAATTTCTGTTCCTCTTCCTCGTCCAAATCTTTAGCATCATTGTATGCGTCTAGAATTATCTCGGCCTTTTTAAGTGCCCTTCGCACCCACCCTGGAACTCTTTTTTCTCTGATATAATAATCCCTGATAAATTGACTAAGTCGAAAATTGGTTATTTCACATCAGAACAGTTTTAAGGGGGAAATTTTTACCTAACAAATTCATCTAATGTTTCATTAACCACTGCTGCTCGGAAACTCTTCATGAGATTCAGCAAGTAATAGATATTATGCGTAGAAATGAGATGGCACGCCACTTCTTCTTTTGTTGCGGTAAGATACAGATAAGCTCGTGAATATTCCTTGCAAGTCTAGAAAATTTGTAGTTTTATAAGAAGTGCTTCTTTGTGCTATTTACAGGGCAGCCGCAGTCTTCTTGGATCGGTCTCAAATCTGTGGCGTACTCTGCTTTTGTCAATCTGATCATTCCATTCTTTGTGAGGGCTGTTCCAAATCTAACAATTCGGAAATATATCTACTTGCTAATAATGTAACAAAGAGGTACCTGGCTGTTCTAGTGGGAAATACGCAATCAAACATATCGACTCCAAGGCAACTGCAAACTACCAAATCGACAGGATACCCGACACCCATGAGATATCTGGGTTTATTTTCAGGAAGTCGAGGTGCACAGTAGTCTACGATTTGCCAAAAATCTTCCTGTGAGAAACTAAGTTACGCGAACTGCATAGGCATTTGGAATTTACTTTAGATTCTCCACCAGCTAGTCCTCCAATAGCGTAACCGTTCGCATTTCTAGCGATTAAATCATCCAAACTCTTCTGACGTAATTCAAAGTCAAGGCCGCCCTGAATAATTGGGAAAAGATTCTGTTCTTCAGGTCGTTTATGAGCTGCAAAACAACGATCGATCCACCTGCAATTCAAAGATAATAGGTACATGAAGGATAGTTCCAACCATAGAAGATTACCTAGTTGTTCTTTCACATGCTTCTTTCATCCTAGGACCTTGAGTGGTTGTCTGCACGACATCATCTAATGCCATCATGATATCAGCTCCGATCTGGTTCTGAATGTGCATCGAGTCTTCAGGCTTCAATTTCATCATACTACCATCAAATGGGTTTTGGAACTCAACTCCTTCCTAGCAACACCAGAATCCCCCTTAATAAGTTTATGACCTTGTAAGACTACCTCAGTAATCTTGCAGAGTTTTGAAAGGGAAACCATTTGGAATCCTCCACTGTCGGTTAAAAGGTTATATTTCCAGTTGGCAAATTTATGCAAGCCTATTTCCACTTACACAATGCTAATTTAAATTCGCATACCTCCAACTTGCTCGAGCACATCACCACCAGGCTTGTATGCCAAGTGATAAGTATTTCCAAGCAACAGGCGACATTCGAGATCTTCCATCTGTTTAGCCGTAAGTCCTAAACTGTGTATAGGGAGATTCTCATGAGCTTATTATTACCTTTGATGGCTCCTTTGGTACCAACAGGCATCCAGACTGGCAGGTTCACATCACCATGAGGCAAAGTCATAATACTCGTCCTGTTCGAGGCGTGTAAATTGGCTCAATTTATCGATGGATTATGGAATACCTTGCTCTTTTGTATTTTTTTACAATGCGAAAAACAAGAGGTGATTTCATTGTGTCGGTCTAGAGGAAGGGAGAAAATTCAATACTGACTAGCGCGAGAGAATCATTACATCTTTCTTAACTTTCTTTGAAACGTCGCCGATTCCGAGTTCTTTTTCGTGTTCCTCTTGAAATGATTTATCCATTCAAAGTCGGGAGACAATAAAAATTATTACTTTATCTACTAAATTAACGAGAGATTGCACTTTGTTGGACATTAGATTGATATTTCATATATACATATATGCAGTTTATTATATACGCGATTTAATCAGAGGGCGCGGGTCACTTTACAGCTGAAATTTACATACATTATGCTATGCATTACACGTGAATTTCAAGAAGGAGGAGCAATAGTAGGAAAGGTTAATTAGAAAATATTACATTGCGAATAACAGCAGCTACTAACTTCTTTGTTTCTTTTGAACGTCGTACTATTGACTTGATCAACAATATCCAATCGAAAATTTTGCATTGTCACGCTTGACCCATACCCGTAAAACATCAAGTTGAACTCTTCAAAGAATGGGACGATTAACCTGTCGCAAATCACCCTGAAGGTGTTTCGTAAATTTTTATTAATTATCCCGTTTAATACAACCAGATCGCTGCCACCATCAATAAAGGTTAACGCGATATGCATCTCCTCTTCTTTTTCTTTAAAGATTGGAAGTTCTGTTTTAGTGATAAGCATGATTTCTCTCGTTTTAGTATCGATTCCTGCTAAAACAACCATTAGCCTTTGGCCTTCTTTTGTGTCGATTCTAGTAAATCGAAAGATTGTTGTCTCCTCATTACCCAGCAACGAACTGCGTGATATCAGATTAAATTGACTGTCGCTACCTAGCACAAAATCGAACTCCACTTTCAAGGACTGCGAGCGCAGATTTATCGGTCTCGTTAGGATATAGAGCCGGGAAGCGAGTTTAAGTCCTCCATGCCTGGTAATGGAGTCTTTTTTCAAAATCCTCCATTCAGCCTGATCGATCTTTGGTAACCGATCTTTGTCACTTATCATAACGTATTCAAAATCGCTGGGAATGCTCTCGTTTGGAGAGAAGTGGCAAGAGAGCTTCCAACGGAATTTCAAATCCTTCTTGCTCCAGACTTTGAAATTTTTCTCTTGTATCTCAGAAAGCAATCGTGCTTTTACTTTCCTCTTCTCCACTAAACTAGCTGTAGCCTGCGGCATGCAGTTCATTGTATTAGTTGACACATCAGAGTCTTCGATCAGGTTGATTGATTTTGGTTCGTTTTCGTGGATGGTTTCTTCATTGGAGAGGCTAGCTCTTATTTTCATGATCGCGATGTGAATATAGTATAAATCAAAAGATTGGTCAGTTGATCTATCGTAATAAATATTCGTTTGCCCAAAATTCGAAGCTTCTTAACTTGATTGATGTTTTGCCTTTGTTTTTTGTCTCCTACTAACTGTCAGCTGGAAATTTATTTTTTGAGAAACATAAGATTTAGCCATTACACAACACACTTACATTGATCGACTTCGCAATTTGCTTGTGTTAAAAGTGAGACCCCTTGCTGGTCAATTTTTTACCCTAAACCAACAATTCTAAAGCCTCTAGACTCTCTGGCGGCCGTCGAGGAGGTTAGAATGGCTTGTTTTGAATCTAACTAAAATTTTTGACGTTTTAAATGAATTCTGCGTTCCCAAACGCCTGTCGTCCTATACTTCAAAAATAATAAGAAATTAACTCTCGAGCGTTACGGCTATTCCTCACTTCTAACGGCGCATCATTATTCCATCAGGTTCCAGAATAGAATCACCCACTTAAGAACCATTTCCATAATAAAAGGTGAACATTTTTTCCTATTATATTAATAAGTGTGCTACTTCTATTTTTCATAATCATTTAAATATTACTTTAGAAAGAAAAAAACCATATTTGAATAAGTAATGGGAGAAAGAAAAGTCCTCAACAAATATTATCCACCAGACTTCGACCATACGAAGCTAAAAAAGAACCACAGACCAAAAGACAAGCAAGATGTTGTGAGAATGATGTTGCCGATGACTATTCGCTGCAATACATGTGGAAACTACCTTTACATCGGTACCAAGTTCAATATGAGAAAGGAGACCGCGCTGAATGAAGACTACCTGGGAATTAAAATCTACCGATTCTATTTCAAATGCACCGTCTGCTATGCTGAGCTCACATTCAAAACAGACCCTAAAAATCATGATTATATCGTAGAGCACGGAGGTAGCCGTAACTATGAACCTTGGAGAGACTCTCAGATGGCTGAAGCAATGATCAAGGAGTTAAGACAGGAGGAGGAAGAAGGAAATACAATGAAAGCTTTGGAGAACAAAACTTACGACTCGAAGCGAGAAATGGAGATCCTCGATGCGCTAGAAGAGCTGAAGGAGTTGAACAAGAGGAAAGCTAAAGTGACGGTTGATCAGCTGCTAGAACAAACTCTCATGGACAATGACAAGCAAGAGCAAGAGGATAGAGAAATTGCAAAAAATATCCTCAAAGAAAAAATGGCTAAACGACTGATCGATGATGGTGAAGAAGGAGATGAAAATGAAAGTAACAACAAGAGTCTTTTCCAAAGCAAGGCAAATCCTTTGAGTCAGCAAGTTAATACATCTGTTCTCGGTAATGGAAATATCATAACGGTTCCGCGCCCAGGGTTAAAAGTTCAAATAAAAGCGAAGAAAGTGATGAAAGAAGATGAGCCTGCTAAGAACGCTTTAGCTACCAAACCAATGGAGAATAATGTGAAGATAGAAACATCAACAGTCACGACTGGAGGAAGCAGTCCTCCTTCAACAATACAGCAAGCTCAGCCGGCGAAGAAAATGGCTTGCTTATTGAATTATTCCGATGATGAGTAGATTTTTTAACCTGGTAGCTCGAAATAAGCCTTTCAGCCTAAAATTTTCATATTTTAGTGTTCAAAATTCGATTTACTCTGTATATCTCCCTTGGATCCGAACTTATCTGGTTATAATATTAAACATATGAAGTTCTGAGATCACTAATAACCAACCTATTTTTTTCCCCCTATCTCGTTCTAAGAGGTGCCTCGATCTTTAAAATAATGACATCATACTTATTGAAAATTTTCAAAAGTTTTTCAGACAAATGGTGGATGTGAGCAGATTATGAATTATTTGCTTAGGGGGTCCAAATTATAATGGCTTAAAAAGCAGGCCTGATTATTCTTCAATTTAGAGTAAATGTGCTCCTTTCGCTGTTTTGGTATTCTAAAACACATAGTGCTTCCTTAAAAAAACTTGCTTCTCGAGTCTATTTGTTGTTTGTCTGAGCTCGAGTTGAAGGATTTTCAACCGAAAACGCAAATCTGAAATCAAGTGAAAATTGACAAAAATCGAAGAACCTGCTTCTAAAATCATAAAAATTCAAATTATGAAACCCCCCCCTCAGAAACGACAGATTTCCTTTCAAACTCTAGTACAATTGCATTATTTAGCAGATTCTTTTAGACTCTATTCCCTTAACGTGAATTACTGATTGAATCCCATTTATTATGTAGGTTTTATAATTGATGTTGAGATCATGTAACAGAATCATTCATTTCTTAGAATAAATCATCATTACGTGAGACCTCTAATACAAAACATTGATGAGTGACTTAATATCTGTGACAACAAAGCAAAATTCTTACAATTATTGTCAGTTATGATCATTAAAAACGTTTCTCACAAAACCACCGAAAAGCTAAATTCATTAATCACGTCTCCATTGATATTCCTGTGTTCACCATCACCAGAAAAATTATCTATCCCAAGCTTCCTTCAACAGGCAAATCGGTTTCATTCGTCTCAAGAAAAAAGCTAACTTCGATATAAAGTTATCAGTAAAATACAGTTTAATTTTGATAGTTTGCACCGTGAACTATTTTGTCGAAACTTACCTTTTCATCACTGAGATCATCCGACAACATCTCACTAAATGCAATCAAATTCAGCAAATCTATCTTATCCAAATATAGATTATGAACTCCTTGCAGAACTGGGAAAAGGAAGTTTTGGAATCGTTTATCGGGTCAGAAGGAAATCAGACGGAGTAATCTTGGTTCTCAAACAAATTAACATCGCACAACTCCCTGCACCTTTACGCTCTGCTGCTCTTAACGAAGTTAAGATCCTCTCTTCACTCGACAACCCTTATATTGTAAAGTACTACGATTCGTTCATTGAAAAGAATATGTTGAATATCTTCATGGAATACTGCGAGGGCGGTGATTTAAGCCAGTATATGAAACAATTCAATGGGAAACCTCTACACGAGAATAAGATTTGGAAATTTTTCATTCAAATGTGTTTGGGGTTGGACTATATCCATCAGAAAAAGATTCTGCACCGAGACATTAAGTCGTTGAACATCTTTCTAACAAAAGACGAGAATATCAGGATCGGGGATTTGGGTGTTGCTAAAGTGCTAGCAGAAACAACTAACTTTGCTCACACGATGGTTGGGACTCCTTATTACCTCTCGCCGGAGATGGCAGAGGAAAAGCCCTACAATGAAAAAAGTGATGTGTGGGCATTAGGATGTGTGTTGTATCAGCTTTGCACTGGAAGACATCCGTTTGAGGCGAGCAATCAGGCTGCTTTACTGCTTAAAATAATCAGAGGAAAGTAAGTGTTTAATTAAGCAACGATGATTTATCTGACATGCTCTGGGTAGGTATGCACCGATTCCAAATATATATTCAAACGAACTAGCAGAAGTTATTGATCATTGTCTCCGCAAAGACGTTAAAAAGCGATGCTCAACTCAGATGATACTGAGCAAAATAGGTATATCTTTTATCTCTCAATTTAAAGACCGTAAATTTTTTTTTCAGCTGTAATTACTCAGGCTAGCCTCCTTGGAATAAGTCTTGAAGAGGAACAAGAGCAATTGAATAAAGAAAAACTTCATAAAGGTGCTAAAAGAAAAAAAGGGAATGCACCGTCTACGAAAGCCAAGTTGCAGCCAAATGAGAACTTAGAGCCAAAAAAACAACGACAGAGACTGAGAACAGGGAAAAAGAAACGTCCTCCATCTGAGGTTTTGAAAGCTCCTTTGAAGAAAGAAGAAAACGAGACCTTGGAGAATGAGAAACTTGAAGAAGTCGTTCCTTCTGTAAAGCTCCCACGTATAAGAGGTCTGGAGATTGACAGCACGCCGCCGAAAGACGAAAAACCTGTCAAAGCTAAAAAACCGAGAGCAATCAAAAGCACACCAAAGTCTGGCAAAGCTAAGCCTGGTGTTTCAAAAAATGGAGCAGCGAAACAAGTTAACACTCCAAATAAAATTAATACCAAGCAAGACGATCCAAACAATTTAAATTTGCAGAACTTGATGTTGATAAATGGTTTACAACTGGGAAAAGCAAAGAGCGATGAAAAGAAAACTGAGCAGAAGGCTGAAATTTTTCATCCGAAAGAAAAGAAATTAGACCAACCGAGCAGGAACTTACCTCTCCTTCCAAGACAACTAAGATCTAATGATAACGAGCCTGGTAAATTTTTTTTCAATTCGCATATTGGAAATATCTTGATTTATCACAGAACGTAATATTGGACGAATTCGAAAAGGCGCACCTCAAGCAATAGCGAGAGCCGCCTTGCAGGTTGGTCAGCAGAGAAGTAATCATAATCTACAACCCCTTAATTCTCGATCTGAGAAGGTATAAATATATTCTCTTTATGAATCTGGATTAACCTGAGAGAATTTTTAACAGGACCTTCTAGTGATCGATACTGTGAAAGGAGAGAACAAAAAGGAGAAAAAGCCCATCAAAAACATCACACATTCAGATTTCCAATTGGCTAAGGCCAAACACCTAGCTATTCGAAAAAGTATGAGTGTGAATCCAGATGAAGAGATACAACCTAAAGGGCGAAAGAAGCTCGGCTCAGAAAATTTAAGAAGCAGCGTGGATTCATCGCCACTGAATGTATTGAGGATTAACAGCGACAGAATTGGAATGGAGAAATCCGAATACCAAGAGCCATTGGCAAGCGTCAACTTTGATATGATTCAAACACCTCACTACCTCCCTGCCCACGAGGTATTTCCGAACCCAATGCTTTTTTCTGACACTACCACTATAGGTTGTCGTTGAAACCGAATTAGAACATGAAGGCACTGTCTTCCCTCCGAACAAAGACGATAGAAGTAAGAAATTTTCTTAAAGGCGTTCTCATAAATCATAATAAAACAAGGAAATATCCAATGGAGAATTCTCTCAGAGGCTGATGTCAATGAAGAAGATATGATTTCGGCCCAACTACTTAAAAATGATATGAAAAATCAGCATAAGTACGGCATCCATCAAGAAATCTTACTTAGGCGAAAAAGCCAAAATCAAGAAAGCAATAATGGAGAACCGAATTACGATAACGATTTTGATGAAGATCAGGAAAACGGGGAGCATGATGGTGGAATGGATTCTGACGACGACGATGATTTTAATGATCGGAATGAAAGATATTTCGATGACCCAAGAATGGAGAAAGATGTTAACGATAAAATAAAAGAGCTAGAGGATCAAGATGACCTCAGCTTGGACAGCGCTCACAATGAAGAAGGGGAAGAGGAAAATGAGCATGAGCATGAGTCGCCTGAGAAAAAATTAGCAGAATTGCAAGAAAGAGAAAAAGAGTTGAAGGATACAATCCAACAGAAGGTTGTGGAACTGAAGGAGCTTATGAATCCCAATTTGGCAGAAGAAGCTTTAAATTTCTTCAGAGCACTACTTAGAGTAAATAATATCTATTGAGACTGTCGTTGGACTCATAATAATGGTTTCTAGACCGAAAATGATATAAACGAGGCGGTTCAGCAAGAAATCGGGCAGTTTATCAAGAAAAATCTTCATAAGACTGGCATGCATGATTTGGTAAAAATGAGTTAGTTGCTAACCAACTAACCCTCAATATTAATGATTAGATCGTGTATTCTGTCTATAAGATCCTTCACTTGGAGAACGAGCTCGATGAATGCAGAGATACGGTTTCTGAGTGCAAATTTCGGTTAATTTGAGAAATTGCCCGTCTAAAGTTGATCGCGAACTATAATGATCTTAATTATTAAGTTTCCGATAACTTATTGTAGTTCATTTAAATTTGTTAAATACTGCATTTTTGAATCAAGATGTAGTATTATTCTACTTTTCATTTAGTACTAGTAAATTTTATTTTCTGAAAATTTGTTTTGAAGTGTTAAAAGCAGCTCTAAATGAATTGATTTACACCCCTGCACTGCTCGCTTCAAACTTCCTTGATCAATCACTAACGACGATTTAGTGAATATTCAAGGACGTCAGTTAGATATTGCGTATTTACTTTGAAATCAACCCAATTACGCATCAAATCATACGCAATTAATTTTCCAAAAAAATTTTGGAATTATCCAAAATCTATAGATCAGTTTGATTAGCAATAAATCTTTTTCGTATGATAGATCGCGGAGAAACTACCACAACAGATGTAAGAGTTGTTTAGAATTATCCTCAAGTTAATATATAGTCCACACTAGAAATCATTGCTCAAGGATGCTAAATCAATGCCTCGCCGAGATTCTGTTGCAAGCGCAGCCAAACTTTACCGGCCCGAATATCAAAAGAGTATTGAAGGAGATACCTCGAGCAAACTATGGTCGCTGATGCAAGAATATCTAACCGCTGATGCTCAAACAATCCAGAAGAACATCGTAAACCACCTTGAGCATACCCTCGCCCACACGAGGTTCGCTGCTAGTAGAAATGCTTTCTATCAAGCTGCAGCTCTCTCAATCAGGGATCGATTAATTGAATCCTGGAATGATACGCAGCAATTCATCACAGCTCAAGATCCCAAACGTGTTTACTATCTCTCTCTTGAGTATTTACTCGGAAGAGCGATGAGAAACGCCTTGATCAATATGGACATAGAGCAAAACTATAAGGAGGCTGTTGAAGAGCTTGGAGTTCAGTTAGAAGAGCTTTATGAAGAAGAATTAGACCCAGGTCTTGGAAATGGAGGCCTAGGAAGACTTGCTGCCTGCTTTTTGGATTCGCTTGCGACTTTGAACTATCCGGCTTGGGGATATGGCATCAGATATAATTACGGGATCTTTAAACAATTGATTATCGACTCCGCTCAGGTCGAGATTCCTGACCATTGGCTTGAAAAGGATAATCCTTGGGAAATCGTAAGAAACGATGTTAAGTATCCTATTCGCTTCTATGGCCAAGTTACTAAAAAATGGGTTGAAAGTGTCGAGAAGAGCAAGTGGGAAGGCGGAGAGATTGTCCTTGCACAAGCTCATGACTATCCGATTCCAGGTTTTAATACATTCAACACAGTTAATCTCAGGCTTTGGAAATCTGTTCCGACAAATGAGTTTGATTTTTCTTCTTTCAATCAAGGAGACTACTTCAGGGCCCTTGAAGCCAGACAAAAGGCCGAATTCATCTCAAGTGTCCTTTATCCAAATGATAGTACTCCTAGCGGTAAAGAGCTCCGATTGAAGCAGCAATACTTCTTCGTATCGGCGTCCATTCATGATATTCTGAGGAGATTTGGAAAGAAGAAAAGGGATTGGAGTCTGCTTCCAAGTAAAGTCGCAATTCAACTCAATGACACACATCCAGCGCTGGCGATCATTGAGCTCATGCGCATTCTTGTTGACTACGAGAATTTTGCATTGTAAGTATTATTTAACTTCTTGTAATAACGATGGCAATATATTATTGTTAGAGAGGATGCTTGGGGGATCGTATACAAAACCTTTGCATACACAAATCATACTGTCTTGCCGGAAGCATTGGAAAAATGGAGTGTCGAGCTCCTCGGCAGTCTCCTTCCCAGACATTTAGAGATAATATACTCGATTAACTACTTCTTCCTCAAAAAAGTTTCCGAGAAATATCACGGGGATGTCTATAAACTTAATGTACTTTCACTGATTGAAGAAGGAGCCCCCAAAAAAGTGCGCATGGCAAATCTGGTAATTTTGGTTCACATTTTCTTATTTGTTAATTCGAGGATCATATAGTCGGTTGTCTGCTCGCACGCAGTAAACGGCGTTGCAGCCATTCATTCTCAAATACTTAAAGACGATCTCTTCAAGGACTTCTATGAGTTGTTTCCTAAGAAATTCCAGAATAAAACAAACGGAGTTACACCTCGAAGGTGGCTGATTGGTTGCAACAAAGAGCTCGCGAAATTATATACAGAATACTTACAAAGCAACGATTGGGAAATCGACCTTGAAAAGATCTCCAAGTTGAGAGAATATGCTAGTGACCCGGCTTTCCAAAAAAGATGGTATGACATTAAGCTCGCTAACAAAAAGAGGCTTGCTGATTGGATATTCAAAGAAACGAAAATTCAACTTAATGAAAATTCTCTCTTTGACGTAATGGTAAAGAGGATTCATGAATATAAACGCCAACTGCTGAATGCACTTTACATTGTCCATCGCTATTTGCTCATCAAGCAAACACCTCCTGACAAAAGAAAAGAGCAGTTTGTGGCAAGAAGTGTTTTATTTGGTGGGAAAGCAGCTCCTGGGTATCTCAACGCCAAGAAAATTATCAAACTGATTGGAGCGATTTCAAAGGTTGTCAATCAAGACCCTGACGTGGGAGATCTGCTGAAAGTTGTGTTTATGCCTAATTATAACGTCTCGAACGCAGAGATAATTATCCCTGCTTCTGAACTGAGCCAGCATATTTCTACAGCTGGCACTGAAGCTTCCGGGACTAGCAATATGAAATTTTGCTTAAATGGCTGCCTTATCATAGGGACAATGGATGGTGCTAACGTTGAGATCGCGGAAGAGGTTGGAGAAGAGAATATGTTTATTTTTGGAGCAAAGGTTAATGAAATCTCGAAATTAAGAGATAAGGTATGCAGAATTATATTTTTGAAATGAGAACCGTAACAATGATTACATTTTTTTCTCTTTTAGATGAGAGCGCTTGATCCATCAGAGTACATCGGAGAAGCTCTACAAAATGTTTTTAACGCGATTATAGAGGGTGTGTTTGGATTCAAAGATGAGTTTAAGACGCTTTTGGATACTCTATGTAATAAAAATGACCACTACTTGCTCTGTTATGATTTCAAATCATATGTTGAGGCTCAAGCGAAGGTTATTAGAAATATAAATATTGACACACGTTTTATAACTATCGCTTAGGTTGATGAAGTCTATCGAAATCGGCAAGAATGGCTTAAACGGTCGATAATTACTGCTACAAGCACAGCAAAATTTAGTAGTGATCGAACTATTCATCAGTATGCTAAAGAAATCTGGTATGTTGTTTTGATGGTTGGTTTTAGATGCTTATTAAACACGATTAGGAAAATCGAACCTGTTGAAATTCCAATGCCTTCTTTGAAACCAGACAAGAGAGTTAAGACAATGATTCAGGATACTGAACCTGATAGAATGAGTCCATAATATTAAATTTACTTCTGAGCACGAAATAATTATCGGTTCTTATCTATTCATGATGTTTCTCCTGAGTTCGATTTATTCACAAAAGACGTATCGAGCGTAAGGTGCATCCAACTCTATTTTAAAGAAAAGATTATCACAACATAAAATCTTGATAATTTGTATTTGTTTTGTTTGAGAAGAATTAAGCCGAATATATCCTCTTTAATATGAATTGGTCTTAATAATCAATACACACGAAAGAGAAAACAGATCAGATCACAGGGTACCTATTTGATATATCAGAAATACAAATTGGCATCTTCGTTGTTCCACAAAATCAAATTTAGACTTGTTCAGGAGTATCCATGATATTCCCGAGTACAGATGTGATCTTGTATTTCTTTCCTTCTGTTGAATAAACACCTTTCCCATCATAGTTATCATTTTTCCATTCTCCATCATATTCGTCCCCATCAGCATATTGCATTTTCCCTTCTCCATGTTGCTTGCCTGCTTTAAAATCTCCAGTATACTTCCTTCCATCTTTCCAACAATACTCTCCTTTTCCTTCAAAAAGGTCATCTTTCCAGTATCCTTTGTATGAATCGCCATTCTCATAAGTCATTTCACCATGTCCTTCTCGTTTATCATCCACCCAGTATCCATAATATTGAGATTTTACACCGGCCCAAATATATAAACCTTTCCCATTCTTTTTGCCATTCTTCCAACCTCCATCATAATGATCTCCATTTTGGTATTTCATCTTTCCGGTTCCATTTCGGACGCCGTCTCCATAGTTCCCATCATAATAAGATTGTCCACCAGCCTTCGTCCATATGCCTTTTCCATGCCACTTCCCATTTTTCCAATCTCCTTTATACTCGTCCCCGTTTTCATACGCACAGTGATGGATTCCGGACAAAACATCATTTGAGGGGCTCCCTCTATCACTTAAGCCATTCTTGACTTCCTTGTCTGACTTCCGCTCTTCTTGGAAAGTTTTACTTATGGATTTCTGGTCTAGCTTTATCATAGAAAGAGGAGGTAATGCGTTAATCTCAATTTTGGGAGCTATGATTGTTCCGTACAGGCCTGTTGTCAAAAATCCATATTTCCAGTTTCCCCATTCACCCTTTTGTGAGACTTTATCGAAATATAACGTTCCATATCCATCTATTCGACCATTATAGAAATTTCCATTGTATCTTTGGCTTTCATTCACCCAGACATATTCTCCGTTGTCGTGCATCACTCCATTCTTCCAGTTTCCTTCGTAGAG
>ENA-UOTX01000055-UOTX01000055.1-compost-metagenome-genome-assembly--contig:-NODE-55-length-108500-cov-16.338572_pt1 | contig 108500 bp, 73 predicted proteins | sample MGYA00238143_ERZ746982 | MGnify/ENA primary metagenome ERZ746982 (study PRJEB28758, sample SAMN06268862) | compost metagenome | isolation source: single cell | place: USA: California, Emeryville, Joint... | reverse complement strand
TCTCTCTCGAGGATCAAATTTAGTGATCCTTTCCATTCCTTATCGAGAAAATTGCTGTTTTATTGAGATGAATGAATAGTTGATTCAGTTTCTTAATCAGTTGATCCAGATACAAACTAGGTCCTGCTATAATCATGAGTACACTAAGCTGAAAAGTAGGAATTTTAGAGCATGCACCAGTTCATTCACAGTTTTTTTCCCTCCTTCCTCTCTTAACATACAAACAAGTAAATATTTGGCATCATCCTAATAATCATCAATTTCATTCCTTGGTTCTTGCTTTTGGAACGACATTATAAACGCATTAGTATTCTTTCCCTCGCGTTCATAACTACTCTTTCCTTTGGATTTGGAATGATAATCATCTCGCTCTGGCGAATCTGCTGGCATCTCGAATATCCGCACTGGCTGAAAATATTTACTATACTCGTTGCCTGCGGCCTTATTTTCACCTCCTTCTTTATTTGGCTTGTCATCCTCGGCTGCATTTCTTCTATTCTCATTATATTCGAGCTTCATCTTCATAGTCGGCTTATCGGACCTGTGATCGGGCGAAATTGATCGGCGTTGGTTTCTTTCTGGAGAATAATAAGGTCTTCGTGTTGATTTATCATTTCTTGAATCTGGGGAAGACGTATTCTTTTTCTCTCTAGACCTAGATCTCGACCTTGAGCGAGTCCTTCTGCGCTGGTCTCGATCTCGGTTACGGTCTCGATTATATGATGGACTCCTTTCTCGGCTCCTGGATCTGTTTCTGCGACTTCTTTCTCTATCTTTGTAGGAACCACTCGCCTTCTCGTAACGGTCTGGAGAATCTCTTTCGTATTTTCTATCATAATTCCTCTCTTTGTCTCGACTCGATCCTCTTCGTTTTATTACCAGTTGGCTACCATATTTACTTTGCTGTCTAGGCGGGGAATCTCTGTTTCTCTCTCTTTCATAACTTCTGTTTCGGTAATGGTCATCGTAATAGTTGCTCGAACCTTTGTCTCTATTATCTCGATCTCTTCTACTGTCGCTTCGACCGTCTCGATCTTTATAGTATCGAGAGTCCCTGCTTCTGTCCCCATATGATTTCTTTTCATTGTCGTCTCGTTTCGAGCTATTCTCATTAGTATTCTCGGCGTCATCAGCGAATTGAAAAACACGAGGTGGGGGCAGATTCACTCGTTGTAAAAGAGGATTATATTTCACTTCTGGAGTTTCCTTTATCTCGATACTGAATTCGGGCTCCATTTTTTTGTCTTGCGTTATCATTGGCAACTCCTGATCCATCCTCTTGGACTCTCTGCTCTCCTTCCGAGAATACTCATCGTGATTGCTCCTGTTAGAAGTCGAGTGTTTTGGTTTTTCAGGCTCATTCTTAGGGGAGTCAAATGTAAACATTCGTGGTTGATTGTATGTAAATCCAGCGGAAGATGAATTCGTTTTTTCGATAGTTGTCGGCTTCTCTTCTTCGATCCTATTCGATTCAACTACAGGAGATCGTTTGGGGGATCTTATTGGAGACCTTATGGGAGATCTTCTAGGAGACCTCTTAGGAGATCTTTGATTGGGTTTGTCCTCGTCAGACTCGGCAATCTTCGAGGCAATAAAAGGCATATTTCTCCAGGCCGGATCATCTTTGGTACTCTTCCAAACATTGTCGTAATCATCATCAGTCTTTTCAGACCGCCTCGAATTTCTGTTATCGTAGTCACGATTGTTTCCACGACCCCTATATCCTCGAAAGTCTCTGTCATAATTTTGACAGCGAGATTGATCCCTTCGATATGAGGAGTCTGCATTTCTCTGATTTGGAGGAGGACTATCGTCGAAACTAAACATCCTTGGAGCATTTAGTTGTGGTCCTTTATTCTGACTGGATTCATTTGAGTAATTTCGTGATAGTTCACCTTTTTGCTCGTTACTATCGCCAAAAGTAAACATGCGTGGGGCATTGTTGCTGGACTCTCTATTCAGTGGAAACTCCCTGCTTCCGGCAGCGTCACCAGAATAATTCCTTTTTAGCTCATGTTTTTGCTCATCACGGTCGTCAAAAGTGAACATGCGTGGAGGTGGAGGACGATTATTGCTGGATCCTCTACTGAGTTGAGTCGGATTAGAAGCATAGCCTGAACCAGAATAATCTCGCTTTGGTTCATACCTTCGTTCGTCACGGTCGTCAAAAGTGAACATGCGTGGAAGTGGAGGATGATTATTGCTGGATCTTCTGCTGAGTTGAATTGGATTATTAGCGTGGCCTGAACCAGGATATCCTCTCCGCTCCCTAGCTTGCTCATTATTATCAGAAAAGCTGAACATTCTTGGAGGCTGATGATTGCTATTATTCCTCGATAGAGTCTTCTCGTTAGACGATTTAAATGGATTCGGTATAAAGCCTTCTTCTTCATCATCCTCCTCTTCTTCATTATTATCACCAAAGGTGAAGAACTTGGGAGCTGAAAATGCGCCATCTTTTTTCTGGTTGTTGCCAGCTGGCTCATCGGGCTTCTGATTACCAGGGCCTGAAATCTGTATATCGTCGCTTTCCGAAAAACTAAACATCTTCGGTTGTTGAGATTGAGTTGGTTCGTTTGGTCGATTAGCGCTGCTAATAAGTGAGCTCAATGGATTATAAGTTTCAAGGGTAGTGTCCTGGATGACTCCAATACTTTCCGAGTATCTAAACATTTTAGGCACTATAGAAATCGGCTCCTGAATCTGACGAAGACTATTAACAGCGCTGTACCTTCGAATAGAATTGTTCTGACCATAAATAGCAGTGGAAACTCCAGTGACATTACCAGTAGCTGTAACCCCATGACTGGACGGCTGATTGGTGTGGAAAGGAGGAGGAGAACTGAATGTTTGTTGTGTATGACTGGTATCAGGTGCCCTCGAATCAGTGTCATCTGAAAAACTGAACATGCGGGGAGGATTACTAAATGGAGTCTGGCTTTTAGGCTTAATATCCTGTGAGATCTCTTGTTTAATAGGAGTCATATTTTGTAAAGGCAAAGGCCTTGCTTTGACTGGGTCCGTTAGCACTGATTTATACTCTCTTTGAGAGAATGCCACGTGTGTTTTCAACTGTTCGCATTCATTTCTCACCGCAGCAAAGATATTTCCAGTGCTCAAGCTAAAGACTTGCCTAGCTGCTCTCTGGTCCATATTTAATAGCGAGATTAAATACAGTTGCAGAGAAACATCCTTTTGGACTAATTTTTCCAAAAATTGTTTTGTTGGACGATGAGCAACCCTATTCAAAAATTCAAGTTCTGTAGAAAAGAGATCCCAGAATCCCAGCGATTTTTTCATTAATAAAGATAAGTATAAAGATTCTATAGTGGTTGTAATGACTTCACCTTTAGCGCTCTCTTGAAAATCCTCAAACGATTGGCCATCCTAATGGGAACATAATTGTGTTGGTTGATAAAACTCTAAAGGTAAATGAGTTTTCATTACCTGATGATATTTTTTAAATTTCGCTTTTAAAAGAGCTTTTGCCTCGCTGTACAACTCCTTCTTGGCTGTGATATTCACAGTCATCTCACTGCGATCGTAACTAGGCTCATAAAAAAAGAATTTAGCGCCTCTATTTTCGGCAACAAGTTCTGATTTTAGGCGCTGGAGATTCTCTTTGCTCATTACTGGCCACAAGAAGTGACCGTCTACAAACAATGGAAGGCGCAAACTATCAGATTCTTTTTTTAGAAAACTTCGAAGCACTTCCTCGGCTCTCTGAATTTCTCTGTGGATAAGAGGTGAGATAACATATGTGCTGCTTAAGTTACTTGGCGGTTCCGATCAAAGTCACTTCCCTCTCTTTATATTTTACATAAAAACATGGGTGAAACAACTCGTCGAGCACTGGTTCTCTGCTTATTCGAATCTCGACAGGATGAATCGATTTCTGTAATGCTGTCAAGTTTCGATTGATACACTTGATCTCATTAGGGGAGAAAAAGATACTCAGAGTCTACGGATCGGTTTAGTCAAGCAGACGCTCTTGTAGAGATAGAACTTACAGTGAGATTTGACGTCAGTGAAACAATAGCTTTGTGGCACATGTCAATATTTTTCTTTGTACCTTTGACTCTGAGATGCGTGGGTATTGAGATCGAGTAGCAGTTGTCGTTATAATATTCTTCATCGTATTCAATTATCACTGTGTACTTCCTTTCAAGCTCGATTCTATAATTTATTTATTGCAAAATATAGATAGAATTAAGTGGATTTACTGGCCAGACTGATCTTGCCCAATCAGTTTGCACAAATAGATCGCAGGAAGAGGAATTTCGGCCTCGAAGCAACCTGCTCCCCTTTGGACGGCTCCTGCAGCCTTCATGACAACTTTCATAAGGTCCCCAAAGCATTCCATTTGATCTGATGTCCCAACGATGGTGAGCTCAATATTCCTTCTGTAAATTTCTAAATCGCCTTTGGCGACTTCAGGAACGGTTTCCCAAAAAATCGAAACACCAACATTAGATAACGCTTGTTGATTGTGTTTTAGCACTTCCAACTGAAGTTTATTAACTAAAAGAGCATGACGAAGTAATTCATTATTTTGCTCAGTTTCCATTTCGAATGTTTGGTAGCTGAGCCAAGGGTGTTCAGCAAGTTCTCGCTGAAAAATATCTAAGGCTTTTTTGATCCTACTGTCTTTGCTAGTACCGCCTTTATCCTTCTGCGATTTACTTTGTTTTCCTTTTGGAGCGTCCTTTGATGATTTTTGTTTCGTTTTCCCGCTTTCTTTCCCTTTTTCCATACCATTTTTGCCGGATGATTTGCTTCTGTTGTCGAAAAGCGGAGCATAATCCTCATCATCATCAATTGGTTCATTAACCTCTTTCTTTGCGTGGACTTCCAATTTTTTAAAATAATAATATTGCTTTTCGTATCTTCGATAATAAGGGTTATCTCTCTTAGATTCTTCCTCTTCCATGGCAATTAATTTATTTGTCTTTGCAAACACCGAGAAATCTGAGCCTTTTCCATGTTTTTTCTTCGCTAGCTTATATAACCTTAAATTCGTTTCCCATGGAGCCTCGACCACTCCCAGATCTTCTTCGTGCTTTTGATTAACAAAATTAGACTCTCCATTCTCTACTTTCACATCTCGACATTTCACACAGATCCAGTGTGAAGGATGAGTAACTGTCTGACTCAGGCAGGATGCATGTATTCTTTCATGACAACATGCACAAATTACTAATTTCTCCTCTGCAGCATCAGTATCCCGTCCACATACATTGCAAGCTATTTCCTCGAACATCTCATCATCCAAACCACTATGATTAGTGTTTCTCGTGGCGAAAGCTAAATTCCCTCTGCATTCCATTGCACCACAAAGACATTTCTTCCAAGGCGTCTTCAGAACGTCGAATGTGTAGTCAATCGTTAGTTCCTCATTTTCTTTTATATCCACAAGCGCAAATATACCTATGCACACTTCGCCTAAAACGTGCCATTTCTGAGTTATGCAATTTGGCTTGCAGCTATGATTGACAAATCTTGCCATATTTCCTCGAAACGTTTGGTCAAGGACATCATTTCCAGAAAGGTTCATTACATATGTGCACCCTGATTTCTGCAGTTTAGGAGAAAGAGAGAAGATAAGCGATAGTAGAATTGGAATGACGTACATTATAGGCTTCGTTTCTTATTTGGCCCTCTTCTGAGTCAAGGCTGTATATTTCTCCAAGAAATTGCATGATAAATTGGCCTTTCTTGATGTTTTCTCCTGCTCGAAGGCCCCACCCCTGAAATAGTATAAATGAAAAATCAACTATTTAGTGCTTACTTTGCCCTGATAAGGATAAGGGTAAACTCGAGCATTCTGATGGAGCTGAAAACGGCGGTTTCGGCAATTTTCTCCAGATGGGCAAGTAGTGACGTCGCATTCACAACACACCATTCGAGTAACACACTTATCACCGCAATTATAGGAGATTTTTTCGTCTGATTGCTCATAGGAACTTCAATTATGATTACGCAGGTTCGATGATAACGAAATAATTTTCTTACTACTGCATTTCGGGGTCGCATTTGATGCAATGACAAGCCAAAATCTCCTCATCATTTGCGAGTTTCTTTTTTCTATCAAGATAAACACACTTTTTGAGCAGAGTGTATGTTTTGAGGCTCTCTTTGATCCAATAGACTCTCTGAGCTTCGATATCCTTTACAATTTGTTAGTAATCTTTAATAGAATATCAAAAAGACTACAATAAGCTTCTTTGGAATCTCAATCTTAGGAAGATCGTGCTGATCCACCGCATAATAGCCCTCAACTTCGATTGTAGGAATTTCTACGGTTTGAATCTAAAAAATTTCTTCATTAATTGTTCGTTTTGCTGAGAAATTACCTCCATTTCCATCTTTACCAAGTCATAGTCTTGCCTCCTATGATCGCCTTTCCAGACAGAGAATAATTCATGATTTAGGTTAACTTCTTCGCCCTCTATCATTTCGTTTACTTTGCTTTTGTTTCTTATTTTATTTTTTGGATTCAGAATTTATTGATTAACCGCGATAGTTTATTAAATGTACCCTAATTATAATTTCCGAAAAAGCAAATTACTTTCGAAGTTCAATATTGGCATATATTTCCAATGAGGCTGCACAAAATAGATGCTAGTTCACTGAGTATGGCATTGAAATAATTTCAGCATCAGCAGATGATGAGTTTTCCTTCGTTAAGTGAGAATGTTCAACAATTAACTGCAACATTTAAATTTCATTCATCTCGGCTGCTTTCAATATCATTAGCGAACTATCATAAGCTTATATAGTCAAACAAACAAAGCAATTCACTCTCTCAATCTGCACTAATGGTACGAGTTTGAGGGTAAATACAGCGACGATTAAAATCTTAATTTTCCATCCATTAGATGAAACTTTCGATTAATTACCTTCTTATTAAATAATAAAAAAAGGTAAGAAAACAGATTATGAAATTGCCGTCATGAATTTGTAGAACATATGAATGACTTGAAATATAGGTCAACAACAATTTGTTGCTGAAAAATTCAACTGGGTGAATGTAATCAATCAATTCATCAGAGAGTGGTTGATGTATTTTGCCATTATTTTGAGTCAAAATCAGAATACTTTATAAAAAGAGAATAAGGAACCTTGTGAAGCATTGATGAACTAACTACTCACATCGCTCCTAATTAAAGTAGATTTATACCTGAATGTACTAGTAGAAATTGCTAGGTTATTAGCTCCATTTTAAGGTCTTCAAATTCGTATCAATTTTAGCTCGAATCAAATACAACGCCTGAATTGGGAATAATTTTTAAAGGCCTCAACTTATCTCACTTCATTCAAGCATGGAAGAATCGGAAAATCATCTTTTGTATAAAGATTACATTTCAGTCACAGTTTTCCCTTACGTTCAAAGAGAATCTGATGTTGACTTTGTCCTTTTGAGAGACACTCAAACAGGAAAAATCATCGGAATAACAGGAATGAACGCCAGTGTCGACGCTTCCATCTTGTTTACAGTTGCAAGAAGTTTATTACGAGAGACAAATGGTCTCTTTACTGCCACTAATTTGCTAACCGCTAATGCGCAAGCTCCAAAACCTCTTGTTTTACGCAATTCTGAACATTATTCTTGCAATTTACTTCTCAATGAGCCTGAATTTAACAGCCTCTTGAGTCATTTGGCTCGGACAGCTGAGCATACTACCACATCCAGAAATGTGAAGGTTCTCGCATTTCCAATCGCCTCTCTCAATTTGAAAGAATTCAATAGTTATCTTGAAGCTACTAAATCGAATTATGAACTCATTTCAGTCTCAGCGCTCACTGTCAAGGAAACAAATGACTTAAATCTCGAACCAGTCACTGCAGAATTCATCAGTTCGATAATAACCAATGTCTTTTCATCATCACTTCCATTCGTTATTAATCAAAGAAAGCGGAAACACTACGCAGTTATAACTTGCTACGACCCAACCATAAGCTCACGACTGTACGATCACTGTGAGTATTTACTTCAGGGTCATTTTCGTCGTCAGGACGAAACTTGGCACTGTTTCAAAGCCTCTTTTGAGGAATATCCTGACTTGGCTCTGTTAGAAAAACTTGAAGGTAATGAATCTTCCAGTATGCTCATCATAATCGTTGTTGCTTAGGGATAATCATACCTGGAGCAGTAGGTAGTTGTTATTCGCCAGATATCAAGTGGATCCCAAAGCTTGAAGAGTTTATTCGGCACATCTATAACAATACGAATACTCGTTATCTGGGATTGTGCTATGGAGCGCAAATCCTTGCTCAGGCTCTGGGAGGAAAAGTTGAAAAAAATGTAGAAGTTGGGTTCAGGGCAGCGACTGAACATATTACTTTAGACGATGAATTTTTTGAGCTCCCTTTTGTGAAAGCTCATAAATCATTTTGCGCTCGAAGACCGAAATCGGTGTGTTTTGTCAAATCACATAACGACCATGTTACCAAACTCCCCAAAGACGCGAAGTTATATGGGTAAATTGATATAACATAAGCAATTTTGGTTGTCTAATGAATTCTCTATGTTGTAGCTCATCTAAGACAACTCGAACGGAAATATATACAGTAGGAGATCGGTTTTTCGCGACTCAGGGACATCCAGAGTACACTTCGGACTTTGTTTGCTCCAGAGACTCAAAGGTAAGAATATCAGAGGCAACTGACGAGGAGATAAGGTCTTATGAAGAGGCTAAAGCGTTGAAAATGGCGAAAAATTATTCTGAGCCTGCAGATAGTTTCGATCTGAGAACTATTTGCATGAACTTTCTCAAGAAAATTGAATAGTCGCCCAATATGGCCGATAGAATACGTGATTATCAATCTTTTATTGAGTTAGGTATGAATATTAATTTTCTCATCTTGCTTTTTAAATTTCTTGAAAACAATCGATCGAAACGAATCGAATTAAAAGAATTTATTTTCATACTCAATTAAACGTTAGATTGAGAGCGTAATTTTTCCAGATTCGCATAGAGAGCACTTCTAAAATAACTTAACCTCGCAATTCTCATTTTTAGGAAAATTGCTTTGGAATCATTTCATGACTACAAATTGCTAATTATACTCCATTAGTTTCTGGCTGGAATTTTATTCGATAGACAGTCTTTTCGAAATTTGAATATTCTAAGATAGGAACTACTGAGATCAATCTTCAGTATTTCATTATACGATCGCTTGTTATGGGATAACGACTTATTGAATCACCGAAAAATTTAATGCATCAAAATCAAATTACCAGCGGAAATAATTTGGAACCCGACCATGAATAAACATCCAAAAGAGACTTGTAAGTAAAACTGCGAAAACTATCGCCATTGCATCTTTGATTCTCCCGGGATGTCCTTTCTCGGCGGTACCACGTGATCTTCCATTTCCTACTCTTGACACTTGATTTCGAAGGCTTTGTTCGAGTTGATAGTTTTTCTCTTCGATTTGGCGCTTTGCTTCTCCATTTTCAATCTTCTGTTTCTCCAGCTCTTGCCAAAGATGCTCAATCCTTTGTTTCTCAGCTTGAAGACTTCGCGTTAATTTAATGATCTCATTTCTGTAACCTTCAAGAATTTGCTCTCGTTCTGGACTTCCTTTGCCATCTCCGTCAACTCCTTGCAGTTTTTTAACCTTCTCTAGCTCAGCTTGCAACTGATTGACCTTTTCTGTCGCCTTTCCAAGAGCTTCCTGAAGCTTCTCCTTGTCTTGCTTAAGCTTTCGGATTTCAGTTTCTTTCTCAATAGCTAAAGCTTCATCTTGACTTTGCTTTTTTCTCAGTTCATCTAATTTTTTTAGATTTAATTCGTGCTCTTTCTTGATTCTCTGGTCTTCTTCTCCCTGCAAAAGCCCTGGACTTTTTTCACTTCTACTCGTATTCATCTTCGTCTCAATCGTTCCAATGTGTTTAAGTTTATCTTCTATATCCTCCTGCAATCTGGTAATCTGATCCTCAAGTCTCTTGCGCTCTTCGGCAGCTATTTCTAAACTCTTGTTCAATTTTATGTTTTCTTGCTGGAATGACTGCAGTTTCATGTGCTCTTCCTTCATTTTCCTGATTTCGAGGTTGAGTTTTTCAATTTCTTCGGTGTATTTCTTTTTGTTCTCCTGGAGCTCAGTTTTGAGTTTCTCATTTTCACGTGTGAGCTCTTGATTCTTGTGCTGCAACTCGCCTTGCAGTACAGGTATGAAGTTAAGCTTTTCCTTAACTTCTTTCATTTGGTTTTCATTCCCTTGAAGCATCTTCTTGTACTCTCCTTCAAGCAAACTATGTCTCTCCATTAACTTCTGATTTTCATTTTTCAATTCTTGATTTTGTTTCAAGATGGCCTCTGCGTCTCTTGCCATGCTAAGTTTATGATTCAAATCTTTGATTTCGCTGCTCTGTCTCATATTTTCCTCTGATAAAGCATCGATTTGAGCTTCCTTGTCTGAAAGGTTTCTGCTAAGAATTTCATTTTCAGCCTTTAGCGCTATTGAATCTTTTTCAAAATCTCTAGTGCTCTTGCGGAATTCATGATATTCTTTTTCTACACGGTCTCTATCAGATGTGATAACTGCAAGCTTCCTCTCAACTTCGTTGAGTTGTCTCGTTGCAGCTTCTAAATCCTCTGCAAGTTGATCTCGTTGCTTCGTAAGCACGCCCAACTCATCACTCAAAACTTTTATCTTATGATTGGAGCTCTCAGTGAACTTGCTGGTGGCTGCAGCGAATATTTGGCGGAATTTTACAGCTAAAGTGACAGAATCAGTCACTTTCTCTTCAGTGATTTTCGTTGTCATGGTGATAAGCTTCTCAAGGGAATGGACAATCCTATCCTTTTCGTCTTCTTTAAGATCGAGTATGGCGACCTCATGCTTGAGGTTGCCGAGTGTTGAGTGGAACTCGTAAATATTGGGTTTTGCAATTAATACGGAATTGCTAATGAGGTTATCCCGGACCTCACGAACTCTTTCGGGTGAGACAAATTCTATGTCATTCAAGTCAACATCCTTACGCAGCAGCTCGAAGTTCTCCTGCAGCTTTTTTTTAAAATCTTCGTCCACTCTTGAGACATTGTCAGATTCTATTTCAGCAGCGTCCTGGTCATCAACCGTCGTTTCTCTTTTTGGAGGGGAACGACCAGTAATAATAGATTGAATAAGTGGAATATCATTTTTAAACTCTTCAGGTTTCCATCCTATCTCGTTTTCAGATTGAGATGAAGGATCTGGATTTTGCATTGTGTGCACTTAAGTGTTCAAAAAATTCTGGGATTTCGAATTTAAAATTATTAAAAAGCCAAATCTTCGAATCAGATCATTATAGCAACTTTGCGCCTTGAGAAAATTGAATATCTTCAATTTTGTATAGATAGTATTGCTACTCTGGAGATGAAATTTCTTGAAACTAACAACATCAAAAATTAACAGCGAAACTCACACTCTATAACTAAAGGCTTTCATCCGAAGAAAATCCTTAAATGACTTGAGTTCAAATGCGCTTATTGATGCTCACTCAGGACGATTTAGATACTTACAGCTTACAAAAAGAGGCTGACTACATCATCGATATTAGGAGTACTCTCTCATAAACCTGTGGAAAAACACTTCAATTAAAAAAAATAATTAATGTGCTACTGCATTAGGAATCGGCTAGATGGGTTTATTGAAAAATCGGAAATTTTTGTTACCGTTAGATATTTTCAAAAAGGAAATTAACAAAAAACAAGAATTCGATGTTACGAAAGTCGACGATCTTCCGGATGTTTGGGAACCTCTTTGTTCTCTTCATCGTGATGTACATGCTGTCCATGTATTACACGTTCATCTACCTCAACGGCTTTGAGATCCCGAACAGTATTACTTCCTGAAAAATGCAGCTCAAAAGCAATTGTGTTTATCTTAGAGAGCACTTTCGATATATTCTACCTTTTCTTCGCTAACTTCTGCTTCTGTATGGCTGGAATTGCTTTCATCCAAACGATCGTGACTGATCCCGGACGTGTACCAGTATACTGGGTAAGCTCAATGAAATTCATTCCATCTCACTAATATTGCATTAATAAATTAAGGGTTTCTATCTGGACGATCCTGATCACAAAAGAAAGCGATACTGCTTGATTTGCCACATTTTCAAACCCGAGCGATGTCATCACTGTTCTTCATGTAACAGATGCGTGCTCAATATGGACCACCACTGCCCTTGGCTCAACAACTGTATCGGATTCTTCAACAGAAAATTCTTCCTTCTTCTGCTATTCTACGGAGTCACTTTAAAAGGAAGCATTGTTGTCTACTATCTACCAACATTCTGTAGATGCCTCGATGTCCTATGGGTAAGAAAATTCCCTATAGAAACCGTCGGACTGATATCGATTCCTTCAGATCAATGAACTGGAAGTGCCTTTTGAGCCAGTCTATCTTACCACAATTGCTTACATCATAAATGCGGTGATGTTTGGTGTGCTCGGAACCTTCTTCAAGTTCCATGTGAGGCTCTTGCAGCAGAATCTGACAACAATCGAACATATGGAAAAGAAAAGAAATATTTCAGGAGAGGAGAGCCAAAACGTAAAAAGCCAGTTGTTTCTGAAGTATAACACTTATAACTGCTTTGTAGTATGATATGGGCTTATATTACAACTTTGTTCAAATATTTGGCAGGGACCCCATGTTGTGGTTAGTGCCTTTCTTTTTCAAAACAGGTAAATTGTTGATGAAATATGATCAATAATATTATTGCAACAATAGGCAAGCCACTAGGCGACGGTGTCGTTTGGCCACAAAAGCCATCAAAAGTGTAAGTAGCCGCTCTTTTTGCTATAAATAATATTGACAAATCTAGTCAACTGTACGAAATCGAGGTTGACAATTCCACAATAAAAGGAGTAAGTTTTATCAATTCTGCTTTGTTTCTAACATGAATGTGACTGAAGGGATTTGAAGAAACATATAAATCTCCAAAAATGAATGGCTCAATGCCTCCTACAGGAAATGTAACTCCAAAACACGAGGATTTTGAAAATGGCAAAGCTTCCTCTAACGTAATTATGATAGAGAGATACAAACAAACTCAATTTAATTTACTCTAGCAACATTTTGACTTCGTCAGCGCAAGAGCAGAAAAAGGGTTTGAAACTCGATATTATTCAAGTCAAAATGTATATGAAGACATTGAACTTTCGACAATTTAACTCATCTAATTCCTAGATCGAATCTTATCGATTTGGTTCCACAATGCAATCAACTCAACAAGCCAGAGTCAATGCTTATGGAATGGACTATACGCTAGGAAGCCAACAGTCTCCCACGGCTCAACAATTTCAGCAAATGAGTTATCGTTTTCCTTCAAAGTATTGATCGCATCTGATCTGCTTGTTATGTATTTATTTTAACTCTATACACAACGTCGAAATTTCTTCCCGCTTCATTACTTTTTTCATAAGATTTTTTCTTTAACAACAATTTCAGAAGAAGGAAACACTAATTTTAACAAAATTCTTTTTACTTGTGACAGTTTGAGATTAAAAAAGCAACTTCACAAAAGAATGATACTTCAACTTTTAAGAGTTTATTTTGGATGTTTTACGAGCGTCTTTAGAGACTGCCCGACTCTTTTTTTTCTTCTTCTCATGGGTTAAACACTTATCCAAAGATAAATTAAGCAGAATTACAGACACACACACACCATCTAACGTTAATTACATATTTGGAAAACTAATTGCACATCAATATATGCGTTTTATTATTGGCTCGTTCAAGGAATTATTTGCTTTAAACAAGCGAGTTGATAATATTCCATCATATTTCCTCTCATTCTCTATTGGCTTTCTCGTGTCTCTTGGGTCTTATTGGTGATTAAAATGCTGTGGCCAACACGCCGCATTCTTTGTGCCTGCTTATAATAATCAATGTCAGCGTTCTGCTGATTCGTGTTTCTTGTGAAAAATATGTAATAATTCTGACAGCACCCACGATTAAAGGGATTATCCACTGTTTTGTAAAACTTCTTGAGACTTTCATAAGTCGTTAAGCCTCTCCCAATCAACGATAATTGGATTAGCAACAATACCAGAACGATTATGCTCATAACCGAGAGGGATAAGAAAACACCAATTTCAATAATATGCTTTCTGAGATTTGCTATTGTGTAATCATGGAGTGTATTCCGAAGGTTTATTGCTATTAAAGCAAGTATCTCACCAGCCATCGCAAGCATTACGATCAGCCACCATAAAAATAATCTTCTATTTCGTTTTCCGATACAGTTCGCTACCCACGGGCAATGGTGATCTGAATATTTAACATTGTATTAATTCACGAAAGACGAGTTTGTACCTAGTTCCTCTACACAGACTCCACACACACGGCAATGGTATGTTCGAAGCGGCTGATGCAGTCTGCAGATAGTGCAGAACTTTAGTGCAAACATTTTATGATCATATTCAACAACCTTTAGTTCTGATTCTGTCGAATATGTGATGTTATTGCATTTACCTTCAAAGTTGTATACCTGTGTCATCATTCTCGAGTTCATTCAGAGGTTTCACGTAGATTCCTGGGTCTGAGCTGACCAAAGCGAGAAAAAAAAGAATACTGAGACCTTCGAGAAATAGAACTGAGCCAGCCAGGAGCCAAAAGTGTGAGCTCTGTTGAAAACTCTCAAGGCTATGTTAATCATTAGCGGGTATTCAAGTCATTATGTCATACCCATATACAAGTGGGAGGTTTGGCAATGTCAACATCAGCAAGAAAGCAATCAAGGCTTGAATTTTCTGATTTCCGAGGTAGATCTTTCCATTGCAATAAACCTTTCTGTTGCCAAATTTGACTTGAGACATAATATTTTAAATTGCTAAAAATTTTCAAGAGTTCAGATATACCTGAGTCAAAAATTTGGTTTTAAAGAATTTTGCGACCGCTACAAGCAATGGACCTGCCTACTTAACAACCGATAAAGGACTGCAACGCAGACAGGCACAAATTCTGGGGTCAAAAAAGTAGAGTACCAGCAAATTATATTCTCTTTTGTTGAAGCAAAGAGAATGCTTACCCTCTATTGCTCTTTGGCAAAATACCTTTAGTCAATTAATAGTCTTTCCATGAATCCTTACTAAGTGTGATGATTTAAGCTTTTTCTATGAGAAAAAAGGGATTTTAACTGGATCAGCTTTGTTTATCGACAACTATATCAGTTTATCAATCTTTCGAGAAATAATCGTTAGATCAAATCAAATGATTAAGCTGGTATATTTTGAGTCAACGATATTCAGATAATTTGAAAAAATTTTTGCGGATCACTCCCAGAAGCGAAAACTATTTCATGAAAATTGCTACTAATTTAATTGGTACGTTTGTTAGACCTTAAACGACAAATTTTCTCCTCTCTCCATAACTCCCAGTTGCAACCCATATCGAAATTTCAAGCGTAGTTTGTTGTAGTTGTGTCTCTAAGTAGAAAGCACTTCTCCAAACCTTTGAAAACAATGTTTTTGATATTATATATATGTTTAGGTGAGAGTATATCAGTACTTAATTTGTAAGCTTATGCTTGAACGAGAATGGATGGAATGCTGGTGGAGATGCTCGAGAGGAGGCCAGCCTATTGAGAAGTAATCCTGAAATATATTTTTTCTTTTCAGTAGTCGACGGAAATAAGGGTGACTCTTTCGCTGTTTCTGAAAGGTTGCTCTGATGCTCTGTTGATCTAGAAACAAAATTCATAAGATCAATAGAATTGACTTTAATTATCTGACTCTGAATCTTATCAGAGAACGTTCTAACAAAAGATATAAGAAAAAGATAAATGGAAGAAGAATCTATCAGCCCACATGAATACCTCTCGAATTATCAAGGAATTCCTCTTCTCCAGCGGATTGATCATCTAATCAAGTTGAAGAAGCTCAGTAGCACAGAAGGGCTAAAACTCGCCATCAAAGCCTCTAAAGATTCTAATTTATATCTGTAATACTATTAGCCGAAATATCTGGCTTATTCTCTCTATATTATCCTCATGAAGGTATTACAAGACCATTTTCGACTCAGGCTCCGCGACGGATTTAAAATCTGAAACCTTTGACTCTGGTAAATTTAGAAGAGTCTTTCATTCATCACATCCTTGCTGCTAGAATGGTTTAAGAAAATAGACGCTGGGTTCAAATCGAAATTACAGGACCTTGAAGAAGAGTTAGCAGCTTATCAAAAGAATAAAATGAAGCCAAACATCCAGGTTCTTTGTTGTTTGCTGCATTTATCGATATGATTTTTCCACACTCTAGGCAAGTTATTTGGAACTCGCAAAAGTCTACCTTTCCGCAGGAGCATTAAACGAAGCCAGCACCTGTGTTCTGAAAGCCAAAGAGAGCGCAACCCAGACCTCATTCCTTATTCATGAACAATTATACACAATCAAGTTGGTAAACATCTTCTCTGGAAAACTCTCAGAAATCGCTTTGATTGCGAATCCAGTTGAAGACATTCAGCGTACTTTTTCTTCTTTATGCGTCGTATTCAGTGATGTGATGGGGAAAAAGATTTCCAGAAAGAGGACAGAGATTTCTACCTTGGGAGTAGAGCGATTTCGGCGATAGCTCAAATGTCACAAATGAATTTTTCAGCAGCCATTGAAGGGTTTTCTACTCTGCCCAGCGATTATATGAAAAAAACTTATGAATATTCATCGCCGAAGGAACTGGCTCTTTACATTGGAACTCTCGCAATCGTATCCTATAAAAGACAAGAAATCATTTCCAAGGTAATAATAGCAGATCGGAGCAACCGAGACACGGATTTGTTGACTTATTCATTTTAGGTCCTTAAAGGTGAAACTAAGCAAGTTCTTGGAGAGAACCCTGAGGCGTTGTTGATGGTGGAGGCATTTGTGAATGCAGATTATGAGTCTTTCATAAATCATTTTCGTTCAATCACAGTAATATAACGGCTCATTCTTCCAACTATTACTTTTTACCTAGCCACAACTCGAGATTGACCCTATCTTGGGTCCCAAGCTCCAGTATTTACATAACTTAATCCTTGAAAAAGCAATAAAGCAGGTAATCATTTTTGTGATCGATTCAATGAATGTATATATTTTTTTCGCTTTAGTATCTTGAAGTGTGCAGTAAAGTCCATATTGCGACTGTCGCATCTGTATTCAAATTGGAGGTTCCATTTTTAGAAAACAAAATTCTTGAGTTGATCAAAAATAAATCTCTTGCTTGTTTGATTGATCCTCATGATAAGGTTCCCTACTCCTATTTGTGTGATATAATCAATTTTTAAATCCACAGACCCTGATTTTTCGTCGCAAAGAAGTAAATTCTCTTGAAGATATTGTGAAAAAAGCCCAGAAAGGGATCGAGAAATATATTTTTGATAGACAGGTCGCAAAACTAAAGTAAGCGTGTTCTTTGAAGGCGGACATCATATTTATGAATGGCTAGGTTTGATATATCAACTCTATCGTATAAGAAACGAGATGAGACTCAAGGAGACAGAATGGAAGAAATGTATTGATTGATTCACAATATTCGTAGAATATAGAAGGAGTAATTTTAACAATGTCCTTGGTATTTCATTGTCATTATTGCCCATAAAACTTTTGTTAACCCTGAAGAAAATCTCATCTCGACACACATAATAGTAGTTCAGGATTCACGCCTCACATTCAGATTATTCTTGCTAGAACGTATGCAATATTATCCTGTCTTCATACAGGGGCAGATATAGATTGTTAAATACATTGATATTTTGTTGAATATATATATTACTAATCATAAAAAGAAGCTAAAATTCTTATCCATAAGGACGAAACTAAACAAATGTAGGTTATATTTTCAAGTGAAATAAATGGTGAATTTTGATATCATCGTCTAGTATCCTTTCTTCTGAATTGATTTTTTGGCCTGCCCCATCTCCACATTCATCACACGATTAGCAAACTTAAGAGAACATATTGTCTCATCTGCAGAATTGACAGCAGGGCTCACCTAAAATTCAAAAATGATGATGAAGATGTGAAAAAAAGTATGAACTCCTACCTGAACAACCATGAGAGTTTTCGATTCTCCAGCCAACGAATCTTGGAGCAAATAGGTCAGCATGGAATTCCTGTAAGGAACGTGACTATTCTTATTCAGCCGAGCTGCAATCACATCTCCGAATGCCGAAAGGGACTATATAAATTATAATCAAGCGAGTAAGATCTCATGTCATCGGAAATTAATGTACCTTGTTTATATAAATGGCCTCTTTCTGAGTATCACCCGTCGCTTTCGATTTAGAAAGTCGCTCCGAGCCTGCCAGATCAATCAAATGGAGCTTTCCATAGAACGTGGATCCTTCAATTGCATTGTATCCGACGGCATATACAGTATAGATTAAATGCGATCGACTTGAATGTTCGTTGAGATTTGTCATTCCCATTGCTCTGTTTTTAATTCCACTCTCCATTACAGCATGTACCTAACGATTATGGCCTCTATAATCGCCCATTGGAAAAATATTTACTTCTTGTGGAGAGTTTACAGACAGAACAGTTAAATCTGGGATGTAATTTCCGTTGGGTCCCTGCTTGATCTCTAATTTTTTCTGTTGCTGCGGCTGAAATTCAAAAAGAAATTATCAGCATTTCCCTCATCAGAATTATTGATACGAATTGAACTGGCTCACAGAAAAGATCCCGTATTTGCTCATTATAGATCTCAACTAACGAGATCGATATCTTGTAATCATAGCTGTTGGCTTTCCTTTCGTTGACGTTCTTAAACAGCTCCTCTACAACACGTTTATTGCGGTGTTAGGGAAAATTAACTCACCTATTGCTCTATGGTAGACTCCTCTGTCATTTGGCGGTCCTTCCATCGTATAGGTTTTACCTGAACCTGTTTGACCATAAGCGAATATGCAGACGTTGTAACCGTCCAAGCAGGAGGTAATCAAAGGCTTCACCTCATTAAATACTTCGCTCTGGGAATAAGAAATTGAAGATTAGCATCATCGAGCAGAAAGCTTCTTACTTGGCTGGCAGTTGGCTGAAAAATCCCGTCGAATTCAAATGTTTTTATGGTATCAGTAATAGCGTCTTTGACTGATACATTATATTCGGTCTATGTTATTATAGAGAGATTATTTTAGCAAGGTAGGATAGGTTGTTTATTACTGGGAACATGACAGCACTCTCTTTCTCTGACGACATCAGCGGACGAACTCTGCACAGTACTCGGATATTCCCCTTCATCTCTTGAAGAATATTGAACAGTCTATTTTAAAATTTGGTATCGGGATGGATTGGCTCGAAATTTATACCTTCTCCTCTCTTTCATTTCCCTTATGTATTTGACTCTGATATCGTACACATTCGACATTTTTATGAAATCTCCAAGCATTTGCCCAATGTTCTTTTGATAACGTAAGGGAATAAGGGAAGATTTTAAAAATAATATACCGTCTTCAAGGAGGTGAAGAACCCTGCCTTCTGGGAACTGACCATCATCTCTATACTCGCTAGAGTACTGCGGATTTCTTTAATTTCTTTTTGCGCGTTCTTGACGAAATTTTTCACGCGAGTTTTGTTCGACTGCTTTGATTGTAGATTCTTCACAATTTCTTTTTTCATACTTCCAATAATATCCTCGTATTCTTTCATCCTGTTGCCGTACTGCCACTCTGCTTCATTAAGCTCCTGGACTCGTTGTTTCAAAAGTTGCACTTCCTCATTCTTCTGACTCGAGTTGTTCTGGTTTTGGCTGTTCATTGATTCAAACAACTTCAGTTTCTTCTCCAGCTGCAAGTACTTCTCTTGGTTTTCAACCATTTTTTGATGAAGTAAAAGATATTCAGGTGAGTTCTTCCCTCCTGCTCCTCCTGAAGCAGCAAGACCTTTGGCGCTGTTCATAAGCTTTTCTTCGAACTCTCGAATTTTTAATTTAAGTGCGTTGTTTTCTTCTTTTAACTCATCAACGACATCCTTAGAAAAAAGCAGCTCAATTTTCTGCTTGCTCAAATCCATCTCATTGGGATATTTCGATCCTTTGAATGCATCCTTATTTTTTTTCTGCTCTGCTCTGAGCTGACTGAGCAGTCCAGTGATTTTGGACTGATAATTTCGGATCTCTTCTTCGTATTTATTGATAATTTCTTGCTTTTCAGCATCCCATTTGCTTTTCAATAATTTCAATCCTCCTTCCAGATTGCTTTCCTCAAATATTTTCCGAAGATCGATGTCTGTGAGTAACTCTTCAGGAAGTTTAGCTCCTGTCCTTTTTTCATAGTACTCTACAATGGCTTTCATTCCGATAACGAGTTTCTGCAATTTCGCGTTTTGGCTCTTCAGGTTAAGAAGCTTTGAGAAAAATGATTGGTTATGCTCAAGTTGATAGAGGTGCTGATATACTTCATTTTTTTGGTCTCCAGGTAGCTTCGTATTTTCTTTTTCAGATAGTTTTTTTCCTGCCTTAAGCTTTTGAAACTCTGCATAAAGGTCACTGTAATATAATGAAAGGTGAGAATCGAAAGCGATAATTATTGAATGATACTTGTATTTTTTGAGCAGGGTCATATAATCGTTCGCACTTTCTCCTCTCTAAGATCCAGATGTGATGATTTATCGATCCTGTGATGAGATATAGACTTACTAAATCAAATTCATGACGGTTTCCCAGATATTGAGGAGTTAAATCCGACATTTTGAGCTCCTGCTCTCCCAAATTATCGATGTAGGAGTTTTCCTTAGTAGTCATGATTTAAATTTGTTTTGAACGTTTAATATTTGAGTTTCAAAGCAGCTTTATTGACAATCAACCAAATGAATTGCTCAAGAATGAGAATATTCAGATGACAACTTAGAATTCTTAGAACCCTGGTTTGGTTCCAGTTCCATCACTCTCCTATTTTACTTTCAGTTTCCAAAACAATTGTTGCTCTGTAAAGAGCCTTCTCCTCCTATTTGATATTTCGCGAATTTCTTTGAAAGTAAGATATTCTGTTAAAGATGTCCTGAATGCACACATAAAAAATACGGATAAATATCACAACTTAGTGCTGTACATATTACTCAATGAATATTTGCCTTTCAGTTTCAAACTAGTCTAACATTTCGTAAGTCCTATTGTATAGCACACCATCACAGTCGAAAACTCAAATCATCGAATTTTAATTGCCATCGAATCACGCTCTGAATTGTGAATAACTGAGTTATCATAGGTTATACACAGGGAACTAACTACATCTCCTCCGTCCTCCATTGCTTTCCTAAATCCAAATTCCTTGTATTGCACAGTATGCATTGGCAATTGACTAATAATAGTAAATTAGTTGCTCTCAGTATCAAAACCAACATCACACCTTTCTAAAACTAAAATTTGTTTGTGATCTAGCTCGCTATTTACTTTGCAACGAGCTTATTTTCTAGCAGATAGTATTTATTAAATAGCTTGACTATATTCTATTTCAACTGCAAGCAACTAGTATAATATTTCGAGCCAAATCTCATCAAGCTCGAATATAGTTACTTAGAGTAGAATTGCATATTCCAAAACTATTAGGCTTTTCGGCTACAAACTTTGTGTAGGCCAAATTTAAAACATTTAATTAGTAGAGAGAGGAACCAGTTTTTATAGCATCCAAGTAGCAAGAAAGCTCATTGGTCTCTTGCCACATTAATGAAAGCTACTCAACTGGTTTACCTCTTTATCAGGTTGTTTTTCTTTAATTCAAATTCGATAATCCACTGAGAACATTATGAAGGCTATTAACAATTAGCAGAATGATACTCATTACTGCAAAATTTATCAAAACATAGATGCATTTAATACCATTACTAATAATTCCATTGTTTGATTTTACATGTAGATGAACAGAGTTATCGATTACCTTTACAAATTTTGCAAATAAAACATTCAAAATAAAAACTATTTACAAAATTTGAATACCTTCACAATTCAAATCAGAAGTTATATGCTGGCAATTTGACAGTTGAATGTGAAAATTCAGAGGTCAAAATGCGACATAGAAAGTCAATGCGTAAAATGGCAATGACTTCACGAGAGAAAAAATGAACATATCCCCTTACATTAATCAGCTTCAGGTTCGTAAATGCTACCAATACATTCATAACAGTTGATTTTTCAAAAATTAATAAAACAATTATAAGCTGTGAATAAAAAGCCAAATTATTAAATCAATTTTTTGAAAATGAAAAATAACTTAAATTCAATTTCTTTTCAAAAAGGAGAAGGTGTGCTGACGTGCGCATGTAGAGTTAGCCTCGGAAAGAATTTCAACCTTCTCAGTAAATTTTTTTCTCAACAGCACCACTGGTAGGTCATCGCTGGAGAGTTTTTTTTTTTTGATTCTATGTTTCTTCTAGTCCTCAACTATTGAGCCATTAAAAGGCGAATAGGCATCATAATGGTGATATCATGCTTAGCTAATAAAAATGTTCAAAACGAAGGAGTGATTAGAGTAGAGCTATAGTAATTTCAAATATAAAATTAGAGAAATGCCAAAATACCATCATACAGAATCACAACAGCAAAAAAAATCTTCACCAATGATGATGCATTGTTTTCTTCAACTCAATTAGAGGGATTACTTAATTACATCTAACAACGAAGTAGTCCAATCGAAATCACAAAAGACTTGTCTTTCATAGTTTCAATCATTCCATTTCAGGAAAAACATTAATATTGATAGTGACTCATTCTTCACTTTTTTATCACTAAAATGAAGTTTTAACACTTACATACTTACCCAGAAAAATATATAACGTCAATTGCATTACATATCTATACCAATCTCCTCCTTTAAAGAAATGTATTTGTTAAATTAGAAAGTGAAATGAAAACATTACCAAAAGGAATGATACTTTCTGCTCAGACATCTCAGAGACTTGATTCACCATATCCATACACATTTTCTTGCGTCTCTTAAACTCTTTCTAAAATGATTGAAAGAGATATATATATAAGATATGATGCATCTTAGATCTATCTACCTCGAATCGTAGCTGGTTCTCTTCAGCTTTTTTCATTACTTCATCAGAAATTTTAGGATAATCTCCACTCTCATAAACCTTTAATTTCGACTCTGCTTCCATCACCTATTTATCGACCATTGATTGAATCCAAAAAAAGTTAGGATATTAATTATGTACCATTTTCTCGTATTTTGCAATTTCTGCGTCCAGCTGCTCTTCTGTAGGAGCGTTCTGTAACTCTTTCAACTCAGCAGTAAGACTTTTGATTTCGTCAGTGAGCTCTCGATGAGCCGTTCTGAGCTCTTGTACTTCTTTGGTAAGTTGGTCAAGTTCGGACTGGTTCACATCGGGAATGCTTTTCTGGTTCAGGAGATAAATTTTGGCTTTTCCAAACTCTTTCATTTGCAACTCCCCTGCATCTGTAAGTGAATCGAGTATCCTCTGTACTTGAGGTTTTTTTATCTTTCCATGCAAGTTATCAAAGATATTGATCAAGCTGTAAGGTCGATTTTGCTTCTTCATGTATTCAAGAACAATGTCAGTCTCTTATTGATATTTAATCTACGAGAAAATTTGTAATTTACCCTCATCTTTCGAAACAGCACCCTTCTTCCCTTTCGCTGATGGTTTCGCGGGTTTTTTCGTTGAAGCAGTCTAAACCATGGAATTAACTGCAAAAAAAAACAGAGGTTATGTACTTTTCCTTTCTTGCTCTTGGATGGTTTCTCAGAAGAATCATCAAAATCATCATCGCTGCTACCGTCGGAACCGTCATCTTTTTCGATATTTGGATTATAGTTCTCATCGTCCTCTATATCCATTTTAGATTCTTCATCATCACCTTTTTTCTTGGCTGGTTTCTTGGCAGGTTTTTTCTTCTCTTTCGTCGAGCTTGTTTTATTAGGAGATTTGCCACCTTTTTTCTTTCCTTTTTCTGAAGCCTCTTTGGGTTCTTTAGAGGTTTCTTTGGCAGTCTTTTTTGCCTTCTTTGCAGGTGGCTTGGGATCAAAGTCCTCCTCAGTGCCTGCCACTGATCTGCTGTTTTCTTCTGACATTTGCATTTTTTTAGTTATTGCTGCTGCTGATTTTGCTGAGATTTGAAATTTCGCACCAAAAACAATTTGTTAATCTATTATATCCCGCGTATTAAAAGTTCTCACCTATTTGAAAGTGCTTATATTTGTCAGAGTACCATTTTCTATCTTGAATTACGATTAATTGATTAATCTATAGTTACACTCGCCTCATAAGGAAGAGTAGCGAGATTTCTCTCGCTTTGTCATGTTTGCGATTCAGGGATGAGATGTAGGAAAGACAATTAATATGAATATGATTTATCCGCCTCTCCAAACGTAAAAACCTCCCATTGGATAATGGGAAAAATAGTTTCCCTTTCAAATAACAAAATTAAGTGATGCAAATATTTTTTTATGCGGATATCTGAAGCAAAAATGGAAAAGAAACAAGCAAAATGTTTCCCTGGATACTTCTATAAGAAAGATTCAACTAATGGCTTTTGGAAATGCCAGTTAGCTGTTTGAATTGATGATATCTAGCTAGCTCTCTTCACAACAATATCAAACTTTAATTTTGTTGGTGTGTGTGTATGTGCCTCTGTATCAATGGGGCCTCTGTTCTGCTCAGAGGATATATTTGGGTTTCTGTTGAGAATGCTCTATATATATGTATATCACGAGTATCAGCTGAGGCAAATAGCATGCTAGGCTAGCAACGATAAAAATAGATCCGCAATATCATAATATAGCTAGTGTGCTAGACTGAAATTTGGAGGTCTGGGAAGCCATCTACTCCCTAAAGTACACTCAAAGTCGTCAATAAATGTGACTAACTTTCTACACAAACAAGAGGATTCCATTTTTAGAAAAATAGACTGCATACCATTCCTCAATTTCTTTCTAATTCTCACTCAAAATTATAAGAGAATTATCTGTTGAATGAGGAGGACCAAATGGCAATAAACTTACATAAAGCGGCTTATTGAATCAGAATTTGCTATTTTTATCCTTTCTAGACCTGTCATAATAAATTTCTGTTTCCAAACACTGAGGCTGAGCGGAGCAATGAACTACTAGCATCTACATATTCATTTCCAAAAATACATATTATCCATATATCATAGGCTTTTTGAGGAAGTTACTTAATAGGCTCATTGCAACTGTAAAGGCAGTAAGCCGATCAAGCAAGGAACACAACTAATCCGAGCTATACCAGTATGAAAGCAGTTAAAAATGTATCCAAAATAGATATGTAATACAGCAATAGATGGGATACCATTGCGTAGGGCAAAGGGATAGCATCTACAATTTTATGGACAAGAAATAATTAGTTTGGCGCTAAAATTCAGACCTATTTGAAAAACAGTATGCTAACTTCGCAATTTTAAAATAGTAAATGCAAAAAAAGAGGTTTAGATTTATTTCTTTTTTGAATCGAATAATTAAAATATATATCTCGCAATCGCACCATTTCAAAAAAAAAAGAAGAGAAGAGATATTTGAATGAAAACTTTTCTAAAGAAGGGAAATTTTGTGGATGCAAGAAGCGCTCAAGGAAGTTGGTGTGCAGGTGTAGTCATTGAACTTGACGAAGACAACGTTAAAGTCAGACTGGATGGATACGGCGTGAAATCAGACATTGTATAGCACACTATTCTCAATTAATTTTAACCAATTACTTCAGAAAGTCAAACCTAACTCTTATCGCCTTGCTCCGTTCCGCCGCTATACTAGTGGTAGAATACTAGCCTTTTTCTCCATAGAATTCATGCTTTTTGATACAAAGGTTATACAGGCGGGCCGAGGTCATTCAGAGATGAAGTCAATTACAATTTGAGCGTTATTTCAACTGTAACAATTTCTCATTTCAATTGGAAAGCGAACTCACGAACCATTATTGAAATTTGCAGCATATAAAACAACTTGAAAGCCTTGAAAAAGTTCAAGTGAGTGAGCTTGATCCAACTGAGGTCACTCAAATGGTCAGAGGAAGGCTATTCTTTTACCTGGACTTTCTTTTGAGCAAAAGCGACCTTTTCGTTGAGCCCGTGGATCCCGAAGACTTCTCCAATTTGCACATATTCCTGCAGAAATATCTGGAATTTGCGGCTAATTACCTAAAAGATTTTCCCAACTACATCGAAAATGTAAATAAACTACTCGCATTCGTTCAAGAAATTTGATTTGCACCTTAGTACAATCAAGGAGAAGCCAGTGCTGAACTGTTTTTGACAGACCCATATGTGGCTTGGGCTGAATGCATTAGAGAGATACTATCAAGTTTAATCGCTTTATTTGGAGGCGAATCCCGCTGCGTTCTATTATTAAGGGTATTATTTCTTTATTTTACCTCATTTCCTCACAGCTGTTTATACGAAATATATAGTACTTGAATCGACTAGATCCACCCAAGGTATTGTTTGAGACCCAGAAAACCTACGCAAAAGTCAACGACGAAGACAAGGAGCCAGAAACCAATGGCGATGAATGGACCGCCTGGAAAGGTGACAGCGATGCAAATAAACCAAATGAGCCAACTGAAGCTTCAAATACTATCATTGAGGAGTCGAAAAACGACAATGTTGAGAAAATTCTACCGATAGAAAGGCAGCTCATCAACAAATTTGGTGAATTAGGGGGATTCGAGAGCTTGCTTGGAATTATTCGTCCTAAATCACATTCGGATCTCTTAGTGCCTGAGAAATCCGAAGAATTTAGCAATTTAAAAATCCGCGAACTCCCTTCAAATGGAAACAAGGTTTACATTGTGAAGGATGTTTCTATAGACCTGCTTTATGAGATCACTGTGCTTTTTGATAGGATATGCTCGGACCTTGATCCCCTATTTTTAGAAGAATATGTTCCAAGGCTGATGAACGTGTTTTTTGCGAGAATCGACGCGATTGATCTCAAAGAGATAAAAGACATTGATCTTGAAACCGTGAAAAAGTGCTTCACAAATCTAGAGAGATTATACAAAGAGACCAAATACGCTAACGAATTTTCTTCAGCAATTGAACAGAAAGAGCTTGATATTTACTTGAAAGCGCTCCGATGCCCAAATTTCGAGAAGAAGCTCAAATCTCTTACGGGCATCAAAGAGATGTGCAATCGTTTTGACGCGAGGAACATCTCTTGGAATGACCACCCGAAGCAATCACAGAGCATGGATTCAGATGCTCTTGTGGATTGGATCCTCAAAAATCAAATTCTTGAGGACATCTATCACAAATACAACAACCCCGAGCTCATTAAACGGTCTTTGGAACTGCTGAAGTTTATCGCACAGAATCGAAAGCCTTTCCCAGTGCACGTGATCGATTTAATTTGGGGAAGCACCAGAGATAATCATGAAGAGGTGCTTCGCACTGTGAATGAAAACATTCTTGAGCTGATGAGAAGCCTCGGGTTAGACGCGATCGATCATTTTTGCCAACGAATGTTTGAAGTCAAGCCTGAGGAGTTCGATTCTGATTTGATAAAATTTGTATGTGATTTTACTGAAAGAGGCTTGAATAAAATTGTTGAATACGACAGTGAACGGTACCTTGTTCTGAAGAAAATCGATCCTGCATTGGGTATTCAGCATCCCACGCTTGGACTGCCTCTGCTCTTCTCTCTTCTTGATGATCAAAGTCTAGCAGACAGAGAGACGACAGACAAAATCCTCTACTCGTTTAAAGACATGGCTTTTAAAAATCCTTGTATTTTGCTTTGGAAGGATTATCTCACCACTTGCCTAGAGAACTTGAGAGACAAAAAATCCATCGTGCAGACTTATGAAATGCTCCAGTTCCTACTGAAGGCTCTCGAAAGAAAAAGCCATGAGGAATATTGCAGCAATGTATTTCCAACATTCGAGAAAAAGTATCAAATAGTCAAAAATATCGTTGAAGAGATAGTCATTTTCCATGAAAAAACGAAAGAACTACTGAAAGCTTACAAAGAGCAACACATCATAGATGAAACCGTGGGCGGACAAATCGAAGAAAAAATTCTGGCTGGAAAGTACTCTCTTGGTAAAAATCTAAGGAAGAGGAAAGAAATGCTTCTATTTGTCATTGGAGACCGCTATTTGGATGCAGTATTGGACGACACTCAGTTAGATTGCCTCTGGAAAATTTATGTAATAGAACCCTGCCTTCCTTTAGAAACAAGAGAATTCTTTACTTTTCTAACGCACTGGTATCCAAATTATGACAACAAGCTCCCGCTGACCAACAGCCTAATTTCGTATTGTTTCTCAAAGATTATCAGTATTCCAGAGAAATTCGACACATCAAGATTCACGAAAGAAAAGTTCCAATGCATGAAACTGTTCTTCATACTCCACAACATATTCCTTGAGAGATTCACGGTTGAATCCAAAGGGCCTCTATCGGACAATTACGAATCGTTTGTAGTTATTTCGGACTCAGTCGACAAATTAGATGTTCTTTGGGACTATTATTACTCCTGTTCCAACGAAAGCGTGCTCGAAGAGTTCACTGATTTACTCGTGAGCTGCTATCTGGCATCAAGCACCGACATTAGACTCAAACGTAGAGAGAAACTGACCAATCTGATCGAATTCTGCGTGGCTCGTATCTTCCAAGCATGTCAAGAGCGAAATGAGAGTGCAGTAAAGCGGACATTCCTGTTCTTACAGAACCTATTCAACGCATTTGACGATAAACCGAAATATTACACAACTCCTAAAGCCCAGAAATTAAGTTACACTATCACAGTCATGCCTTATGACCTCAGATTTAAAATGGACTTGGCTTCAAATCTCAATCTATACACAGTCAAAGAGTTAATCGCAGAGAGATTGCAGCTAGATTCTGATGATTTCCTGTTGAGAGTCGATGATGAACAGATCGAGCAACGGATGATGCATTACGAGTTGAAAGATTTTCATACAAAAGGAAATATAATTATCGAGTTCAAAAATCGCACAGAAGACGAAAAACTTGATAACCCGAAATTTATTTTAACCCAGAACTTCGACTGGATGGATAAGATCTTGGCAGGTCTCTCAGAAATATATACAGGTAAACTACGCTTGATATATTTTTTATAAAAACTAATGAACTCTGCTTGCAGATAATTTATTGGAGGAGATTAATATGCTTCTAAGGCTTCCTCGGAATGAGACATATATCGAAAAGATGCAGTCCAGCGAGTTCACGGACTTCTTTGATCTGAAAGCATACAGTCAGGGAAAGAACTATGTGAGCTTGCTTTACATTATTCGCATCGCGATGGATCTCTCTGTCGAAGATCCCAATGTTTGGAAATGGACACAGTAATATCTTTTTTCTATTTGCCTTGACTAAAGACATTTTTCTTTTCTTATAATAGAGTCGATGAGAAAAAAATATCCAAATGGTATGAAATAATATTTTCGCAGTCAGATCCTAAACTTATTTGATTTATCGATATACAGGCTTGAAAGTTTTGTGAGTTCAGGCGGAGCTCATCTGATGATAGATATTTTCACAAAGACCGACATTGCTGACATCAATAGCTTCCTTAAATTAAAAGTGTCGAATCAAATCCTGAGCTTAACACAACTCATCTTAAAGTGGTATTTTCAATTAACTGAGGAAACTTCATTGGTGCTAACAATTCCTTGGTTTCATTAGTTATGACCCGGCTTTGCTGTCATCCGACGTCTTCCTATTCAGATTGCTTGACTGCTTTACACAATCCTACATCTTCGATAATCAAGGTAGCTTTCTCTTCTCTTTTTTATTTCTCTGACACGAATTTTGTTTTAAGCTCAAGCCATGAGGATGAATACTTTTGAATTCAGAGAGTGCCGCACCATGCTGCTCCGAATTATTAGCATTATCTTGGAGCATGACTCTAATTTGCTGCTTTTGATCAAGAATTATCCTAAATTGCAAGATCTATTGCTTTTCGGAATACTTGAGAACTCCAGTGACGAAAAAAATCTTAGTACTTTATTGAAAAGGTTACTTGAAACGTCATCACACAGCAGTCTTGAGCTTTATCAAATCATCATCGACATTTTCTTCACCAAACTTTGGTCAAGGGCTCTTACCTCTCAGAACCGCAACGAAAACTTTTGGAGTTTTATTAGAGAAGCATATGTATCAGTTTGCAATTTAGTCCGAGAGGTCAGCTCTCAGGCAGACACTATGAAGGACGCTATGCATGATGAGAGTCATGGAGTTCAAAAGGACAATAGACTGGCTGTGTTGACAGATATTCAGAATCGAATTCATAAGATCTTTTTAAACCTGGTGGAAACCGTGCAGAAGTTTACTCCTCAAACTCGAGAGCAAGAGCTCAAATTTGCAGAAATGCTTATCACTTTGAGGACATTTTTGTACTCCTCGCAAGGATTTGTCAGGATGGTTGGGCTAACGAAAGGCCTATTTGAGGAACTCGTTTATAATTGCATATTCACCTCCCTCAGAGATGAAAATAAGGAACCTAAGTGCAAAAGCCAAGATTCAATTCAAGCTGCTCTTTATTTGCTAACTGTTTTAATTACTGATCGGGAAATGCTGCTCGAATTTTGTAAATTCACCTCAGGGTTACATCTTGAAGGGCGTTGGAGGAAATTTGGGTATCAGAGCTGGAGGATCGGAAGAGTAAAAGAACTAAATAACGTCGATTACAACGGATTGAAGAACCTCGGTTGCAGTAAAAATAACCTCATTACTTTCTTGTTGTATTAAACACGCTCTTTTTTACTAATAGCTTGCTACATGAACTCTTTGCTTCAGCAGCTGTTTATGATCCAGAGTTTTAGAGAGTCTATCTTGGTTGCTCCTGACTCGCAGTTTAAAGAATTGGCACTAGACGATAACGTACTCTTCCATTTGAAGGTAATTAGATCCTTGCTTCAGAGAGAATCGTTCTAACGTTTTTTATTTTATTTTTAGTGCGCGTTTACAGGTTTAATACATTCTAAGAAGGGCTACTATAGCCCAAGATCGCTATGTCTCGCTTTCAAAGATATCGATGGAAGTCCAACAAATCTAAACGAGCAAAAGGACGTTTTCGAGTACTATTCAATCTTCATGGACAAAATCGAAGATCAGCTCAAAAAGACAACGCACGAACACCTCGTGAAAAACCATTTTGGAGGAGTTTTTTGCAAGGAGATAATTTGCAAGGGCTGTCCTCATTCATATGAGCGTGAAGAGCCATTCCTCGCTATAAATTTGGAAGTGAAAAACAAGAAGCATATTATCGAAGGGTTAAACAGCTACGTTGATGGTGAAACTCTTGATGGCGATAACGCATATTTATGTGAGAAATGCAATATGAAAGTGAAGGCGACAATGCGAACAACAGTTAAGAAACTGCCTAATTATTTGATTCTCGTATTGAAGAGATTCGAATTCGATTATGAACGAGGAAAACTCAAAATTAACGAATATTGTGAGTTCCCTATGGATCTCGATATGCAACCGTTCACTTACCAAGAGCTACATAAACAAAAAAAACAGCACGATAATTCTCAGTCACCAGATGCTGGAGAGCTTGAGAAGAAGAACACACGATATTCACTTCGCGGAGTTATAATTCACATGGGAGTTGCAGATTCAGGACATTACTACTCACTGATAAAAGACCATAAAGGAGGAGATGATAGATGGCTTGAATTTAACGACAGAAACATAACGAATTTCTCCATCAATAAACTCCCTAATGTCGCCTTTGGAACGAAAGAGGGGTAGCATTCTTCTTTGATAGCAGTATTTATTTTTTACAAATATAGGCAAAGCAGTTTCCAGAATGCGTATGTCCTGATTTATGAGAGACTTGACCTTTCTCCAGAAGTCCACAACGTGTCGCTTTCTACAACCATAGCGGGTCATACGAACGGAGTTAATTGCCGTCCGTCGACGGATTCGATCATTCCAGAAAACAAGCCGTCAGAGCCAGAGCAACCGACTCAATTGCTCTCTGAGGTAGATGCTGCAGAGCTAAAAAGTATGAAAGAGTTCAGAGACTCTTTGCGAGAGAAGAACAGGAACTATTTTATTAAGAAAATATTGTTTAATCCAGACTACTCTCAGTTCCTGGTGAGCATCCTAAAGACATATACAAGCTACTATTCTTCTCCGAGAGAGGAAGGAATCCCAGAGCCAGATTTCTTCATTTTTCAATTTTTGGCGACAGCTTTCCTAACCACGGTGCTGCGAACCTCAGAAAAATATTACAGTTATGAATTTTTAAAGTCTTTCATGTTCATCCTTGGAGAGGTAAAAAAAACTTGAACCTGGCGGTAGTTAATGAACTCTAATTTTGTAGAACTCAAGAGCTGCGCGATATATGCAAAACGTTATTACTCACAAGAAATTCTTGAAGGAGTTCATTTTAGAATGCAATAATGAGGATGTCCGAAAGATCGTCTCAGCCCTAATTCGAAAGACTTTCCTCGAAAATCTAAATACTGAGAGACACATATTGATGTCCCCTGAGATCCAGGATGAGAATAGGCCTGGCCAAACGATGGATGCGGTGGCGCGACAAAATACTATGGATTCCGCAATATCATATGAAAGCTCACAAAAAGACAATTCTAATATCATGGAAGCCATCGAGACGAGCCATATCGGTGAATTCCTCAATTTTCTACTCAACTCTCTGGTCGACTTCAGGCAATATTACAGAAATATTCACGTACATTTCCAGAATATCTATCGTATTGTGAAAGAATCTCCATACATTGGAGAGTATATGCTCAGAAAAGGAATAATCTCGAAATTCCTCAATTTCTTGATTTTTGATGAAGACTCTGAGTCTTCAAATGAGGACTCCAAGCTTGACATGGAAGAAGAAGAATATGAAACTGACACTGAACTCACCAGAAATTACAATGGTTGGGCAAGTCGGGACTACTCAGAGGAGGATTTACTCAAAGCAAACATGATCTACTTCTGGAGAATCCTCTCTTACTTGATTCGCAGAGCTTCGAGCACTTATGACCAACCGCTGGATAAAATTAATTACTCGATCTCGAAGGAGGAAACGTGTCTCTTCTTCAATGAAAAGAATATTTCCATTTTCATGCGACACTTTTCCGGCGCAGCAAACCGCTCAATTGTGAGAATCTATTGTGACTTATGCTATCAAGATTTCGCTCGAACGAAGCAAGTACTAGAAGCCATCGAAGAATGGGCAGGAGATACTGACAATGACCAAATGGCGCAATGGCTTGAATTGACGAGAGGGTTTCTCAATATCAACGACAAGATTCGCTTAAGAGTAATAATTATAATATTTTGAACTATTCACTCAGAGATTACTACAGATACGATATGCTTTGGAATTGTGGTTTGACTTTTTTACCTCTTGGAATGAAAAGCCTTATTCCTTCTTGAGAGGCTGCGAATATGTGATCAAGGTAACGGTTCATTGAAAATCGATTTTGGCTTACATGCACTCTTTTTTCGTTTAGTTGATGACGACAAACCCTTCAACTGTAACGTGGGCCAGAGAAAATACGAGTAAACTCAATGAATTGAAAACCACTCTGGAGGAAGAGTTCGATCTCTCAGAAAAGGATATGCGCAAAAAGGTATTTTGCTAGCATCATTGAATATAAGAATCCATTTTTGTTTTTTGCAAAGTTCAATATTAGGACTACAGGTCAGCTGCAGAACGAACAATATCGTTCCGTTCGAAAACGAATCAAAAGGGCGATTAGAGCTTTGACTAAGCTAAGCGATTCAAATGAATTGCTCACTTTCAGTGATGACGACAATGAATCCCAAGGTTCAGCTGAGCCATTGAAACCGAAGAAGGGCGATCTCCTCGAATATTAGTAAATTAAAATTTTCCACTTGGTCTTTATTAAGCAAACCTCTCTGATAGTGATTACACAACAAAGACTTCTTATGTGGTTGAGGTTATTACTGTGTTAGAGGATCTTATAGAGGTGAGATCGACAAACCACAATCTCCATAAGCCCTTCGTTGAGTGGCTTGAGGTTGACAATGCGGACCTTCAACCATACCAAAAGAACGCAGGCGCGTCTCAAACATCTAAGAATGAGAACGGATCGGTGACCAGTGAAACTGAGAATTGTAGCACTGAAGGAGATCCATCAGACGTTGGATCGATGAAGGCAAGTGCTCGTAGCCAACATTCGAGATCGCAAGAAGATATGGGTATTAACAAGTGTTCGTCTACTTGATCTCAAATTTTTCATCAAAAAAAGACTTTATAGGTCCTATAGGCCCAATGCCTGGATAAGCTAGTGCGAGCTAACAAGATAGTATATTATGCTTTTACAAGCCCACTTTTGATATGAGTAGTCTAAATAGTAAGCCCTGAATAAATTCTACAGTGACACCTGATTTCTTTGTAAAACAACGGCTCTTTAAATCAGTTTTTTCTGTCTGTTTAGCCTTGTAACAAGATTGCTTTGAGAATTTATTTCATCTTATTTAAGTGTTAAATACTAAAAGAGTAGGAGCTCAAATTTCTGCATGATCTGCGAAGAGAGTCAGGTTCTTTTTTCTGTGTAAAATAATAAATGCTATCAAATCGATTATGATTTCTATATAATCAGTCCTTTTTTGTTGAAATGTAAAACTCCAAACTCCAAACAGTCTCAGCATTTTTATGACCCTATAATTGAACAGCCCTCCGATGATATTTCTATGCAAATTAGTGTAAAATTTTACGTTTTTATAAAGTTCGACAAAACTTTCTATACAAATATAGTATGCTGAAGTAAAATGCGAGTCACTGTGACAAAATATTCTCAGTGATTTCATATTGAATTTTATTTGATACTTGTAAATTGTATACAGAGAGAGAGAGTATATTTTAATTTATCCTTATCAAAAACTTTCAAAGTTATCATAATATCCATTAATTTATACTTTCGATTACTACTACAGTGGAATGGGATTGCTTTAATTGAAATGATCCCCTCAAGAATTTGTCAATGTACTAATTTTCTTCATGTTCTCATTATGTTACTTTTGACTCTATGGATTAATTTAAGAATGGATTAAACATGATTTACCATTATACCAAGTAGCCTGTGATACACATTCTCATCTTACAATAAAAAGCCCATATTTTATGTTTTACACTGTTACAAAGACGAGAGAACGAAGTCGGAATTACTGATTAATTCAGAAAGTTTACTCTTCTTGCTCTTTTAAATATTTGCCATCAATGATTCTTGTTATAATTGTCTATCATTACCAAATTATTACAACATCTTAAAATTTTCAAAATTTAATTCGAGATTATAACCTTAAGTAATAGCTGTCACTGAATTCGAAAATACTACGACCATAGCAGAGAAGAATATGATTGCATTAAAAATATTCAAGGATCTGCTTTTAGGAGAATTTCAAAAATTGTCCTAATTCTAACGAAAGTTTAGCAAGAATAAGCTTATGAAAGTACAACCCATTTCTCTCAAATAATGAAGTGATACGAAAAATATTTTCAGTAACAATTCCTTCTATCAACGATAATATTCTAGTCCGAAATCGTTAAAATTTCAAGTTTCAAGCTCTTTCAAAGTCAGATTAGGCAAAGAAGGCTCATGCTAAGTTTATTATTAAAGAATTTGAAACACAAGTGTGTGTGTTATTATAATTAACTGCTTTGTCCTCATCAAATTACAATTACATGCATTACCATTGGAACAATTAAGATCCAGATTTTTTTAAAAACGCAGTTTCAGCACCAATACACAATTTGGAACATCTTTTTATTTCACATTTTAACTACCTTACCTATTACCTTGATCTAATTGATTCTGAGCATCATTATTTCATTTCCCAAATATAAAATCTAAATTATAAAATCTTCTATTGAATCTCTGGTAAGTCATTCAGACTATTTAAATTCTAATGATTGTCGGAAATCAAAATCAGTCAAAGCTAGTAGCTGATTCAATACTAAAGATATTACTAATGACAGTCATAAACTACCTAGTTATCCACATTTAGAACACTGTAATAAAGTATGTATTACTGAATTTTAATATGATTTTTCTCAATAGTAGGAAAATAAGAGAACTGCTTCATTGCTAATAGCAGATGAGCATTTTAGTTTTACTGCAGCTTTTTTACAACGTCAAATAAAGGTAAAATTTTTTGCACATGAGTATGAATATCAATTAGTTAGCTTTCTCAATGAATTCTTGTGTAATGTCTTATTCTAAAATTCAAGTTCAAGATGGGCGAGTTTGTTAAATTTGCTATTAAAGTTTTTCAGCTATTAGATCGAGTTTAGATATATATCGACTATCACTATATTAAGTTCTATCGACTACCTTTAAGAACTCATTTATATAGATTTATTGTTCTTTAGGCCTTAGGGAACAACTTGCAGTTTTTAAAGTCGTAGTGAGGGCGAATGTCTGTAGAAACCTTTTGTTCTTCTCCTTCGGAGAGAGTCAAGAATTTCACCTTCTCGCCTTTCGAGTCTGTGAACTGAATGGTAACCTTTGGGTTCTTGGGGTTCTCAGACTTGATGGTGATCACAAGATTAGCAGCTTCAGTCTTGGGAGAGATCTCGACACCTTGTGTCTTGAAGACAGCATAGAAAATGTCCTTGATGTGTGAACTCAACTTATCTTCAGCGCCGACTAATTCAACACCTTGGTAAGGAAGAGATTTTTGGGTGATTTTCTTGGCAATTGAAGTAGCGAGGATGTTGGCAGTAAAAGCGTTGATTCTGTCATAGCCACAGCCAAATGGAGTCTCAATTTGGTTCTCCTCGGTAACTCTTTTGGCAAGAGTGCCCGCTTCTCTTTCATTGATCTCATCATAAAGTCTGTCGCTAAGCAGTTTCTTCATCTCGTATCTGGTAACCGCAAAAGTGTCATTGAGTATCCAAGAGTTGGCAGACATGATGGCAGTCTCGTACTTGTTCAATTTTCTCTTTCCATGGAATTTATCGCCGAAAATAATTGGGACAAGAGGTAGCTTTTCGTGAAGGAATTCGACCATGATGCTTCCAGTGTTGTGAACCAAAATGATTGGAAGGAATAAGGCGTATTCGGACATGAGTTGGCGACACTCTCCACAGCTTGTGATAATGGAGTTGTAACCTTCTGAAGTGGCGGTAACAGCGAGCGCCTTGAAATCTATTGAAAATGTGCTTTTTTAGATTTCATGTGAGAAAATTTTTTTACCTGTGACTCCTTTAACAAGTGCACCAGTGAATGCCGCAGCTTCGGCGTGAACAGAACATGAGAAGTTCAGGTTTTCAAGATTCGTTCCTTTGTAATATTCTCCTGAATGGGTCAAAACACATGCGCCGACTTTAAAATTCGAGTATGGAGAGTAGGAGCGATCTAGTACCTCCTGGCATCCCTTAACTAGTGCGTCGAGCTCGCCATCTTTTAAGTAGGTTTTAAGGAATTCGACGTTTGGGTCAACAAAATCAAGGAATTCGTTTGCTTCGACCATTTTTGTTTTGAGTAATTAGGGCAAATTATAATAAATAGCACGTGATAACTTATACAGCCTGAACTTAATTATTAACGCTTCAGAATGAGTATCATGAACACACGTTGTTAAAAGTAGGCTTCCCAGCCCTCAAAGCAAGAAAGAAGCAAATAAACCATGTATTTGTCAACCCTTTTGGGAGAGAAACAATCACACGACGAATGACTTTGCTTAGCACTATCCGAAAAATTTCGAGATCTGGAAAAAGAACTCTACCAGCTCGGCACATAAATTCTAACAATGAACCAGTTCTAAAAGGAGTCAAAATCAAAAATCAGGTCATTTCCTTCATCGTTATAGGCCTCCTACAATTGAACACTTAATTCCAGTAAGAAATATGAGTTTTCATATAGATGGAGGTCTACATGTGAAAATTCTAATGGGTAAGACCCTTTATAAGATATAGGCTCAAGTATTACACTAAATTTGAAAAATATGTACGACAAAATTTATCATTTGGGGACGACATGAAGACTGACTGGATCAAATACAATTCAGTACTCCGACTTTTCTTTATACTCTCCAAACTTATTTTTTGGGTCAATGAACGAGTTCCGTAGATCTCTAACTTTATAAGAATCTCTTCTGCTAAACGTAGGAAGATCTTCTCTTACGGTATCTCCCTTTCTTAGAGGGCTTCTTTCTGAGTAATCCGTATCTAACCTTCTGTGAAAACCTTCCCGTTCAATCGAGTTACTTCGACTTGCTTGTGTTGCGCTTGTTAGCTGTCTCCGCTGAGTAGTTTGTTCTCTATGGATTTCTCTCTTTGGTGGCACATCCTTCCAAGTGTTACGCCTTTCGGTACTTGGAACGAGATTCTCTTGTTGAATTTTTTTAGGAGTAAAGGTGTCATGTTGCCCAGATTTCTGCTCTCGAGTGTGAGCACGGGACGGAAATCTCGCACTGATCTCATGATTCTGTTGTCGCTCTTTAAGAACAGCAGAGAGTCTTTCATTCGTATTCGAGATGTCATTCTCGAACTCTTCATTCATCCGCTTGAGATTTCTGGCCTCAGCCATGTTTTCTCGCTGCATGTTCTGAGTTTTTCTTCTCTCGAATAGTAAGAGCTGTTCAAGCTCATCTACCCTTCTTTTTGTTTCTTCGACCGCTTTCTTTGTTTCTTCTAGTTTCATACCACTGAGTTGCTTCTCTCTCGCCAAACGAGCGTTATCAAACTCTAATTCATCAATTCTATCTATCAGCTGGCGCACTCTTCCTGAGTTGTCCATATCGTTTTGTTCGATTTTTATTTTGTGAGAAGTCAGTTCTTGCACGAGTACTGTATATTTTTCTTGAAGGCATCTCACTTCTTCTTCATGCTCTTCGTCGGTTTTTCTCATCTGTTCTTCATATTCGGATCTTATATTTGTCAGCACTTCTTTAACACTCTGCAATTCTTCCCTGCAATTATCAATTTGCCCTTCATAATGACTCTTAAGCTCGTCTTTCTCTCGTTTCACAGCGTTCACTTCTCTTTTATAATTTTCAATTTGTCCTTCATAGTGATTTTCGAGGTCGTTTCTATCACGAATGGCTAGTTCCTGCATGCTTATAATCTCTTTTTTTAAGATGCTGATATCAGCGATATAGTGAGTCTTCGTCTTCTCAAGCAAGCTCTCAAGCTCAAAGTTCTTTTTAATTAATCGAGATAGCTCTTCAATATCCCCTCGAGTATTCTTTTGGGCTGATGCATTCTGGGTATTTTCTAACAATTTTAGTGGCTCTCTGCTGGACTCTGACACCAAACTTTCTTTCCTGCTCTGAGCAACTGGAAGAGGTGATTGAGACTCTTTTAGTTCAAACGCCTTTTTCGAGTAAATCAGACCCAGAGTAAAACTCTTGAAATTTGTAATACTCATCTCAAGGGTGCTCTGGATATTCACGATGTCCTTTTTTGCAAAATCCATAATTTCGCTCAGCTGTCGTTTCAACCCCTCGCATTTCCAAAGAAGGTTAGATATATTTGCTTTATGCTCTGATTTTTGACGCTTCAGTTGTCTTCGCAATGAGTCTGCTTCTGAAGTTTTCATCTCAAGCTCCTTTTCCACAGTTAAAAGCTTAAATTGACAGTTATCCTTGCTCAACTTCTCCTTCTCGAGCTCTTGAACCTTCAATTCCACGATTTTCTCGAGCTCCTGGATTACTTCCTCAAATTTCACAATCTCTTGAGCTTTTTCTATCATCTTGGCTTCGTGTTCCTCTCTTAGACTGTCATTGTTACGATAGAGTTGGAGTATCTGATCCTTCTGCTCGTCTTGCAACTTATTGACTTGCTCTAAATTGAATCTGAGAGCCTCATTTTGCTGCATTCTGGATTCAAGCTGTTGACGAACTTCACTTAGCTGAGTTTCAGCTCGCTGCTTTTCCTTTTTAATTGCTTCTAGCTTATCTTTCAGATCAGCAATCGTGGCTTTATCGTTATCAGAGTTATTCTTGAAGCGTTCATTAGCTTGTTCAACCTCAGAAATATATTGAGCCATTTTCTTCTGCTCCATCTCATGCTTGCTTATTTTTCCTTCAAGCTCTTGTACTTTCGCTTTCTCTTTGTTTAAGCTGTCTTCTGCTGCGTTTCTTGCCTTGGAAACGGACTCAACTTCTTGTTCTAACAATGCCAGCTGCTTTTTGACAAACTCTTCATAATCTTGCAATTCTCGTGTATTCGTTTTTACAACTCTTGCAGTTTCGATCTTTGAGGCTTGCTCAAGTGTTGAGAGCTCCTCTTTTAACTTGTCAATAAGAAGCTGTTTCTCTCGCATCTTCATATCATGATACGTTATTGTGACGTACTCTGAGTTGATGTATTTGTCTCTTTCAGCAAGTAATAATTCCAGCTCTTGGACTCTCGCGTGCAATTCAGCAATTTGACGATTTGACTGATCTTTAAGATGACTCAATTCATAGCCAAGATCCCTGACCTGCTTCTCATAGGTTCGCTTTTCCTCCTTCTCCTAAAAAAAAAAATAGAGGATTAAGAGTCGGGCTTTTGTTTAATTTAGCAAAGCTCCTACCCATCTAATCCGTTCAATTGCAACGTTAAGTGGCTCCAACTCTGTTTTCATTTCTCCTCTGTGAGTTGGGTGTTCCGAAAAAGTTTCCAAACGAACACCATTATCGTCATCATAAACAGCACTCTTCAGTTGGTTCACTGCCGATTCAGCATCAAAATATTTGCTTTTGAAATTTTTGATTTTTTCTTTGTATCTGACGATTCTTTCATTATATTTTGCTTCGATACGACTAATATCTTCTCGGAAAGTATCTTGTTCCTTCTAAATCATTGAAGAGGAAATAAATTAATTAAGTGGCAAGAGCAAGAGCTAACCTGTATTTTCTCGTAGTTTTCGTAGAGCTTTCCCTCTGCTTGGTTTAATGAGGTCTGCAAGTGTTTTATTGTTTCACTCATCTCTTTACTTTTCTGTCTTAGGTTCTGATTCGTTGCCTCGATCTTCTCGTAAAGATTCTTGTAGTCGTTCGCCTGATCTTTTGCATCTCGCAAGTTCTTTTCCAATTCAGAAATTTTATGGTTCTGAGCCACCGATTCTTTTATGTAAGTTTCCAGTTCTTGATTCTTGACTTCAATCAGCTGGTTCTTGGAGCTCAGATCGGCTTCTAGCTCTCTCATTTGTTCGCGAAGTAAATGAACTTCTTTTCTGTCTATTTCCCGATGGGAATTGAGTTGAGCATCCTTACGGTTAACGAATTCTTCATATTTTGCTTCAATGTCTTTTAATTTTTGGCGCAACGATATGACTTCCTCTTCAAGCTGAGCTTTGCTTCGAATTTCTTTCTTCAGTTCTTTCTGCACTTCCTGAAAGCTCTTTTCTAACTCCGATTGATAGTTCTTATCTTCTAGCTGAATAGTGATATTTTTTTTGTTAAAGAAAAAAAGGAGTTTATAGAACTTACCTTTTCGACAATTTCCTTTAATTTTGTGTTCTCCGACTTGAGAACCGTGAACTGTTTGCTTAATTTTTCGATGCACATCTCCTTCTCGCTTGCTATTACATTGTTAAGGATTTCTGAAACTCTCTGCATAATCAGTGCTTCGTCATTTCGTTCCTTTCGAAGGGTTTGGATGATTGGATCGTAGAGTACAGCGTCATAGACCTCTCGAATTGAGTTTTGAAGGTTATTGATTCTGAGATCAAACAGTTTCTTGATTTCGTAGAATTTGTCATCTACATCCACCGAAGTCCTTTCTGGAAGTGCTGGTCGTTCGACACGAGTTCCTGAAAACACACCAAGTTCACACTTTTGGCTGCATTTTAGTATTTCTGAACATTGACGAGAGCGATATGAGTCCATGTTGATTGGTTTTTACAGTGGTAATTTAAATCTAACGAAATTGTAAATCTCGCGCACTAATAACTGAATTAATTAATTTTTAATTCTGAGCTTGTCTTTGAAATCGTTAAGTTTAGACTTGTAACAAACACAATGGAGCTGAAATTACACTCTAGTAAATGGATCATTACATAAATTCAGTTTGTATCTTAGATAATGAATTTTAGCTCAATTTCGATGGATGCCAGAAAAATTCAAGTGAATGTCACATCATCGCTCTCTACGCTGTTAATTTCATTGATCCTAGCTCACTCTAGAAGCCATTAAACAGTCCTAGCACACATATCTCCACGTTCTGTATTTACCAAAATAAAAATGAGCAGAGAGCAGACTTTATCAAACTTAATGATGCTTTTTTCAAGACTCTCTGTATGATAAATGAAGTTCACACTCGTCCTGCTGATTCTATATCTTCATTTCAATTAAAGCATTTCACACCCAATTTTTTTTTGAAGAAAAATAAATCAGTATAGAGACTTATTGAAATATACCATGACAATGTTTCCATAGGGTTATTTTCAAATCAATTACAAATCGGATAATATACTCACTAAACTCGATTGATAAAAATTTCGAGAATAGTCACTATTAATTTTTTCATTAACACAAAAGTCATAATAATCCATTGACGAGATGGCTTATTGTCTGAAAATCTATTGGTTTCATCAATAATGCTGTCATCCCAGACCGAAAAAATTTATCTTTTACTCGAGTCAAGTCATCTCCGGTGAGTCCATAGAGAGGCACGTCTTCCAAATCATTTTGTGAGAGATAATTTTCCATTTCTGAAGAGGTTTCCCAACCGTCTTTCCCAGGCATATTGCAGTCCAAAATCACACATTTGATTTGAGAGCAGCTTTCTTGAAAGGTTTGTATAGCCTCAGTACCTCTGTTACAAAGAATAGGTGTTAAATTGTGTTTTTCGAGCATCCCTTTGAGCACTTGAAGATTATAGAGGTCATCATCCACGCATAACACTAGATTTCTCGCTTGTTTTAGTACTACGTTGGTCGTGTTGGGTTTATGTTGTTGTCTATTAGCATTAACACCTATACCATTTAGCAAATTCTGCAACAATTCTAAGTTGATTGGTTTTGAATGGAAAAACTGGGCTTGTATCGATTCAGAAGTGCATTCTTCCATATTGCTCGTGTTCGTATGTCCAGTAATGAATCCGACGGGAACGAATGATCGTTTGTTGGTTCTCTCAAATTCTCTAATTTTCTTTATCGCCTTGACTCCGTTCATCAAAGGCATTGAAATTTCAGTGATGATGCATGAATAGTAGTTAGAGGGCTTCGATATATAAGTATCCACGAGTTCAATTCCATTCATAGCAGTTTCAATTTGGTCATATCCTAACTGCTTCAGGATTTTTTTATGCAGATCGAGGTTGTCAGGTTCATCATCAGCGAGCAAAATTCTGATTGCAGACTGAGGAGTTGTTTTTCTCTTCCGCAGTATCTGACGGACCTCATTAGCCTCACTTCTGCTGATATTCGGCAGAGTCGTAAATGATGGTAAGGTCTGAAGATGATTCTGACTTGAGCGAAGGCAAGTAACAGAAAGACCTTCTTTTTTTGGATTTGCTGCTGGAGCTTCTAATATTATTGAAAAGCATGTTCCTTTGCCAGGTTTGCTGTAAACTTTAATGTCGCCACCCATCGCTATGCACAGACTCCTTGAAATCCATAGTCCAAGTCCTGTTCCGATGGCCCTCTTCTGTGTATCGTTCCCAACTTGTGAAAATTTCCGAAAGAGTTTGTTGAGATTTTCTTTGTCAATGCCACAGCCTGTGTCAATGACTTCAAATTTTAAAAACCCTTGCTTCTCTTGAAAAGTGGAGGATGCTGAGTCAGCAAAACCATCTTTACGGTGAATTCCACGCGAGAGTTCTTTCTCAAACACTTGTTGGTAAGGATGGATTGACTCTTCAAAGGAATCTTCTGATGATGAGAGACTTGCCAAATACGAATCACCTTCTACATTAGTTTCCTGCTCGTCGAGAAGAGTCATTATCTGCAAGCTCTCTGGAAGAAAGTCAACATTCTCTTGAATATTCACTTTGGGAAGATAAGTAACGTTTAGTGTGACAGACCCTTTATCCGTGAATTTGCTCGCGTTTCCAATTATGTTCAGAAGAATTTGAGTGACCCTTTGAGAATCTATTTTGACATACTCTGGGAGTTGGCTGACAATAGTGAAGCAAGCTTGAAGCCCTTTCTTAGTGATCAACGCCTCCATTAACCTCCAGGTCTTCAGCAGAAACTCTTTCAGGTTAGTTGGTGAATTTGTTATGTCAAGTTTTCCCTGGTTGTTTAGTTTTCCACAATCCAGTATATTGTTAATATACTGTAAGAGAAGTTCTGAACAAAATTTGCATTTGTTCAGTTTATCAAGAAACTGCGGAAAAGCGTCCTTTGATTCTTGAATAAGCAAAGAAAGGTTCCCCATTAGGATGTTCAATGGATTTCTAGTCTCATGAGATAGCAATAATATAAAGCTATCTTTGTCTTCAAGGGATTGCTTGAGCTGAATATTCATTTCATTTATCTTTGTATTTTTTTGCTCAAGTTCAACAACGGCTTGCTTCAGCCCATTCAAAGCTCGATTTCTTTGGTCGGATATGAAAAATACGAAGACCGAGACAATGGCATACATTGCAACCGAATACCCTCCATCTTTACGTATGTAGATTTCCAGTGGATCTGACGCATCATTGCAGTTATAATAGTTAGTTATGATTACCCAAGGAAAAATTCCAAAAAGGCTGAGGATGATATAATTTGACACTTGAGGAGTGAAAGCTGCTACCAAAGTACCATAGAACATTGTGCAGAGTTGAGATAAAGCGAAATATTTTGAAGAATGATGCATGTACCCAAGGGGTATCCATATCCCCACCAAGAGAATAGTAGACCAAAAGAGCATATCGTACTTCTTTGGTGAGAAGTAGGCGCAAGCGGCTATGATGCAAGCGCAAATGGTGCATGTAGAAGCGATTAAGTTGTCATAGATTCGTAGGAGATGAAAGCAGCTGATGCTCACTATCCAAAAGCAGCACAACAAAATTTTGAACGATTTTTTGGTCCGCAATAGATTCATCATGCCTTCAGTAGCCTTGTTATGAGTGAATAAAGAAAGAGACACCATGTTCGAATTATGAGATATCAAATTTCTTCGATTATAAAATTTAGAAATTGTCCTGAGACTTCTTCTTTTGTGTTTTGAAAAACTTCGAATTGATCTCAAAATTAAAGGAATTTCAAAAATTAATCTCGTGTATTCTCGAAATTTGACTTCGAAATTCGGGCGTTTAAAGCACAATCAATAGAAGTCAGGAGAATTTTCCTAAAAAAGACCTTCGGTTGAGTGATGGAGGTCTAGGCTTCGAATATCAGTTCAATGAGAAACTCTTCGCCTTAATTAGAAGAAATTCACTCTGTCTGGCTAACAAAAAAGAAGAAAAGTTGGAATTCGCCTGTTCCATTTAAATTTCACAAGATTGTTCCATTAATTTCAAGAAATAAAAGAAAATTTTATAACCATACTGCTGATTTTGAGATTTTTCTGAGAGATCCGAATCTCAAAATTATTTAGAAGATCGATCAAAAGAAGACCGTGAACTTCTTGGAATGACTAACTGATTTAATAATTTCCCAGTAATTACTTAATTCTGTGTATTTGCTTTTTATAATAACGAAATCTGATGAGAAACTCCGGAATTCTTGTTTAACAATAGAGTAATGACTTTTCTGCATTTAAAACCTTGTCTTCTATTTTCTGAGAATTAGACAATACATTGTGAAATTTTCTTACTATAATTTTTTATTTCCAAAAAATACTTCCTGCCTTTCATTTTCAAATGCAGAGCTCTTGAGTTACACTCTCGACAACAAATACCTTTCCTTGGCAAAGAGTGCCACATTTTCGCCTCTACGAGAGATAATATATTTATTAAACTATTTAGAATATGTCACCTTCTACATGATAGAACAAAAGCTAAATTGAAGTAAAATTCTAACTAAATTTCAGATCCTTGTAATATCACATAATAGTTTCCTTATTCAGGAAGTGTTTTCACAATTTAGATTTTGCAGCATAACTGCTTTTTGGAAAATTGGCTCCTCAACCTTTGCCAGAGTCATGATGAGATCCTAATCAAGGTTAAAGATAATAAAATACTCTTTTTGATTGGAGTGGGCTCATGGAAAGTTCGAATTTTTATCAATTTCTTTTGTGAGGTTAAGGTTCACACGATTTGAACCATGAGACTTAATTCTCAGGTAGTACTGCGAGTTCTGATTTTGGAGGTGAGATCAAAAAAATTTTTGCTAAATTCAACGCACTTTCGATTTTTCTCACTAGAAGGGCTCAAAGCTCGCGACTAATAAATAATGTAAACTAATGTAGTTTTCAATTCACTCTGTTTCCTTAGACAGGATTGGGTGGATTAGGTTCTTATTTCATATCTTCCTTGAAGAGAACTTACATGTAATAGAACATCTCAGCGAATCAAGTTAAAGTCCAAAAAAATTTTTCCTAGGAAATGTTTCATTACGATTTGCTGCGTATCATTAGCAGAAAAATTCATGGGATGAGGCTCTTCAACTAAGAAGTTCCGAGCATCTTCCGTCCAATTTATTCTCCTGATGAACTTTCATAAGATTCACCTGATCATACTATGTTGATGCGTGACTGCTGAGCAGTGGCCAACATGAAGCAATTGCCATTTGGTGATATTCCATGCCCTTTGGGTGCTAGACTTCATCCAAATCATTCATCGATGCATCAAAGGGCGGCGTTTATAAGTTTAATGGCCATGATGCATTCGCATCAGCTTTCCCGATGAGCAATGTAGTGATCAGAACGATTCAGCAACTCGAAAGCTGTAGAATTTATTGATCAGATTAAAATATCTCATAATAAAACTACAAGTGAAAAAGATTTCATCTTAAATACTTCATATCGTTTATAATCATATCAGCAAATCCGAATAACAAATGCTAAACTCTGAGTCAGAAGACCGGAATTTCACAGGCAGATTATACAAAGCAGGTAATTTTTTGCGGAAAACTTCCTTCTAAGTTTTATTTCTTCTGTTTTTAAGTGAGATTAAACGAAGAAGCGGCATCAAACAGAATTTTTCTTCCTCTGTCAGCGACAGAATCGCAGTTTTCTGGACTGAGTGGAACTACAGAGTCAAAAACTATTGATGAAGTTGCAAGTGGGAACAATAGATCCCATGAAAGATTCTTCGAGTTCGTTGAGTTGGTTAAGCGACTTTACATAGATATCGATGCATATTTCAACCAGATTAAAAAGAATCTCAATTTCAAATGTTCGAAAATAATGTCTCCTGAAGAACTAGTTGTATACTATGAGAAGCTTGCAGCTAAGTATCAATTGACTTCCAAACATATGAGAAAAAACTGGAATGAAGACGAAACCCATCTACTCGTTTCACTGGTTTGCTATTATACTCTTATCAAGGACGAAGACTATAACAACTTGGTAACTATTTCTTTTCTCCAAACAACCGGTTAATTATTTGATCTTTTTATTATTGTAGAGCGAGGAAACATGGGATTTTATGGGCGCAATCTATCCAGGGAAGAGCTCTCATAGACTGAAGCAACGCTGGCAAAACATTTTTAAAGTGACACTTTCAAAAATTCCATGGGCATCCACTGAGGACCAACTCCTTGTAGATATTGTGCAAGAAAAAAATTATCAAAGAAATTGGAAGGAAATCGCTCTCGATCTCTATTCACGAAGCGGTTTAGGAATCTACCGCCAAGGCAGACAATGCCGTGAACGATGGATTAATCACCTTGACCCTTCGATAAACCGAGGCTACTGGACAACCGAGGAGGATATCAGCCTACTGAAATCATATCTCGAGCTTGGCCGTAAGTGGGCAGAAATAGCAAAAAGATTGAGAAATCGTACTGAGAACCTTGTAAAAAATAGGTGGAAAACGTTAATGAGAAGGTTCAAATCACTAGTCTGTCTCGACAACCTGAGCAGTGTTTCCTCTCATGAATTGGATAGAGGAGAGAAATTAGAACGATTGATTGCTCAAGCAGTATTACACTGTTACCAAAAGGGTACTTTAATAACAGTACCAACGAAATCGGAAACAAATCAAGGTGCTCTCCAATATAGTCCGACAAAGTTATCAAGAAGTCAAAGTTCATTGACGCATAATTCTCAAGATATTGCAGAGGATTTGAGCATGAAAAACGATTTTCCTGAGTTTTTGGCTCTTGAAGAAAAAAAGGCTGATCTGAAATCTTGTATCAAGCCACCGCAAAACAGGTCTAGGAGGAAAAACATGAATCAGTCAGACGATAACTTACTAAAAAATCTTTGCTCAGGAGAGCTCGTTGACAGACCTGTTCGTTTTCTGGATCAGAGCAGAGAGAGCCCAGGACTAAAAAAATTCCCATCTCAGAACCGATCAATGCATTTATCTAATTCTCCCTTTACGCCCCAGTTAGGAGAGAGCTTTTCCACTATAAGCAATTGGAACACGGACAACAACACCTCATACAATACATTCAAAAACGATGGATTGAATGGCACTTTCGATTGCTCTTATTTCTCTGGAGAAAAACCTTATGGACTCAACTCAGGACACACTAATTACTCTTTCAATTCAGAGCGAATGGCCTTTACTAAAAGCAAAGAGGACAATCAAGTAATTCTTGAAGAAGAAAGTTTTGGGTGCGATGACAATTTAGAAATCCAAATGAAAGGAAATAATGACATTACTCCTCAAAAGGGTTTTATCTCTCTCTCGACGGCAAACGAGAGCAATAACACCCCATTCACACTCTTTAGGAGAAATATGCAGCAAGATGAAGGAAATCCCGATGCATTTATCAATGATGATCATTTAACAAAGAGCGAGTGTGACATGCTAGATTTCTTCGAAAGTGAAATCGATTCAATTTCAGAATGTGGACTGAATAGAACGAATAATATTAACGACCTCACATTTTGTAGCAAACCTGGGATTGGAACGCGAGAAAAGAGTGAGAGAGACCCCAACGAATTCCTGTGTCCTGATATTGATTTTGGCAATCCAATTCGTAGTGATTTTGCAAAGCCGAATAATAATCGGTTGGTGCGTAGAAACAGTTTGGATTTGCTTCTAGAAGCCTCGGATATTATGGACGGCCAAGAAACAGATGACAGAGAGATGAATTTGCATCTCAAAGGGTTCAGCGAATTTAAAGCGGAGGAACGTTTTAACAACCAAAGTGGAAACTCGCTATTCTTCGCGGTGGTCGATACTAGCAAAAACGAACTCTTTCTGATCGATCCGGTTACCAAAGAGAACTTCAAGCCCACGGTTGATACAATAAAACTAAGGAAGCAAACCTAGAAGCCACCGCCATTCGGAGGGTTTGATTTCGCGAGATATTCCCAAACAGATAGTATGAAAAATTTGAAAACTCAATTATCTAGCTTTAATATAGGCTAGTAGCTATGATCGCCACTTCTTGTATATATCACTCTACTTTTTATTTGACAGTGCATGATTTAAACCTCTTTTCAAAGAAAATTTCCTCACGATTCGTTGTTATGAGCCATACTTCTCAAATATACTCTTTCAAAACCACTTTCTTTGATTGAACTTTCACCTTCACATTTTGCCAGTTTTCTTGTTGTTTCTTGGGTGGGTAAAATAGATTTGATGTGAAGAAATTGTCAGAAATAAAAACATTTTGAGAAGACTTTATTTGTACAAGCATTGTAAGAAGCATTTTCAACAAAAACTCAAGAATGTAATTCTATTTTAATTAAATATAATTAAGATTTTTCCAACATCTTTCTTCGAATAGAGATTGATCGTTGTTAAGACAAATAAATCCTGCAAAAATTCAAACATATGAATGGAGCAAAAAGAGGCCGAAAAGACAATCTATTTTCAAATTCTGAAGATGAAGGAAATACTCGATATGTTACAATTGATTTGAATATCCCCGATGAAAAACCAAAAGGAAGCAAAGGCCAAGAACCTGATTTCGAATCTTTCAAGTTCAACAAATCATCATTGAAACGCAAGACGTTTGCAGAACAAGAGTCTCCATCAAAAGAAAAAACACCGAGACTAAATTCCCGTCAAGATGTCGGGGTAACGACCCATCGTATTGAAACGAAAATTACTGTTTTGGATAAAAACTCGAAAAATCTGCAAGCGCCTAAGAAGGAGACAAAAATAGAAGAGCAAAAGGCTTCTGGAAGTAAACCAAAAAGAAGCAATAACCAAAGCAAATCAAAAAAAGCGAAAGGTCCAACTAACGATGAGAATATAGCAGAATTACAGAAGTTGACTACAACGGGCGAAGTCAACCGGAAGAAAGAGTCCCAAACTCAAGATCTGATTGAAATCGACGAGGAGGCTGAATTATTTGATCTCTCAGGAGGCCCCAAGAAGGCATATATTCCTTGGTGGATACAAGAAGAGCATGTTAAAGATAAGCAGTTACGCCGTCCATCAGATCCTGACTATGACCCTTCGACATTGCACATTCCTCAGGAGGTCTACGACTCTCTCAGTCCTTTATATAAATACTACTGGGGCATCAAATCTGACTATTACGACACGATCCTTGGCATGAAGGTCGGAGATACTTATGCTTTCTATTATCATGATGCTCTTGTGTTTAAAAGGTTTCTTGATTATCCTCTCAGAGTGTTTCGCAACTCTTACTGTTGCTATGTAAGTGAATCCGTCGTTTACAAGCATGCTGTCAAACTTATTGAAAATGGTTATTCATTAGCCTTAGTAGAGCAGTTGTCTAAAGAAAAAAGCAAAGATTCTGACTTAATTGAGAGACAGCTGACTCAAGTAATAACTCGCAGCTCTTTTTACGATAATCCGTCTCCTATCTATGAAAACAATTTCATAATGAGCATTTATGAAGAAGGGGACTATACGGGTGTAGTGCTAACTGACTGCATGGTTTATGAGATACTGCTCATGGAATTCAAAGATGATCCTTACCACAGTTTGCTGCGTACGGTAATGGCGAGATACCAACCCTGCGAAGTTGTCTTCATTAAAGAGTTTCTCCATAATGGCACGTTTAATATGCTGAAAGGAACAACAGCGAACAAAATGAAACTGATAAAATCTCGGTATCAGGGCACTAAAAGCACTTCGCATATCGTAACAGAACTGAAAGGAAGATTTAAAAATCAACAAGGTTCAAAATTCCCGGAATTTTTCGAAGAGCTTTTGGCAATCCACAACGCTTCTCTTGAAGAAGAAGATGCAACAGACGAAGAAAACATTTCGCGAAATAAGGTTTTCAATGCAGTGTTTCAAGCTCTAGCCATGACGATCGACTATTTAGAACATCTTCTGATTGCAGATGCTGTGGTAACGGCTTCTGAATACAGGTTTATAACAGTCCCTGAGGACAGAGCAACCAGTCTATACTTGGATAGCCAAGCCCTTCAAAATTTGGAGGTCATTCAGTCTGTTTGCTTGGGAGTTGTCTCCGAAGAAAATTCATTATTTGGGCTGATGAACAAAACCGTCACTCCCTTTGGAAAGAGATTACTAAAAAAATGGCTCGTGAGTCCTTCAGCTGATCCCGATATCATCAACGCGAGACTAGATGCTATTGACGACTTGATTCAAAAGATCGATGTGGTCCGCAACTTTCAGAGTCGACTAGCGAAGTTGCCTGATATTGAGAAGAAAATTAGCAAAATTTATAGTTTGATCGATGGAAAAGCCCTCACTGTTTATCACTATAGGAAATCCATATTCACGAAAATTTTCGAGTTCTTGGAATTAGCAAACAACTTAATCACAGCTGCTGAACTAGTACAATTATTTAGCAACTCCTTGGGTGAACTACAAAGCACAAGACTTTCAGCACTCCTAACATTTCGAGGAGAAAACGAAGTTTCTGCTGATAAGGCAATGTTCCCGAACTATCTGCCGATCATTCAACAACTAAAAGACACAATCGTTTTCAAGGATGATATTCCAACTCCAGCGCAAGGAACAGAAGAGGAAATTGATAAATTAACAAATCAAATCGATCAGATAAAAGAAGAACTTAACGAATATATAAAGAAGATAAGAGCCAGGTTCTCAAACAATGATATTTGCTATATACACATCCGCGCTAGATATGAGCTCGAAATTCCTGAATTCTTAGTTGAAGGAAAGAAAAAACCCGAAGATTTCGTCTTCACTTCGAAACGAAAAGGATTCCAACGTTTTCATACTCCATTCATTTCAGAAAAGCTGGAAAAATTAGAAGAGGTCGAAAAACAATTCAAAAAGGATTTAGTGCCATTCATGATCAACTATTTTAAATCATTCTACAAACATCATGCTATATGGAGGCAAACTGTGAGCTGTCTAGCTGAATTAGATAGCTTATGCTCATTGGCAACACTAGCACTTTCCTTCCCAGTTAAGTGCCGGCCCAAGTTTATGACACCAAGCTTAGGTTATTTTAATCTGGTGGACATGGTTCATCCTTATCTACTAAGACAAGCGTCGAAAGAAATTGTCACGAATGATACCATCTTCGAAGACGAAGAAAGGATTAAACTCATTTCAGGGCCAAATATGGGTGGCAAGTCTACATATCTTAGACAAACTTGCATAGCAATTATCATGGCTCAGGTCGGCAGTTATGTGCCAGCTTCGGAGTTCGAGTTAAGCCCAATTGATAGAATCTTTACACGAATTGGAGCAACTGATCGCATTCTCGAAGGAAAGAGTACCTTTTTCCTTGAGCTCGAAGAAACTCTTTCAATTGTTCGTGACTCTACTAAAAATTCTTTTTTTATTATTGATGAACTGGGTAGAGGAACATCGACACATGATGGAGTCGCCTTAGCCTATGCTGTTCTGAAATATCTTGCAGAGAAATGTATGTGTCGCGGGCTCTTTACAACACATTATGGTCTTCTGACCGAAGAGGCTGCTGGATGGGAAAATGTAAGGTGCTATAGAATGAAGAATGAGTATGATCCTGAGGATGAAAAAGTTACGTTTCTTTACAAAGCAGAACCTGGAATTGCTGAGAGCCACGGGTTGTACATAGCAAAAATGGCTGGGATCCCCACAGAGGCACTTCAATTTGCCAAAGAGAAAATAGCTGTGATGAACTCAGAAAAATTGATTAGTGCGTTTAATCCAGCGAAAAAATTTGAAAGTAGTATTTCATTGCTCGTAAAGCTTGCTTCTGGGATTTAGCTTATTCATGTGAGATTTATTTTCAATTTTAATAATGCATCGGAGTTTTACATTAATAGGCTGTCATTATTAGTGTCAATTAGAGTAAATACAATCTTGAATTTAAATCTTGCAGAGTATAGTAAAGTCAAAAATTATCTCAGTTTTATTGAAATGCGCGAGCTCATAAATATTTGTAGAAGAGTGGGCCTGCAATGAAAAATTTAGATTTTATGAGTGATCTACTCATTCGGTTTTCAGCTTGTCCCTGGGTTCGTGATTTTGAGATGACGCGGTTTGTAAATTCGAGTCAGGTGAAAAGTTTTGAATGTTGTCTTAGATGATATTCTACATAAAGACAAATCTGATATGGTCAAGAAAACATCTTCAATTCAAGAAGTTATGTATCACTCTCATTTCTTCTCATTTTATTACTACTCTGAAAATCGATAACCCTAGCTAAGTCTTTCCTACCAATCAAGCAAATGAAAGCTTTCCATATTAATTGATTTTTTTACTGCGTCAGCTAGTTTAATGAAGAACCATTGGACATTCTTTACAAGGAGTCAACCATTTATTCTTTGCTTTAAGAAAAGAAATGATATTTTGCTATATTTGCCCCGAACCCGATGGCTTCTCGAGGTTCTCTTTAAAGATATTTAAGAAGGAAAATTGAACCAGGGTTTCAGACGCTTCGTCATTCTGAAAAATTTTTTCAAACAAAAGCGAGAGATTATTCACTTCTAATCTCTCTCTAATTTATTATTTCTGGAGAATATGTGAACAGAGCCGCAATTCCACAGCACAAAGAACTGTATGCAACAAGGTTTGGTCGCTGGCACGATTAGTGAGAGGACAGTGTGAATATGAAAGCTGATATTACAATTTTTTAGAATTAGCCTTAAAATCTGACCAGAGCGCCATTAATTAAATTAGCGCACCAATGTTAATTGCTTTAAAGTCAGTAAAATCTTATGAAGTTCGAATGAAAATCAATCTAACATCAAATTTCTCTCAGGACGAGAGCTTGAAGAGGTTTAAATCCCAATAAAAGAGAGTGCTCAATAACAAGGTCCATGTTCCCACAATAAACTCAACAAATAAGTTTTTCATAGAATTTTCTTTAAACTGTTGCTATCTCTCTACAATTGCTTAAATGGTTTTCTATTAGAATCCATCATTATCAGAATCTCACCCAAAATACAATTTCTATATGTTTTAAGGTGAGAGAAAACAAAAAAGTAGTTGTCAGAAATTACATAATGAAGAGCGCATAATAAACAACAATAATCATCTGATGGAAATTTTTGACTTATACTTTGTTTTCAGTGAAGAGTTCGAATCATTATTCTCCTTACTTGTTTAGCTCATCATTTCTATGCGTTTGCCTAAACGAGAACAATAATGCTCATTTACTGATCCGATACAATTTAGTATAATATGTCTCCAATCAATTTTTATCATTTGCTTTTTTCATGGCAAGCCAAGCTTCTGATATCATTCAACATCAGAATTTGGAGTTATGTATCTCAGGTTTAAAATAAAGATATTTCAAGCAATTAAAATATAATAACAGAATCTCAACAAATCAATTTACCTGTTGTTGAAACAACATAACTCCCCCTAAAATGAATAGAGATTATAAATTTCGATGCGAATATAAGGATTGTGTGAAGTCATTCAAAGCCAAGAAGTCTCTCATTGAGCATATGCGAATTCATAACGGAGAGAGACCTTATGGGTGGTAAGCCTAGCATATGATTTTCAATCTGTTACCTCGTTCATAGCAACTTCCCAGGGTGTGTGCGTCGTTTTACGCAATATTCTTCTCTGCAAAAACATGAAAGAACGCACACTGGAGATAAACCTTATCGCTGCGAGATTTGCAGCCGGGCTTTCACTCAGGATTCCAATCTGAAGAGGCATGAAAAGGTTCATTTTGTGGAGAAAACTTTTGTTTGTGAGGTTTGTGGGAAAAGACTGACAACTCCATTGAATTTAAAGATTCATCTCAAGACTCATAAAAACGAAGTAAGACACCTAGAAGATATATAACAGCTTTGACTGAGAACTTATTAGGAATTACTTTCTAAGTTCGCCTGTAAAGTATGCAAGAAGATTTTTTTCCATCGTTCCCAGCTCCACAAGCATCTCAAGGGGCATGAGGAAGATTTGATGAAAAGGCTCAATGAATTGAATGACATTAAAACAAGAACTCGAGATTTCCTACACTATCAAGTCACAGCTCATTGCACCAAGCCAATCAAAGACAGCAGCCTTTCTATGAAACAAAAAAAAGGAGAGGAGCATGATTTGTTCTTAGGAAGATTCGAACAAGAACCTTCCAAATTCGTGATGGTTGACCCTACTTTAGCACTCAAACCATCTTACTCTGTGAATCAGGACTCTCAAAACATAGAAATCCTTCTCGGACAGCAATTACCTAGTAAAGTTACCTTAAAATTGACTTCTAATTTCTCTTAATGGGTTAGACCTACATTGTCGAGATACCATGGTAGATTCTGCCACGACTCTGGTGTTAAATATTCAAAATAGCTTGACTACGAGTGAATTCTCTGATTCAGCAGTTGTCTTAAGCGGATCGAATATTTCCAAAGGGATTATCAGATATAAAGGACAAACTTATCATCTTCACAACCAACTATTAAAGTCTATCAACTTAGACGGAGAAGCTAATTATAAAAGTATCGAAAGCGATACGTTAAATCCTTCACGCTGTCATCCTTTACCCGAAGTCTCACATTTCCCCAACTATGCAAGCTTGCGAAGAGCTTATCAAGAAATCGCAAATACATATAGCGAGTTCTTAACTCTGGAGATGCTTCTCTCGGAAAGAAACTGTAATAGTTTTACTTGCAAATGTGGACCAGGGCGAACTGGCTGTGATAAGTGCCATTGCACCACTGAGCTACCAGGCAATTCAGAAGCAAGTCTGAACACTTGTTCTGAGAAACTCACATGCTCTCTTCTCCATAATCATCATCACCAAGTAACCAGTCCTACTCCTGATGATAGCATGTTAGAAGAAAAAGAAGAGTGCAACAAAATCAAGTTGCAAGTCTCACAGAACCAAGAAGGTCATATATGCCTCTGCCATATTACCAGGAAATTCAAACATAACCATGGGCCAAACTGCGGACATGAAGCGGTGAGGCATGATGATCATCTTGACTATATTGTCGATGGAGTTCTACACCATCCAGATGGCGATCATTGTGATGATCATGGCCCAATTTGTTTTGTTGAGACCACAAGCGAAGACTTTGCATTAAGTATGATAATGGACGGGACGTTTTCTGAATATCATTTATAGGCTACGATACTTCGAAATCCATGAACCAAGGGATTCACGAAAGTATTGCTAGCAACAAAGGATTCAGATGATTATTCTTACTATTAATTAATTATAAGTATTATTATTACTTAAGCTTTAGCTCCATTTACAATTAATTTGGAGTTGCCTACTTTATTTTTACATATTAAGCAATACTTGCAAAATAACAGGCGAAATTCATGACAACTTGTTCGGAGCTTTAACTAAATATATCGAGAATGGCATTTAACTGCTCAACAGACTGCAATTTTTTCGATTTAATTTCGTCAGGATGTTTCGATTCAATTTCTTACGGATTCCTCATCCTTTTGCTCATCCTGCTCCAAAAAAAGAATTTTTTCAGTATACTATAGGTTATAGCATGTTGTTCGAGAGAGTTACCCTGAAGAATCTTTTATAAACACACCGAGCATCACGGCTATAAAAGTTCGTTCAGCAGCTTCAAATTTGTAGACAGTCTGGATCCTGATTGATCTTATGAAAACTCGAATCAGAGGAGTGACATCATTTCCAGAGTAAAATAAGTTGTGTTTCTACATCATCTTCATCGAAGAGAAGTTTTATAGCAATTTAGCGTGTTTTAATTACGATATATACCGGTAGTAAAATTTCTCTCAGTTATTGAATTGAAAAGAGCTGAATTGATGATATATTTATAAAATTAAGAAGGGTTAGATAAGCAAATATCGGTAAAATATCTCTCTTCTGGGCAAAAACACAACGCGGTGGTGAACTTCAGAGCATTTAAATATTCAGCAATTAAAGATGGATCTGAACTACTCTTTAGCCCATTTATTAAAGAAAAGAGACACTCGGGAGTCTGAGAATTATGTAAATCGGAGTAGCAGATTTGATAAATATTTCCCTCCTCAACCGTTTTACCTCCCAACACGCCAGCCGTCCTCAGTTGAGGATACCTCAATTCCTGGTATTGCATCTCCAAAAATCGAGAAAAGTAGTTTGCTCGGCCGCTCATTGAGGAGATTGAATATTGAGTCGTTGGTTGAAGAGATGATGATGGAGCAAACTGATATGGGATCTACTCTAATGAAACCAACGACTCCGGCTTTTACAACAGGAATGAATAATCGCTTATCTTTGGAGGATAATATGAATAATATTGATGATCATGCCCTTGAAATGAACACTAAGCTTGTCTCGACGACAGCCAAAGTACAAATGAAAAATAAAAGACAATATGATATGAAGCACGTTCAAACTAAAGTCAAAGATTTCAAGGAGATTTTCAATCAATTTCGACTAGAAGTGCAGCAAATGATACTCGAAGAAAAATTAAAACTGAATCTTAGCCTGAAAAGTCAGTTAGAAGGTGGAATTCGGACATTGATTGCGAAGCATGAAAGAAAGAGCATTAAGAATTCTCAAAAAAATCGCTTCTCAAAACTCAAACCGACTCCAAAGAGCCGAGTCTTGAAACTGAATAAAGGTATTCAAACAGACGAGCCTTTCAACCAAGAGACCAAAGCATACGTACAGAAAATTCATAAGAGATTAAAGAAGCCATTCTCAAAAAGCTTGAAGCAATCTGCTACTCTGATCCAGCCGACAGATATTCTTGATCGAGACCAAATCATCCGCCTCCAGGAAGCAGAACAAACGAAAAACGGGTCGAAGGAACCAATTACCTCCCATTTAACAACTGAATTTGAAAAACCTTATAACTCAAATTCTAATTCCAAAACACCTGTAGTTAAAGTTACAAAAGCTTTTGGGACCGAAGAGAAAACTGAGTCCCAGTTTTCGAAGAAAGAGAACAACAGCAACGCAAAATCTCTTCAAGATAAAATTGAAAGCATACAGCTAAATGAAGGTATGCTGGTGATGGACGGACTAAATTTCGAATTTTACGACAACGATGGAACAGATTCGAACTTGTCTTCGAACTTGAGCTATGATATGATAGAGCAATAATAGATTCAGAATACAGATTAGAATTGAGCCGATGTATCGAGAAATTTAAGCTTGGATGGGATACGTAGCATTACAAAAATGCTTCGTAAATGATGTAATCATTGATTACAGGCCTCACCTTGTGATCAAGACTCTAAAATACGCAATGAATTTATCGCACCAAAAAAAATTGCATTAATTAAAAAAAAAAGAAGATGGTGAAAAGAGGCTAGAAAGCTCCTAATGCTCTCTTCCTTCGGCAACAGAAAAAGGTAAGTATGAACAAACAAGGGGAGAAAATATGATAGTAGGCTTTTTAGAAGTTTGAATGATGAATGTGAAAATTAGAATGGATTCATTTTGATAAACTGTATTGTTATATCTTACAAACCTTATGATTTTCCTCGACAGAGATATAATGATTTAGAGATTTTTCCATATTATTATACCTTAGCTCAATCACCAAAAAGAAAGCAAAACTAATGGTAACAATAAATGCTAACAGCCTAAATGAATTGGCAGTGTGAACTCATAATAAGAAGTGATCAGCCAAAGATCTGCTTGGAGAGTGAGTTCAAAAATTGACACGTTCTCCCCCAAAACCCATTTAGAGCTTTTATAAAAGCTTTATTTGCAGATCTGCCTGTAAAATAAATTCAGATTTGTGCGAATAGTTCTTGATTCTTAAAATCTTGTAGTCAAGGCGGGATTTTCTAATAATATTAATTCATATCTAAAATGGAAAGCGCATCGAAAAAAAGATCAGCCGCAGAAATCACACCTGCAAGAACTGAAAACGAAAAGGCAAACGGAGCCGATGCACTCGATGAACCATCCAAGAAAGCTAAAAAGACAACCGGAAACACATCTGGAGACACTGAGCATATTCTTCATCTAAATAAGTTATGCTGCTATCCGAAAACTTCATACCTTCCTTATATGTACTCTTTTAGAGAGATGCTCTTTGAGGATTTTCTCAAAGGTATTGCTTGAAATAGAACGCTGATCCTAACATTGTAATAGATCCCTCAAAACCGAATAAGACTCTCGAGCTTGCAATTATGACAACTTATGGTTTCGGGAAAGAACTCTTAGAACCTCTCCTTAGCTCGGATATTAAAGTGAATTCATTCTATAAAAACTAGTTTCACCAGCCTCTATTTCCCATAGCTGTTCCTGGTGAACTCATTTGACAATAAAAATCCTATTGAGAACAATTACATGAAGCATGCGAACTGTACGCTCATTCATCCTCCTTCTGGATCAAATTTGATGGGATCTTTCCATCCGAAACTCTGGCTCCTCAAATTTCCTAAAACATTGAGGTAAATCTTTCCAACCTTCAATGATTTTCCTGACTCATACCCTTAATTTCACTAGAATTGTGATTGGAACTGGGAATTTGACTCTTGGTGATTGGACGATATGGAGTAATGCCGTATGGATCAAGGATTTCCCATTAAAGGACAAATCAAAGAGTGAAACTACTATGGAGCAGGATTCTGCTTCCAAAAAGTTTGACTTCGACAAGGATTTCAAGATAACCCTCGAAGATTTCCTCAATTCCTTAGTTCCAGCTGATAAAAATTACCAAACTGTCTTCGGCATAAATCTTAATGATTATGAAATCAAAGGCATCGACGTTGTGTTGATTCCTTCAGTCAATGGAAGACACAAAGAGGAAAACTTCCAAAAATATGGACTTCAAAGAATTTCAACAATTCTGCAAGGCTTTACTCAAGATTCTGCCGAAAAATGGAAAAAGAAAGATCTTGTCGTCACCTACCAAACAACAAGTGTGGGCAACTTAGATGAGAAATATCTTCAAGAATTTCTCGCAAGTGTTCTACCTCATTATGCTAACGTCCAAGACTTTAAAGAGCAGAAGGGTAAAAAGAATGAGAAGAAAAAATCAAAGTCCGTGGAGATGATCAGTGAGCCAGCCCCACAAGATGAGCGCGGTCCTGCAAGCAAACGGGTCCGAATGATTTATCCTGACAAAATATATGCGTTAAATGCGTTAGCAGGACCAGACTGGGCATACCTTCTGAAGCTTGAAAAAAACTATTATACCAACCCTGCTTTTCCAAAGGAGATCCTCCATCATTATGAAGCTTCCGACAACTTCTTCTATAATAATGGAGTTCTTGCGCATCTGAAAGCTATGATTATCACGGAAAGGAATAATGTGATTGATGACGATACCATCATTTACTTCGGAAGCCATAATCTCACTCAAGGAGCTTGGGGTCGATATGAAAAAGATTTCACTCAGCTCTCAATAAACAATTCTGAGCTTGGTGTATTGCTCCCTCCTATGCCAGGTAAGAATTTTCAATATTATCTCTCAAGTACAATTGACGTTTCATAATAGGCTCGGCAGCGAAAAAGAAAGCCTTGATAGACAGTCTTCCTTTCAAATTCCCACCATCCAAGTATGAAGAAAGTGATGAACCTTGGTTCAAAGATGAAAACTATATGAAATTGGCCTCAGCAGCTACGAATAATACTAAAGAAAAAAATGAAGCGAAGACAGCCTAAAGCTGAAACCGGATTTTTCAGATGTTAGGATTAATGGAGTGAGTCTTCTTAAGAAAAAACCCCCCAAAAAAGAGAGCTAGCTTTATTATTTGAGTGAAAATCAAATGTTATATATATCTTGAATCCACATGAATGAATGAAACCTTAACAAATCTTATTTAGAGAGAATATTTATTGCTCATGAGACCCACCTATACATCATTTTCTTCTCTCCTAAAAGGTATTCCTAATTGACTTCCAAGTTCAAAATTGGAAAAAGAAATATTGACTTACCACAAATAACCCCATGATTCTTGCGTAACTCATATATTGAAAATCGTAATCTTGACAGGTCTTAACTTTGCTTGACTCAGTAATCACAAGAGATAAATACAAGAAAATTTGGGTAATCTCTTTTATTTAGTGCGAATGCGTACAAATCACTAAGATTAGGCGCTTATGCTATTCACAAACTAAATAGTCGTGATTGTAGTAGTGTTTTTTATTTTAATCTCAAATTAATTTAAGTTGTAATGGGTTGTGTGAGTTCCTCATCGCACAAGAAAAAGCCTGAGGCGTCTTCATCGGCTCCAGTAAACCTTATCTCGTTCATTTAGCAAGTTTATTATGATAGGAGAAACTCGAGCAAAACCCCAAAAGCTTAGAGAATGGAAATCAAAATAGCAAGGTTACAAAAAATCCAATGAAGAGTGAGCACGCACTCCGAAACGGCACAGATCCCAATTCGAATATCGCCCACGTAAAAGACTCCGAAACTCATGCAAAAGGGCACTCTCGCCGACAGCAGCCGTATAAAGAACAGGTGAACGGAGCGGAAATGCTCGGACAACCCAAGAGTTCCACTAAAGAGACGCACGAAAAAACCCATGGCACTGGGAACCTAGCAGCTGGTACTCAGCAATCAAAACAAGAAGACGTAGGACGCATTCTTGACGATGATATTCTCAAAGACCTCCAAAAAGATGCAAACAAATCTCTAGACAAAAAAAGTTATGTTCCTGATCAAGACCCAATTTCATATCGAATTGACAAAGATTCCTTTGCGATAGACTTTGAGGGAAATTCACCCATTTTTGGTCCCAATGGATTTTTCGATCCGCGTAGAGAAAACTGGGCTGAGGAAGAGGCAGAAAAAAGTTTAACTCTCAATCTGACCGACTTGAAAATTGAGCAACATCAATAAGAGCCAAGAAGATGTGAAAAAATCATCTTCATGAAAAATATTTCTCTGCAACAAAACTGTTTTTTGGAATACTGTTGCTTTATTGAGAAGTTAAAATAATTTTCACTCCAAAGGAAGCCAATTTAGGTATGCTATTCCAGGTATTCTGTACAAACTTATGAGAAAATATTTGCTGATACATTCAGAAGTTTGATTTCCATTTCTGATTAATCATTAATCTTCTCATTAAGTTTAGCTTTCATTGTGTTGCATCTTATTCGTTGCTGTTCTTAGCTGCTAAAATCTCTATATTATTGACCACCGCAGACTTATTATCCTTCACCAAGAAGAATCAGCTAAATTTAAAATGAGAAATAGCAAAAATAGTCATTTCTCGATCCTCTTGCGAGAAATTGCTTTCTCTAATTAGCAAAACTCGAGAATTTCTATACACTGGCGAGAGAAAATTGCCATTGGTTCCTCGAATCAGTCAAATTGCGAAAGTCTGAATGAAGCACATGAATCTGATACATATTCTATTTTAATCAGATTGTCCTTAGGTTCATACATTCAAATCCAATGTTTGCATGGCAGTAGAAATTTGAGTAGTTTACAGTCTATAAAAATTTTGAGAAGGACAGCTTATAAAACTTTTTTCTTTTTGAGAAAAGATTTGAGGCAATAAAATTGAACACAACTGAATATTCCTGTGCATAAAATAACAATGATGCTTAAATATTTGAGTAAACTTGAAAACCTATCTTCAGTTCCTACGGCCCCTTCTGATTGTCGAATATTCATTTGCATTACGCTTTTGATCGATTCCACAGTTTGATAAACATGGTCAATATATTTCACTAGTGGAGTAATGTCCTGCTTTTGCGCGGGTTCAATTGCATTCTCAGCTTCCTTCCCTGTCTTCAAAGAGAGGTAATAGTGATTCAGCCTAATGTCATTATTCTGGAAGCAAATTTCGAGAGTTCCTTCGCTATTGCTCACGAAACGAAAGCTATATTCTGGCTGATCTTTCTTCTCGAGGATAACGGAACGGTCGCCATCAGTGATCAGAAGAAATGATTTAGGCTCTCCGAATCTTTGTATGATTTGACCTAAGAACAAAGTTCCCTTCGGAGCACTCTCTGAAAAACACTTTGGTGTTTGTGGGCGACACTCGAAATCAAAAGTTTCTTCAAGTGTAAAGGAAAATTTAGTGCATAATAGGAGCAGAAAGGCGAAGAATATGAATCTCATTATTTTATTTAAGATTATTAAAATTCTTGAAAGTTCATTGCCAGTGGCGGTTTATCAAGAGTATGTGATAATTTGCGAATGATTAGCCAATTGCCAATTCTCCGACGATTTGATTAGCTTGTTATCTGCTTGAGAAAATTGTGGTTATCATGTCTTATAGTTACCGTCATCATTTTCAACCTTATAGAAAAAGTTTCCAAATTATTTTATTTACTCTCGCTTTATGAAATAATCAGTAAATGAATAAGAAGAGGTGGTACCAATAGAGGGGGAAAAACTCTAATTCGATAAGCATTATCGATATATTCATCTTTCTGAAGGTAAAATTTAATTGTTGAACACATCAAGCAGCTTGGTTGCGTGGATGTAGTTGATGTCCTACACCTCTCTTTACCACTGTATTTGGACAAAAATTGCTCGACTTATTTCTCTTACTGAGACTTATATATGAAGAATATAGAAAATTTAGTTGTCCAAGGTAGTTACATTTAATTCCATAAAACGAGCTATCTACAATTACAAACAAAATACTCGAATATCATCCTCCAGGCCATTGAAAGTGGAATCTTGTTGATTTAGTAAGCTGAAAAGTCTGTCAAAAGCTATTATTATAACGCAAGACCCTCTTTTTTTCTTTTTGGAATTAGTGTTAGGCATTCAACTTTTTTACAGCAACTTCAGAGAGAAATGCTAACAAGAACAATTTTAGCTGAAATAGATTTTCATTCGAAATTCAGGATGAATAGCAATTCGATCAGATGCCACTTCACATATGAAGAGATTAAAGTCAAATAGACTTTATATTTAGGCGAATCGATACTTCTTTCTTTGAAAAAAATAATGGCATTCTTGACTATTAATTCACACGGATTTTGACCTTTTTCAACAAAACTTAATCAGACAGTCATCTTCATGAATAAGAATTGACTTCTGAATGATAGACAAACATTATCTCTTTCTTCTTTTTTTTTTAAAAAAAAAACTGCCTCTGCTACAATTTTATTGATTCAATCGTTGAATCAAGCAATAATTCTTGAACATTTAATCTGCTAAAGGACTGTTTCCAGGCAGAATGGATTTTCTCTTTTCATCGTATGACATCCAACTCAAGAAACTCCGACGCAAGCAATTGATTTGGGACACAATCGCGGGTTTCCTGGGGTCATCTACGCTCATCTTTGCACTTGTAGAAGGATACTATTATTTTTATGAAGCAAAAACTATTGTTTACTTCGACGACGTCCCACCTGGAGAGCCTACTTATGAAGTCGCAATGGGAGCGAATGAAGAATCACCAAAACTCTTTTACCTCAGAATATACATCACTATTGCATCTGTCTTTTTGGCGCTATCAATTATAGTGAGATATCTTTATGAGAAGAAAATTCGAATCGCAACTCTCAAAGCAGAAGGATTATGGACTCCCAAATATCGTTTTTCTTATTGGTTAATGAGCATTGAAGTGCTATATGCCTTATTATTTCTTCCACCACATGTCAATGGTGTATACCAAGAGCAGCAGACAGGAGTTTATGTCACAACTGACATGCTGATTACAACGCTGATGACTGGAAGATTATATCTTACTTTACGAGCTTTATATAAATACTCAATGTTTTCCAGCCAACAGGCTCAAACTTCTTGTCGTGAGCTAAACGCCAAACCTACTGCATGGTTCGTCTTTAAGAGCGAGCTCAAGCACAAACCGTTCATTTTAGTGGGCCTTCTGCTTTGCCTTCTCTTTTTGTTTCTTGGATTCGGAGTCAGACAAACCGAAGTCCCTTATAAATATACGGAGAACGGGCAATGGGAATTTGTTTTTAATGGCGTATGGTGTATTTTTCTCACGGTAACAACTGTAGGGTATGGTGATGTGGCCCCTAGAACCTCACTTGGTCGATTATTTTGTATTGTTGCGGCTATGCTCGGTTCTTTTTTCACATCACTCTTTGTTATAGCAATCTCAGACTACTTTTCAATGGAATTGAAGGAAAGAAATGCAGTCTACACAATAAAAAGAAAAGTGGCTCTGAGCGAGCACAAGCTAGAGGCAAAGCAATTCATTGCTTGGACTTGGAGATACTCGTTTTTTGTAAGGCAATTACGAATTATCTCTAAGAAAAGAACTAACCATATATATCACAAAATGTGTACTTCTTACCTGCAATTTAAAGAATCAAGACGCAAACTTAAATTGGATTCTGATTTTGCAATCTCGGCAATAGATCGAAGCTATTACGGGGTTTCGGATGCACTCAAACGAAATGCGATGAAAACTCAGATGATAATGTGGGATGTCAGAATTTTTGAAGCCAAACTGTCTCTTCTCGAGAAGAGACAGGACCAAATTGAAAAAATGACAGACGTTATCCATACTATGTATCATCGCATTGAAAATGTAACTAGACCTTTTGCTGCTGCTGTGGCCACAGGTCTTGCAAAAGATCGAAAGAGCCAAATGAATATATCTTTCGGTGACTTTAGCTCACTTCTCAAGATAGATAATATGGATTACGTCAAAGAATTTCAGAAAATATCTGCAGAACTCCCTTATGAAAGACTCTCCTCGAGTATTGAGAATGCTTTTCGATTTAGAAATCAAGAGTTTGGTCTTATATCCCGAGCAAAAGAGCGAGATAGAGTTCCAGATCAAAGGAAAAAGACTAGACTACTTTCAAGGTTGGAAAAAGCTAGAGAAAATGTAGGATCAACTGCAGAGAAAGAGGAAGCATTTCGCTCAGGAGGAATCCTTAAATCATTGGAGTCAGTCTTTGGAAAGAGCAAGGCTCAGGCTATTTACTCTGAGATGAAAAAAACGGACTCAAAACGATTCGGCAAAGTTGCTACTGGACTTGCAAACTTACTGCATGCTCTTTCTAATAACCCTACAAGTATGAATGGAGAAGAAGAAGACGACGAGAGCAATAGCAGTGAGAGTGTACAATCTACACCAAAAAAAGAGTACGATCCATTTGTGAAACAAGCTCGTGATAATGGAATTCCATCAATCAAGAATAATCCGATGAGGCAGAAGAAGTTTGACTAAAGCTCTTTAAAACTTCTTTATCCTTGATCACAATTTCAAATTTTATTCAATGGATATTGATCTGTTCTTTCATCGAAAGAATATGAATAAATATTTGTGGTAATTAAATTTTTTGCAACTTCCTTAGGCGCCTTGCTGGTTGTCGCTAGCTTTGTTAATGAAAATTTAAGACTATTTGTCTTTTCAATTTCTTTTCGTTACATGTACAAAAATTTATATTATCGCTGCTCTTGCAAACAAAATAACTTTTTCTTAACAAAATAAAATCAAATTTTGATATCAGGTCAGAATAAATGGAAAATTTTTCATATAAAGTTTTCTCTTCTACATCAATTTTTGAGCCTGATTTTCAGGATACTTCTCGCATTAAGTTTTCTAATCCAGAATGCGCTACCTTCCATAAATTCTTTGAAGGTGAAGATCCTTTATGCTCCTTACTTCTGGTACAAGGACCTCCAGCACTCGGAAAATCATTGTTCATGTCTCTCCAACCTGACAATGAACACAACTTCAAACCAGAATACTTTGAGCAACCTAAACAAGACAGCAAACAGACTAAAGAGGTATTTAAGCCAGTATTAGCTTCAGGAATCGAGGTATCTACACACGGACGAAATGCTCAGAAAATTATTATCATTGATGGAATAGATCTATTTTCTTTTCTCAAGTATAGTAAAGAAAAAGATAAATTCACAGCTCGCCTTTCTATCGCAAGTGTGCTACTCTCTTCGCATCTTTGTATATATTTGAAAGAGTTTGAAGATTCAACATTCGATCAAGAATTTGCTGACTTAAACCGTCTAATAGATGATCTGTATTCTTGCATTCCATCTGCTGGCAGACCGAAATTAATAATATTTCTGGAAACCTCTCAAGAGGAGGCTGAGAAATACACTGATTTCAGCACAGAATCATTTGCAAAGCAATTCACTTCTCTTCAAACTACCCAACTTTTAAATGCCTTGAAGAATTTCAAGCAAATTACTGTCTTTCCAGTTGTACTCCAGCAGACTAATGATGAGATCCCGACACTACAAGCTAAAACAAAAGTCCGACTACTCGATAAAATTGCAGAATTTCCGAAGAATGAATTGACGAAAGGTTCAAGGCCATTGCATGCGTTTGAGTTTCTTGAATTGGTGAACCAAGTGATAGATCTAGCCAATTCATCAGCGAACGTGGCTAGGCTTGCTGGCCAGCCAGCACCAAAGAACAATTTTCTCAAACCAAGTAACATTTTTGAGATGCAACTTTGTGGCATGAGAGTAGAGATCGAAGCACTTGCCAAAACCATGGTTAAGCCAGTCAAAGAAATTTTTACGGTAGATCTTTCAACTCTTGACTTGGAGGAAGCATTAGATTATGCCGATCAGATAGACACATTCGAAGCCATTTCTGAGCTCGATCTTCTTAAGGAAAACCTGAAAAAGAAAATTGGTAGTGTAGTTTCCAACTTTATGTCAGAGTTTGATGACGAGATTACAAATGCAGCTAATCAGCAGACCGAAGGTGTTGCGCGGATCATGATGAAGCAGAAACCAACAGCTTCTCCTCTCGATTACAGATTGATTGATGAAATATTTGAAGCCGAAGTTAAAGACCTCATTCCTCTCATTGATAAACGGAAGCGTGAGATGTACCTCGAAGCCCAATCAGTTAGGATAAGAGTACTTCGGAAGCATGCACAGGTGTGTGATATGAGCTTTCATTATGAGTGTTCTTATCATATACTTCACTATCAAAATCCTGTGAGAAAATGGATTGAATATCAAGGAAAATGCTTTGCATATTTCTTCAATCACGAAGTGAATGGCTACTATCACTTCAACTTCGGGGAAATCCCCAAGAAATCCTAATATAAGATATTGTTGAGAAAAGCTATAGATATTCTTGATACAAGTTGTTGAAATTTTCATACTTTCCCATTTTTTTCTACAAAGAAGAGGCCTCTCTGGCCATACTCTCAATTAATCATCTTTACTTTTTTAGTCTTTCTCCTTATGTGTTGAAAAGAGAGGAGACCCAATAAATAGAATGCAGGCTGACCATATATGAAGATGGATGCAAATTAAGTTTGAGATAAATCAATAAACATTATTGGACTTATTGTAGCATTAACAATGAATAAGTACGAGAAATGTGACTTGATTTTATTATTGACGAACACAGACCACATAAGGTTCAATAAAAGTTCAAGGACATTTTCAGATGCAACTCTATCATATGTAATAATTTTAATATTATGCATTTGAAGCTGCCCTATTATGCGGTTGTTGCATTTAGGCTGTTCTTATAAGGAATGAATCTATCTAGTTACGAGTAAAACAAAGGAATTTTTTCTTTCTTCTGGATGGATTATGCTCTGCTGGCTCCTTCATCTGATGCTTCGAGAAATCAAGGAAAACTTGTTCTAACGTCGTGTTATAAATTGAAAAATCCTTGATGATTTCATTTTTCTTGAGATATTCAAGCTCTTCGAAAGCTTTGCTGAAGCAAAATTCCTTAACTGGAACCTATATGCATAACAAATAAAGATTAGTCAAGGATCTCAAGAGAAATAGAGATAGTATGTACCTGATATGTGTCATAAATTTCGCTTTCATCCTCTATTTCTTTAATCTGAGGGCTGACCTCCACAAGTGCCTGTGTAAGTTGCTCTTTTGAGAGGCACTTAGGACCTCTGCTGATCGTGATTTTATAACCTGAACCATACTTATTCTTTAAATAAGGGACACTTCCTAAACAAACAAACTGTCCATTGATCATGATGCCTATTGAAAACAATTTCATTAAAAAACAAGGTCCAAGTGCGTGTTCATTACCTATTTTCGAGCATAAGTTTTCTGCTTCAGTCATTGAATGAGTGGTCAGGATGACAGCCGAGCGCCTGATCGAGACGTTTTGCTTGATTGTTTCCCAGAGATAGACTCTGGCTAGAGGGTCAAGACCCGTTGAAGGCTCATCCATAAATTGCATCGTTGGCGCTCCAAGAGAAGCAAGAGCAACACAAAGTCTTCGTTTGTTGCCTCCACTCAGCTGGAATGTTTTCTTGTCTTCGTGCTGTTTTATCCTCAAAATTTCAAGGAAGTACTCAGTATTTTCTTTCAATTCTTGTCCACGGAGGCCTTTTACTCTCCCAAATATGGTCAAATGCTCCTTGACAGTAAGCAGATCCCAAAGCGGATCAAACTGTGGACAGACTCCACAGTCAGAATAAATTTTAAACCGATCACCATGGTCTATCGAAATGCCATTCAGTTCAACCAAACCGTCAGTTTTTGATGTCAGTTGGGTAATAATGTTAAATGTTGTAGATTTTCCCGCTCCGTTCGGTCCCAATAATCCGAATATTTGACCACTCTCCACACCAAACGACAATTTTTTGATTGCTTTAAAGCCATTTGGATAAACTTTTTTCAGATTTCGAACTTTGATAGTATCATGGTTCGATGACATGTTTAGACGACTATTTTCGGATTTGACATCTTCTTCGCAGTCCTGGCGATATTTTACTACAGACTCTTCTTGCGGGAATTTCTTCGTTTTCTTTGGTCTCTTTGATGTCAAGTTGAGAGATTGATTTTCGATGACCAGGGTCAGAATCATATAAGCTACGCATTGTAGAGCTAGGATAATGATATATCCATAGGACCACGAGAACAAAGGCGGCCCCAACAGACTGCCTGTAGCGTCTGGATTAATTGCAAACATGGCCTGCTGGAATGGGAGACAAGGTCCAAGTATCAACCCCATTATTTGACAAACTGTAGACATGATCCCTTGCCCTGCGCGATCAAAGACTGCACTCAGTATCATTGGACCCAGATATAGTACTAAGCACAGTGATAATTTTTAACATCTGCTCTAGAGAGATAATTACATATTAATGCAAGCACAGGGTAAGTGGACGTTGCAGTGATTGCTTCCGAATAGAAAAATCCCCAGAGATAGGCTGTCATGAGCGCTGACGAAATGAAGAAGAACATCAAAAGGACGAATTCTCCCATGTGATCGGTCACAAATGTCACTTTCCTATGTACAAAAGATATTCATTGTCAAATTGTTCATAAATCTTTTTTTTTTTACTCAGTCTCAACCAGCAAAAAGAGCAGGCAAGCGAAACAAGAGATCACTAGAATATCGAAAAGGAATGTTCCTATCCAATATGCAACATTCCTGCATCCCATTACTCGAAGTGCGTACCTAATTCAAAGTTATCAAATAACTGTATTAGCAAAAGATGGTATTACTTGACTTTTTTCTCTCTATCATACACGGTAGATCCACAATATATTGACGTATTGGAGGTAAATCCTACAGCAATGAATGCCACAAAACTTGCAACTTTTTGTTCCTGGTTTTGCTTGATAATACCAGGCAGTACTGTAGCCGTTAATATAAAGGCGATTGGCTGGATGATTGAGAAGTAGCCTTGAGGACTTCTGATTGTGATGAGGAATCGTTTGTAGAAACATGCAGTCATTTGAGCCCAAAAATTATAAGTTGCTCTTGTCGAGATACTCGCTGGTGGGTTGGACTTTATATTTTCTGCACTACTTTCAGAAGTCTGCCTTTGCTTCTCATCTTCGATAGTGATTCGCAAAAACGCGTCCTCAAGTGAGTTCATTTCAAGATTGAGCTTTTAAAATCAATATTTATTGAAAAATAATAGAACTATTGTTTACAACCAAGCCATCTTCCTTCTCAAATTTCGAGAATAAAGAAGCAAAGTTTGGCTGCTCGGAAAACGGAAGTGAGAACTTTAATACGTCTTCAGCCGATTGCTCTTTATATTGCGAGCCGGCGATGGTCTCTAATACAGTTTTCTTGATAAGAGGTTTGAGCTCATCGAATTTCTCTGTAATCGGATGGTCGTATCTAGAGCAAAATTAGTATAAATGATTTGCACCCTGTCATCAAATTTTACTTGGGGGAAATGAACAAGTGATAGCCCACACCAAACTCCTTTTTAATATAGTTTGGAGACCCAACAGCAAACAAGTTTCCATTTGACATCACACCAATTCTATCAGCTAATTCATCGGCTTCTTCGAGGTAATGTGTTGTTAGGATGATTGTTTTCCCCTCCTGTCTAAGCTGCTTGATGATTTGCCAAATCACTCTTCGAGAACCCGGATCCATCGCAGATGTTGGCTCATCAAAGTAGAGAATTTCCGTTCCTCCTAGTAACGCCATGGCCATGCTCAACTTTCTTCTATTTCCACCGCTCAACTGTTGCGAAAGTTTATCTTTGTCTTCATAGAGGCCAACCTACAATAGCCGAACCAACACATAAATGACTAAACTCGGTGTTTTAGATAGATACCTGCTGAAGTCTCGTTACTACTTCTGCAGGAATTTCAGACTTAGGGATTCCTCTAATTTCTGCCAGAGTTTCTAAGTTCTCCTCACAGGTCATAAACGGAAAGCAGAGATCGTTTTGAGGGCACACACCAATTTTCGTTTTCAGTTCGTCGTAGAATTTTTTGAAATTTTTTCCATAATCTTCGAAAGTTTAAACTCAATTCAACCATCTCAATTTTGCTGAACTTACAATTCACGACTCCGGATGTAGATTTGCTGAATCCTGTCAAAATGTTTATGCATGTCGTCTTTCCGGCTCCATTGTGACCAAGCAAACTACGTTTTTGACATTACGAGGAGAGCCTTAAAGACTTTAAACTTACCAGAATATCTGCTTTTCGTACATGCACACTGAAATTCCTTTCAAAATTTCAATTTTGCCATAATTTTTGCGTAATTCTTCGACCTGGACGCTCGCCTTTAATTTTTTCGTGTTTACGAACGGTTCATGGAACAAGGCAGAGCTAAAATCTTTGTTCTCGGATGAACTGAAAATACTTCCTGAAGATTTGTTGAGCTTATCTTTCTTTTTTTGTTTTCTTCTGATTCTCAGCTTGTAGAGCCAATATTTTGAAGTTGTCTCCTTATCCATGCCATAAAACTATCAGCACAACAAGATTATTATTTTATGTCCCATAGAGAAATGTCTTACGGTGTCCAGGAGGAAAAATATCAAATAGTAGAGAAGGACATCAAAAACTAGGATACACGTTCCGTGAGTTAAATTAAATCCGCTGTCTTTTTGAGCAGTTCCCAATATTCCGAGGGTCATAGCTGCTGGAGCTGCAAGACTACAAAAATACTTTGTCCACCTAAAAAGAAATTACCATAACCAAAAAAAGAATCACCACATACGGTGTCCCTGCGCCATATCCAACGAAATATAAGAAGCCGAGAATACCATAGAGAGTGCCAATAATGTCACTTCCGATAAACGGATCGTCAAAATAGATGCTCAAGGTGAATGAAATCAAGGTAGTCGCAATTGATTGGAGCTCCAGAGTGGCAAAGAGTAATCCCATGTCCTTTATTAGCAATGCAATGTTAGAGAAATGGATTGTTAGTAGCAAATCACCGCCCAAGGGATGAAACTTCCGCCTGCAAAACAAAATCCAATCATCAGAATCAAGTTCACCTTAGGAAATGCTTGATACAATGCACGAATTCACAAAATTGCTTACCACCAATCCTTTCAGAATGGCCATAATCATATGAGATGCATAATAGCTGGTCCTTTTCAAACCATTGATCTAATGCAATGTCAGCATCCAACATTTTAGGGAGTTTTTCGGAGTTACCTTGAAGTATTCACGGGACTTCACTTTCTTTTCGTTCACAATGTCGACAAATATGTTTCTCGCGTACCCATTATATGCCCAGGGCATATAGATTGCAATGAGATTGCTTCCTTCTGATATTTGGGCTAGAGCATATATTCTCAATGAATCGCAGAAGAATTATTTTCAATACCGAAGAAATAGATTCCGGCCGTGATAATAATCGGAAAGAAGAACTGCCTCAGATTTTCTCCGAATGCTCTTTTGTACCTAAAGTACTGGATCCTTAAAAGTGCTTTAGTTTGGCTCATAAATTTCCAATACAACTATATTAATTAATCAAGTTAAAGAGTTTTAGAGTCTGGAGCCGATTAAGGAGCCCATTTTTTTTTCCCTTTAGTAGAGCCTTAGTTCTACATTTCCCGCACCAAACCAACACTCTTTAGCCAATCTCTACGAAAATGTGATCATTCGCGTTCGATTATTGGAAAATATCGGAAAGGTGTCTTGTACCTTAAATTCCTGAGTTAATGTATAAAAAAATATTTTAAGTTCAGTCTACATTAAAGAAATATTAAATATTCATATCGAGTTTGTGAAAATTAAAACGAGTCAATTTATGGAGTATTGACTTCAATGGATTTGTTTGCAAGAGAGTAGCTTTCAGTCAAAATAGTGCCAGCAATAGTTTTATTGTAATGGAAAGAAGCAGGTACAGAAAATGGCAGTATTAATGAGTTGTGGATGGTTTTCTTTCAACAGGAGGCTTGCAAGAAAAAATATGGAAACCTAAAAAAGAGAATTTAAATGAAATTATGTGGATGAATGCAATTTGGGACTGATGATTCTAAAGTTTGATGCATGAATTTGAGTGTTTTGTGGATCCGCTAGATCAGTTCTCTCGAATGATGCTTGACTCTCAATTTTTGCTGCACTCAATTTGAAGCATTTATAAACTGTTTTATTGAAAATTATTTGGACACATTTTAAGCAGCTGGAGTTTTTTTCGATATTCGTATTGCTCATAAAAACTCTGAAATTCGAGCAAAAAATCTCGTCTTAAACTATTTTGGGTTTCTTTGTCTCAAGAATTTAATGTGTGAATTTTATAGCGCGTTTTAAGGGTTCTACACAAAATAAAGAAGAAACTGACATCGACAATTGAAGATGACTTCGTTTTATATGAGTCAATAAAAAATTTAACAATCAAAAAAAAGACTAGCGCGCCGATGCTCTTCAGTGATTTACATACTTAAACCTTTATCCAAAGGAGAAGTTTTTCAATTCTGTGAAGAAAAAGGGGGAAAAAAAAGAGAATACTTCAATCATAAATAATTCCTACACCTCGAAATGAGTGACTTTTACACTCGAGCCTTTACTTAACTCAAAATAAAGAATTTATGTAAGAGATACGAACCTAAGAAAATCGAACTCACTTCGAATCACTTAAATTCTATTCATTTCATCCACTTTGTATAAAACAACCTGATGGCAAGTAATTTTGTTTGGTACAATTTTAATCTAAGGAAAATGCATGCATGTCTTTGGTTTGATTATCAGATTAAATAAATTTATTGCAGTCGTGAAATCAATGGACAGTCCTTTTAAAAACTCTGAACTGGATCGCAGCTCAAGAGGTCACTATCTCGCGAAGTCGGATGTGCTCGCTTCTAATACCGTACGCAAGAAAATGGTCCTTGACTTATACAATTTTGACCAAGAACTCGTACATTCACAGGATCCAGACCAAATTTTGACTAGGCTTAAGCCTCAAAACAAGTCATTCTACTATGAAACTCTCCCAAACATCAATCGATTCGATCCCAGAGATTTACAAAAATATATGCAAGATTTTCAACGAGGGAGTGCCTTTGGAAATACGATTTACAGCACCATCTATGATATAGCGATCACAAGCCAAGACATTCTCAATGTCGTCGAAGGTGTCTCCATGTCTCCCTTTGTGATGGCTTGCTTTCAGCGATACCTGGTGAATTGGCTTGACATTCAAAATATTAAAAATGTAACCACTCTTGTGTTTGTTGTGAACCATTATCGGAAGAAATACGTCAACCTTCAGTTTGAATACGTGAAGCCCTTTCGCAATAAATTCAAAACAAATGCTGACTCTCTTCTTAACAATCTGCTATATCTCAATTTAGTTTTTTATTATGATCACCGGTGGATAATAGCAACCTATAATACTAATTTTCGCAGATTTGTTATTTTCGATTTTCTTGCCCCAAAAATATCGAAGGTAACAAAAGACGACATCTATTCTTTGGTAAAGCAGTTCATGGAGGATGAATTTGGGATTAGTGTTGACAATTACGATTACGTTGCTAGCGGAGTTGTAAATGAGCCGGCTGATTGTTCTTTTCATGTGTGCAGTTTTATGGCGAAATTAGTATTTGAAAATTTGCCACCAGAGCATGTAAAATACAGTTATGAAGATGTTTTGGGCCTTCAGAAAAGCATCCCTTGGCTCATATTCAAACTCCGTGACAAAGAGCCCAGAAAGTACCATATTTTGAGGACAATACGTCCTGAAGTAGGCCCTGGAAGCAAACCTAAACCTGCAAAATCTATGGAGAGACCAGTGTTAAGTCCAAGTCATAATCCACTTCAAGACTTCGGAATCCAAGAGGATAGACCAAAAATAGTGAGCCCAGAAAACAATGCGACAAATCGTCTTGTCGATGAAATTGATAACGCTATTTCCACGAAGAGAGAGGCAGGTAAAAAAAAACTTATTGCTATTATCAGTCTATCTAAATATATTCTGCATTTCCTTAGAAAAAGAAAAAATGAAGAAATTTGAGAGCGAAAAAATCACCTTACAAAAATCAGAGCTCGAACTCATGTTCAAACACATAAGAGAGGATGTACTCAAGGAACTCAAGAGACCTAACAGCTCTGTACACTATCTGAATAAGATAGGAGCTTACAAAGATGAAGTTGAAAAAGAAGAATTTACTCGAGAAGAAATGGAGAAGATACTCGAGCATTACAAGCAGAAAGTTCTAAAGGACCAAGAAAGAGACCAAAGGAAAAAAAAGAAAGAGGAAGAGTACGAAATTTTCAAGAAGCAGGCTGTAAGCTATGCAAATTATATGAAAGAATGCAACGACTTTTACAACTTCTTAAATTACTTTTACACTTTTAATCCTGCTCTTTACGCTAAAATAACAGATTCATTGAGTCGGCAGGCAGAGGATGAGTTACTAAAAAAATATAAAATGCTTCACATGAAATATAATTTCTTGCAACATGACGACCAGCTATACTTGCATGATATCAAGGAAAGCATTCGAAGAGAAGGGATGCTGCCTCGGAACAAACCTTTTAATATAAACATTGAACCGGGAGCTCAAAATGACAATAATTTAAGATTTCTGCTCGTCACTCCATCCAGAAAGTATAAGCAATTTGAGCCTGAAGCTGACGAATTGGAAGAAAAACCAGAGTATGAGTGGGGCAAAGAATACGACGTTGTCAAGAAAAGTAACAGGCGCGAAGTCCGAGTGCCTCGAGAATTCATGAAATCAAAGCAAAGTTACCCTCAAGGAGCGGATCCCATAGTCGCAACTAACAAAAAGGGAGCAGGTAAAGGACCGACGGTTTTATTCGGAGGAACCCCTGTTAAAGTCCAACAGCCACTGAAAGTAGATGAAGTGAAATATAGTGAGCATGCGCTTAAACCGAAAGAAAATCAAAAAGACGAGGCTTTAATAGCATCTCGCTACAATATTCAGATTACCAGAAAGCAACTCACTGATTTAAGAGAGAAAGGTATTGCTGATGAAAAAATCTTAAATTTCTTTGGGCAATACCTTCAAGAAAAGATAAGGTTTAAATATCGTGACCCTAAAGCGCACTATGTCAAGCACAATCTATTTTTCTTTGATACGGAGTTCTATCAAATTCTCACTCAAGACAATTATCACAATACAGCTGTAAATTACGAAGGCGTGGCGAGTTATACTAAAGAATGGTTTGGGAGAAAAAATACAATATTAGATGTATTCAAATACATTGCCGTTCCAATCAGGCTTTCTGATACTTATTTCGTAATGGTGGTCATTGAGCCGAATGAAAAGAGAATGTCAATCTACGACACAGGAGCTAGAAAAGAAAAAATTACTCAGACCTTACCGATTTACAAAACCCTGGTGCAATATCTTCAAAAAGAATTTGCTGAAAGAGCACAAAGGAAGAAGTTGTTTGATAAATGGATATTTGACTATGCACCGATCCTGGCTCATAAAGAAGACAAAGAATCTGGTTTAATCCTCTGCAAATTGTTATATAATCTCTCAAATGATGAAGTTGATGAGGTAATAGTTACATTTGGTCAATTGAGAGTTTTTAGAGAGAAAATGGCTGATTTCCTTTTAAAAATCGGGATCACTTCAAATATTCACGGTGAACTCGGACCTCTTTCAGGTTTTCCTCTCTAAGAAAGAGGGAGAAAACCCAAACGTTTCTTTTTGGGTTTAAATTCAATCGTAAAACAAGAACTTATACTAAAATTTGGACGCAGACTTTTTCCTCTAGACGTTACCTTGAAAATAATTTCATCTACTATCCATATTTATTTTTGTGCCATTCTTCAATCAATACACATGAAGCTTTTGAAATTTTAAAGGAAGAGAAAGTTTTAAGAAAAAGGGTTAGGATGAGATACTTTCAGTTTTTCGTGAAGCTTCAGGGAAAGTGCGCTGCTTTGCTTTGCTTGTTTGAGTTGAATGTAGATGTGCTTCTCCTTTAAGTAATTTTGATTCAACTATATTGATATATTTAACGACTGCTTTCTAAATTCATTCAAGTATTGTTTTATATACAACGAGGAGAGAGAGCGCTCTTTGGAAGAAATCGTAAATTATGTGATTGAATTAGACAAGGAGTATGAAAACTTAGATCAATCAATCAATTGTCGATCGTGCAGTAGAATAGTTCAATTTTTGTGGAAAGCAAAGCTCACCAAATAGATCAACATATGTCCTAAAAACATTTATAAGCCTTCCTTAATATTCTTTAGTTTTTCCTGGAATTCGTCCAAATCATTTTTGGGACCACCTTTGTTTGGATCTACTTCCATCTTTTTGAATGTAGGATATGAACTATTGCCGTCATTGTTAAAGTCATAACCTCCTTTATTTTCAAGTGACTTCTCAGCACCAGCATCTGTTGAAGTAGTAGGAATTGGCTTCGTTCCACCGGTCTGGTCAGTCGGCTGCTGATAAGGTTGTTGTTGTGGGTATTGTTGTGGGATGTACTGCTGCTGTTGATATGGTTGAGGCTGATATTGATTGGGATTGAATCCTGCATTCGGAGAGAAATTAACGTTGGTATTTACAGATCCTCCTCCTCCAACGCCGCCAGCTCCACTAGCGCCGCCATCAAATTTGGTTTGCTTCTCGTCTACAAGTGGCTTTTCGATTACATTATGCCCAGCTTCATCTGAAATCATAAAATGAATAAGTTATTCTTGTAAAAAAGGAAGAATTACTGAGATGTTCAACCTCAATGGACTTTTTCTTGCAAAACTCGAGCAAATATTTCTTTATTTCACTTTCGCTCGGAAGAACAGAATCAAAGCATTCCTTTAACTATGAAAGATGTAAGCTGTCGGTTTCAAAGTTAATTCGCCAGTACTTCTGGTTGGACATGTTCTCCTTTTGATAATATAGCGTGAACTTCGGGGCCAAATGAGTCTAAAATGAAATCTTCTAACTCCTTGACACAATCGAGATTTAAATTCTTTGAACCCCACACAGCACTCTCGATGAAAGGCAAGAGCTCGTTAATTTTGCTGGGATCACTGCGACATGTTAGAAGAAATAACTATCGAAATGTATTACCCCTTTGATCCCTCGATCACAAGAGCTCGATCTTTTATGATATCGCAGTATCTCATGACACACTCGAATGCTTTTGCAGCTTTATTGTCACTAACAATCGCTGAAGCCTTTTTTTTTTATATAATAGAAATTAGGAGTCTAGGTTGAGAATTAGTTTGATTACTTTAGCAAGCTCTGAATCTTTGTTTCTCTGTGTTTTTTGAACAGCAACCAACGCTAATAGTTCTTTCTCCTTTTGAGCTACGAGCCCCAATTTTCGGTTCTTTTCGAGATCAGCAGTAAAATAAATTTTCTTGACGATTATTTCACTAATAGCTGCAGTTGAGGCACAAAACAAGTAATGAATGAATATTACAGCTTGGTCTTGTCAATGGCTTTGTTATACACCACTGGAGTACCCTTTTTCGACTGTTCGCTTCCCATGTTTGATGAATGACTTTTGTTGTGAGATTTGCTTATTATCTGAACTTTATAAAAATTGACTCGATCTAAGCTCGTTAAATACTTGCATATCAGAAAAAAAATTGCTTTCATTATTTCTTAATAGAATCATAAAGCATCCAGACTCTATCAAATTTTTGATTACGAGCACACTGACAAAACGAAATCTCAAATTTCGCAAATTCAAGCCCGTGAAACTTGCTGGCATGAGAAATTAAGGGAAAGCTCAGTAATAATATTCTGCAAATGGTTGTGAATCGATTAAACCTCATAATAGATGGATAATAATCACTCAATCATTTCGATAGGATGTGAAGCGAATAATGTTTGTTGCATTTCCAGGTCTTATTGCAACTATTGTATCAATAGCTTGCTCTCTGTCCAATTATAGAAATTACTCGAATAAGAACCCGAGCCTATCAACGACCCTCAATTTTGCTCACTGGCAAATTTAATTTAATCTTTAAAATTGATTTATCAGTGAGCCATGAAGAAGGAGCAAAATGACATTATCAGTTCACTTTACCAGCCCACCAACGAAAGCAAGCGCCTGCCTCCAGAGTGGAAAAGTCTAGTAGGTGGCTTCTTGGTGGAGTTTGTAATGGGAACCTTTACGTTGTGGGGTATCGTTGGCCCTTATATTGCTTCATATCTGCGCTTATCCTCTGATACAATCACCATCAAAGAAGCTTCCGTTATTTACCCAATAATTGCAGTATCAGCTTCTTTCGCAAGAATCATTTCCAAAAAGGTTGTAGATAGGATCGGATTCAATATTGCTCTGAGAGGATCATTGATAATCATGAGTGCCAGTCTTGGAGTTGCATCATTTATTGACTCTTTTGTCCCATTTGTCTTTCTTTTTGCAGTAATTCCTGGAATAATGGGAGGTATTGGCACAATACTTCCAGTATGGGCAGCATGGGAAGCTATTCCGAGAAGACGTGGTCTTGCCAGTGGATTAACGACTGCTGGGTTTGGCTTTGGGTCATTTCTGTTAGGACTTATCTCACAATTCGTTGCAAACCCAGAAAATCTCCAAGCAGATATTGTGGGACCTGATGGCCAAAATTATTTTGATTATCATGTCGCAAATAGAGTGCCATGGCTGCTCAGAGTTCTTTCTGGCTTTGTTTTGGTATTTGGCCTTGGTGGTTCATGTTTTGTCAGTGATCCTCTAAAGCAGAGAGTTCCTGCAGATTATTATTTGTCCTTTCCGCCTAGTGATGAGGATAGTACTAAAGGTGACAATGATGTGAAACTTCAAAGCACCGGCAATGTACATCCTGTGGATATCAAATTTAGGCAAGCTATAAAGACTAAAAATGTCTGGATTCTGGCGGTGTTGACTCTCTTGATGACGATTCCACTTAATTTCGTTGCTTCAACTTTCAAATTTTACGCAGAGAATAAGCCTAATCTTAACAACGATGTTTACTTAACTACTCTGGCAGCTTTGGGCTCAGTTCTGAGTTGCTTCACAAAAATTGGATGGGGACATTGGAATGACCTTACCTCATTTAGATTCACTTTTGGACTCTTAATCTTAATCGAGGCGATATCCTTGAGCTTATTAGCTCTCCTTGCTGAGAGCAGCAAAATGCTGTATCTGGTCATTATAGATCTCATATTAATCTGCTTTGGTGGTGTGTATGTTTTACTTCCTACAATATGTAGCAAAATTTACGGCAACAAAACTGGAACTCAGATCTACGGAGTCATCGACTCATTTATGTCTTTTGGTAGCGTAGTACAGTACTTTTGTCTGTCTATTTTTCTCGATATCTTGAATTTCGATTGCTTGCTGTATGTAATGGCCGCTCTTGCAGCTGCTTCTTTGTTGTTTCATGTATTTTTCTTTACCGAAAAACTTTAGATGTGATTACTCTATTGTTTGTTAAATTCTTCATATCTTACTTCAAGAATTCAAAATCATTGTCAAAGATATATCTCAGGTCGATACTGTATTTTAAATTGTGCAGGATGCCAATAAGGAGATTGAGGTCAACTAGGCGATTGATGTTATGATGATTGTCTATTTGAGTTTCTCTCGTTAGCTTAATTTAAAAGCTGGTGTGGATAACCCAATAAAGTACTCTGGAGGATGCTGCGCATTGGTTTTTTCCTAATCAAATTTCACAGCTGATTCAGACCATTTCCAGAAGAATCATAAATAATTTAATGACCTCTCTGGAAGACTTTGCGCGTGATAGAATATAATGCTAATAACACAACTTTGATCCTCCCTTTGAGAAAAGCGATACTTTTAACAGGCAAAATTTTTTGTAACAATTTAGTAAACAATAAAAACAAAGAAAACCAAAACATTACTCATCAATGTATTAGAACAAACCTTGTTGCACTGAATAAAACCTAATTAATTATAGACCCTTCCAATTATGATTTATTATTTCGTGATGGAGAAGGTGCAAAAAATTTTCTGGTCATAAAATATTTTTTCTGCAGAGATTCTTGCATTGGCCCAGCCGCCATTGCTTGTCTTGAGCGTACAGGTAAACTTAATATAGACTTCTCGAGGTTATCTTTCGTGAGTCTCCGTACCTTTACCCACTCTTGAATCCAATCCAACTGATTCTGAGTCATTAGGCTTTCATAATTTTGAAACCCTTTCTGTTTTGACTCCAACACTTTACTTTTTTCTTTAGGAGTCTGCCATTTATGACCTGTCTTTGCTGGGAAAAAAGTTTTGTTCGACATAACAGACGCTTCCTCAATTTTCATGCCCTGAGTGTGCTTCTGTTTCTGTGGTGATGCGGACGTTAAAAGTCTTTCAAATTCACCGCTCACTCTTTTCAGAATCTGCTCATCCTCCTCATCAATGTGAGGCTTTTTATTTTTGCCTTTCTCCATAGGTTTAAGTGGTTTGGGAATCTGTTGGCAGTTGGGTTTGCTGTTTATCAAAATGGACCTTTCTAAAAAGCTGTTATTTTGAGTATTCGTATTGATCGAAGCAAATGCAGTATAATCCAGGGTTGAGTTGTGGAGATCTTTTTGAATTTTATTTTTCACGTAGCGAATATTTTGGATGAGTTTACGATTTCTGTGTTGAGGTCCATCAGTGTTGACGCGAATACTGGAAGCATCATCATTTGTCTGGTTGTGATTGCGCATGGGATCTAATGTCACGAAATTATTTATTTTTTTGGGTGCAACTTTGTCTGTAGTTTTATTTGTTTTGATTACTGGAGGTGTAGAGTTATCCTTTTCTCTCTTTTTTCTGGGTTTTTGCCTATCATCATCATCCAAGAAAAAAGTCCCTTCAATTGTATATAAAGAACCGTTCTGTTTTGCATCATTAAGCAAATCAAATTCAGATGAACCGTTAAGATCATATGAGCGGTCTCCCAAAGTTGTTTTCACTGCTAATTCAGTAGGTTTTCGAGGCTCTTTCAAAGTACTTTTATGCTGGATACCAAATTGATTATTCGATTGTTTCATTGCAGTTTGGGTCCTTTGGTTCACGCTCCCTTTCGCCCGAACTGTCTCTAACACAACTGACTTTAAACAATCTTCTAATTTTTGACTGGTTGTTGTCTCCGGCGTTTGAAAATCTCTAAGGATGGCTCGCCTAAGAATCGGTCTGTTTCTCCTCGGGGTTATTGACTCCTCTTCAGATTCCTTAGTCTCGACCGCTCTGCAATTAATCTCTAATCTCGGCAAAGCCTCGATATCTTGCATAGCTTTTTGTAGTTTCTGTTTTAAACCTTCGCCATCCTCCACAACCAACAATTTTTTTCTCTTTTCCATCGATAAGCTCAAATCATGCCGCACACCTGTTGGAGTGAAAAACTTTCTGTTAAAGGATCTAATTGCGATCATTGGCGAGACACGTTGTCTCTGTTGCTTCTGTTCTTTTTCACTTTTTTCATGAGTATCGCCCATATTTCTGATAAAATAAAGCCTAAGTGGCTACTCCTGCTAATCAAAATAAAATTTACCAGAGATTCTTCCTTTAATTGTACATCGCCATTGTAGATTTTTGAAAGGTCAATCTACTGAGGATGAGTAAATTTAATTTGAAATCATCTTCATCTGAGAACCAAAAATTTGATTTAGTGTCCGGCCATTACGAGCTGATAGTAAATTTACAAGTCGCTAGTCAAATTCGAGAGGAGAAGCAAACACCATTTATCGACTTCATATTGATTTTATTATAATTGTTAATCTTAAATCAATTTGTAAAAGGTAAAGAAAATATGAAAGTAACCTCCAAATACAAAATTTCTTAGGCTTCTTGAATGAAGAAACAAAAATAGAATTCAAAGGCTCAGTTTCCATGCAGTTGCACATCTAGCCGGTGTAGTGGTAGCTCTGATGATGACTTTTCCCAACAAGTCTTTTGGAATCGGTAATTAATTTGTATTCAAGAAAAGTGTAAATAAATACTCTTTTAAAGAAATAATTTTGCTTCTCAAGAGCTAGGAGTAAATTGCAGGAAAATGAAATAGGAGATAATACAACAAATCAATCACTCAAAAAAATTCCTAACTTAACAAATAAATCTATATATAAATTGGGAGAGACTAAATTGAATTGAAAATTCAATAGAATTATTGATAATAATCCACTTACAATTCATTTACCGATCTGGATGGGTAGATAGCACATTGCTAAGTTACTGAACTTTCGATTGGCTGTGCTCATCTCTTTCAATATCCTAGAAAATATTCAAATCAAATTTCTCTGCTCTCTTAAGGACATCCAAATTATCAGCAATTCTCTTCTACTAATATCTTAATATAAACAACCACTAATTCTGAATATAGAACAAAAGGTAATGACAACAACAGCTAACTCTAGACTTCAATTGTTTTGCTGGCTCGAGTTGTATATTTTTTAATCTTTTTTCTCAAGATCTCCTTTGAGGTAGTTCTCGCTCAACTTTGTCACAGGGCAATTTTTTTGTTCTTGTGCATCTACTGAAAGAGCTTCTTCAATTTCAGCAATGAGTGCTTTCTCTCGTTCCATTTTTTCTTTCTCCATTTTTTCCTATCAATTTCCATCAAATTAAAAATTGGCATTTACTCTTCTCTACCTTCGCTTGGATACGATGTTGAAATTCGGTCCTCTGTCTGAATGCTGCTTCTACGTTATACCAAAGAAGTTGATTCAAAGGGGCTTCGAGATCATGATCTGTTTGTCTAAAAATAGTCCTTAACGTAGTTTTAAAATTTTCTCGGAAAATTTCTTTGAAATCATCGAACCCGTCATGAAGCCCTTCAGAAACCTCACATACGACCTCTCCAATCATATTAAATACAGTGGCACCGATCAAATCGCTGAACTTAGTGTTTGGAGTATCTCTGTATGTATCTATGATGTGCAAAATCTGCAAAATTCTATTCTCCAAGATATCTCGTGCGACCGTCTTTGGCTCAAAACCTTCTAATACCTTGCTGGTGTATTTTTCAGGGACATCAAATAATTTCAACAGGTAAAGAGCAAACTTAGATGCAGCCAATTTGGCTAGTTTTTAAGGATTGATTTAGAGAACAAATTGAGAGAAATACTCATTACGGTCACCATATTTTTGAACCAGCTTTCGAATTCCTTGCTTTATCTCATTCCTATAGTTATTAAGGAACAGGTACTGATTTCCTAAAGGTACAAGTCGTTATCATAACTCATGAAGACATTTTTTTTACTCAGGAGTTGAGGTATGGTTTCGAATACCCTTAACTGTCCGAAAATTTCCAAAAAATCTTCTATATTTGAGTAGGTGAATGAGTTGAGAACCCTCAAAGTGATAATATTTACCGACTGCTTCGCTTGATATATTAAATCTATTTGCTATGAAGAATTCTCGCAATGTTCGGTTTTGAAGATTAATCTTTAGAGAACAGAAGTTAGAATGCTTATTTACTAAGGGCCATCTTACTTCCGGTGATTGATCTTCCAAGGGAGAAGCGTCTAGTCTTTCTCGGTTGAGATTCTGCGCCTCGGCGTGAACATTTGGATTGTGGCTATGGTTAGTATGAGAGTTCTGCATTAAATTCGCTCGATCTGTGCTGATAGTTTCGCTTTGTCGATGAGAACCAGCACCTTGAGTTTGCGTTTCACTGGGACTTGTCGAACGGAGAGTGCTTTGAGTAGAGTTGGTGTTAGTAATTCTTAAATTCTGAGTTTGTTGTGGCTGTGATGATTGTTGGGGCTGTTGCTGCTGTCCCTGAATCCCGGGTCCGCCAAGTTGGATCGTAATTTCGTGTACGTTCATTGGACCTGGTATTGGCACACTGCCCAGGGGATTAATATTCAGTACTATTATAGGGTCTAAACCAAAAGTGTTTAGCAAAAAAATTTACCAGATAATGGGTTTGGGCTATTCATACTACCTTGGACTTGTTGCTGTTGCTGCTGTTGCTGCTGTTGCCCTTGTTGTTGATGACCGACATTTTGATGTATATGTTGAACTCTGTTTATTGGGATTGGAAGTCTGAATTCGCCAGGCCTTTCACCCATGGTGAGGTTACGGAATGAATCCATTACGGGTATTGTTGCTAATACAATCTCCGACAACGCTTTTCCGACTTCATTCGCCAGGTACTGAGTTTGATATCGGTCTTGAGGGTTAGTCATTTGCGATTCACGCTGTAAGAGATCCGCTAAACGAGACACGAAAGGCAGCAGTCTCAAAATTTGGAACTGGTATGAATAGAGGAACCCTCCAAAGAGTGTAAGGTTATTCCTTGGCAAACCTAGTGATGGCATCACTGGCCCCGGGAACGAGCTGTCATATCCCATGAGATTGTTAACGATGACGCCAATATTATGAACATGTTGATGAGGAAGTTCGAACTAATATGATGATGTTAATATTGAAAATTTGATTTTTAAAAAAATTACAAGAAGTCTTTGTTGAGTCGGCTGCTGTTGTGTGTTTGATGTGCCACTTATTGGTTGCTGCTGTTGTGTTGCAGCGCCCCCTGAAACTGTTGAAGTGATCGTTCCGAGATTACTGCTCGTGGCTGTGGTAGTGTTGGGCTCCGTCGTGATAGAGGGCTCAGAAATGTTTGGTCTATTCTCTGTAACATTTTGGATATTCTGTTGGGTTTGCTGCGAGCTGCTTTGAGTTTGCTGATTACTTTCTTCGTTTATTGGTTGATTCACTGAGGTAGATTGTGCGGTTGTTTGCCCCTGGGGCCCTCTGATAGTCACATTTGGATTCGTAGGTAGCTGAAGCAAAATTATAGTTAGGTGAGACATGCGAAATGCTCTTTACTATTGGAATTATATTAGGATTGGCTGTGGCTTGAAGTAGAGTGTTTAAGATATTATTGATTGGTTGACCCATGGGTAAAGGGATATTTGTCGCGGTTATTATGATATTTTGTGTAGTGGAGAAATTCGCCTGTGGCTGAGTTGATTGATTATTCTCCTGTGCGTTGGATTCCTCCTGAGAAGCGCTTTGCTCACCTGGCTCTGGCTGGATCGTTCTGGCAAGCATGTGGATTGTTTGATCGTCCTCATTCACATAAAAACTCAAAGGGGCATCATCCACGAGCATTTTCCCACGGTATATTAACCGCTGCCTGTCGCTTGGGACTTTGGTCAATTTCTCGATCTCGACTTTCAAGTCTTTAATCAAAATCTAAGTACACATTTTAGCAACAAACGTTCATATGGTCATACTTCTGAGTTAACTTCTAAGCTGTAGGTTTGGTTATCCAATGTTTTCACTTTTAGTTTTCGAAGAGACTCCATCTTGATACTGAGAGAAGATTTCCCGAAAATTAAAAATTCTTCTATAGATATATATGATTGAATAAATAGTTCTTGTGTTGTTTGTATTTTAACTCCTAAAAGTAAACAGAAACACTTTAAAACCTGTTCAAAGAATTCTCTATTTTTGAAAAATAATCGTATCTCAAAAGGCCTAGAAATGTCCAATATCCAGCTGAACAATCCATTCATAATTTACTACTCGGCGATGTTAAATGAATGATCCTTGTATAGGAAAGTGAGTTGAGATGATTTTTACGACTGAGATCAAATTTTCAACTCTTCTTGGATGACACAAAGTTTACCAGGTCTAAAACAGTTTGGTTTCAAGAATCTTTTGCTTATCGGATTTCATTAGATAAATTCATCCTTATTAGCTTCATAGTTTGTCTAGAGGACTCATGGGAATTATTTAAACATACGTTTTTTTCATTAGGTGCAATATTTCCTATGGTTTGTATAAATTTATTTTTGTGTCAATCATAGCCATTATCAAGTAAAAGTATTTGAGGATCTAGAGCAAGACAGGATGAGTAGTTTAATATTTGTGAGATAGAACCCTTCGTAATTTATTAATTTTAGCTGCTTTCCTCACGCAAGAGCTAATTTCTTGGTTATAGATAATAGCAACTGGCAAAGCCACAATTCCTTATTCCGGTATTCAAGCTCAGTTAGTTATTTTAATTGCCAAATTTATTAACTAATTGAAACGGCGTGGAAACTAATGGAAGAAGAAAATAAAAACAACAAACCAGCTCAAAATGATGGCTCGTCGAAGTATATTACCCTCAACGGACAGAAAGTGGTAAGGAAACATGTTTTTCAATATACTTTGCTATTTCTACTTGCACTGTCTATCAATTATTGAGTGAAGATGTACTTACAAATTTGTATCAAAGACAAAGCGAAATATGTGGTCAAAGCAAACTCAGGAATTGATCAATGGAGTTACTCTAAGTCTCAATGTCTGCTTTGGAAACCATCAAGTCCCAATTAAGAAAAATATCTATTTTACAGGGGATGGTATTGAAATCTTTCCTCATATCCAAGAGCTCAAATCAAATATCTCTTTTTAGATACTGTTATGTACATTGGAGGACGGCATATAGTTGAATATGATATAATTCGTAAGAAGCAGACATTTGTCACAAAACACATTGACGACGAAGCAGCCACATCCCTAAATTTCTACAGAACAAAAAAAGGCGTGCTTAAAATCGCAGTTGCCTTGCGCAGCAGTTCCCAGACACTTCCTCAAGTCAGAGTTTATAATACTAGCAAGAACTCTACATACTCGCTTGTTCATTCGCAGCTCTCGTCCTCCTCGATTATTACGAACCAAGTGTTTGGATTGAAAGGAAAGGTAATATATTTTTCACCTTTCTGGAAAATATGGATGCTAATTTATTTAATTTTCTGCAGTATCTGTTAACAGCATACGAGATAAGCTCGAAAAAGCATCAATGGGGAATATCACTCTGGCTGGTTGAGAAAGAACGTTTGTGCGGATCAGCAGAAATTAGCTCGGAAATCACTCATCTAAGCGTGAATCCGAGGGCTCCGTCCCATTTTAGTGTATCAGGACCAGGCTATTTCGGCATCTGGGAATATGATATCGTGGAAAAAGTTTTCGAGGAAAAACAAGAAATAAATCAAAATCTTTCCTATGTAGCGAAAGAGGATATTGTTGGTCATTGTTGGGTCAGAGACAGCGCAATATTGGTGGTTGTTGTTTACCCAAATATTTTATATATCTATGATCACTATGAATTGATTGGGATATATATGTACGAGATTATCGATAATCTTTCAGACAAACACGAGAAAAACTTGGAGGTTGAAGCTAGATTGGTGAACGTCAATGAAGCCGATCGGGATCAGCTAAAAAATTCCTTAACAGCTGAGCACCATAAATTTGGAATATCCACAATTGAATCGACAGCGAGAGGGTTTGTTGTGGGGGTCAGAAACGTTGGGATGATAAGCATTTTTGAACTTGGTATAAACTTTCATTTTGAATGCTCTCGTCCTAACTGTGCTTTGCGTTTAAACATAGAAAAAGACACTCAGAAGCCAACCCATCTTGGCTCTTTTAGGCTGAAAGAAGAAAATGTAATTCGAATTCATTCAATTAGTACTTCGTTGGACGATATGTATCTTGCAATCGCAGTACTTTCTGGACTTAGAGCATCTTTTGCCGCAACGGAAATTAGCAATTCCCAATTGGCATCAAAATTGGACTCAGAAAAATTCGAATTTAACAAGATTGACTTGTATATTTTCAATAAAGCCGTCGTAGATGCCGTGAAAACGATGCACAAAGACCCTTTCGAGCCTCTTTTTGAGAAAGGAGTGCACACTGGATCAATTTGCAGCATTAATATGTGTCCTTCCAAAACAATGATAGCGAGTCTCGGAGAGGACCATAATGTTAAATTTTGGGAATTTGGTCACGAGAATCGAGGACTCCACTCTGCGTACTATCATGAGACTCCCAACTGTATCGCCCTCCATCCACATTCTTTTCAGCTTGCAATCGGATTTAGAGATGCGTAAGGATTCACTCTTTTCTTTGACCATTTACACCTTCAAAACAAAAGGATTCGCTTTTACTATTTTATCGAGGAAGATTTGAGACTCGTCCATATTTATAGTCAGAACTCTAAGAGCTGCACGGTTTTAAGATACAGTGAAATGGGGAATTATCTTGCAGCAGGTATGCTCTTTTTAATTTTTTTTTTTGGCTCTAATTAATTATAAACTCAGGATGTGGCAATCTGGTTTTCGTCTTTGATGCGCTTGTTTACAGAGTACTAACCACTTTAAACGCTCATGCAGGCACTCTCCGAGACCTTCAATGGCTTAATGGAGATAAACTGCTTCTCACTAGTTGTACCAATGGGACTACAATCTGCTGGAATACTACCTGGAACGAGGTTAGAGAGATCGAAAATGCGCAGCGATTCAGCAAAATTAGCGCAATTACATACGATCACCAGTATGACATTGTAGTCACATGCTGTGAAGATGCTCGGGTCAGATTTTACAACGAAAAAGGAAGTCTTCTCTACTTCGAATACATCTCAGCTCCTGTTGTTTATACTTCGGTGCTAATCAGTCATCAATTACAAGTCATCTTCTTTGGGACAAGCTCAGGATCAGTTCGCGTCTACCTTTGGCCATTCACAGAGTTGAATAAAGATAATATTGAATATATCGAATTTCCAGTGCATCAAAGTCCTGTCACCTGCCTTCAGCTTTCGCATGACCGATCCTTTGTCATTAGCGCTGCTAAAGATGGATCAATCTATATGCTAAAAATCCGCCATTTTGCTGATGGCGCAGATGTCACCGTTACTACCTATGACTTGGTCGCTGGATTCCAGCCTGGTCAAAAAAAGGATTCAGTCGGAAAGATTGTTAACACATTTCTCCTGAACTCTCTAGCTCTGGTTGGAAGGGCTAATATGGACTCAAAACGAGAATATATAAAAGAGTTGGAATTTAAGATTCAGAATGCGAAGACAGATGTGGAAGATGAGAAGGAGAAACTTGTGAGTCACTACAACGCAAAAATTAAGGCACTTGAAGAAAAGGTTTATTATTTTCACTCCTATATTAATAATTTAAAACCATCTAATAGAATAGAGACGCTCTTTACAAACATAAGGAGATGCTTGCGCAGGCTATGGAAGAAGCTGATCACCGACAGAAAAAGATATTAGTTGAGATTGATGATCAGAGAGAAATATTCCGAAATGAGATGATTAAACTTGAAGATAATCATAATGAAGCACTCTGTAACAATTGAGGAAAATGATAGATTTTAATAACATTTCTCTCCTAAAAAATTAGTGTCGATCATCAAAAGAAGCAATGAACTGAAAGCAGAGATAAGAAGAGTGACCGAGTACTGTCAAGAAGAATACCGGAAATTTGAAGATGAGAGCGCAGTGAATTTGAGAGAGGTCGAAAACGAACTGCACATGAAATATCAAACCCTTGCCGAAAATTTCCATAAAATGGTCAGCAATATGAAAACCGATCAAGATAAATTCAAAGAGGCTCTCAAACAATCTGAAGATGATTTCGACCAATATCGAGAGCAGCATAAGTAAAACTTATATTCTTTTGTTAGAATGAGTCTAACCTAATTTTTTCTATCCTTAGATATAAACTTGAGAAGGAGTTGATCGATAAGCGAAAAGAATCAGAAATGCTTAGAGCACAAAACAATTTTCTGAGAAAAGACAACACTTCTTTGCATGAAAAAGCTATTCACCACCAGAGTGTTATTGTTCAAATTAATACAGACATCGATCAACTGCAGAAAAAAAAAGAGGCAGCAGACAAACATTTGGAGAACATGCACAAACGATTTGTAGATAAGGAATCACTTATAAATATGAAGGAGCAGCAGCTAAAGAAACTCAGGGACAAAAATGAGCATCTGCAAAATTTTAAACAAGTGTTTGACCACCGAGTGCAAACCTTGAAAGATGAGCATGAGCCATTATCGGATCATCTTGGAAAAATGGAGGTACTTTTATGATGGTTACTCTTTACTAACCAATACCTGGACATTAATTAAATAGAAACACATTAAAACTATTTACAAAGAGCTCATTGATGAGGCAACTGCAAATCGTAAGCTCGAAGAAATTATCGACACAAGGGAGGAAACATCCAAATCGTTGAACAATATTATGAAAGAGAAACGAGAGTTGCTCAGAGTGTATCGTCGAGGGCTGGAGCTCTATGAACATGTAGCTGATTATTTCATTTTGATTCTTCAGTTTAATAATATGAAATGGTTTTTCTGTAGGATCTCCTTGGAATGCTCGAGAGAAAAGAATATGAAGCATGGCCAGAACAATTAACTGAAATAGAGCACAAATTCACGAAGAGACTAAAAGCTATCGATAAAATGTTATACTCCAGGCCTGAGCTGATAGAAAACACAATCTTCTCGAAGCAGAAGAATAAGATTCAAGAAGAAGATCCTGAAACCGCAGCCCAATCGATTAAGGAAGAATTAATTCGACAGAGAGACTTTATGAACAAGAAGCTCATGGCACTGAAAGACACAAATAATCGAGGCGAGAACGATCGCAGTGAGCTTTTAATCAGAATTCAGAATGAGAACACAAACTTGATCAATGAATGCAATTATCTACGACAAGAAAAGCATATTTTGTCCAACAAGGTAATTGCAATTTCTTTTAGTTTAGGTTAAAGTATCACTTATTTCTGTAAAGATCGGTATGCTGGAGAAGGAAGCGAGTGACTTAGCAAAGGATGTTTCTGGATCCTTCTTAGAAGAATTTAGATTCAGATCTAAATCTCAGAACGCGCAGGAATCATCGCCGCGAATGACCCATAAGGTTCATATTGAAAAAATTCCGGTTGGTGGGTCTCCGTTTGTGAAATACAAAGAAGCTAAGTAACCTGATTGAAAAAAGCAAACATTAAGGACTAATATTTAACTTCTAGTAAGCCGCGAATTGTCGCACAGCCGATTCCACAGCCAGTCAAGAAAACCCGGCCAAATGAGATTCTTTTTTCTTTGCTTAAGGAAATCAATACTTACAATGATCAGCAAGTTCGTCAAAAGCTTGCACAGGGCACTATCCGAGTAAAAACACTGATTGTTTAATATTCCTTACTTACGTTATACATCTCCTGCAGGATGCAGACATTAGAGGAACTCAGGGAGTGAGAACTAAGATGTCACATGAAAATACGCCGCGTGACATTACTCCATTACCTCAAAGATCAGACTCAAGTCTGAAAATCCCGATCAAGAGAGATATGTCTGCACCTCGACTTCGATCAACACAAGGAAGCATTCAATATAATAGAAGTAAATTTTAATCTGAGAGGGCAAATTTGACTTTCTTCTTTTGAAAGATTCAGATCTCACTTTAACTCAAAGAAGAAGCAATCCTAATCTTTTGAGCGGGGCCAGTGTCAATACGAGTAAGTAGAAATATTTACTGGTTAAACATGAAATATGTATAGGTATGAATCTGCCAGATCCATTGTCAAGTCAGAGAGAAAGGCTGTCTAACCTCTAAGAATTGAGATGATTCAAAGAAATTTTCCCGTAAATTTGACAAATTTGGGAATATAGTTTAAATCTATACATGCCCATACATACAGAATCGCCATGTTTATTTTATATTATATGAAATATATGTTGATTTTAAACAGTGAGTTTTTTCTTTGATAAAAAGTTTTATGAGAACACTTGAGCTTAATGGATGACTCCTCAGAGTTCAATATTCACCAAATAAAACTACCACCTATCATTTTGATATTGTGTCAACTTTTTTTAGAGACAGAGAGAGTTTTTACTTTGTTTTATAACTGAGGTTGAGTTGGCAGCAACCATGTGTTTACGCATTTTATTAATGGAATCTACATTGGTTCAACAACAGTGATTTATTAGTCATTCTATGATGCCGCTATTTCTGTAACTCAGTGGTTTGATATGAATGTGAAATAATCACGATTATATCGAGCTATCATTTAAAAACTATCAAGCTTCAATTTCTTTCTCTCTGGTACTGAGAGACATTTAAAGGAATTTTTTTGGTTGAAATGTATCATAAAGATATTTGGGATTAGGCTGTCACCTTGCCTTACTGGGAGGGACCTAAACCGATGTATATCCTCTCTGGTGGGTTCTTAAAGTCATCTTTATAAAGAGACTTATAATTTCCTTTGACTGAAGAAGGGAAGAAATCCTCAACCTTAGAAGGAAATGTTTGAGAAGAACAGTAAAACATATTACATTTTTTCTTGCTGAAGTTGTATTTCCGGAAGGATTGACTTTGAGAGGCGAGAATGAAGACTTATAAGTAGTTTCTGAAAGGAAAGGAACAGATTTCATCAAGGGAGATCTAAAAATCATCCATGATTAATATAATATATCTCCAAAATAATCGAATAATAACTACCCATGTTTTGGAGACGCTAGCGGTGCTTTTTGAGCCTTGTTGTTTGCGACAAAGCTTTCAGAGTAGAGAGTCCTGCCTCTGAATGGGACTTCGCTGATCACCGTAAGAGGGATATGAGCCCGTTCATATGTTTTCGAGTTTGGACCCCAATCCACGAATTCGTTCTAAACACCAATCGTTTTCGAGATCAATTTTTCCAGTACTTACCTTATAGGTTGTTCCTGAGACAAAAGGAATATCAGTATCCACTCTCCTTGAGGGATCTTTCGCTTTTTCTGGAGGTGAGGCGTTCCAATCTTTGTAATCCAGCTACAAATATGAGCACTCATGTTAAAAAAAGGAAAATGATAAAACGTACTCTATTTGTAGTTTTGAAGTCTATCGAAGCTAGAGGCTTGATTGCTCCCCAGAGATCTGGTTTCAGACTTGGTCCAGACTTTAGTGCAATTGGCTGCACAAAGTCGGCCTTATATAAAGTCTTCTTTGGAAAAGGAGAATTGCTTGTTTTGAAGTATGATGGGCGTTCGATTCGAAAAGTGGGTTCCCAATTCTCGTGGGTGTAATTAACTGGCTCGCCTCTCCCTTTTGGACTTCCAATACCGTAGGTCTCAGTCTAAAAGATAAATGAATTTAACTTCTTGTCGGAAAGAGATTTCTTAATATGTACCTCAGTATAATCGGAATTAGTATTCCTGTCGGGCTCAGTGTTGCTAGTGTTCAGAATTTTATGAAAAAGTGAAAATGAATAAGACATTTACAGCGTGTAGGAAGAATTATATCTCCCAATCCTGTAGCTCTTAGGGTCTTTGAGGGTGTAGTCGTGTTGATAGATGGAAAGAGTCTGATTCGGGGTTGGTTTCATGTGGAGCTCGGTGATCGTGTCCATTTTCGTGCCTGAAAGTTTTGTCTTTAGGATTCTTGCTTTTACAGACGGCAACTTTTTTGGAGTTAGCTTTGGCTTTTTGCCAGTAAGTAAATCGCTATTCAGTTGCTTCGGTGAGAGGGATTTGAGGATCAGTTTCCTTGACCTTGGCGTACTATTGATGTCAAACGTGCTCATATCTTGAGGTAGTCAATTAATTGTGCAATCTGAGGTTTTTTTGACTAATAAATTTTTATATAAGATTATCGCATTTAATGGGTGAGAGTGAGCAGTTTATGTGGTCATATTGGTTTTTTATTGAAATGAGTTGTAACCCTATCGACCAAACTAAAAGCGTTCTTAGTGAGCCGGACATAAATTCTTCATTTCATTGCGATTGAAAAGGACAAAATGATTGCTAAGTGTTTGCATTTTCTGGTCAGTTAACTAGGTTCTTTTCTTTTTTATTCAAATCCAGACTAGAAGAAAAACCACCCAAAGATCCAAAGCAAAGCAAATCCTTTATCGATGTTGGAAAAAAGCAAAAGAAAGAATTTGAGCGTTATTTTCATGTCAATAAAAACTTAATAAAAGATAAGTATGTTTTCAGTTCCAAAACAATAGGTAACAACAGGAAAATAAATAATTACATAATGGCAACAGTGTCAAAATTAATGAAAACTTAAAATGTATTCAGACTGTTCACATTTTTAAATTTCTCTCGTAATGGAGACCTGGATTTCTGTTTAGATTTGGAACTGCTCCTTCTTCTAGCTATTTTGAGGTTATTTCCGTCCTCAGTTGCCATTTTTCCAATGAAACTGAGCAGGCTGTCAGCTTCTTCGACCATGCTTTCAGCTATATCAAATATCATTTCATAGGTATTGTCAATTGGCACGCTATTCGTTTTATTCTGTTTCCTATAAAAGAGGTCTTTGAACTTTTTCAATGAATTCTCAACTTCTCTGAACTGCAGTCTTTTCCTCTTAACCAAATCTGATGCCGTGCTTTGGACTTCGATACTAATTTCTTCCGTTTTTCTTGTTTGATTCAAAGCATTCTCGAGTAATCTCACATATTCCTTCATTCCCAATTGTGAAAAAAGAGTGCCAATTTCTTGGGTAGCCTCACGCTCTTTGGAAATATTTTTCAATTTGCTAGCTCCCTTGACATTGATATCGGAAATAGAGCATGCTAACGAAGGGATCTCCTGCTTTACTAAATCAGCGATTATCTTAGAGCTTATTTCTCTCTCTCTTGAAAACATTTCCTTCACTATGTTTCCAATGATCACCGTTGAATTGTAGTAAGCGAGATACAGAGAATCAATGTTGAGGCAAATATTGTCAATAAAGGTTTTGAGATTAGGATTTTTCGAAAGCAGGTCTTGGACGAAATTGTACATCTTTCCAGTTAATTCTATTTCTTGCGCAGAACGTATTTCAGGTTTGATCGCATGAGTTAGATATCCTTTAGACTCAAATCGATAACCTTTAACTTTCTCATCAATGACTCTCAGGATAAGCTCAAGTTCTTTTATTCGTTTCTTAAACACCTTCTTGGCTTTAAGTTTGTAGGCTTCAACAGAATTGTCTGTGGTTCCAAATTTGCCTGTGTCTCGTCCGACGTTCATGATTTCATTCTCGAAGGCAAAGTTTTGATCCTGAGACAAAAATTCTGTGTCTGATAAATCCTCTCCAAAACCAAATCCACTGGACTTTCTTCGGATGTTCCTTTGTCTGGACTGATCATGGCTTTCATTAATATATTCGTTCTTGGCTGTCGCAGCTTCACTTAGAATAGCGACCTTCTTAATCAGCTCTTGATTGTCTCGTTTTAGGAGAATACAGGTGTTACGCAACTCTTCAAGCTCGATTCGTAGTCTGTAGTCTTGTTTTATTGTATCCCGTGCCAAGTCTTTCCCTCCTGATATTTTTTTGATATCTATTGCTCGTTCATCTAGCATTGGGCTTCCAGATCGAGATGAAGGACTCCTCAGATTGCTTCGATTTCGTTTCATTTTTGATGGGCTGTGGTCTTGGTATGATGCGTTTAGAGACTTTTGCTCGTTTCCTTGGTATGATTTGTATTGAGAGGCAAGTGTACGATCCAATTCTGGAGCCTGCATATTAGCTGAAGAATTCATTTGATATTCATAAAGCGATCTTTTCAAAGCTTCGTTTTCTCGTATCTTCTCACTGAGTGCTATTTCCTTCTCCTCTAGCAGACGGGTCAGGGCCGATATTCCTAGAGATGAAGCGTTTGAATATTCATTTTTGTCTTGAGGCGTGGCTCGGCTCCTTTGTAGAAGCTCTTGGTCTTTCATTACAATTAACCTTCTTAATTGCGCAACCTCGTCTCCCTGCATTTCTAGATTCTTAACTTTCTGTTTGTAATATGCAAGCTGACTGTCACTTTCAGTGAATTTTTCTTGATACTGCTTGAGACTTTTTTCTAATTCTTGTATTCTGTGGTTCCCCTGTGAAAGCTCTCTGTCTTTCAAGATAATTCGTTGCTGTATTTCTTCTACCATTCTATGAAATTCGGCTTCATATGCCTTTTTAAGATCTTCTGCTTGAGTGAAATCAGACTTTTTGTAACTCAAACCCTTTTCATTTTCGGGCATCTCGGAATCATAGTCCCCTCTAGCAGTGAAATTGTTTTTCTGCAGCAAACTATTCTTGACTCTTAAGGAGCTGATTTTATTTTCATAAAGACATAGTAGCTCTCTTAGTTTTTTTGGTAGAAAACCTCCTGATCTATCCTGACCAGGCTTTTGGAAGTCACCTGACAACCCAGAGTATTCGGGAGAGCATTTGATCTCTTCATACGCAGTATCAACAATGTCTCTGAGTACATTCAATTCGTTCTTCAGATAATCATGGTCAAATGTAAGATTTTTTATCGCATTTGTTGTGAACTGCAAATCTCTTTGAGGTTCTTCTTGCTCTCCCCGTTCATCCAGTTTAATGTGTTGATGTTCTTCTTTGGGCAAACCTGACTCTTTTATAATAGATAAAAGCTGTTTGGAGAAACTTTCGAGCTCCAATACTAACTACATTGGTTGAATGGTGAGAATTTGTTGCGATTCGAAGTGAAAAAATCAATTACCTTGCTGGCTTTATAATACTTAAAGACCATATCTTCAAATTTTTGGTTCAGCTCTTCTTTTCTCATCATTGCTGCTTCCACTATAGGAGGCAGCGCGGGCTGATTGTTTAATTTTTCTTGAAGTTCTTGAAGCTGTGTTTCACTCTAAAATGATATTCAGTTCAAATTTCTAAATTTAATATGTTCAGTACCTCTTTTGTTATCTTTTCAATCAATCTGATCAAGAACTCTTCCCTTTCCAAAGCGAATGATAACTCAAGCTTGAGGCCTTCAACATTATAAGTAGAAGAAATGTCCTTTTTGGGCTCCTCTCTCAGAACCTCCTGATCGCGAAGATTGTTCAAGTCTGGATCTTTTGTAAGCTGAGAAATTCTGATGCAATTTTCACTGAGAGTTTGAGAATTGCCAAGTACATAATTGAGTGTTCCTTTATTCGTGGTTTTGAGAGGTGTTGCCTTCAATCGTTTGCCCTGTGCTGTTGGTATTTCGGCTGTCACGTCCTTACTGAGATTTAAAGAATGATCAAAATTGCTGATTTCATTCAGCGGACTTTGACTGAAAGTAACATTTCTCTTGGCCACTCTCGTTGGAGTTTGATTCGATATTGAATACAAGGGAGGTAGGGTTTGCGTCAACGCCACATTGCTCATTGCTACCTCATCAGTTTTTAAAATATTCATCGCTCTGGTAGCTTGCTTTGTGAAAGTTTCTAGTTGAATTTTCATTCTTTCTTTTTCTTCAACCAACTTTTTCTGTAAAGATTCAATCTCTTGTTCTTTGGTGGCAAGTAGCTCTTTGAGCTCAGCAGAATAGCTCTTCTCTTTCTTGAATTCTTCAATTAATCCTTCCTTTTCTTCAACCAAAAGACGGTTCTCTCGAATGATGGCCTCGACTTCCTCTCTTGCTCTGTCTTGCCCAGCCTTGAGTGCTTGGATGTCAAGTACATGCTCTTTTCTCTCTTCCATTTTAGTATGAATCATCCTTGCTAAATCTTCTCTGGCTTGCTCGAGTTCTCTTTTTAGATTCTCACTTTCCAACAGTTGTTCTTCTAAGCGTTTTATGGTTTCATTTTTCTTTGTCTGAAGACTCTTAAGGGTTTTCACCTTCCCCTTATACTTCTTCATCTTCTCAAGCGTATCAAGGCTCTCCTGCTGGAATTCTTCGCTCACTTTTGCTAGCCCCTCCTTTTCCTTCATCAATCGTTTAATGACAATTTCAGCATTTTCAATTGTTTTATTCTAATCGAAAATTAGTTTCTCAATTCATGTTATTAAGACATATTACCTTCACTTTGTCTTCATTTTCCATTCGTTCAATTTTCTGGTGCAAGTTGCCAATTTCAGTTTCAAACTTTGCAGATTTATTTATGAGAGCTGTAAGTTGGCGTTCTAAATTTTCACATCTCGCTCTTTCCTGGTTACAAATTTCTTGCAGTGAGGATGAAAGTTCTTTCTCTTTTTGTAATTCCACTCGTAATTGGATTTCTTTAGAAGATTTCTGATAGCTATTATTTATATTAGTTCGTTCTAATTGCTCTTGAAGTTGAGGTAGCTGATCGTAAGCAGCACGGTATTGCGTTAGCTGATTTTTCAACTCATTCATTTCGTTGTGCTTCTTCCGCACTTCCTCGGAAGCTTTCACGATCAAATATTCGAATTCATTTATTTTCTCATTCTTGTTTCTAAGTTCCATCTGTAAATCCTCAATTTCTTTGTCTTTTTTCATCAAAATAGGCAGACTCGAATGCATTGAGTTATGAGAAGGATTGTTTGTATCTTCACCCCTATATTTTGAAATGTCGTCTGAACGGAAGAAGTTTTTGTCTTTCATTGTAGACTTAGATCCCTGCAATAATTTTTGAAATTTTTATTCTCTCAAAGTTCGTTAGAATTAAAACAATGTAATTTTCAGTCTTTGATTTAAAAGAGAGAATTATGTTTATGAAATAAATGTATTCGATCGATGTGAAATAGCTTCGAAAAAGTTGATGTGTCATTTGGAAAACTGGCTTTGAACCTCCCTCAATTTCTTAAATGGTCGATTGGTCTCCACCTTTGCAACGTATTATAGTGCTGATTTTTCATATTAGAGCTTACTTCCTCCAGCCGATTAAAATCAAATTGAAAAATTAATGCTCCTAGGTTCCAATAATGAATCTAAGTTCATGATCCTAAACTAATGGTGGGTTCATTTTTGATCTCTATTTCACAAAAACTGATCATAATTTATCAAGTAATACATGGAAGGAGTGACTTTGAGGAGTAATTAATTGAAATTTAAACGACAATATCTTAGACTGGAGGGAAAAGCATTAAAAACGCGTAGCGAATAGTATAGTAGTTATGAGTCTCACCAAGCACCATTTTCATCAATTTCAAAACCAATAATCTTCTGTCTGTTCGTTTTATCACACCGATTTGTTTTGCAAAACTGCGGCTTGACGGTGGACCTTGATTCATCGTCATTATAAAGTAGGCAGAATTGGTAGTCTCTTTAAATGATGTCATCGAAAATTTTTGTATTTCGAGAGCTTGAGCTGTTTTTAATTTAAACTTGCTTTTAAAATCAGCCGACACAGGAGGCTCCTTCAAATTTAGAACTCTTGTATTTTCCCCATCTTCTTTGCTATCAAGCAACATTAATGGTCCTGCTTCAGAAGAGAGTAGGATCTCTCGTCCAAATGATCCAACTATGTTGATCTTCTTTGTCGTATTTGAAACACATTCAAAAGTTTTCAGTATTTCTCCTGCTCTCCAATTTACAAAGCTTACATTTCTTTGAGAAAAATGCCAAGTCACAGCAAGCACGTCTTTATTTCTGATATATACGGCGGTTCTGACGCTATTTTGAAGCAAGGTGTATGTTTTCAATGTTTTCTTCTTGGCAAAGAGAACGGCTATTCCGAATAACTTTGGAATCAGAACAAAAACTTGGTCGGCGTCACTGACAGTTACAAAATCTCGATATCCGTCTGGACATTTCTGACAGATTACCTCCATTACTGTTCCTTTATATGCGTCTATTCTAAAGAAGCAAATGTTCGTTTTATATGGAGCTTGGAGAACCAATTCTTTTTCATTCACCGGCAGGATAAACTTCGTCTCACTGCCTAAGGAACCACTCACCAGGTTTACTGCCTTTCCACCTAGCGGTATATTAAGCAGAGTGTAGCCTATGAGCCCTCGTTTCTCATGACGGTAAACAATGAGAAATTTTGTGTCTGAAATTTGGTGGCACAAAAAATCAGTAATCTTCTGGTCGGTGAAGTCACTAATTTCTTCAACACGATAGACGTAGTCTTGCCAACCGAGGTATGCATCAGATTTAGCCCTCAAAATAAATATGCTACTGGTTTTGTAGCCCCAGAATATAAATTCTCCATTTTCTGTTAGTAAGTTGAAATCAGCTGGATAATCCCAAAGATTATTTAAGCATGATTTGTATTCTAAGATAAATTTGGAACTCTGGCGTCTGTTTCTGAATCGACTCATATGGACTATCGTCAAACTATGCATTTCCTCTTCAGAATAACTATAATCTTGTGTGTCTATAGATAACTCGGAGCTCTCAACTTCCGCTCGAATGTCTCTCTGGATCACGAAGCTTGAGTTATCTAAGGGGAAAATTCTTCTGATACTCTGAGTATAAATATCTATTTCTCTTAAAGAGCGAGTATAGCCTTTTGGCGCAAATTCTGAGAAATCGTCGTCGACAATATCGTACGTGGTCATAATTCTCATGGTTTGTGGATCAATAGTGAATGAAAAGATTGAGTTGCCATCTATAAACATAATCTCGTCTCCAATTTGTTGTGCTTTTTTGGAGTTATGAGTATTTCTCAAAGCTAGTTTGATCAAGAGAGTTGGCTTAAGAGCGTTTTGAGTGCAATCCCAAAAGAGAAGCTTGTTGAAAGATGCCTGCACGAACACATTCGAATCTTCAAGATAAAAGAGCTTGCAGTAATATTCTTGTGGCTTCCATTTGGGAATTATAACCGTTATGATACGCCCCTGCAAAACATCAAATATATCAACCAGCCCACTTGAATAGAGGAAAGCTAAAACTAGGTTATTGCTTTTCAGATCATCTGCAACGCCTCCTGAATTTTTATGAACCAATTGACAGAAGCTCTGGGGCATTATTTTGATGTCCACCGGAGGAATGCGACTTGTGTACGCAATAAATTTCATTTGTAATGTTCGCCATTTAATTAGCAAGAACTTCACTGTTCCTATTTGATAGTTGCATCTGAATCCTAATATCAACTCACCATTTAGTTTGAAGATTTCATCCAAAGTCGGAATCTGCATTGAAAACGAATTCTGCATTGGGTTCGAGAGCGAGAAAAATAGTAGTTTGTTTTTGATTTTGAAAGCGATGATCTCTGATGCCAAGCTAAAGCATTTAGTGTAAGCAGCACTTACCTTTGCTACTGAAACCCCAAGCTCCTCGAACATCATCAAGAGATCATATGTATAAAGTAAACCACCAGAACCTTCTCCACTATGATCGATAAAGTTGAGCTCCCAATCCTCCGTAAGAGCAACTCCAATATTCTGCCTGAATTGAAAGTAACAAACGACATTAACACTCGATCTTCGCAAATATGGTCCAAACTTAATGTAGAGGACGTCCTTGTCGGAGTTGGAAGTCCTGTCTCTTGAAGAAGCCATCATCCTAAGAATCTGATAAATATTTCGTCACTTTTTGAAATTTAATGCTTCCGCTTCTCTAAACGGCGAGCTTTGTACTTCAAATATTCGAAGTGAAGTGTTCAATAAAACTTTAACTTCGATAAATCAACGACTTCTATTTTAGTAAATAAATTTATGTGAAGAATGCAGGTAAGATGGATATATCATATCAGTAGTATGGACAAATAACCTTTCATTGAAACCTCATGCAAAAGTTGTGCAAACAATAAATATAAGTTCAATTTTTTACTTAATACACTAATAAAATTTCGTTACTCTAGAAATTTTACAGACACTCCTAAATCACTTCTTGAATTAAATCAAAATTGCTGCAAGAGATAAAGTTCCTTGCAATCTCGGCAATATAGACCAATTTACTAGGTGATCAGATTCAAAAGAGTCAATACCATCAGACAGCGAGTGAACACTGTTTACTTGTTTGATTTGATTAGCTGTTTAATGAATTCCAATGATTTCGGATGATACGTTTGATAGCTTAGGAATTCTTCGAAATGTCCTTTGAGGGTCCCTTCTTTCTTTTTGATTTTCAAAACTCTGGGCAACTCAAAATTTAAGGGTAATATTAAAAACTTTGAAGCGAATTGAACTGCTGGAAGGATGTCTTCAAGCTGCATCGCGAAACAGTATTCCAAAAAATCTCCAAATAACTCATTATAGGAACTCTTTTTCTTTAGAAGTCGGTCATCATTAAAAACTCTTTCACAAATTTCGTTCTGATCAAACACTCCAGAATGAAGCCCAATCGTGAGATACATGAAAGCAGCTAGCAAGGCTCTTTGATTATACTTCAAGTATCTTATATCTAACATGCAAGTGTCTAGCAGTTGATTGATCTCCCGGAATCTGTAGTACGAGACATCATTTTGTTTGCGAAAAAACACCATCTCTCTCGAAGGTCCATAGAAGTCCGTTATGCCACAAGTCACAACTCTCTCAATGAATAAGTCCCATTGATTTAAATACCATTGTGTCCAATTGTTCAGCGTGGGAGGGGTAAGGAGCCAGTTAAGAGCTTTGAGCATCTTGATTTCAAACTCTAAAATTTGTTCTGCTGTGTAGGCACCATCGCAGCTCTTCGCAAAATCTTTCACTTTAGGAAGGCGGACTTCCTCATTCTTGGCAGCGATAAATAGTGCTGAGGCTCCGACCAATTGAAGTTCTTTTTTTGCCACTCCAGGCACAGAGTTGAGGTAGCGATCGACATAATTTGTTGCAAAATGGAATGTTTCGCGCTTGAGCCCATAGTCTGAGCAAACTTCCATCATCCAATCAATCAGTATCGCTCGCATTTCAGCATTTATATGTGATTGGGAGGTAGCCAAATATTCGGAGTCAGGAGCATATTCTCGTTCAAGAGAGATCAAATAGTTTATTGTCTCACTATCAATACCACAAGGATCGTTGTCGGGTTGGAAGTCAGCAAGCTCTTGCTCGAGAGTCTTAGGAAGCTTAAACTCAAGGATTTTTGAAGCAACAGGCTTGCTTATCGTTGCATGTTTCGAATCTCCACTTGTTTCATCAATATCGCCCAAGAAATCTTCTGGTCGTTTCATAGGTGAAGAGAGTAATTCATCACCTTCGGCCATCTGTGAATAAGGTTGACTTCTTTGGGATCGCTGGCTTTGGGCAGAGAGATATGTTGAAAATGAGTAGGCTGTTGAAGCCGTATTATTAAAGTTTTCATTTGATGAAGCCTGTGCAAGGTCCTTTTGGGGTAACCATGAGATTTTTGGTATCGATTGTTTTGTTTTGCTTGGTGACGCCATCGAAAATTTTGTTGGTTTGGCTGTGATGGAGCTTTGGTTAGGTTTCAGAGGATTTTCTGAAAATTCATCGCTGATCTCGGCATCTTCGACAATCATAATGTTTGGATTAGCGAATGAGGTCCTGTTGGAGTTGGTATCATTGAAATGATTAAAATGTGAGTTTGGTCGAATAGATTGGTTGATAGAGTGTGCCCAAGAGTTATTTCGCGAATGAGTGGGCGGTCTGAGATTTGTTTTTTGCATCTGGATTGGTTGACTCACAAAAAATGATGAAGAAGCAGTAAAGAGTGATTACGAAGCTTTTTCGATTCTGGTTAGCGTTTGGTTTAATTTTAGCTAATCTGTTGGATATTTGAACATTGCATTAATACTTCAATACATTTAAAACGGTATCTGAATTTGAAAAATTAAAAATTTTTCCGCGGTCTGCGGAATGAAACAATTATAACGCGTTTCAAAATTCGCAGAATCAATTCAAAAAGTAGAAGGTTTAAGTACTATGAGACTTGTCAGCTGAATTAGGAGAAAACGAGGTGAACTCGAAGAGATGAGGAAACATTGTAAAAAATAATAATAGATCTCATAGTGAGCATACTCGATAAAACCTGAGTGCAGATTTATGAGTTTGAGAGGTCGACACACATTTCGAAATTGCTTGATTTGAAAAGTGTAAGTTTTAAAATTTTTCCGCAATTTTTGCTCAGAACAAATTTGAATTTAAGATCAGTCGAATTTTGTCAGTTTCTGTTCACGAAAGTTATCGAGAAAGGAACCTTAAAATGTCTAACTTAAATATTCAGACAAATGAAAACAGTCATCTCTTGTTCGATTCCTTTCATCAATTCCAGATTCCTGAAGCTAAGGAACGTCATTAAAAAAACGTATATAACCTAATTTACTCATTAGAAACAGTATATTAATTCCATGAGAATGTAAAGAACCTCCGGAGGCTAGTTGATAACTAGCAATAGAGAAAAAAAAAGAGGAGCTCGAATCAATCTTCAATTTTTAAGCTTTGATTTTGAATAAATAGATCACATATTCACAAGAGTTGAAATAAAAACTAAAAGACATCATATATCAAACCTGAATTTCTCCAAATCAAAGTTCTAAATACCTAATGGAAAAACTTTCTAGCAATTCGTCAGAGACCAAAACCTTAATCGATGCTTTATATTTAAAAGCAACAATGCAGTCTAGGTCCATGATGTCTCCATCGTCGTGGGAAAACAGCAAGACAGGACCCTCAGAAATTTCTTCCAAACTCCTCAGTAATTGCCGATCTTCCAGATTGTCAAATGTAACATTCCTCTTTTTAATTAGTTCTTTGAATGCCGATGCTGAAACTTTAATTTTTCTCTTTGTGAGGAAAGGGAATGCGCTCTTAACTGCGCTTTGACTAATTCTATAAGGAGAATCCGTTTCTCTCAGAGTGTCTCTGTTCTTTTTAAAAAGCTTAGCTCCAACGTTTAAAATTTTGAGCACTCCTATTCAGTAGTCGTTCTTTTAAGATAAAAAGCAGATTTTAGGTTACCTTTTGAATCATTTAGGAGGAACTTTCGAATACCTGGTGTGATGATGAATACACTCTTTTCGTTTTCAGTGAGTCTTAATGTTTTATCTCTGAGCAGTTCTTCATCGATTCCATAGAATTCATATATTTTCTTCCATTCAGGGTCAACTAAAGGCACCCAGTTAGGATGGGCGTATGTGCATCCTGCTTTCAGAATTTGCTTCTCTTGGACTGAAGGTGTCCTATTAACTTGAGAGCTAGCGTCTTCACTCATCACTTCTGAAGGTTCTCTGGAGATGTGAGGCATCCCTTGCTGAGAAGATATTTTTTTGCTTCCAATTGTTGAAAAATGCACCTTTTCGGCAGACGAGGTTTCTTTTTTTTTACGAATCAGCGCAACAAAAAATCCACCAGAGTTTTGATCATGAGGTAAAACTCTGAGAGCATTTTGGATTTTGTAAGAATTGAACATGGTTTCTTCATCGGCTGGAAACAAACCAGCGTGAACTTTACCTTTGTAACCGACTGGTACATCAGACATCTCTTCGTATATATTGAAGATCTTTTCCCTGTTTCTGTTTGACCAAAGAGAATGAAAATCCGCACTCAAGCCGCTGCCGGAAATTTTTTTTGCATTCCTTAGGGCTGCCTGCTTGGATAATTTATAATCTTCAGTTTCCTCACAGACCTTCCATCTTGAAAGACCTCTGCGTGAGATTAATCCTGGAACAACAGTAAAATATCATGATAGAGGTTAGCATAAATACCTGGATATAATTGATGGATGTCTATCAATTCAATTGAATCATGATTTGATTTTCTAAATATTTCAGTAAGCACAGCTTCATTCTAGTGAAATTTTCACATTGCGTTCTTAAACTATCTGATAGCTTACCTCGAGAGGGTTCAGTGAGCAGGTAGAATATAGAATTAATCCTCCAATCTTTGCAATCTGTAATGCTTTTTGAAGTATTGACACCTGGGTTTGATGCATTATTATGGCGTCATCAGTTGCCCAATTTTCCCATAATTTTGAGTTCTTGCGAAGAGCGCCGTCACCTGTGCAAGGTACATCAGCTAGAATCTTATCAAAGCACAGTTTGGAAACTGCGCCATCGTGTCCAACAGTACTTAAAGTGGGAAAATTTTGGGCTTGATGATTCACCACAGCTATTGCTGAAGTATTGTTTCTTTTGACTTGATGACCGAGAATGCTTGCTCTTCTGTAATTTACATCATTAGCAACTATACCTCCTTGGGTTGGGCCTTTCCCTAGAAATTCATCTCGATAGAGAGCCTGCAGCAATTGTACTGTCTTTGAACCTAATAACGTAATCTGAGTCGAGCGCTCTAGCATGAGATCTATATGGTACCTGGTGCAGCGCACATATCAAGGACTAGGTCAGCGCTCTGGATATCCATGAAGAGTGGAGGAAGCATAGAGACCATTTCTTGGCGAGTAATTAAACCTGATTCCGCTGCTCTTTGAATATATTGATTTAACTTCTTTAAATAAGGATCTTTCTTCAAAGCCTTCCGAGTCACATTCATTTGCCAAGCCAATTCGTTAGGATACCATTCTAACGGACGAAGAATTGTATTTCCTTTCAACTCTGAAATCTTTCGACCAGAATCAACCGCTTTATCATCACCATTTAAATTTTCCATTTCTTCTCGCACTTGAGGAGTGAAGTTGGTACCCTGTCGGTCATTAGAAGAATCCTCAGAAAATTTAGAAGCCATATAATTAGGATTTTTGAGCTGTGCTATAAAATTCTTGTGATTGGGAACGTTCTCGTTGATACGAAATGTTATCGGCAAGTCGTCTCTGAGCTGGTTGATGAACCGCTGATATTCTGAGGGCTCTTTGAAGTAGTCTTGAAATACTTCCTAATTGGCTAAAATGTGATTCCCAATGATGCCAATTTACCAAGTAATAATTTTCAAACGATGGAGAACATCGAATTTGAGCCTGTCCGAAAGACGCCTCAGCACTGTTCCCGAACTCAACAGATTCTTGGTTCCGGTTCAATGATTCGCTGATTTGTTGGTTAATCTCTGAGTTATCTGAAGTTGAGAAAAAGCATGTGGCTATGATAAATGAAGTTCAAACACATTAGAAAGTTATAAGGGACTACTGAATGATGATAGCTGTTGCGCCTTGCCTAGGATATTCTTGGATATAGCTCTTGTAAAATAAGAAAGCATTCAATAAAATAAACCCGATACAATTGGAAAATTAGTGTGATCAACTTAGTATTTAAATGATAGCCATTTACATACGCGCGGTGCCGATGCCTGTGACCATTTTGCATAAATGCATTATAAGCGACGCTCAGGACTGACAGAACTCCCTCTAAAAAGAAAATTTAGCTTCATATAGGCAGAGAGTCAGATAACCAAAATGATCGAAAATACCGAACCTTTGAAAATGACCCATGAGTCAGGAAGCTTTCATTTACAGTCAGCTTTTATTCATCGTAATACGTGAGCATATCAGAAATAGATAATTTCTGAAGCAGCAACCAAGTCTACTTTCACTTTGAGTATGCAGCAGGACTCAAGACTGACTTTTCATCAGGCCTATTCCATAGTACGAGTATATGTATTGTAAATCCACAATTTCGATCATTTCA
>ENA-UOTX01000054-UOTX01000054.1-compost-metagenome-genome-assembly--contig:-NODE-54-length-109469-cov-18.322053_pt1 | contig 109469 bp, 74 predicted proteins | sample MGYA00238143_ERZ746982 | MGnify/ENA primary metagenome ERZ746982 (study PRJEB28758, sample SAMN06268862) | compost metagenome | isolation source: single cell | place: USA: California, Emeryville, Joint... | reverse complement strand
AATACCAGGGGCCTTGACTTCAACTCTTTGTCTCTTTTCAGTCTTGACTGGGCCCTTTCCGTCAATTGGGTTACTATTCGTGATGAAAGAGCATTTAGGCACGTTTTGCGGCATATTTTACCCAAGAGCGTCGAAGACTCTTCCCAACATTTCGTTACCGATTGGCACATCGACGATAGAACCGGTTCTTCTCACAACATCACCTTCTTGGATTTCTCTAAGAGTTTAGTGTTAAACTTTTGAGAATTCAGAGGGAGAAATTCATTTACCTATCGTTACCCAAGACGACAATACCGACGTTGTCGGTTTCCAAGTTAAGCGCCATACCTCTGACTCCACTGGAGAATTCCACCATTTCTCCGGCTTGGACCTTGGAGAGACCGAAGACTCTGGCAATACCGTCACCAATTGAGATGACAGTACCGAATTCCTTGATGTCGTTCTGGAAATATTGCGTTTAGCGCGAGAATTTTGTTGAGAAAGTTACGAGTTGAGTGATTTTTGAAATTTTTTCCTCCAAGACAACGGAAGCCTCACCGATGGAGAGCTTCTTGCTGTAGGCGTTGGAGTTGTGGAATTCGGCGATGCATGGGTTGCCGAAGATGCTGGAGACTGGCTTGAAGCCAGCGGACTTGGAGAGGAGACCCTTGAAGTTTTTGATCATGGGAGCTTCGGAACTTTAATTCTTTTTAAAGATTATTAATTTACTAAGATCGAATTTATATGTACTGATACGTACAACTGCCGAACCACAATCTTCCTGAAATATCCACTTAGATATATTTATCACGAAGCGTCAGACCCTTTGTAGGTGTCTGGACTTGATCTTCAATTCAAATGACAAGCCAATTAAATAAAAGTCGCTATAATTTGTTGCTGGTTCGAATTATCCTAATAGATAATTGAAATTGTATTGGGATCTAACAACTTAGTTCATTTTGTTCCTACGTTTGCACTTCATATCAAGTGCACAGACAGTTATGAAATAATTTACTCAAGATGATGAACTAATCAATCGACGTTTTTTTCCCAGATGAACAGATATATTAGCAGTAAATCCCAAACATTATTTATTAAAGATTTATGAAAATTCTTTATGTTGAGCATACCAAAACACCCGGTTGCTCTTTGTCTTTCACGATGAAATTTCTTTCTATCAAATAATCGATTCTCTTTCTTATCATTTCCTGCTGGGGCTGAAACAACGTGATCCTTTCGATAACTTCACTGAGCAAGTCGCTTTCATTCAGTTCGCGTCTGACTTCCATCACTCTGATTATCTTCGCTTCGATCATCCTCTCCCTCTCTTCTTCAATCTGCTTCTTGAACTTCCCCTCTTCAGACGAACTTTTTTTCTCTGCTTTACTTTTGATAGACAAGCATGAAATCTTCCTTTTATCGCTCTTGAAGTCTTCATTGATAAAAATACTTTCATCATCAGCAAATTTCTCCTCCTAGTAAAAGCTCAATGAAAAAGTTCTTTATCCTGTCAGCTTACCTTCTTTGATCCATCTCCTCTCCTGAGCACAGGCACCTGATTGGTGAATATTACCAAATACTCATTCAGAAGGTCTTCATTGATTCCTGTGAGTTCTTTGAGTTTTCTGAAGGTATACTCCGAACTCTCGTTAAATCTGAGAAGAATAGTCATCTGATAGGTTTTCACATCAAGAACGTATCTCTTCTCGGCAAAACGAGCCTGAACCTCTCCTCTACCTTCAGAGAGAATCCATGTCAACTCTCTTGACACGAAAAGCTGTCTGTAAAATTGTTCAAATTCTTTCGTGAAAAGCTCCATTTCTCCTGGCAAAATCGCTTTCGGATTCGGTATTAAACCAGGCCAATCAGTATCACTGCAAGTAAGTGGTTTGATGGGGTTGTCTGGTTTTTTCTGTGAGAATTGCTTTTTCTGGTCCTCGCTCGTGGCGACGTCAGCAAGCATTTCTAAGATAGACCTAACGGGGCCTGAGCCCATAGCCTCTGCTATTTTTGAAGCAAGGTTTCTCTCCGCATCCAATGAAATGGAGCTCTCATGGACGAGTCTTTTCGATAGGAGGTTCCTATGTCTACTGAGGTACTCGTCCTTTGAGATCAAATATGTGATGATCTTAGTGAAGGAGCACAGCATGGCTTCAATCTCAGCTTCGCTTAACCCTTTGATTCCTAAGAATTTATAAAGATGGGGTGAATCGCATTAGGAAATCTCTCAATACCTCTAATGAACTGGAAATCGATGTAGTAACTGAATAGCACTGGAGCCATGTCAAAATTGCTGATAAAAGCCTTGAAACCGGCGTCACGAAATAGTTGAAACTGAGGATTGCTATGAAAGCAATCCGATTCGATTTTTTCCATTTCGTTTTTCAAACCAATGACCTTTCCAGCGAAAACTACACAAAACAATTTCAGTCCTCTTTTGACAATAAGAAAAGCTTTTACCTGTAGGGTCTTTGCTCGATTTTGCTGCTTTAATAATCTCTTCACCAGTTGACTCTATAAACTTCGAATAAGCTCTCCCCAAGACGTTTAAATCATTAGGAACTCCTAACTCCAGAAAATCGTAAAGCTGCCCCACCTTCTCGTATTTTTTATTTGAAAGCACCGAAAAAAGACCCGAGTCTGGGTTGTTTACGAGTTTTTCGCTGTGAGCGGTTACTGTCTCCAGGAATATCGCCTTCCTTACCAAGTCCTTGATTTTCGGGTAATAGAACTCGCATTGATTTTCCTCAAATTTCAATGCATTGAGAGCTTCCTGGATATATTCAGGCACAGATCCCTTAAGCCATTGCTCTGATTGTGCTTTATAATGCAGTCTGAGCCTTGCGATTAGGTTCTTCTGGAAAAATTCAACGAAAAATTGATTTCCTTCTTCCAAAACAGTGAGTTTGGGCTCGCCGTCTTTAGATCCTACATCGAAGGCTGTCCCGCCGAGTATTTCGTAGATTTCTATTGCTTTTTTGACTGTGCTGCGAGGCACAACGGCTTCTTTGTCTCCTCTTTCCTTCGCGAGGCAACCGTAGATAGCGTTGAACATATCAGTGTTCATAAATTCCATTATCATTATCCGAAACCGAGCAAATAACATCTCAGCGAGCGATGTCTTGAGCAGCGCCTGGAAGACTCCGGTATCCAGCCAAGTAAAAATCTTCTTCAGAAATAAAACAAAGGCTGTAAAATTATTCCATTGCTTCAAAAATTCATCGAGTAGTGCTTCTCCCGATTTCGATTGTAGGGCTGGAAAAATGTATTTTCTAATAAATGGAAAATCTGTTCATCAGTACCTAAGGCAAAAGAATCGAAGGATCATACGTGAAATAATCATCGCGACTTGTTTCGTACCATTTGATGAAGTGTTCTATATCGTGAGGAGAATTGCTCATAAAGTCTGAGAGCGCTCTAAAGGAAGATGTATGTAGATGCTTTAGAATGAGAGTTACGCAGAAATAATCGTGAAGTTTTCGCTTTCTAAAAATGCGATTCCTTGGGAGTTTGCGATGTCTGCTTTGACTTTATCTTGCAGTAATTGGATATCTCCGTGGATTTTGTCTCGTGCTGTTGTAGTGTCCATTTATCTGAACTGAAATTCTGGCCTAATTTAAAGTTTTTATTGGATATTCTCTCCTTGATGAATCTATCATTAAATAAGTATGAAATTGGTTGAAGACTACCTCATAATAACTAACAAAATTAGAAAAGGTTGGCTGCTGTGGAGGTAGAGTAAAGAAACGCTATGATGAAGGCGAGCTCATTCATATTTATCGATGGGATTCAAGCTTAATATATCTTCCCGATGTGACTTTCTCAAAATGCGACCCTTCTGAACAATAGATTCAAAATATGTTGTTCCTCATAAAAATTTAGATCGGAAATGTTTGCACGGAATATTCTATCATCCTCAGTGGTCTGCGGATATTTATAGTAGCATTCCATAGGAGTCACAGCGAATCTCATTTTTCTATTTGCTCTTGAGGAGTTGTCGGGTTACCTTATTTGATTTGATTTTTCAACTTTGTCTCTCCAAAATGAAAAGTTCTCTCTTAGATTTTTCTGACAAGTTGTTACAAATAAAATAAGCTACTTTCTGGATAACAGCTAATTTTATATCTCAAATCGAAAAGTCTCGTTTGAGATCGGGGCCTACACTCTAACCGTTTCTGTATTCATACATGTGAGCATCATCCATTTAAAGATAAACATTGAGAAATCAAACTCGATTGATTATTTGTGTTGATGCATACATACAATCATACCTATATGAATGACGTCATGAGCGGAGCTTCTTGTATGATTACTATGTTTTATCCAACAGGGATTCGTATCTCCTCTCGTTCATAAAACCAAAAATTGAAGCGCTTTATCAACAAATGTTTTTATTTTAAAAATCCTTCTCACTTCAAAACATCGAAACGGCTATCGCTGCTCTTGTTGAAACGCGATCTGGATCACACCAAATAGTCCATGAAGCTACCTCCTCAATACCTCCCTTCTCTCGACAGCTCCAACTCTCATTTTCTGAATGCAATGTCTTCATGACGGTATCACTGACTCATTTTAAACTCAATGCAAACATTTTCGCGAAAGATTAGACTGAAAATTAATAAGACTTATCGAAATATTAACACGCAATATGAGGACCAGAACAATTATACTTCTCCTTACATTCGCTCTTTCTGCATGTTTGAGCGGCGCTTTCGAGTCAGGCGATGAGGTGAAGATCACCGTCAATAAAATTTCGCCTTACGCAAACCCAACCCAATCGTACAGGTAAATATCATTCATTTTTCAAATTCACAAAATCCCACCTCCTCAAATCTCTTGCGCTAATCATCCTAATTTCACTCTAGATACTACGACTTACCCTTCTGCCGTCCTGAGAATCCTGAATCAGCCAGCCAAACTATCGGTGAAAAGCTCAGCGGCAATAGAAAGATGTCTTCGCTTTACAAAACCCAATTTTTGCGTATACTCCTTTCGAAAGTCAATGCTAATTCTCCTTTATAGAGAGCGTCAACAGACAACCCATCTGCACAACTAAATTGAGCTTGCAAGACATGAAAGAATTCAAGAGAGTCGTCGAGGAATCATATCTCTTCGAAATGTTTGTCGGTAACTCAGATTTCCCCTTCAATGAGTCTAATTGTCTCAGAGGACATCGCTGTGGGAGATTACATCGGCTTCTATCAAAATGATAAGCCTTTCTTATCCACTCACATTCATTTCAAGATCTGGTACGACTCAATCTCAGGAGTAAAGATAGATTCAGCTGCTAGAAGGATTAATCGTTGGAATAGGATATAGTCACTGCTGAGATCCAGACCAGCGATGTCGATGCTCTTGATCTAAGCGAGCCAAGGGACAATGTGGATGTTACGTTTTACTACTCAGTGAAATACATGGCGTCTCACAGCGGCGATAAGATCCACGTGAATAAGTAAATAAGAGGCTTATCTCCTTTACTAACGAGACTTTCAGAGGAAACGATGTTTATTTTGCTGAGGAACTGCATTGGACTTCCTTACTTAACGCCTTTGTTTTGGTATTTCGCAATTAATGATTTATGAAGCGCTTACACACCGCAAATAGTCTGCGTCATTAGGATTGGCAGTGTGGCTGCTCATAACTCGTATCGTGAAAACGGATTTCAGAAGAAGTGATATCGAAAGTGACAGAAGTAACACCACGCTTGAGTAGACAGAGGCTGAGTTGCATTGTTTTCTCTAGGTGGCGATGAAGGCAAATGGAAGTTGATCCGTATCGAGGCTTTTAAGTGCCCAGATCAAAGGAATCTCCTCTGTGCGGCTGTCGGAAGCGGCGTGCAGTTGGTTCTCGTGGTCCTGCTGATTTTCCTTTTGGGAGCAATGGGTATGTATTACAGCCACAGAGGCTCGCTCCATACTGCTGGTGTGCTGCTTTACTCCTTCACTGCATGTAAGGCCTCAGAATGACGCTTAGCTAAACATAATCGAATAGTGATCTCCGGGTTGATTTCTGCGCGCATTTACAAATATTTGGGCGGAAAGCATTGGGCTTTCAATATCCTCTTGACCGCTTGCCTCTTCCCAGTAAGAAACAAGGTTTTCTTAGGTAACATAATCCGTTAACCTAGGTTGTATTGTTTGCGGTGGTCTTTCTCCTCAATAACATGGCATGGGCCTTCAGACTCACATCTGCGCTTCCATTCACCAGCATCTTGTTCGTTATCTTCATGTGGGCTCTTGTGACGCTTCCTCTCACAATTTTCGGAGGACTCACAGGCAGAATGAACACATCCGACACGCTCGTCGACGTTGACGAAAAACTCCCAAAAATTTCTAAAACAATCCCTCCTCTTCCTTGGTATAACCAACCACTGATCACCGTTCTCATTGGCGGCTTGTTGCCTTTCTGGTAAATTTTACCATATTGGGAGATAAATTCATTCAATGCAACCATAGCGTTGTTTATCTGGAGCTCTACTACGTTTTTACCAGCATTTGGGGACATGTTATCTATGCCATGTGGGGAATGCTCTTCATTATCTTCGTTATGATGCTCAATGTCACTGGTAACAAGAAAAATCGTTAAAGCACTCTGAACTAAAATTTTTTCCATTCTTAGCTTGTATTTCAATTATCCTCACCTACTTCCAATTGAACGCTCTTGACTACCGATGGTGGTGGCGATCTTTCTTCTATGGAGGGTAAACAATGCCTATTATTATTAACATTTGTCTAACTACTGGGGTAGCTCTGGAGCATTCTATATATTTGCTTATGGAATCTTCTTCTACTATGAAAAATCTGACATGTTCGGCTTCATTCAGGTACTCTTCTGCTAGTGGTTGAATGTGCTAACAAAATTCTTTATTAGACGGTCTTTTTCCTCGGATATACAACAGTATTCTGTGTCGCCATATTCCTGGTAAGCTATTGCTATCATCTTCGCAGATTTTCTTAACAATATCTAGATGCTGGGCGGAGTCTCGTTCCTTTCAAGTCTCGCGTTCGTTAAATACATTTATGAAAAGACGAAGAGTTACTAAGGGAAAGCCTAGTTAGGGAAGTAGTTTCATAGGATTCCTGTCCGAAAACATACAATACGTTTAGTTTTTAGTAATATATTCTCATGGTTCATTTCATGCATGTCGTTGGTCCTCAACGAGAATATTTAGACCTTCTCTCGAATCCGAAAAACTAGTAAAATATTGCTCAGACCTTTATTTGCAACTGACCATTAATTCAATCTAATCATCGAAAAAGAATATATAGCCAATTGCAGCCTTTGCTCTCAGATCAAATAAAGAGAAAAGAGTGCTTAAAATCCCTTCTCTGTTGTATGACTGAATCCTTAGCAAATAACAGAGGTGTTTTGAGAGTTTAGAACATTATTGACTCGAACTGAATTATTTCAAGCAGCGTCGTGAATTAAACTTTTCAAAATCATATATAAAACTGACCGATTTTCTAAAGTGGCCATCGAATCAGAATGAACAATCAAAAGCTTGTAAGCGCTTGGAACCGGCTTGATCGCGCTCTGCACAACACCCAAGGCAGCGATGACGAGGAAAAGCGGCCCACCACCGCACCATTCATTACCACCACAAAGGAAAAAACATCGTCAATGCCTTTTATTCGCAACAAACTTCAATCAACGAGACCACAAACCGCGCAAGGAGCTGGTCAGCAGCTTAAGAACAAACTTGTGATAAACACCTCATTATCTACGCTACCTGCGTCTAAACTTGTCTCCCCCAAAGACTTCCAGCCCGCTGGCGATTATTTTATCACTCAACTCAGCAGACCGCTATCAAGCCAATCCGCAATGGCTAAAAACTTCAATTTTGGTAGCAATTTCCGGTCTCCCACTTCAGCCACTGGGTCAACGAGAGTCCTTACCTCGCCGTCGAGTCTAATCATGCATAAAACTCGGCCTATTTCAGCGTCTACAGCCAAAGCGATGGCGGTTTACACACCGAAAGTCAACATTTTTGACACAGAGAGCCGCATTCATCATATTCCGATAACAGAGCTTGCGAAAATCTATGAAGCGAGGTGCATTGACAACAAAAACGAGCAAACCACTAACCAATTAAAGCACTTCATTGATAAATTCGATAAATCTTCTCGGCGTAGAATCCTAGCCTTCAACGACCAATGCTTTGGACCTCGCGCAGGACAAGTGATTGCTGAGATAATGATGAACAATGACCATTTCACAAAGATTCATATCGCCAAGAACTTTATCTCGGACGGAGGAGCAACCGCCTTTGCCCAGCTGCTGCAGGTCAATAAGAATATCGTTCATTTGGACATATCGAGCAACAATCTCACGTATGTTGGCGCTACGGAAATTTTTAGTGCTCTTGCTGAAAACGAGTCTCTGATATCACTAGATATCAGCAGCCATGAGGGCCTCAACAGAAACCGCTTGGATGCGAGAGGAGCGGCCGCGCTCTCTTGGGTTCTAAAGCAAAATAAAACGCTTCAGTTTTTGAACCTAGCGGCAACTTCGCTTGACGCTGAAGCTGTTGATTACGTTTGCCAAGGACTCCAAAACAACCCTAGTGTGGTTTATCTAAATCTTTCTTCTAACGACGTCGGCCCGAAGATAGCTAATGCGTTACAGTCGTGCTTGCCGATTTGCGAGGTTCTCGAACTCGATATCTCAGATACAAAGCTCGGAGACCAAGGCATAACGAACCTTGCAAGTCTTTTCTGGACGACCTCGGCAAAAGGCACGGAACTCAGGCATTTGAACATTGCGAATAACCAAATCACAACTGTCGGCATCGCCAGGCTTTTCGAGTCTCTGAGCAAGAATAGCACTGTTGATACCTTAATTCTCGATAAAAACCCTCTCCATGGCAAAGGAATCTCAAGTCTTGTAAATTTCCTTTGGGAAAATACAACATTGAAGCATTTGTCTATGAACGAGTGCGAGCTTTCATTGCTCGCTTGTGATGCGCTAAGCAATGGATTAGATAGAAACCGAGGAGTGAATGTGCTTTTGCTCGCGAAAAACAACTTCAAGGACGCCGGATCCAAAGCGTTGGCGCACTCATTCCGAGCTCCAACCTCCTTGATAAAGCGAATCGACCTCTCTGACTGCAAGATTCGAGACGAAGGCGCGAAAGAATTGGCTGAGACGATGAAACGCAATTCTTTGCTCGAAAGTGTCAGTTTGAAGGACAACATGATCTATGACGATGGACTCATACCGATTATTAATGCCACGAGAATCAACAAAAACATCAAAAAGGTCGAGTTTGACAGAAACCCATGTAGCTACAAATATCTCCAAGAGCTTGAAAAGACCGCCGCTTCTAACCGGATGACTTTGAAACGCTCGAGGACATCTAAATACGAGAAAGACATTCAGAATTTAAGAGAATTTGAACTTCAAAAGTACGTTGTGGAACAAGAGAAACAAGCGCTTAATGAGAAAGGCCTGGAGGTGAAGCAAGAGCTTGAGGAGGTAAAGGAAACGTTCCATGATGAGATGGAAAACGAGCAGAGGAAATATGAGGAGTTGGAGAGTCGCCTTGAGATGTTGCTTCAGCAGATCAAGCAATTGGATAATCAGAAGAATGAAATTGATAGGGCAATCCTGATATCATCCTCAAATCATCAAGAAGCGATGTTTGACATGGGAAATTTGTTGTCGACTACTATGAGAGATTGCAATAACATCGAAAACGATATTAAGTCCATCAAGGACGGAATGAAAGGGTTCAGGATCAATTTGGCAACGAAGAAGGACAGGCTGCAGGAGGAAGTGAACTTTGAGGTGCGAGCGGCGAAGTTGTTGGAGAATTCGCTCTCGCATATCACGAAAGAGATCACTACGATGCAAAAAGCGGTGGAAGAGAAGAGACTTCAGCAGGAAGAAGAGGAAAAAATGAGGAAGGAGAATGAGGATAAGACTCGGGACAGAAGCCAAACGAATAAAAAGAAATACGGACAGAGAGGATCGATGCAGAATGAACAGGCGCCGGGGCTGCTACGTAAGAACAGTGAGAAAACGCCGGCGCTAATGAGAAAAAATAGCGAAAAGCCACCTCAGCCAGTAAGTAATTTTGGCAAAAAGAGCAACCCTAAGATTGGAAAAAGTTAATGATGTTTGCTTTTTTATTTGAACATACATATTTTTTTCCTTATCGTAATCAACCCAAGTCAATTCCTTTCCCTTTTGCTGTTTAAGCAGATCTTAATGATTTATGAGATACTTCTTTCATAGCGATTATGAATAAATTAAAAGCAAGAGCTGTTCCTAATCCACTCGCTAGATCTTTTTTTGAAAGAAAATGCATATTGAGTTTTGGAATTTCTCGGCCGCCCGTAGAAATTTTATTTTCTTCGATGGATCTCACATCTTCCATTGCAAGTTGGGATAAACTTTGAACATATTTCATTGAGTCATGATCTTCACAATTAGAGATCGATCTTCTCTCATGCAATACTAATTCAATCTTTCAATCAGTAATCGGCTTTCAAAGATAATCACTTGTTTCGAGATTTGTTTCACTGAGATTGATCACAAAGTCGTTCGCAGGGATTATGCTGAATCTTAGGAACACCGCTCTTCATAAGGTTTCATCGTTAATGAGTCATGTATATTTGACTGGGTGTTTCGTGTGGTTTTCTCAACAAAAACTTTTGTTCAAGCAAATCTATGTTAGTTCTTATTACTTAAATGAATAGTTTTGATCCTGACTAGTTCACACAGAAATATTCATTCGCGCTTAAATAGAGTATAATCGACCAAAAAAAAAAAATGGATCCTAAAACAGTTTCAATTGCACAACATAGTCTATATGTATTTCGTGTAATACTGCATTCAATTATGGCTTGAATTTTCCCTTATCAATCACATTATTTTTCTGCCTGTTGTCTTTCCTATCTGGGACTAACAACTCAGTAGTCGCAAAAATCGTTTTATTACAGTCATCAGTATACAAGAATTAGGACATCATATCCAGCAGTTGGAAAATTGGTATGAAGTGCCAAAGGCAAATCCTTTTTCACAAACTTCGATAAGTCAATGATCAGTTGATTTAGGGACTCATAGAAAACCCACACTTACTATATGAGTTTCATCAGGTATTCAGGCTAGCTAAGACTGGAAATTCAGACAACTCACAAACAGTACTTTTAATTTTGAAGAAAGTTATCAGAACTAATGAAATGTAGAGAGAAAATATTTTAATTATTACCCACCTTTTTGGAAGTGCGTAATGCAACCGATGAAGAAATTCCTCCAAAGTTCTACATAAATTCTAAAAATTTGACGTAAAATCGAAGTGTAATGTGCTTTAGAAAAGTGTGTTACAAGTCTTCAAAGCCACTTCGTATCTGCTATCGAAATTCATGTCTGAAACGAATTGAAAAAATAAATCTTCTAAAAGATGCTCTTAATTCTTTGTAGAAATTATATCAACATTCATTTATTAACGGCACATTTTCCTTCTGTGCTTGTTTGCACGCCAAGATATATTCTTCAAGGAGCTCGTATATGGACATTGATTGCTTCTCTCCATTATAATTTCTCATATCAAAAGTAACTTGACTCATTCTCCGGATCTTTAGACAATTCACTATCATAACAGTTGGTGAGTCGCTTCTTACTACTAAATATATTTATTGCTAGACCTAGGTTTAATAGGGGATAGGGTAGTCCTCATACACACAACAATAAAAGCATATTTATTGTTCCTCATTTGGACTGGTGCATCTATTATTTCCCACCCTATATTTATTTTCATTCGCCATTTTTCACTTGTCTTTGAAAAAAAAAATTATTTCGAATATACTTGAAAGCTGAACACCCTGCTCAACTTTAATGTACATCTATCAAGTCAGAAATTGCTAGGTTTAAAAAAAAGGATGTATGTAGTCTATAAACTACGAGAATATTTTTTCGAATTAATTTTTTGAAGCAGTAAACCAAACCCTTTTTCGCCAGTAGCAGACGCACAATGCCATAAACGAATATTCAGCAAGTCAGTCTCGCAAGGTTTCACTTAGACACAAAGATCTCACGAGTCGCCGAGTTTCTCCGAATGGCAGTCCAAAACAATTTAAAAACTTTCCTAAATTCTGAGGTCTATCTACGCGCGAAAAAAGTCTTTTCTCTATGGATTTAATACCGAGCTTGATTTCCTCACTATAGCCCTCTTTGAGCAATTTATAATTACTTTCGGCATCTTGGTGACCACTGACACCCTCTTTGTTTAGGACAAAAATCGACTTGAAATTATAAATTATTCGAATATCGAAGGTGCTATTTGGTTCAGATTGTTCTAGGCTTGAAATTCGACAGTGATTCGTGGCTCTGTTAGTTTGATAAAATTGGAAGAGCCATATTTTGTTAGAAATTTCACCTTAAAATACTAAATTTAATTAACTCCTTTCAGTAGCGCAAGCAGATATATTCGCTCTATTCCGTGAATCATGTTCGAGTTTTTCAGACTGAACTTCTGCCTGGGGGACAAAAAGCCTCAGGAAAAGACTCCTGATAGCTTAAATTATGTACGCATTTATCCAAATTCGACCTCAACATTAATTTTAGCTGCTGGAAACCTGTCCTCATTGTCACCAAAGATTTAAAGCGAAACATATGCAATACCACCTTGAAGAAGAGTAAATTCTCTCCTATTTCTCTTCTAAACACCTTTCAGATGCTCTCAGAGTCCAATAACTCTAAAAATTTCAAAACCGATGCAATTCAAGTAAAACTTCCTCAAATTCCGACCCTTTATCATTTGAACAGCTCTGTGGTTAAAGGAAGGAGCCGCAGCGACTACCCTCACCCTGTGTTTCCGGTCATTGACGATAGTTTTTTAGTAATTATAGAGCGAACTCTTTAATAATAATGATCTTACCTCCAGGACGAATATGAAGATTATCGAGGACAAACCTTTGAAGAGCTCATGCAGCGAGTCAAGATCCTCAGAAAGGAAGAGAGGTACTAGATTATTGGCGATTTTAATAATGAGATTTTCTATCAAAGGGCGAAGTTTGAGAAAAAATTCGTTGAGAGGTACTACGGCAGAGACTCAGATGACAGCTATGCCATTGACAAACGCTGGTTGAGAGATTACACAGAATATTTAACCAACGCACCTGAAAGTATCATTGGACCGATAGATAATTCAAAGCATTCTACATACCTGCGGAAGAAGGAGAGACAAGACTACTACGTGCTAATAAACGACGTGAGTTGGCGATTTGTTATTGATTTATACGGAGGAGGTCCCTGGGTGCTGATAAGAGAGGGTGAGGTCATTATTGACCCAGAGAGGAATTCCGACAATATAACCACGGATTCTTTATCAACAAACGCTAGCACGGTCAAGTCTACTAAATTGGGTTCGGAGCCAGGATCAGCGACCTCGCAGTCGATGAAATACAATCAAAAGCCGATTGGGTTAACAAATGAGCGATATTATTGCTATTTGAATGCTGTGTTGCAGTGCCTTGGGAATTTCCCTGTGTTTTGTGATTTGCTCGATGAAACGAATAAAGCACGTCTTTCAAATGAAGGGAAATGGACGAGCGCGTTTCTCGAGTATGTATCTGCTCAGAATAAATCAACTTGCATTTATGACGCTCGAGCGATTAAAAATTTAGCGAAGAAGACCTTCAGAGGCGATGAACAGCACGACTCGCATGAATTTATGCGTCAAATGCTCTCAGGGATCCAGGATGAGATTAATAAGAAACCCACGGGCAGCAAAGTCCAAAAAGAAATGAATTTTATTGATGCTCAAGCTGCTTGGGAATTTTATAAACAGCATCATTACTCCTGCGTTGATGATATCTTCGCCGGCCAAATCGAGAGCCAAGTCTTCTGTAAGACTTGCAAGGAGGTTTCCACTACTTACGACCCTGTGCTGGACCTATCGCTTTCGCTGGTTCCTAATACTGATACCCTGAAGGGCTGCCTTGATAATTTCTTCGCAGAGGAAGAGCTGCCTGACACTTACCTGTGTGAGAAATGCAATCGGACCACGAGAGCTGTGAAAAAGGCGCGCATGAGTAAGCTGCCCAAAGTCTTGGTTTTGCATTTGAAGAGATTTAAAATCTACCCGAAGAAGACGAAGATTTCGGATCACATTGTTTTTCCTGCTGAAAGTTTCACTTTCAGTAAGTAAGTCATTGATATTGTGAGAAAACCTGATATTTTGTTGTCTGGCTCAGGACTTCTGATTCACAGCCTGAAGGAACATATGCTTTGAGAGGGATCGTCGTCCACAAGGGCTCAGCGAACTCGGGTCACTATGTTTCCTATGTCAAAAGACTGGATGACGTAAACTTAATTGTTAAGGGAATATTTCATTTATGATGCTTTTCTTGATTAGTGGTACCTTTGCGATGACGAAACCGTGAAAAAAATCAGCCTAAAGGAACTCTCAGAAACACAAGCGTATATACTGTTCTACCAGCTGATCGAATAGGCAGTCTATCGCTGATACGCAGGCTATTAAGTTAAAGCTGATTAGGACATAACTTCCTTATTACTTCTTTTTTCAATATGAATTATGACCTTCCTCTTTTTTTTGAATATTTTTTTTTTTTCAATATTGTTTGCAGAAGGGTTTGAATGTAGCAGTCTTGGCTGAATTTCCCTTGAAATGAGATACGATATTTCATGATTAATTGGTCGTATCGTCATCATTCAAGGAGGATGCCAAGGTGGGTGCAGTAGTTTCAAGAGTGTCTATATTTTGTTAATTACACATCATTACTGGCTGTTTCGAAACAATTATTGCTTTATTGAGAGCAACATTCCAAACTCGATATATAATGACGATATATCGACCTAACTACTTACAAATTTAGCCCATTATTGGGAAAGTGCTGCTTAAGAGGTCTTGGCTTCGGTGAATTTCAAATCATCGAGAGAAATACCCTTGTATTTCTCATTGACAGTGCGTACTTTGTATTCGTCTAAAACTTTTTGGCATTTTGTGATATAGTCATCTGTGCGATATTCGCTCTTCGCGTTTCCTTCAAGGTAACTGAATACGATATTCTTGGAACATTCTTGAGAGACTTTCTCGATGTCTGCATAGCTGACGCTTTTAATGTCAGCAAGAACGTTGTCCAGCTCACTCGCCATTTTGAAGAGATTTAGGATTTTGGAATTTATTTTGACTGATAGCCAGAGAATAATCTCATACTGAAATAAAGGGAAAAACAATAGGAGGAGTAAGAACCCCAAAGACAAAAAAAGATGAGTTATTCCTTTGGAGTCAGCCATCATCGACCAATCTCAGGCTCTCTTTCCACCAAATCCAAAAGTATCATCTCAGAACGGAGGCTCATTTAATGCGAATCATATGATGACTTTTCATCTTTTTAATTCATCGGCTACAAAGTCTTTTCAGTAGCTAGTCTCATTATAGGTTACTTACTTAAGGTGCTAGATAGGAGCAATGAATTTATTTGGCGAGAACAACAAAATTTACTATTGAGTAAATAATGCATTGCTTATTTCCTTCAAGGACCTGACTAACCTCTCTGTTTATACTGAAAATAAACGACTCGTGATGAAGAAGCAATATTTACGAAGGTTTTCACGTGCCTTTAACTCTATTTACATAACACTTTGCTGACAAGTCAATCATCAACAAAAAGCAGAAATTCTGGTAGGCAAAACTGATGATAATGTCTATTCTCTTGATAGGCAATCAAATCATTAATTTTCCGCTACTCCATTCACTCCTCAAATTTAAATTCTTGAACCCATTTCGAAACTTCGGAATACTAAGGCAATCAAAATCAGTTGCGCTTTTACTAGTTTGTACATGAGAATATACAAATTAATAATTCTTCGGTCAAATTCTAATTTAAAAAAAGAATTTCTTCTATCCAGCTCTTGGTCGGAATGGCTTCAACCCAAAGTAACAATTCTCTGCCTAACTACAATTCTGCAGTGGCCAGCAAACGCAAAGAAAAAGATGTCATGAAACTCCTTATGTCAGACTACAAAGTAATCCGCAGCAATGAAAATCCAAACGATTTCACTGTAGAGTTCCCTGGACCAAAAGACAGCTTTTACGAAGGTGGAAAATGGTTCGTCCATGTGCTTCTACCTGACGCCTACCCATTCAAATCGCCCTCCATTGGATTTACCAACAAGCTCTATCATCCCAATGTCGATGAATCGTAAACTTCATCTTTCTGTGCTTGTACTTACTGTTTTCACATTATTTAGTTCAGGAAGTGTTTGCTTGGATGTTATTAACCAGACATGGAGTCCTATGTTCGATATGGTGAACATCTTCGACGTGTTTCTACCACAGCTTCTAATGTATCCAAACCCTGCTGATCCTCTCAACCCCGAGGCAGCAGCTGTGATGCTAAAGGATCCTCAGAGGTATGAGAAGAAAGTAAGAGAATACGTTTGCAAATACGCGAAATCGGAAGGCTATGGCGAGAAAATGATGTTGGAAACCCCAGAGCGCTCGGAGAGGTCTAAAAGCACTGATATGGAAGAAGAAGATCCCAGTACAGAAAGCTTTGAGGAAGAGGACCCGGTTTCGTTGGGGGACGTCAGCGAGCTGTCGGAGACATCTGATATTGAGCTGATTGAGTAAAGATAGTGTGGTGATAAATTATAAAAAGAGGAGAATGGGGTCTCAATTCCGGCTTATTGTGACAATTTACTAATTACTATAATTGTGTCTTATAAATAAAACTATGTGACTGAAGAAGGAAGCGACAATGGTCAAAATTATTGAAGATTGTGAATGTGAATAGTATGCTCACTAATTTTACTACTACTATTATTTGTCTATGAATTTATTTCTCTGAAATGATATTCAACCTTAACGTAATCGGTATATACTCTCTAAATAGTTTGCTTAATTTGAGTTGGTTAGTTTTATATTAATTGCTCCTTTTTCAGTGTGCTGCTGCTTATTATTTGTATATGAGCCTATTGAATATGGATATACTTTGCCAATGATAATAATTACATGAATTGGAGTCACTCTCAATTAGCTTCGAATGAGAAGACGACATGATAGGTCCTGTGGTTCAGGTTTCGAAGCCTTTACTGGTAAAATTATAACTCCTGAAATACAGAATTTTATTTATTATGATGATGTTATCCGTTTATTCCTGTCTAAAGTCTTTGAATTCATACAAGAAAACAAATGAAAATAATCCCTCTTAAGCAAGCATAGTAGCTCTCGATAACATTTGAGATATGTTTCATGCGGCAGTAGAACCACCCGAAAGAACCTCTATTGATAGAAAGCATCAGCAAGATCAAACATCAGCACTATGACCTTATGTCTCACCTACTCTTACTCAAATATTTCTCTCTTTTTTTTTTTGGTTACTATCCTCCCTGTGACCTATGTCAGCACAAGCATATGATAACGCATATATCATGAACAACTTTTGTTCTGATTTAATTCATTCACCCTTGGTTTAAACAAAAGGTTCTCTAATAACAAAATATTGAGATTTCAAACCATTAGCTACTATATTTTTGTCTTATTTTTCACAGCATTACATTAGTAACCCACGATAAGTTGTAGAAATTTATTGAATTCAGGACTCTGATGGAACCAAAATAGAACACCCAACCAATTTTCTTTACATTTACAAGGAGCACATGAACTTCCTGCTGTGGAAATGCATATATTCTTCATATTTAAGCAGATTGTTTTCAGAAATCATAAATATTAAATAAAATCTCAAATTAAAGTCTTTCAATGTCTGACACTACTCGGACTCTTTGTTGCGGTAACTTAATTCCTTTTATTTCTAAAAAATAACTCTCCAAAGCCTGCTTCTGCATTGTCTTATTGACCTTCATCGTTCTCGTGATTACTTCCTTCAGTTCTCTCGAGTTCAATGAATGGGGTTTGGATTACAGCGGTATCACAAAAACGGTAATTTCTTGAAAAATTAATAAAAAACGAAACATTATCGTTTACGCTGGTTTAATCTTAGATATCGAAATCTTCAGCGACCGGAGGCATACACTTCTTGGGTATCGGGCACCACTTCATCAAGTTCCCGAAAACCGTTCAAACCATCGAATTTAGCAACGAAAAAACTGCCACTGAGTCCAGTCTTAGCAGCAGAACTTCAGATGGTCTCGAAGTCGTCCTTGAAATCTCCTTCCAATACTCGTAATTCTTCTTGTTTATCTCTTACTTAAGGGCTTGTTGACTCTAGATTGAAGGCAGAGAATCTCACCCAGCTCTATATGACCTACGGAGAGGATTATAAAGGCGTTTTTGTTCTTGTTGCTATGGATATCCTTACAGACTTGGTAGTTTTGACTCTCTCTACCTCAAATAAGCGGCATTAGGCGACTAAATACACCGCGTATAACTTCTTCGTGGATCGCCAGCAGATTGGTGCTGCTATGCAAGAGGCACTGAACAAAGCTTATGAAAATATTTGTTTTGCAACTGTCGATTTCTTCCAGCTGAGATCAGGTATCATTAGCATTGAAATTGAGTGTTAATCAATGGAAAAGTCGACTTGCCTGATAAGTTTGAAGATGCTATCCAGCTGACAGAAGTCAAGAAGCAAGATATTCAGAAGGCATTGGCTGAGAAAAATAAAACTGAGGTCGAATTCGAGACGAAGAAGCTTGAAGCGCTCTACCAGATGAACGTGACAGCGGTATTTTTTACATTTTGGATTCAAAGGTGCTTATTAGTGATATTAGAACTTGGCTAGCGGAGAAGCACAAGCCAGATTGGCCCAGAATAATGCTACTGTTAGCAGTTTCACGCTTGTTCAAGACACGAAAGCGAGTGCTTATAACGAGTTGATGACTGACCTCAACTTGAACAGCACACAACTACTAAACTTCATAAAGGTAATGTGTCTAAGCATTACGTTAGAGATTAATCCTATTATTACGATATGATAGGCCAAGGTGGTCAGAGACTACAACTCCTCTGCGCTTGCAGTAAATATGGCAGGATTTAGTAACTAATTCAAGAAAAATTATCAATTTTTATGAGAATGCGTGTGTGATCCCTTTCTATCTTCAGTATATACTAAAGTTTAGATAGCGGAAGTTTTATTTTTTCGTAACTTTCATTATCTAAGTAAGGGATACTGTTGAGCTTTATTTTATTCAATAAGAGCGTCGAGCTTCCTGATACTCGCTCCCTTGTTGAAGTCGCCAAGCTTCGATGAGCAGTACGATAAGCTTTTGGTAGTTCTAGCGTTTGTATGCGCAATATTATAAAGGTTTAGTCCAAAGTACTCATTGGAATTATTGAAAGGAATGACATTTACTTCCTAAGTCAATAAGACAATGGAAATATCAAAAATTTTACGAAGCAAAATGAGAATTATCAAACTACTTATCTAGCTTAGAATCGTTGAGGCACCTCTTTGAGCTAAAGCGCTCTTCGCCAAATTATTATTTGCCTTTAGTAGCCTTTCTCTCGGTTTCGACTTGATACCGAGCGACGATTGCAGAGCTTTCACCGTCGCTTTCGGCAGCATCGTCGGTCCCTGCGAAATCATTTGCGGCTGCTGTTTATTACGTCCCCAGTCTTTGGCTTGCAGGATGTCAATGTTAAAATTATCAACGCTCGTGGCCTTATATGAGTCGCCACCCACCATGTTATTCAATCCTTTGAATGTTGTATTTCCAAAGTTAGTCTGTGAAGCGGTGAAATAATTATCATAGTTGTGATGATTCGCCCTTAAATTCGGAGAAACCGGCGAAAAGGCCTGATGATTCGCATTATTGTCTTGTTGAAGCAGCGATTCGAGGAGCGCTGAAGAGTGAACGGTAATCGAGCTTGCTTGCTGGGTCCCGTGCCAATTCTTCGAGGCTTTATCGACTGATTTTGAGACGTTTGTGTTCTCTGCCTTAGGAAACGCTCCCGTCGTCGCAGTATCCCTTGCAGCCTTCTGGTGACTACCATAGTCATGCTTTTCTACAGTTTTCACTTCCTGAGAGGTCGCTGTTTGCATCAGCGTGTTCCTCGTATAGTTTTGAGTCCGCATCATGTTCATATAGTCATCTCTGCGCATTTTCCCCTCGCTATTGAAATTCAGTAGCAACGATCTCGTCCCGTTAGCTGCGATACTAGTCGCAGTCGGAGACATCGTGTTTCCAAGGAGCTGCGAGTCGAATTTATCGCCTTCTTTCTGACGGCCGCCTTCGATCATTTTCACTCCTTTCTGAGGCTGGAACTCCTCGAATATCTGAGGAGTCGACGTAATGTACTTCGCCATTTGTTTCTCGTTGTATTGCTGAAGCTTTTGCTGGCTTGCACTAGCACCAACAGATTTATTCGGCGCAGAGTTAGTATTAACAATCTTCGTCGTAAATTTATTAGATTTTGAAAGCTGGTCCTCTGGAGTCTCGACGTTGACGGCATAGCTATCAACACCTGAATTAAACAAAATCTGCATTAGTTAGATCTTACTTGACTGTATATGTAGCAGGAGGAAGTTTCTCAGGCATGAGGTTTTGTGTGACGATAACTTTGCCGTTATAATCGTAAGTGAATTTCTTCGACTTGATGTCTTTAGAGACGCTTTGGACTTTCCGTTTCTCTTGTTGAGCTTCCTGAAAGTAGGCAGTATGATGAATATTCGCATTAATGCAGTTAATTACTAGTGCTCGCTGTTTTCTGAGCTGCTCTTCTTCAAGTTTTCGTCTATATTCCAGCTCTTTTGCCTGTCTCAATTGATCTGGAATAGAGTAAAATTTCGGTTAGTTTATGCCTATGCTCGAAGCTGTTTACCTTCAATAGCCTCGTCATCATCTCGCTCAATCAGCCTGATCGGTGCAGGTATCTGATTCGAGTCTATTTCCTTTTAAATTCCTGTAAACCAAACTCGTTATCCTTGAAAAAAATATACTTTCAAATGCTTGCGTGCCTGCTCGCGTGCTTGCACCATAGAGCGTTTCTTTTCTGCCTCATACCTCGCGATTTGCCTTTGCTCCTCTTCTTTCTTCAATTTCTCTTCAAAGCTGTCTCTTCTTAGATAACTTATTCTCGTCTTTCCATTCCTTGATGTATCATCCTAGAATCACGGATAAGTCTCTCTGTTTAAACAAAATCGAAGAAGCGAATAATGACTGAATACAATTTCGAAGCATTAGCAAAACAGTCAATTTGTTACAATATCGGATTCCCTGAACATTTCATCTCTACTAAGCATTTGAGATCCTTTCGATTTTGCGACGCTGTTGCGATCATAGTCTCCATAATCCTCATCGTACATTGCTTAAAACTGTTTGACAAGAGTTTTTTTAATTGTTAAGCGATTATCTTAACTAACTTAATAAATTTTTTAATTTCAGTTTCGGTTTACTGTATATTGAATTTCCATGCGCTACACTATATAGCCTTATTCCTTGTGATAATAACAAGAAAACTGATCTTAATTGTGCTAATATTAAGTCAATTTACTTTAGAAACATAGGGATATTAGTCGCAGTGACCAAGTCACTGTTGAAGCTGTCCCAGTGATTATTAATGGAGCAGCTAAGCGTAGCCTTCTGCTTTAAAAAACTTGCGATTGTATCCAAAAACTTTGAGAAACCAATCTGGTTTTGATTATTTTTGCTCTCATCAAATCGCTTAGAAGAAATTTTCTATAGACTCAACTCATCGGTATCCCGAATACAAGAAATAAGGAATACACGCAGCAGATGAAGGAACTAACTCTTATTTTGTCGCCCATAATCGCCTCCGAGAGAAAAACAATGCTAAAAAGTTAATAATAATCTAAATTTTTGTCGCTTAGCAAGGACAGCCTCCTTTGCCTGCTCCCGGCTTTGCTGATGGGTCCAACGTGTTGCCTTTTGGTCTCGTCACTTGTGATGAATCGACTGCCGTTTTCTCATACACATCGCAAATTTTCATAAACAATTCGTTCACTCCACGGTTCTCTTTCGCGCTCGTCAAGCCGAATAAACCATCAATACTCTTTGCATAATTCCTCGCAGTGTTACTATCCACCTCTTCTTTGTCTTCAAGGTCGCATTTGTTTCCTACAACGCATGTAATCAGATCTTTCGGGCCTTTATCACAAAGTTCTCGATGCCACTCTTTCAGAGTCGCATAGGAATCTTTGCTGGTGATGTCGTATACCAAAATAGCGACTTTTGCGTCACGATAGTACATTTGGGCCAGAGGGGCGTACTTCTCCTGGCCGGCGGTATCCCAGATCTGGAATTTGTAAGTGTTCCCTTTATATTCAAAATTTTTATCCTGGTAAGCGGCTCCGAGGGTGGTTTGCTCGTTCTCCTCGAATTCGTTCACGACGAACCGCTTGAGCAGACTGCTCTTTCCGACCCCAGAGCTTCCGAGCAAGCAAACTTTAATTTGGACACTTTTTCTCATTCAGAGGCTAATGAATGTCGATATGGTAATTAGCTTTTATTGAGAATGCACACGACTAAAGAGAAATTAACTATTAGCTCGCTTAATTAAAAAAAGTGAGGCAGAAACTGAAATTTTGATCTTGAGTATTGAGTCGTCAGGATTGTAATTAGCAAATCAATTCAATTGAAACTGGGCTTCATCTTGATGTCGGTAATGCGTGGAGTGCTCGAAACAAAAAAAAACAAACAATGAAATTGTTAAAATTTTGCTGTTAATTTTGAAGATTCTGAGTAGAAGTCTCGTTTACTGAGATGAGTTGAATTTTAGGAGGAGGTTTCGTTCGATTGAGGTGTGGTGGGTGTTGGTGGACGTTGTTAGAAGTATAGCCTTGTTCAAGCCGAATCGATCGAATATTAAGTGTATTTTTGATAGATGATGACTTCAAGACAGTAGATACTATTGATGAGTCACCACTACCATGTATTTTACTTTACTATAGTTTTATTTACATACTATATCACTATGATGGAGTTTGATCTAGTTTGCGTCTCAGATGGGATTACAAACACTCAACAGAAGTATCAATACATCTTAGAAGTAAGATAAAGCATTTTTTAAATAGACTATGATGATATAAGCATACTATCGGATTAGAAGATTCAAAACAAGGCTTTTCTTAAAGCGAGGATAGTCCTCTTTGGAAGCTATATCCCATTTAGAAAAACAGTCATGCGCCTAAGTTGGCAGAGAACCGTCAATGAACATCTAAGTCATGTAAAGTCTACCACGAAAACATTTTTTTTCTCAAATTACCAATCAATTAGCCAACATCATTGTATTACCATTACTAATAACTCTGCTAAAACTTCTACAACTCTCAGATCAGATCTTACACATTACAAAAGATTACCAACTTCCAGTTATGTACCATGGGGCTTTAGTTGATGAAAATTATGACTGAACGACCTAAATACAAATAAACGATAAAATTCAATTCTAAGTTAAAAAATTTATTATAACAAATTCAAATTTCTCATTTTATCTTAATTATACCTCTCTCTATTTTGAAATCCAGCTCAAAAGGAAAAAATTATGGAGCTATGTCATCATTTACTTGTTATCTTAAATGCAGGCAGTTCATCTGAAAAAAAAATTCTTAAAATTCCAAATCGCTATAAGAGTTTAACCATGTTCTCAAGCGTTACCCTCACGTCAATGGCAGATATTTCCTAAATCAAAAATGCATATAAATCTACCAAGCTCTATCTGAACTATGGAAAGGCTTCAATTATGAAGGAAAACTTTGTAATACCTTATGAACAATGACATATCACAATAATAAGAATAAATAATTCATATCTCTCTACTACTTCATTACACAAATTAATATTTCTTTTAACACTCTAGTACAGTAGTGGGAATTTTTTTCTTATTTTGTGCTATATTTACTGATCAAATTATCATAAAGCTTATGTTGTCTATCGTTTTGGGCCTAATAAGAATCATTCAGCGAACGTAACAATAATAATTTTACCTCAAATTTCATGGTTTGAGTCGCACCACGAGGAACCGACAGACTCGAGTTCTTGGTCGACAGCTGCTGTTGTGGGGCTTCATGCTGTTGGTTGAGCAAAATGCTTCGTTTTACTCCTGCAGACACCGAGCTGAATCTAAACGGATCCGAAACCCCAGCGCCAGTCGTCAACGCTGTCGGCTTGCTGCTTTTATACTCGAAGCTTTTGTTGGCTTTTTCAACCTCTCTCGTCGGTTTGTAGCTCTCTATGTCAGCCTCCTTCAACGGCAATCTACCGCTAGGCATCTTCAAAATCCCTTTGGATTGCAGTTTTCGGATTGAACTCAGCGGCTGCACAGGCTTCTTTTCGATGAGATTGACATCAATATTTTCTCTATTCTCAATGTCTTCGTCTTCTACACTCGCCTTTGTCATCTCAAACTGTTTCATCTATAATGCCTCAGAATGACTGTTATGTAAAATTAGAAAGTACTTGTGCCTCGACGTGACCTTCGGTATGAAGTCTCAGCTCTTGGTACTTCGAATAGTAGCTATTGAGCTCGACTTCATTCCAGCAGCCCTTCTTCTCATACGAGTCTACTGCGATCGCGAGAGTGGTTAATAGCTGCTTTTTCTCCTTAAAAATTTTCTCGTCTTCTCTAAGTTTCATGAGATCATCGTTGTAATGCTTAATGTTCTCATTCAAGCTGCTTTTGAAGGCTTCTAGCTTTGGCTTTCTGCTCTGGAATTTTATTGGGTTTTCTTTAAATGCCGCGTTCTCGACCTTGTAGCGTTCCTGCTCCTCACGCAGATTGTCTTGCATTCTCTTGATCCTCAGCTTTCGCTCCTTCATTCCTGAGTTGAGAAACTCCAGCGCTTCGGTCTCTCGCTTAATCCTCTCTCGCCATAGTTGTCTAAGGATAGATAGCTTAAGAAAATGGATTTGTTTAGAAATATCTACATTTTTAGAGGAGGGTTGCTAAAGCTAGGTCTCTTTAGGCTCTTATCAGAGTCGCTGAGGGTTTTACTCATCACATGCTGCTGAAGCGACCTCATGTGAGGGTTACTATCGCTACGAGGAGGCATCTGGTTCATTCTTATCTGCTCGTAGCTGAGATCCCGTTTCACTAGGCCCTTTTTGGGTACGTTAGAATTCTCTCGAAGGCCGTATTCATCATGCTGCTCGTCTTCACTGTAAATGTCTTCTTCGTCATTTGACGGGCTGTGCTCAAAGCCATCTGAGCGATTCAACCTGCTTTGCGAGGTGTTTCCAGCATAATCAATCGTCTTGTTCAACAGGAAGGTCCTGTTGTGTATATTCGATCGGTTCAACCCTCTAGCCTTTGGAACGTGGGCCCGAGTATTTTGATTCTATAGAAAATCCGCAATTAAAACCTATCCCAAGCGAAATGAAGGCTTTACCTTGATCGTTTGCTTGATGCTCTCGATCTCTTTGAGGATAAACGAAATGCTCTGGTTCGGGTTCGTGAAGCTATCGTTCGCGCTGATAGTGGAAGCACGTTCTTTCACAACCAAAATCTCTTTATCTCTCACTTCGAGCGTTTTTTGAAGTTGATCAATGGTCATCAGCAGCTCTCTCTTCTTAAGCTCAGAGGACGTAGGAGTATTTATCTGGTTCTTTAACCCATTTAGTTGGATTTCCTTCTCAACTACTTTTTCGCTAAGCTCTTGAATCTGCTCGAACAAAGCGACCTCTTTCTCCTCCTTCTCCAGCAAAGTTCTCTGCAATTGCAAAAACTGCTCGTTTGACTCTCTAATCAGTTTTTCCAGGTTCCTTTTCTCTTCGATTTGGTATTTAATCTCGCTCAATGACTTTTCTACCTGGAGTTCTTTGGCTGCGCCTTGCTCTTCGATTGCCTGGTTGAATTGAATTAAGCTCGACAGTCCAAAAATAACGCTTACCTCTATTTGAGCATTGAGGTTCAGTTGCTCTTTGCAGCGGATTTCTTCGAGTTTTCTTTTCAATGACTGTTCGTAAACTAGCTGTTCGACCTCTAACGAGTTAATTTTGCGTTTTATTTCGTTGCTTCTTTCGCTTTCTGTCCTTGCAGACATTTGTTCGTTGACCTTTGATTGCGCTGCCTCGTAGTATTTGTTAAGTTCTGCCTCCATTTCCTTCGTCATCCTTTGTTTCTCAATTTCAAAGTTTTCGCTGAATTGATCATGTAAATCTTTGCGACGCCATGAGATCTCCTCTTCCAACTGTCTCTTCTCTGCAGCTGCCAGCTAATGTTCAAATAATTATACTGCTGCCACAGGAGCTACTATTACCATTTGCTGCTGATCCAATTTTTCGTTGAGTTCCCTCTTGTAGGAACAAAGCTCTTGCTCGCGCTGCACAGAATGGATACGCTCGAAATCTTTGACCTTTTTCTCCGTGTTTGCTCTGATATCTACCATATCCGCTTCATGCTCCTTCAGAAAACGAGTCAGTCTCTCAGTCTGAGCATCTTTCTTTGATATTAAATCCTTCAGCTTATCTTGTAAGGTTTCGATTTCTTTTTGCAATTGCTAATTACAGTCAATTATCTCCAAAGGAAAAAACACAATAATACCTCTTTTTCTCTTAGATGCTCATCAGTAGCACTCTCCTCTTCCTCTTGCTTTCTCTGATCAATTTCATCCTTTACCGTCCTTTCTAACTCCTGTTCTTTTTCTTCAAACTCTGATTTTATTGTTTCCTTCGCTTCTTCAAACGCGTTTTTCAACGTCGCCATCCTCTCAGTCTCAAGCGGCTCTGACTCATACCCCGAGTCCTGTCCTTCTTGATCATTATTCTCGATTTCTTGTTTGATTCTCTCAAGCTCCTCCTGGAAATTCTGATCCATTCTCATTTTTTCGCTTTCGAAGATCTCATTCTTTTCCTTCCTAAACCGCTCCAATTTAGCCTCAAGCTCTTGGTTAAACACCTCCCATTGCTCTTCGTACTCTCTATCAATCATCTCGAGCTCCTTCTGCAGTTTGAACTGGCTCTCAGTCTGCCTATACGAGTCTACTGAATGCTGTCTCTGCGAAATTTGCGGTTTATGCGTTCGCTTCGAGTACATTTCTCGCTTTGACTTCGGATCGAATTCCATGTTAAACTCCGATAGATTCAAACTTTCCTCATCATTCTCCGAGATCAGGCCTTCCCCTCCAAGCTTCGATCTATTCTCGTCTCTGGAAGGGATATTTTCGAGCTCATCATGCTCAAAATCGCTTCGCGCGGCATTCAATTCGTTCAACTCGTCCTCTTGGTCCAACTCTTTGAATTCGTCAAACTCGCATTTGCTTAGACTGCCCAGCTCGTCTCCGTCTTGCAAAATCTTTTGACTATCCTCAGAATTCAGGAAATTTTGTCTTCCGCTTTCCTTCTTTTCGGTTATCGGAGACGGAGTTCTCCCATGACCTGCGATGACTACGCTTCCGTTGATCACGGTGCTATCGTTTCCGCGGTTGTATTGATTTATCATGAGACTATGATCACCGTAATTTGTAAGATTTGCGCTGTAATTTAGGCTCACGGCGCTCGAGTTTTCAGCGGTATGAGTCGCAGTGGGTGGTTTATTGGTCCCTGTGCTATTGCCAAGCATTTTCTGTTGCATTTGAAATTGTTTCTGATGCTTTTGCTCGTCTCTTTTTCCGTTGGTTCGGTTTTTCAAAGCCTTCATTTGAAGGTACTGGTTGCGATAGAAATCATCACAGGGGTGCTCCCAAGTCTTTTGCCCGGTGATTTCATTCATGTAGAAAATCTCGTCGTCTTTTGAGCGATGGGCTTTCCAGTCAGGAGGAAGAGGAGCCTTCAATCCTTCTCGTGCGAGGTAAAGCAAGTCGTTGTCTTCAGGCAATTTCATTCCCAAGTAAATTGCATAGTCTCTGATTTCTACAGAAAACAATTTTAAGCTATTGCGCTCGGAAAAGGAGTATTGAAATACCTGATTCATCTGGTTCGTAATTGTTTGAAAGGTCCTCGTCAAGCAGAATACTCTCGTCAAGAGTGGGTTTCATAGTATTCATCAAAATGGATTTGAAGATTTGACAAAAAAATCAAATTAATTATTTTAGATGTGAATGTCCGTTGGGAAATTTGAATATTCAATTTACATGTGTTTGAAAAGGATTCAAAATTTGCTTTATTATTTTCAAAAATTTAATGCTTTTTTTGATTTTTAAAGCGGCGGAAACCAATAAATACACTGTTAATGTCACAGAAAAACTCCATAGTTCGTCCCTAATCAATTATTTTGATGAAAACTCATATTTCAATGCGTTTACTCGAATAGGTAGCATTTTTGATTATTAAGTTCTCTCTTGAGAAAATGAACCCTAACTACTCAGCTTGCAATAAGCCCATGCTTTTAGAGGCAATAGAAGCAGCCCCGGAGCAAGATATACCTCGTACTACTGCTGTTTGGGGTTTAGTCAGGCCAGCAACTTAAAGTTATTTATGAATTTATTATTCGTTTTTCCACGTAAGGAATGGGTTCGTTTCCCCACTATGACTGAGCCAGAGGATTTAAACTGCTCTTACTTATGTCGGATTCTAATGGATATCGAATTCGAATTATGATGTGAGATTTTTTTTTTTTAGAAATAGAATCTCATGCATGGCGGATAAAAAGCATAAATTTCAGAGCACCAAAAGCAATTCGATCTCTTCTGTGTGCTTTGTGAACATGAATGTGCATTGCGGACGTATAGATATATGCATGTATGTGATTTCTTATCGTTTCACAAAGCAGCACGTCGTTCTCTTCTCAAAGAGCGAATTTGTTTATTCCCATGCTCCTCCTTCTTGGGCTTCAGTGGTGTCCCATTTCTTGTCGTCCTTCTTGGCCTGAAAAATCGTATTGTTAGCACATTTATACAAAAACACAATAAAATTACTCCTCTTTCTTCTTCGTCACCCTTTTCTTCAGCTTCTGGGAGAGCAGCGGCTTCATCGACCTTCTTGAAGAAAAACAGATCAACCATAACATCCCAATCCTCAGTCTTTCCGAGTTCTCCTCTGAGGATCTTAACTTCTCTGGCGAGGAGCCAGAAGATCATGGAGATGGATTCAGTGCTTCTGTTGTTGCATGGAATAGCAATATCGACGAAGTTCAAAGGACTGTCAGTGTCGCAAAGAGCGATGGTTGGGATGTTGACATAAGAAGCTTCGACGAGGGCTTGCTTGTCGGATCTTGGGTCAGCAACGATCAAAAGTCTTGGCTCTTGGAATCTTGAGAGAGGAGTTAGTTCAATGACAGAGAGATGAAGACGTTTACTTCTTGGTCATTTGATTGGTAAGGGTACCAGGAGTCCATCTGGAGGTGGAGGTGGAGAGAGCCTTAGTGTAGTAGGAATACTTAATGACGGCTCTTTGACCATAAGGTCTGGCACAGACGACCTAAATTGCCAAATTGAGAATTTTGTGATAACTGCTAAAAAAGGCATACGATGACATCTTCAGCTCTTTCGACAGTGACGATGGCTCTGGCAGCGAGCTTGATCTTTTGCCAGGTGTGCTCGAGGTTGATGATGTGGACACCAGCGGCGTTTTTGTGGTCGACGTATCTTTTCATGTCGAAATTGAGGTTGATGGTTCCGATGTGTACCTATGGCACCCAACTCATCAGGATGATGTCCCAAAGGAGAGTTATTTACATTAGCAGCGAGAAGTCTGAGGAAATCTTCTTCCTTTCTGGAGATGCCTTTGCTCATGTCTATATTTTGCTTTTTATAAATCAGATCTTTGATTTTATTAGAAAATAGCCTCTAAAAAGCTTAAGAACTACATACAATCTCTGAAAAAGCAATTTTATTGAGATTTTGTAAATCCATATTCTACTCTGAGGAGATGAGCGCATAAAATTAATACCGTCAATACACTTCCACTCGAAGCGCCTCTAAACAATACCATGATGGTTATCTGAGTGTATAATGCAACCTGGTAAATGTTCATGAGAAATCTTGAACATTGTTGGAGGTAGAAAGAGAAATTCTTGAATTAAAGTAGCAAATCTCAAGCTAAGCACTTGATATATACATAATTAATCACTTTAGAAGCTGCTAGATATATAAATTAGTAATCTTCATTGGTATAGAAGAGCGATGATTTCTATCCTTTGAAATGAGAGAGATCTAACAACAATACTATCTTCTAGTTGTTTTCGCGCTCCTCAAATAATTCTCAGGCTTCAAGTGGGCCTTAAATAGTTCCAAATAAAACAACCGAAAAAGATCAAGCCACTCCAGTCAAAATAAAAATATATTCCAAAAATTACGTACTTTATTTTCGTTTTGACCAAATTCGTCGCTAATATCAATATATAAAATTACTAAACTAAATGGAGAGCTTGGCCAGAGAGGAAAAATACGTATTCGCGCTTTGTGGTTTACCTGCACGAGGAAAAGTAAACTAATGGATCTTAAACTGACAGTCTTAAATATTTTCAAGACCTACATTTCTCGAAAGTTGTGCCGATATCTGAATTGGCTTGGACACAATTCGAAAGTCTTCAATATTGGTGAGCCAGCACTTCTTTCTTTCATTTTAACCGATTCCTACCGAAGGCCACTACCGAAGGAACCAAGTCGGAACTACTAACTGCACTGCAGACTTCTTCGACCCTGATAATGTGAGGCAAATAGAATATATTCGTCTTAACATTTAACGCTAGGCTGAAGCCGTCAAAGCGAGAGAAGAGTGCGCTCAAAAGGCAATGGATGACGTTGTTCTCTTTTTGAAGAAACCTGAAAACCAAGTAACATACTCACGCTTAAGATAAAATAAAGGGATCGATCGATAGGCTGCTATTTTCGATGGGACGAACACTACTATCAAACGAAGAGAAAAAGTGAGAAAGTTCATGGAGGAAAATATCCCAAACTGCAAGGTAAACACCGCGCTCTGATTTCTATTTATCGGATCGACAGGTTATCTGGGTTGAGAGCATCTGCAATGATGACACTGTGGTCGAAACTAACATTAAGCTGACCAAGCTATCTTCTCCTGACTATAAAGGGGTGGAGGCAGAGAAGGTATCGTGATGATCGAAATACACTTTGAATTGAGACATGACATAGGCAACTGACGATTTTAGATGCCGTATTGATAAATACAAGAAAGCTTATCAAACCATTACAGTAGATGGCGACGGGGAAGTATGTTCTTATTACTCCACATTCAATAATTCAATAATTCTTATAGGACTGCGCTTTCATCAAACTGGTGGACACTGGCAAAGGAGTCGTAATGAATAATATTTCGGGATACCTTGTCTCAAAAGTGGTGTCTTTCCTCATGAACTTGCACATTATTCCCCGCCCCATCTACCTTACTCGCCATGGAGAAAGCCTGTTTAACGTAGAAGACAGAGTCGGCGGAGACAGTGATTTGTCAGCGAAGGGAAAGAAATACGCTGGGCATTTAAAAGGCTTCTTCCAAGAGCAGAAAGAAAAAGAGAAATTTAAAGAGTGCCGGATCTTTACCAGCACGCTTAAACGAGCGATGACCACCGCGAACGAGATTGACATTGGCGAAAAGCCATATTATCTGAAATTCTTGGATGAAATCAACACTGGGCTTTGCGATGGCATGACCTATGAGGATATGAAGGAAATCTACCCATTCGAGTACCAAGAACGGTCGAATGATAAATTACGGTACCGTTACCCTCGAGGCGAGAGCTATATGGACGTGATTCAGCGAATCGAGCCGATTATCTTCGAAATCGAGAGGACTCGGGTCCCAGTGATCATCGTAGCGCATAATGCCGTGCTGCGATGTATTTACGCTTATCTTACGAGGCACGAAGTAGATAATATTCCTTATCTCGAAGTGCCGCTTCACAATGTAATTAAGCTCACCCCAGAGACGTATCAATGTCGGGAAGTCAGGTATCGCTCTTTGCTCTATTGTCTTTACTAATCATAATGAAAGGTTCGTCTTCGACGTCGAGACTGGAAAATATAAAGAGGAGGCTATTAGTGATCCGCGCTTCATCGATCACGACTTCAGGAATGTCTAGCGAAATTCATTCTATAGGAACGTTATATGACCATCCCATGAAATAAACATAGGCCGCATTAGTTTTCTTACTAACTAGTTAGTATCAACTAAAGAGCCAGTTTTTATATTTCATCGGATCTACACCTTAGCTTATAGCTTTCATCAGAACTTGTTATATATCTATTGGATTTCTTACATTATAGTTCTTCCCTAGTATTCCTATCCAAAGTGGCCTTTAACTGCCTCATACAACCCCTAATTTTGCCAAAAACGAACGATATTCCGAATCTTAAGCGCGCTAGTTCAACAGAGTGCTCTTATAGCTGAAGGATTAATATGTATTGCTTTATTTTTATGCATTCAGAGTTTTTTTTTTCCTTAGCTAGTTAAGCAGATTACGACACATATGAAACTTTGCATGCATCATCTAACTATTTCGAGACTTCCCATCTGAAGGGGACAATGATCTTCTTCCATCCTGGGTGGTTCTTTGGCAGCTTTCTCGCAACGAGCTCAGCGTACCAGGTGATGTTTCTGATCTCCTGCTCTTTCAACTTCAGATAAGTGTAAAACACAGCATAGTGGTTTTGTCCTTCGAAAGCAAGAGAGTACTTCTTTACTTCCTCCTCGTACATCAGATCGTCCAAACTCTTAGCGTTAGGGTTATACTCCTCTTTCTTAATTGGATCAGGGGCTTCCTTCAACAGCTCGCCGTAGGTGCTGATACCAACGACTGCAGCTTTCAAATTATCCAAGGTAGTGACATTCACGAGTTCCCTCTCACAGTCAGGATACAGGTAGCCAAGGGAAGGACATAATCTCTTTCTGGTGGTGGTTCTGCTGACCATGGAAGTGAGGTCCTTGTTTCCGATGGAGTTGTAGATGACCTGGATGGTTTTGAAGTCAGCCTCGAAGTTGAGGAGGTCACCCATGACTTCCTTGGTCATCGAATTACATTCTTTTTGGATAAAATAGTAGAAGCTTTCCAACCACATTTTCTTTAATGAAGTTCTGATTTGCTCGGGTTTCAGCTCCTTAAAAATATTGTGGATTTCCTGGAGGGTCTTGCTCTCGCTGCCCTCACCGATATTTTCCTCGAGGAATTTAGAGAAGTATGGTCCGACTGGAGTATCGATCAGGACGGTTGAATAAAGGCCGGTGAAGTCATCAGCATCGACGATTTTCATATTTTTTATTTCAGGGAAGTAGCCGAGAGGGTCAGCGTTGGCGATCAAGTCCTCGGCATTGACTCCGTTTTTGAGTCCTTCGATGATATTGACGACGTTGTCGATCATGAAGCGGCAAAGCATCAGACGAAGGAACTCTGAGAGTGGGTAAACGGCCTGAGCTTGTAAATAAGCGAACTCATCAGCCAACTTTCTCTTTAGGCGAGCACGAAGCTGAGTGACTGGAAGGTTGGATCCTTCGGTGACAAGATAAGGAGCATAGTCGGTCTCTTCAAGAACCTAAGGCGGATATGATAAGATGAGCTTGCTATAGAAGAGAAGAGGGGATGTATGGAAGGATAGAGGTGTGTGTGTTAAAAAAAAGAGAAGGACTTACGATTTTTAGTTCTTGGAGGTTGTTGCAGGTTTTGATGGCGTTGTAATTCTCATCGGTGAGGAAGCCCGAACGGAATCCTCTGACCATGGCTTCTGGGAAGCCATCGTCGATTGCGAAGGTACTCATCTCCATCTTTTTCGAATGAAATGTTTTAAAAGAACTCCTAACTAAATTATAAAGACAAGAATTAATCTAAACGCTCAAAGAGAGTCTATAATAGAGGAAAAGCTGCCTTTTAAAATTTGATAGCCTTTCCTGAACTGATTAACCCCTAATCCTGTTTTTTTTACTCTATCTAATTACCCACATTCTAAAAACGAGCAAGATGGCCCCTCCGCAGAGGCATGTAGCGTTTTTACAACTAATGACGTCGTTGTGATGCCTTTACTCTTTCTTAATAAATGGAAATGATCCATGTGAAGTTTGATATGATTTCCAACTTGCTATCAAGGTATTACGATTAATGCGTTGTGATTGGCTGGAATTGATTCATTATGAGTATTTTTCTGGAACTGTTAGATCAGGCTAAGAATTTGAAAATTCTCCTCTTTCGATTTTTCGGTCTACAGTTTGCGGTTTACGTCAATATTATTTATCGTTTAAAAAAATATGGAAACACCTCCACCAAATACCCAAGCTCGAAACATGCTGAATCTTCCAACGTCGAACATCAGGACAGAGACGTCGGGAATGCGGAGTGAAATGGAATCAGAAGAAATGAATTCTAGACAGCGGGAGCTTTATCAGAAATTGAGGCAAAGTATCAAATTGAATGGCTTATCCGCTTAAGTATTTTTTTTTTTATTGTGAAGAACATGCAATGATGAGTATAATTGATGAGAAAGAAACCTTGCAGAAATACTTGAGTGAACTGAGAAAAAATGTCAGATATGTTGAAGAAACTGATTGGATGTTCGATAATGAGCAGCAAGTCCCTTATGAGAACGTTGCTGGGCTGTAAATAATTTATGGAAGATGAAAATCTCTCTCTTTTTTTTTTTCAATTGATGTTAAATGGAACTTGCGAAACTGATTTTGTTTCGAATTAGCAATATATCTAATTATCTATAAGTGTGATGTGTACAAGCTCCTGCACGAAGAGTTAGCTATGTCATGTTAGTAAAGAATGCCTTATAAAGAGTAACCTGAGCATTTGTAAAATGGTTCGAAATTAGTTGAACTACAAGTATCCTCATTTCTTCGTAAAAAAGAAATGTCATATTCCAAAGAAAAAGACTTGATAGCTCCCTCTCTATCTCTCTCTCAAAAAACCAAAAAACTAATTGAAATATTTAAGTTAATTGATTCTGTAGATATCCTGCTAATATATCACAAATATAGCACCTCTCTGGTGCCTCTTTATTTTCTTTCTTGCCATTTTGTCCAGCTTTTCCTTTGAAGATTTTTTGGTTCGATTCAACAATCTCAAGCGATTCAAATTTGCACTTGATGCAAACGAAATGCCCGCACTTCAGTTTGATTTTCGATTCATCGAATAGGTCATCGAGACAGATCTGGCAAACTCTTGGATTTTCAATGCAGTTCGAACAGATAATAGAGCCATCACCAGTTGCTTTATTTTCTAAGCAAATGCTGCATATGCAGCCGCAGGGCTTCTCTGCGCTAGTTTCTTTCTCACAATTGTTACAAACAAAAATCCCACAACCCTTACAGCCTTTCACCTCGTTTATTAAATCTGTTTTGAATGTCCCTGAGCATTTCCGGCAGTAGCAATAGCATTTTTTCATGAGACCGACATGTTTTAAGCAATTGACCTGCTTACAGCTATTGCACTTACAATATTCCGGTTTTGATTCTCTTGGGAAGGTTAACTCTACTTTTCCATCGCAGCCGAAACAAGAAACAGTCTCTGTGACGATGGAAGCGTCTTCTTTTGTCGATAAGATGATAAATTGATTGAGAGCCGCACGATTGATTTTCTGTTTGCACCCTTGGAAGGGACAGTTGTTTTGGCGATCCAACTCTTTAGATTTGATGCATTCGCTGCAATAGAGGTCGCCGCAGTTCGAGTTCTTGAAAACTAAGGTAGGTTTCATAGCCTTACGACACAAAGAGCAATTTAACATGTTTTTTTCTTCAAGCGCTGAGATCCCTGTTGAACTGGTATAATTGTCCTTTTGATTTTTCTTCTGCTGATCAATGATGAATAATTCTAGGGCTCGTGCCTCTATTCCAGTGTGACATCCTTTGAATAAGCATTTCGTTGCCTTGTCCCACTCGCAATCTTGCACACAGTAGAGACAGTAACGATGATTGCATTTATTTTTGAAAATAATATCCGAAGTCACAGCGCCTTGACATAGACTGCATTTGACTAATTCGATCGCTGGCGATCGATCTCCTCCACTCCTCGAATCAGAAACCCTGGTCTCGTAATTTAAGGGATTAAGAACTCCATTAATCTGCTGCGCGAGGACGGAATCAGAGGTCTTTTGCAAGAATCCTCGATAGAAATTCTCAATATTCCTCTTATCCAAGACACAAGCGCAGTCCTTACTGCCCGTGCATTTCAAAGGCAGAAAGGAGTAGATACACAACAGACACTCAGCGCAATACTCATGGCCGCAAGCAGACGTATTGAATACGCAATCCTGAGGCTTTTGAGTTTTACAATTCACACAGAGGAGCTGTTTCTTCGACTTCTGCATCTCATTCTCGCTCATTTTCTCTAGACTCTTCCCATACTTCGACCCGCTCCTCAGCGACGACTTCTCTCCGCTGTCACTTTCCTCTGAATCCAAATGATACACAATTTCTTCAGCTTCATTCTCTCCTATAGACGCAGGAACTTGTCTCAACCCCTTCAAAATTTGCCCTGGTGACGCTATCTCGCCCTTTGGAATCGTCTGAGACTTCTCTTCTTCACCATCGACTAACGTTGTCAGGCTCACCGCCTCAACGCGGACGCGAGCTAATTGTGCTACTTTCGCTGGCGGATAACAAACCAGCGTAAACGGCTCTCCGCTGCTGCGTATCTCCAATAGTTTCACCCTCAAACTCGCCTCAGAATCGTCACTCTTGAACGCGTTACCTCGCTTCATGAGCTTGCGCTGACTTATATCGATTTGTGTATATTGAAGCATGATAGGGAAAACCGAAGTGAAGAGACTCAGTACTTGATAATGCAAAGTCGGTGATAACAAAGGGAATTTCTTCACCAGCTCATCCAACAAAAAATTCAATTCAACAGAGCGTTTAGGCCTTTCGATTATTTCCTGAATGAGAAGCACGCGAGATGACTGAGCCAGTGCGTTCACATAGTTAGGATTCTCAATTATTCGTTTGTAGATCTGAGGAAAAACGCTTTTGACGATCCCTTTCTCGCTCTTGAGGAAGATTTCTTTCTCTTTTTTCGCTATTTCAACCAACTCGCGATAGGTCATATCGACGATTCGGAGGTTGTTTTCATTGAATTGCTTTTGAACACTCACCAAAGCCTTCCGGATGCGTGAATAAAACACTTCATTTGAGTATTCAATGATGCTGTCGAATAAAATGGACCCGAGAATCACGTACAATAGAACCTTCTCACCTGAGTATCTTCGAAAAATATACCTATCAAGCTCTTCTTTCAATAAAACATCGACTAGCTCCTGATTATTTGAATATGCCTTGATGAAGTCTGTATAAGTCTCAAAGTATGGTTCGATGCTACAATAATATTGAGTCCCGGAAGCCAAAGCCATTTGAGTTTTATTTGATGTTGAGTTTTCTGCAAATAGATCGCGATAATTGAAATAAATAAACAGATTTTAATATCTAATTTGAATCACTCTTTCGATTAATTTTTAATCGAATGAATTTAGATTCTAAATATCATCAGATTTCTTATGAATTTAGTTCGACTACAACATTTATCACAAAATTAGAGCTTCTGCAATTCCACATTCATTGGCAAATTAAAATAATGAGTTGCTATTTTCCTTTGTATCATCATGGTGAAGGCTATTGAACCGCGTTTATATAATGCTGATGATGATATAAGATTATGTAAGTAATGAAACTTTGGTTATAATGAATAAATAACTTGAAAAATCAAATAAAACATGTACCGCACAGCTCGGTGCAAACATATTCATTATGAAAGACTTTAAACCACGTTAAAGCTTTACCACACACTTGCAATTAAAAATTTTCATTGATTAAAAAAACGCAACCATCACACACTATCGGCAGTATTGCTGCCGGTACTTTAAATACTCCTTTGCCTGGGGATGATGCGTTTGATACGCAAGAAACTCTTCGAAATGACCCTAAATTTCGAAAATTATTATTTCACCCATCATTCCTATTCAATATACCTCAAGTACAGCCTTTTGGTTCCATTTCGCCGCCTTCGGAAGCTCGTAGATCATCTGCAACAGGAAGTACGTCGAAGCATATTGCACACTCGGAAGAATATCGGCTAACTTAAACTCGAAACAATACAAAGCGAAGTCTCCAAACAGCCCATTGATCGGATTCGTGGCGTTCAGGAGGTAAGAACTGCTCTGAGACAATTCGGTAAATATCTGCTCGACTGTGAAAGCTCCTAAATGTTTCCCGAGGATTAAATACATAAACGCAGCAACCAGGGTTCTGGTGGCGTATTGCAGCGTCTGGTTGTTCAGCACAGCGCAATCAACCAGCTGCATGAGTTCTCTGTAAAGGACGTAAGATTTCTGATCCGCTTGCTTGAATTGAATAGGCGAACCGTACTTCACCATCAAAGGGTGGTTCCTTGCCTGAGGCACATGCTGGACGTAAATATCCCATTGAGTCATATACCATTGTAACCACGTATTTAGCGTCGGTGGATTCAGCAGCCACTTTAACTCCTGAGAAAGAGGTTAGATGGGAAGGGAGAAAGCGGCTGACCTTTAGCATTTTCATCTCCATATCTCTGATTTGATCAAGCGAGTAACAGTCGCTGGCGATTTTTTTGAAATCCTCCATCTTTGGTGGATAAACTTCCTGAGGAGAGTGGCAAACTAGTGAGATAGGTAACAAAGCAGGGAAAAGTACCTCAGTCTTTGAAGCTATATGCAGCGCGGTGATTCCAAGGAGCTGGAAATCCTCTCTTCGGATGTTCTCTACTTTGGACAGGAATCTGTCGATATAATTAATCGCGTAGTGTAACGTTTCTCGTTTCAAAGTGAACTCATCAGCGACCTCAATCATCCAGTCTATCAATATCGCTCTCATCGTGCCATTAACCTCCTTCTGTTTCTTATCCAAACCGTAAGGATCCGGAGCGTAGTCTTGCTCTCTCAAGACCAGATAAGCCATTGATTCTTGGTCTATGCCTACGTTGATGCTGTCTGGATTGAAATTTGCAAGATCCTCTTCGATAGAGGGCGTATTCGTTTTCTTTTCCTCGACAATGCCATGAATATCGAACTTTGAAACCTCCATTTCATTATTTTTCCTAGGGTCTTGGTTCATTTCGCCCTCGTCTATCATCGACCAAGGCGAGGTAGTGTTCTGATCGTGTTTCCTCCTGGAAGACGTCATAGATTTTCCCAGCGTTTCCTCGCATTCGAGTTGAAGACGCCGTGGAGGACTATCGCTTCCAGAGATGCACGTCGACACGGTTTTATTGTCCGAAAAATTTTTTGTGCCTGACTTGCTAATCATCATGCTTCCTTGGCTATTCAACAGCCCATCTTGCCTTAACGAGCCGTTGCGTTCATAAATCTTTTTATTGGTGCTTGGATGAGCGTTTTGATTATTTATATCAGTTATTTTCCTACCGCTCTCATTATAAAATTGATTTTTTGGAGTTCCTTGCGAATGCGTCGGAAAACTCCCTTGTGAGTACAACGATCCTTGCTGACTGTACGAATTCTCGCTTTGCGTGCTCAGCGGATGGAACGGCGAGAACTCTTCAGTCAACCGATCGACTTGCGACATCGTACACTGCGTGCTCAGTGTATTTTGTGAATACTGTCTCGAATTGAAATTCTGCTGACTTTGCATACCCTCATACGGTTCCTCAATCATCATGTCTCCAAGCGCACGAGGTTTCGCGTCAAAGCGAGTATTTTCATCATACATGTAGGTATCTTGCTTGGCCATGAGCTTGTCCGGCCTTTGAAAAGTTGAATTGTTGTATTGCTGGTGATTAGAGCGTTCTTGGAATTGATCGTACCGAGCACCTGGGTTCCTGAGGCTCTGACCAGCGTCCATATATCTGAATAAAAAATTTCAAAGCGTTTTTTTCACAGAGACCAGAAATGGTGTTTACCTATTTTCGCTAGCCATGTTCTCGTTATAAAACCCTGTGTTATTTATCTGCGTCCCGAAATATGGAACTGAAGGATCTAATTTGCTTCGAGTCGTTGTTTTTTTAAGCACCTTTTTGGATTTTTTCCCGTCACCGAGCTGTCTTTCAGTCAATGGGAGCTGTTGGCCTGGGAATCAAGAAAATAGGTTTTAACATCCGATAAAGGCATCCAAGCTTTTTACTTTGTGAAGACTCAGGATCGGTGGGGCCGAAGGAATTCCTATTACCCTTGGAATTGAAATAGCCGGTTGGATTGTTTTCCGCCATTTTTTTCAAATTTGCGAGGTATTTAAAAAAATTTAATAAGAGCAGGTACAATTTAACTTGAGTCTAAGTTAGAAGAACTGTTCCGGAAATTCTTCTCTGGGAGAGCATGACCATAGTATTTTTCATAAAAGAAAAGCAAGGGACTCGTTAAATTCTCATAAAATATGCAACCAAGGTCGCTGTCCCTCTCCCAAGCATGATTCCTGCAATTGCGGTTTGCCGGTTTGGTCAGAAAAAATATAGTAGATAAAAATATTTCGTATAAAATATTACTCGGCTTAACTATTTATGCTTGAGAGAATGGTAATTCTGGCCCTGGAGAGGGAGATTCAAGTGGTCAGCGTTGAAAACAGTGCGTATGAAATTCGTTTTGGGGCTCTGGAAGAGAAGTGGCTTCATTTATTTGAAAAAATTAGTAAGATTGGACCGAACGAATATAAAAATTATTTATCAGTCAAGTTTAAATTTAAATAAGTTTTTTAATTAGTTTATAAATTGTTGTTTTTGAATTCAATTTTCTGATAATAAAAGGAGAAGATTTATTGCTGAGTATGACGAAACGACTGAGCAGGGCGCTTTCATGCAAAATGACTCTTGGAAAATGTTATGGATAGACAGAAATTTTGAAATGATAGATAGAAGATGTTTTATATATCAGGTAGTGAAATAAGGTATAAACTCTAGAATCGATTTTTTACTGTAGAAGCAAAATCTTTTGATTGCAATCGATGGAGTTGCCATCGTTGTATTGGATTTTAAAGCAGAAGCCTGAGCCTAACTCTGCAAAACGATGCTGGAGTGTAGTGATGAGATAGGGACAGCGAAAAATAGGATCTTGAAGAATTTCTGTTGGCATCCTCTGATAGCCAGATATTCCGACTGAATGCAGAAATAGGACATGGAGAACGTTGAAAAAATTGATATACTACGATTGAGGTTTACTAATTAATAGCAAACAGCAACGGGGCTCGTGTGGTTTTCAGTTTATAATATTTATTTAATCCCGGAAATCTAAATAGGAGTCTTCGATGCCCTACAAGCAAATAAGCAAATTTCCTCATTATGAGCTCTAAAAAACATGTGCAATTGTCTTCTAGTTAGTAAAATTTTATTGATAAATGAGTGTTCGTCTTACCCTTATTCAACGTTTCCTTTGTTAATTTTCCCTCTATTTCCCTTGTTCTCCCCCTTGGCGGTGAGTGTTACATTAAACCAAATTTGATGATAAAATCATTCATTGGTATTTTCCAACTATTTCATTAATTCGTACCTTCTTCAATCTAAAAAGCTCCGTAAGTAAAATTTGGGCTGAATTAACACTCTAAGCCCAACAATAAACAAAATTCTCCAACAAGAAGTTATTTTCCACAAACTAATGACTCCAAAAGGCTGCATCCTGTCAAGAAAAAGTAAATCACTAAGAGACACTCAAAAACGGCCAATTGCTGCTATATTCTTTTGAGAAGCAAATTATTTTTCAATATCGTGTATACGCAAAGTTTCTAATCTTTTTCAAGATGCAGAGTGAATGTTTAGAACAAAATGACACAGAACAGCCAATAAAACGATTTAATTGAAATTAGCTTTTCATTTGGGGAGCCTTGCCTTTCATCGCTGTGAGTTGGTCTATGAGTAATAATGATAATTATCATACATAAATAAATCGGCAAATACCTCTAGCTTTCTTATCCTTGGCTCTCATAGCAGTAGTATTCTTTCCTTTGGCTTGGGCTTTGACTCTCTTGAACATTGGAGCATTTTTAAACATGTCAGGAACAATAATAAATCGAATTTGGGCGCCTCGAACATAAACCTAAGAGAAGAGGTTCATTAGAGAGAGTTGATAGGTAGAATGGGTATTCACTTGTTCAAGCACTGATGGTTTGCCGTCTTTCGAGGTGATTGTCACGTTATCCAAGCGGCAGTTCATAGAATCCTATAGAGAGTGTCAAAATATGGCATGAAATAAAGGTGATACTTCAGCCTCAATCAAATAGCCTCTGAGCAGATCGCCTGTCTTAAGCTCAATCGTGACCACATGGTTCTCAGCCTCGTGAAGCAGCTTAATTGGAACACCGATACTCATTCTGCAGCGAAAACTCTATATCTTATTTTAATTTTTTTGGGATTAGCTAAACACTACGGAAACCCACATTCGAATAGTCGCATTTGGTTACCTGAAAATTAAATTGCAATTGTGCTAATTGCAAGAAAGCCTTTCAACATTTCAATTTTCGATGTGTTGCGCGGTAAAATACTTTCTTTGGTTAGCTATAGGTATCGTCTAATTCATATAATTCGTCACGTTATAAAACCTTTGATCTTGAGGCAGTACATTTATTCAAGCTTCAGCCCCCCAAGTGCTGTAAAAAATTTCGATTCATGTGCCTCTCTTAAAATTTTTGACTTGCAAATCATTTTCCAGATTTTAATGATTTGATGTTTTGGTGATATTTCATAGATCACCAAATTGTTGAAGAAACCCAAGTAATTTGATGTTTAACAGCTCATTCACATATGTTGAACAGTCTAGAATTTATCTTTATGAGAGATCTAGTCCATTAAATTTTACCAATCCTGAGCTTTCTGTCAAGTATGATTCTTTTTGCTATTACTATGTAATCACTGGAGAGCAAAATCGGTGTGTTAAGGTTGTCTCTTCAATCCAAAATTAGGTTAGCAAAGTGGCTACAAGTGTTTTCATATGAATTAAATTATCATGATTAATTATCATTGGGTAGTAGCAATCAAGTCTGCACCAACAACAACCACGATACTTCCCATACTACGATGACATTGCAGAAGATTTGAGAGAACAACTTTGTTGAAAGTATCTCTCAATTGAAATTGAAGTTTATGTTTTCGACCATTAAATTTGTAGATTTCAGGTAAGTTTCTCCTTCTTCAAATTATTATCATTATGATAGGAATATATAGAAATGCGAATCTCTCATTTTCATAGCCACGATGAGGCCAAACAGTAAATTGGCGTGTTTAAAATACTCGCATTAAAATTTAACACTCATTAATAAACTGAACAAGAGAGAAATAAAACCGATCCAAACTTCCTATCATGGAGAAACTCAGCGCCATCTTAAAAGGAGCGGTAATCCTTGATCATTACTTCAGCAAATCAATTGCTTAGGTCTACGAAGACGATGCCGATAGGCGCTTAGAAAAGGCCACAAAAGCTGTCAAGGCCATTTCTACGATCCTCCCATTTGAGAAAAGAAACCAATCACTTTTCGATAACGAAGACATGCTTAAATACCTATTTTTGATCGCCCCATTCCTAAAATCGCCAGTAATTCATCTCCGACTCATGGCTTACTAAACCACAAGCCAGATTGACTTAGTTCTGAAAATAATAATCGAGAAATTCTGTCGACTTCCAAAGTTTTTCGCTCTGGCTATAAAGAACCTCGAAAGTATAGGCACTCTCAAAGAAAAGCAAAAGCTAACTGAAGCCGAGGAGGATCGGCTAAAGGACATTCAAAAGGAGCTGTTGAAGAGATTTGTCTTGAATTTTTTCGAAGATGATACACTTCATTCCGAGCAGAAAGAGCCTTATTCCAATGCAGTGCTAGAGACCATTCCTGAAGCAAAACTCGCTGCCCTTCATTTCTTTGATAAACTGCAAGAAGCAGTGTTTCTGGTAGATTATTTATTGATCTTCTCTCACAATGATTTAATTAAATTGTTCATAAAAATAGAATGAGGCATTAATTACGACGAATCAAGCAGATATTTGCCAGGCGTTGAAAAAGTTCATCACATGCTCGAAAACTGAATCCGTGATTACAAAAGCAGCCAATCTTCTTGAGAAATTCGAGTTTGTTAAATCAACTTCCGTCGTATCTGACGAAAATTCAAGTGAATTTATTACTTGATCGTTGCTTAGCTAATACTTTGCAGCTACTCCTTCAGAGAGAAAAAGCAGAACTCGGCTAAGACTAAACACGATCATCAGACGAGGGATTACAGAGTTTAGCAAAAAGCTTGGGAATCAGTCAGGAGAGCAGAGTCCGTCGAAGCAAGATGTGAGTCTTGAAACTTCTCCAACGAATCAAAAGTCTGAAGAGCATTCAATGCAAATCAAGCAAAAACAGCATATTATCTCCCTCTATGAATCGTGGCTCTGCACAGGTAACTTCGTGGCCGTGAATTTTATTAATTTTGCTACAAGAGGAAACTCCTCTCTTAAAGGATAACGACACAATGGCCAAGTCTTTGGCTGATCCTTTTAATCTCGATGTTCTTTTCACGTTTATTTTTAACCCGGAATATTTTCCACTAAGCCAGAACGTAAACTCAAGAAAAATTAGTTTCCAACATCACTTTTACTTTCTGAGGACAGTGGAACAAGAAATTCACTAAAGATGCTTCGAATATTGAAGAAGGCCGTACGCTATCTATTAAGGGCATTGATGCTGACCTCCGGCGTAATTAATTTACATTGGTTTTGAACAAATTTTACTATTTGTTCATCCTGAATTCAGTTTTCCAGATAAGAAGCTACAAAGTCATGGAAGCTCTCACTGATATCCGTAACACGAGCATTCTCTTCTCTGAGAATAAAGCCGCTCTTGAGCATTTCTGTATTTCAATCGAATACAGTCGTCTTGTCTAATCCTATGCTTTGTAGTTAATTTGCTAACGCTTTCTAACGAGAAGGATGGCTCTAAGTGCAATATGAACCACGTTCTCAAAATCATCCTCTTCGGTCTTAACTACCAACAAGATTTGTTTACCAGTTACATCATTTACCACAATCTCCCTTTCTCTTTTCTTAAACTGCTGGAAGTGCCATTGGCCACGACGTTCTATCTGTCTATTTTTGGAATGAACAGCGAAATCAAGCTTAACCAGGAAAATCTGAATCGTCTTTGCAAGTATTGTAGAATCACCAACTTTTTCGCCGATATCGCGTTCGCTATCCTCAAAGGCGAGTCGTCGTTGGACCATAATAAAATGGATCATCAATTCAAGCCCATGCAAGTGCTCACTCTTATTGACTTGGAAACTCCCATAAAACATCCCAGAACTGAAAAACAGAATGAAGTCTCAAAAGGATTGCTTGTTGAAGAGAGAACCGGATGGAGTATCGACATCGACAGGATAAAAGGTTTTATCTCAAAAAGTCCAACGAAAAGGAGATCAAAGATATCAAAAGAGAAAAATGTTACAGAAACTCGTCAAAGAAATCCGCAAGAAGGACCGCGATTGGGCATATCTCAGGATAAGGCTGCAAAGTTTCCTTCACTGAGGGAGAAAATGCAAGTTAATACACCTAACACGCTTGGAACGTCTCGTGATCGGTCAGACCAGAGCATTGAAAGCAAGGGAAAGAAAGAAATATTAGAATTATCTGATTATTATGGACAAACGACCACCACTGCCCAGAAAAAAATAAAATTGAATCTTCAGTTGATTTCGGCGCATGGAAAAACAGAAAAAGGCAATTCTAAAGACGACTACATGTTCTCTGCTAGCAAGACAGGCAGAAACATTAGCTCGCTTAATTCGGTCGATTCAAAATCAAAAGGAAGCATATTTTTGACAAGAGCTCCTCATTTAAACGGCTGTAAGAGCCAATTAGCCAGCCCCTACCTCATTGATGAGTCTATGGACCAAGAGCTCGCACGCGACCTCTCTGAGCTGTATCCCAGTTCAACAAAGCTACTAATCGAGTCAGATATTGATCGAGAAGCCAAACGACCTGAATTCTCTTCGAAGCACCTCCTAGCACACGATGACTACTCGCATAGACTCGGCGAGTTGCTCGACCTTATCTTAAGCCAAGCGACTCAATATCAACAAAGCAACCTGAGAGATTCGCTTCAACTTCAGCAAGCTAATTATGAGAGTTTGTGGCAAGCGATCTTCGAGAGCGATCAGAGCAGGTTTTTCGAGGTCATCTTAAAGGTAATCAAAATTCCTATAAATGTTCACGCCTAACCTTAACATCTAGAGCTACCTTTACAAAATTAAGATTTTTAACCTCAAAGAGGAGTGCAGTGGCTTTCAATGTGGTCAGATCGTCAATTTGATCCTCAATAACATGTACTTTTGATTCATCTCAAGCTTTAAATACGATTAATTACTTACTTCCCACTAGAACGAATGACGACTGCTTACAAAAATACGCAAGAAATATTTTGAAATACTGCGAAAAGTACTTCGTATTCCTCTGCAAGACTATCATTCAATCCTATGCCTGGGTAGAGAAGAAGGATGTGAAAATATCCCTCCAAGGTTTTTCAGTAATATCAATGAGACGAATTCATTCTAACACAATTGTAAGGTCATAAATAAGCTTGGGTCCGCCCGCGCAATGCTCATGACAACATTACTGCATATTTTGAAGCTTAGCAAAAAGAAGCTCTCGCAGTTCCTCTCTGAAATACCGCAAAGTTGTTGGGACGTGCTAATCAAGTGGTTTTTCGAATTTAAGACCAATAATATCTACGGGAACGCTTTTTACGAGCTCATGAACTACGCGTTTAAATCTAGCGATGATATCAATGTTTCCGGTCTGCTCTCAAAGATGACCCTGCTTCCCAAAGTGCTTGATACAGTGGCCGAGTTTTGCCAGAATGGAGTCATGAAACCTGATCTGCAATCCCAGAATTTTGTGTTTAACGCGAAACGCATTTGTCTCTCGCTCTCGACTGCATTATCTGTAATCACCCTTATCCGCAGTATGAACTCATCTATTAATAAAGGAAAGGAAAGATCTCGTTGGTACGAAAAAACTGGTACAAAAAAGTCAGAGCTGGGAGGAACTCCAACAGCGCTTTGGACTCAAGCCAGACACTGTGATTGACCTTCAGAGGCAGAATTCAGCCACTCCTCATCACAGCCAGTCCCCTCGAAACTCTGAAATTCGATTCAAACGATCGGATAACAACCAGTCAAAACTCCGAGATAACCTGTCTCGAAAGGTCTTGCTCAGAGACAAATTGGACACCAGCGCTGAGACTTCCAGGTTGCTAAGTACTCGATTGACCGGATCGACCCCTAAATTACCTTCGCTAACATCCTCGGTGAATCCTGTCTCAACAACTCAGGAAGGACATTCGTCATATTTCGCTGGTAATGCAAAGATGAAAGAAAGCTCATTTTCCAAAGCGCCTGTGGCCAAAGCCGGGACCCCCACAGCCCGAAAACTCCGAATAATCTTACCAAAATCATAACTGTGTATTTAGTCCCATATTCAATAAAATTAGCTATAATGATGACAATTTTCCTAGTTTCATGCTTGTATAGGAAACTATATTATTAAAACGAAACTCACATTCTTTATAGTTTGAAAGCCGCCTTCAATATTTAAGTCTAATTGACTTTTTCCATTTTAACCGCTGCTTGCTTGCTCCCTCGCCACAACATTTAAATCGGATAAATTATTAAATCAGTAAGCTTGCTTTTATTACTCGAAATAAAATTCTTCTACTGTTTGCGATTTTGATAGAAATAAAATCACTAACCCTCAATCAGTTAAAGCTTAAAACAGGCAGCTTTTTCTTTTATAAGCGAACACAACGTTCTTACGTACTTCAGATAAATACTGCGAATAATAATGAAACCACGCCTGACAAATAGCACCTCATTGAATACATCCGCGGTTAGTCGTGCAAGCAGCAACAACCATTCATTCACTAGCTACAAACCTAAAAGCCCTGGCGGCATCCAAACCTCACTTCGCAAAGGTCTTCCAAAAAACTTTCAATTTGCCTCAGGAAAGGACGTCGGTAGCCCAGACGATGAGGAATCAATTTGGAAAGGAATTTTTAACAACAGGGACATTTTCGATTATATAAACGTTCACAGTTCTCTCAAAGGAGCTCTTTGGGAAGATATTGAGGAATTAAGGAAACTACCAGGAGGAAACATATGGCATTTGCCACCCACGACGTCGCTGGAGAATGGCAAGACAATTGACGTTGCAACGTTAAGATGTAAGATATTAGCCGGGCATTTCAGAGGCGCTGAAAACGTGCCGGAGAAAGTCTTAAAAGAGCTCTTTCCCAATGAGAATGACCGGAAAAATTTTCTAATGTGCCATCATTCACGCATGAATACATCGCAAAATGAGAAAATCAGTACAGGAGGACCTAATGCAGCGGGATTGTATGGGAAACAACAGGAAGGAGAAGCGATGAGTCCAGTTGGAGTGAGGCGGAGTATTTTCGTAAGGAATGCTAAAGGCGAACTTGAGGAGATTTTTCTGAATAATCCTTTTCCAACGCGAAGCTCTGATACGAAGCAACTGCTACTAAAAGGCGAGTTTGCAGACGGCTCTGTAGGAGACTGGACATTTGAACAAGATTCTGGTGACTACTCTGTAAAAGGAAGCCAGTATGATCGACAAGGAGATATTAGTCAACATACAATTGGAAGTGAAGGAGAGGACAGCAAAATGGATCCGAGAATGAATGGAAAGACAAGAAAAGGAGCATTTGAAAGATTAGGTAGGATTTTAAGAAATGAAAAAGGTAGGATATTAGTCTGATGATGGCTTTACAGGTATATTCGTAGGACCAATTGAAGGTGAGAAAGTGGAGGCTTATGGATTGAAAGAGTTGAAGCAATTAGCAGAAAAAAAGGGCGCTGGAATGAAAAGCTCAAAAGATCAGCTCGGGATGATTCTCAAGCAGTCGACATTCGGCTCTCCTCAAAGAGGGCTTCAAGATGATGGCTGGAAAACACAGGCTTTTGCGTCAAATGTGGATCATATGAATGAAGGTATGTTTTGTGGAGAAGGTAATCATTGTGACAATACACATTACTTAGGAGGGAAACATGATATTGGGCAGTTCGCAAACAATTACGGCCAAGGAGGAAAGTTTTTGAACAGTAGCACGGAAGGAAGTGTTGGAGGCGATCTCGAATGCGAAGAAGATGAACAAGGCTTTGGAGCTTTTGGAAAGAGAGGAAGTAATCCAAAGAGTAGATTTGCCAGCTATGGTAGCAATGCGCTTGAGAATCGGAATTCTGTCAATGAGAATGGAATCTCTCAAAATCCTCTAACGATGCAAAGCACGGATGTCAACAGGACCGCCCAACAAAAATTGGAAAAAGGCACCCCCAAAAAAACTGCTAGCGAGCTTCATCAGAGCAATCTTTCGATTGGAGCGAAAGATATAGAGGAAGAAAACTCCAGAGAACAAGAGAAAGGAGGTGCGACTGGGTCTAATGAGAAAAAAATCAGCGCAACGACGACTCCGAATAAAACCGGTAGCAGAAGAGTCACTAATAAACAAACAACCATAGCCAATACATCTAACAAGATAAAAGGAACAGCGACCCAAACTAACACATCTGCTGTCTCAAACAGAGCGAGCAATACTAGCAGTTTGCAATATAATAATGGAGAAATGAAAACTTTTACTATCGAGAATACTAGAACTCCTCAGTCTGGAGAAGTGGATGGGGTTGAATATGAATACGTTGAGTGTTCTGTTGATGAAGCAGGAATAAATCTTGAAACTGAGGATCTCAATAGCCCACACAAAAAAATCTCAACTCAAAATACGAAAGCGCTGACCCAAGGCAGTAAGAACCTAAATGGCAAGAGCAACGCGACTCAGAGCAAGGAGAAAAATCTAAAAGCAAAAAGTAATGTGCAAACACTAAAAAAACCAATCTCTCAATATGGAAACGATGATTCGATTCGGATTTCAGAAAGCGAAGAGGTTATGGAATTCAAACAATCTGGATCGATTACAACGACTACATCTCCCAAATCCCTAAACAGTCTGAATAAAGCTAACCCTAACCAAATAATGGAAAAACGAACAAGTCTTGCTGATACCTTGCAGACTCCCGAAAGAGCTGCTCCTAAAGGCAAGACCATGCAGAGTCCGAAAGTTGGAGAATCTGATATCAAAAACAAGGTCATTACCTCTAATGGAGCTAACAGATCATCAAACGAGAAGACCCAGTCCAAATTAGCGCCGAGAGAACTAAACAAAGCTGGTGAGACCGCCGAAATGAAAAATCAATTAGGAAAAACTAACCTCAATCAAACTCAAATATCCACCAACGTGAAATCAAAAGATGGGTTGCTTTCTGTTTCTGTCGTTTATCCAGCAAACACTCAGACAGACTCAACACAAGGGAACGTTCAAGCTAGCAAGGCTTCAAAGCGACAGTCAGTTGGAAAATCGCAGTTTCACCCTTCAACACAATCTCCAATGATATCAAGGTATCTCATATAAGTATTTTATCACTAATCCAAATTATTTAGAGGAAACTCGTTAATACAGGAAGACAATGTCGAGCAGAATGATATAGTCGGAGGAGAAAAATCTCCAAATCCAAAGGCTCAGGTGTTCACCACCCCTCAAAAGGAAGTAGCTGGGAATTCAAAAGAGAGAAGTGCATCTGGAAAGTCAAAACTTGAATCAGAAAACAAGTTGAAAGCCAGTTCGAAACAAAATTTAAAGTCCAATGTAAAAGAGGGATCTATGGGTAGAATCGTGGGATCGGAAACTAAGAAAGAGTAAAATTTTTTTACGAGATCCACAGTTCTTGATCACTCTTTGCTCTTAGTACAACAATCCTCAGTGGTATCAGCAGTCCGAAGAACCTAAGAAACAGTAGCGGGTAATCATTTGTTTTGACCTGAACTCTAATAAAATTAATAAAACTATTAGCAATAAATTAAATATTTCAGTTTCTCTGAAAAATGGAGCGATCACCGAGACTCTTTCCCCCAAAGCGAACTCTCGAAATTTAAACTTATCAATGAGCCAGCAGACACAAAGGTAATTTAAATTTATTATTGAGAAAAAAATTGATAATTTTTGAAGTGCTTCTCAAAATCAACCTATCCGACCATTTTCGAGCATTGGAAGCAAAGGCATTCAGTCTCCGCAGAAATTGGAGTAATCATAGAATAAGATTGTTTCGCTCAGCTCTTTTACGCAGGCATGAAAACGCTAATCGCAGCAACCTTAAAGCTGAGAGGCAGCAAGCTTCAAAGAGAATTCAGGATGAGAGCCAAAGCAAAGAGAGAGTTGAAAACCACAGCAAAATTTACACTTTTGATGGGAGCGATGTCCAAAAAAAATATAGCGTGCTAAGCAGATCTCCTCAATCAAGAGGGAACAACCAAGGAGAAGCCAACAGCAAAAGTCAGACAGACGGAAAAGTTTACACGAACGCGGTGAAGAATTATCACATTGATAAAGGGTATGGACAAGGCAAAGAAAGTGAAGGAGACTTGAGGAAGTCAAAGCAATTCAAAGACTTGAGAGATAAAAAGGAGGTATCAGATCGAAAAAACCTCAACCAAAGCGGTGCTACTGAGGGCGGTTCAGTTATCAAAACCAAAGAAAGAGAGTATATTTCAGTTTTTCATAGGATATTCTGACTTAGTGTCATTAGAAGCAGCAGAATAAAGGGCAGAGAGTCTGAAGATCAACGATATAAAAGCCCTCTTAACTTGAACAGGTATTGCTTGACCTCATCATTGAGATGAAACTGAAAAATGAACTTTAGGAGTTTAGATTTCGAAGCCAGGAGCATGTGTTGGGAAACAAACCGTAAGGCAAAGATTTCTGAGCAGCTGGTAAGTTGAGGTTTTCTTTGATTGACTTAATACTCGAATAGAAACTTCAAGAAGAGGAAAGCATCAAAGAATGCACATTTTCTCCGAAAATCAATGCCAACACACAAAAAATACTCCTCAGCCCCAAGTCCGCCCTTAAACAAAAACTTGAGAAAGCCAAAAAGGAGCAAGTATGACTCATATGTCTTCGAGCTCCCTCACATTTTCTCATAGGAAGAGGCAGAATTGCGAAAATCCTTAATGATCCGCAAAGCAAACTCAGCGAGTGATTTCACAATATTCTCACAAGGCAAATCTGAGGACCATTTTTCAATGCTCTCCATCGGACCAGTCAACAACAGACCAGACCCCAGGACCTTGAGCTTGATTAAATTCGAAAATGAGCTCGAACAGCACTTCCCTTGGCTGCACATTACGAAATGTGCTTCAGATGTCTCCTCTGAGCTCTACTACAAAGATGTGATTAAAGCTCTCTCTGAATGCACTGTTGAAGAAAGAAATTTGATCTGGAGAGAGGTGGAGACGAGCTTTTTGCTAATGAACTCACCAGAAGAGGTTTGAGATCGTTGATTGTTCGCTTTTTGTAACAAATGTAATGAATAGGTCGAAAAAGCTACCATTGAAAGGCATAAGGTAGAAAGAAACAGGAGCCTGTCTCCTTCAGCAGAACCCAGCGATTACCGTTATATTAAAGAGACGCACTATCATTATGAGAAGAAGGAACTCGATCGTCTCGCGATCCTCAAATCTTTCTTGATGATCACACAAGTAACCCACTGACTCTAATACCATTGCCTAAAGTTAATTTGAAGAAAATTGCGCAGAAAAAGCAAGCAGTTTCTCAAGCTGAGAGCTTTGTGAAGAGCTTTGACGAATTTCAGTCCCCGAGTAAATGTAAATCTCCCGTCAGGAAAACCCTCAAAGATGAGAGGTACCACACACTTGGCTCGACCCATTCAGGCCGATCAGCGTCTACTTTCTCGACGATGGTCACGCCAGTGAAGGAATTTCTAAAGTAGTGATAGGAGCAAAATATCACTTTTTCATAGGCAGTTAAATAGATTTTTCCCTTTTTGTTTTTTCCTCGAAAATCGCTCTGTATTATTCATAGGCGATTGTTATATACTTGCCTGGAGTTAGTCCACCTTCATTTATTATTAATCTTCAGGCGGTTTCTCTATAATGCAGTTTTTCATATCTTATATTTCTTGTAATCTATACGCACCTCTAGCCTACAAAGCTCATTTTTACTATCTAAACCGAATCAAATTCTCCGAAATAACGAGGTAATAGGCTCTTAGAGATCTGAACTCCTAGTTCCGATTACCAATCACCCTATTCTTCCTCGTGTCAAACTTTTAGCGATAAGGCTAACCTTAAAATCCGGTAAAAATGTCTCATTGTTGCTCATTGTTTGTAAGGGACTGTCATTAGATTGTAACCTGCAATTTCGTTAAATTTGTAGAACTTATTCGATTACAAAGGGTAGGATAGATATGAATTTCACGAATGACACAAAAAAGTAAGCCGCATTAAATTCTGAGGAGTATAAACCGACCGACTGACTCGTCTTCTTAACTTTGATTCAACTTCTTGAATTCGAACTATTTATATTTTTAAGACAACGCTTTATCACTAAGTAAATTTACCAATTGCGTCAAAACGTAGCTAATAATCGCTTTCGGATCGCTTTTCGATTTAATCTTGTCGCTAATACCCAAAATATCTCCGCATTCCGACACAAAGTAGGCCAAATCATCGTTGCTACATTTATTCGTCACTTGCGCCAGTCTCACTCTAATTTAATTGAATCAGTCACGCGTTCTCTTCAAAGAAAAAAGGATTACTTTTCCGAAGCGAATTCCTCATCTAAATCAAACAACTCGAGATTCGGTGGTGGTAATTCCTGCAGGATCGGAGGGAAAACTGCAGGTAAAAGTCCCAACATTGGAGTTTCAAATTGGGGAGGAATGAGCGTTAGTCCTTCGTGTTTGACATTCAATTGCTTGTAGAGTTTGCAGGCGTCTGGCACCAGATTTGTGTCGTATTTGAAGAGACTAGAGTCAAAGAGCGATGTAAAATCTCTTGGTAAATCTTCACTTTCCTTTGGATGGATTACTATGGATGAAGGGGTAAACTCAAGTTTTATTTACCTGAAGACAGCTTTTCAATTGCTCTGACATTGAAGATATATCCGGAATAAATGAGGACTCTTGAGTTTCTTGCTCTTCGGTTTTTGGTGGCTCGAGTTCGATCTCATTGCTGAAAAAGAACTTGAGGAAAAAATCCTATTTAATTTCATCAGCACCAACAAAATTCTGAAGGAGGTATTACAAGGAGCTTAGTATTCTCTTCCTTTTCGAGATATTCATCAGAGAAAACGTCAAATGATCCCATGACAGCCAATTTACCCCGACCTTTCGGTCCTTCGTAGAGTGCTGCAACTGGCCGTGAACTTGGATAGCAAAGAGACCCTGATCCGAGAATTGGGACTGAAGGCGCCTGCACGTTGAGCGTGGCTCCATTAACATACACAAAATCGAGTCCACGGCCATCCTCTTCGTCACCATCTTCCTCTTTGCCGTTCAATACACTGGATAAGAACTGCGTGGTCGGCTTTTTGGCTTTCTCTTCCTTCGGGCGTCCGTTAGCAACGCGAACGACCTCTTGGCTGAGAACTCCGTTTTGTATGAGGGCTTCCTTAGGGTGGAAGTATTTGTAGAATGATGTTCGTACAACACAATCGTTATTGACGTTGATTCCGTATTGTTCGAGGAGGTAATTGACGTTTGTGTTATTTCTGAAGGCGATACGGTCGGTTATTATACGATGCAAAGGAGAAATTTACTTGGACTCGCCTCCTTCGGACATTAGAACAAAGACGTTTCCTCCACTTTCGATGTAGCCTTTAAGAGCGTCAAGTTCGCTTTTTGAAAACATTTCTCGTGGAGCAGGTATTATCATCAGTCCTACAGCCTTGAGGCGGTCAAGCGTGATTTCATCTTTGTTGAGACTCGGCTGAGATGGAGCAGATTAAATTTTTTGAAACTCGCAAAGCGGATTGATACCTTGAAACTTCCTTTGATTTTCCTTACGAGTTTCTTGAGGGTGGAGTTTGGGTTGCCAGCTTCTTTTTTAGATGCGTTGAAGAGGATCTGTTAGAAGATTAATTTTTAAAAATGAAAGGAAGATCACTGTTGGAGCCTCGGACATTTGAAATTTTGAAAGAAATATATTTTGTATATTAAAATTGAAACTACAATTTCGAACAAAATTTCTAAGTTCAGAACCAGTTTCTTTCTTTTGCTGGAGGTGATATTTTACTGGGTGAAGTGCCAATATAGCTTTTCTTTGGTGCAGAGGCAGAATCTCAATGTCTAGATAGACTTGGAGCATTTTTCAAGCTTGCTCTGGATATTTTGGAAACAAGAGCTGGATCCTTTTGTCATGCATAGAGCTGAATAATTAGCGTAGAAAAAGAAACAAATATAATATTACGAGTCAATTATCTCATTATACGCAAATTTTGTAATAAATGAATATTTCTGAGATATGAGTCGGCTGATTTGTCTCAATCCGGATGGATACTCTCTCTCTCATAAAAAAAATATTGATCCTGAAAAATATTCTCTGAAAGTTGCATCTTGGTAGACTTTCCAATCAATTAGCGGGATTTAACTTCAGAAGTGAGACTCATGTTCTGAAAATTCAACGAGATTTTGCCTTACTACAATTACAAGCAAAAGAAACCACCTGCTAGTAAGTCTCTCAATCGCCTTAACTAGCTGCGCTCTCTGCGATTCTCTCACATATTCAGAAAAGATTTTCTGGTAAATTGACCTATCGCATCAATTTAATCGTAGCAAAACTTATTTTCCAACAAACACCTAGCTTCTGTGATAGTACACCTTTAATTTCTGTAACCAAAACTTGTTTTCCTCCTTTGCCGCAGCTATTCCGAGCAGCCGATTCGACCCCATATTTTTCAGTAACTAGACCTTCACTAATATAACAGCATTGTCGGCGATAATTAGCCTTAAACTTTTAATTTGGCTAGTGAGTGAAATGCTTACCAACATATAAAACTTCTTAAGTTATGAATGAAACAATTGGAGAACTCAAGCGGAAGAAATCTTCACTCCTTTCCAATTCAGCCGCGGGTGACAAGCCCGACCCCGAACTCACACGCCAAAAAACTTCGAAAAACTTAGACACAACCCAACCCTATACACCAACCAAGAAAGGCTCAATTACCGATGATTCTCTTCAAGTACCAGAAAAAAGTCCGATGAGAACTCATTCGGATAATCTACACACATCTCCTCAAGGGCACATGACAGAGATTAAGCTGCTAGAGTCCGAAGACAGCGGGTTTCATCCATTAGGCACTATTTCCAATGACATGGACATGTCAAGGATCAATATGACCAGCGAAATACAGAATACAGAGTTTGGGGGCAGGAATAGAGTGCGGGTGTTTTCAGGTGACATGACCGACAAGAGTCCCCTTAAACGAGCGTTAACCAGCGTTGCGCGAGAGAGATTGCAGACTGCGGATAACTGTCTTGATGATTCTGAGCTCAAGCAACTGGAGAGGAGTCTTTCGATCATAGAAGATGAGTCGAGGCTCTCAAGGATGATCTCTCGCGCTGATTCGAGAGTATTTCCAGTTGATGATTTTGAGAAATTTGTCAAAGAAACCGAACATACCAGTCCTACCATGCCGAGACGCAATAATCTGATGCTAGCCGGCAACATGGGGTTTCCAAAACGAAGTATTACTACAATAAACGATCGAGTTGGGAATTTGGTTCGACAGGAAAGTCTAACAAACTCCATTGAAAAGTTAGATTTACTTGCAATGAGTTGTTGTTGTAATTACTGAAATACGTAGGAATAGGAGCCCGCGGAAAAGTTGGAAGAGTCTGAGCATATTCATGAGGTCTTTGACGATGATGAAGAGCACAAAAGTGAAAAGTCTCAACAACATTGTAGGCTATTAAGATATTCCCTCCTGCTGACCTCACATCTGATGTTTTCATTAGGAAGCAATACACTCAGAAATTGCTGAATTTAAAATCCGGGGAAACATTACCCATGTCAAAGGAGGACAAATCGAAGTAGAGGTACAGTCAAGTGAGTGCGTGCTTGTTTAACTGCTAGTTTAGAGAGATGAGTTTGTGAAGGAGGCGTTGGAGGCAGCAAAAAAACTTCAAGTTTTTTGTGATTGTGCTATCGTAGGATCAGACAAACATATAAATCTTATGCAGGAATTCATTGAAAAAGACCCCAAAAAGTAAAGAAATTGAGAAGATATTGCTCATATAGTCTGTAAATAGGCACTTACTTGAGAAAGATGACCCGGAGCATTTAATTAACAAGCGAAATAGTTCGAAACAGAACGCAATGTACCTCGCAGCTAAAAATGGGCACCTCTCGGTCGTGAAATTTCTTCTTCAGCAGCAAGCAAATCCAAATATTGAATCATCACCTGATGGGAAAGGGACTATTTGGGAGAAGCCTCTGCATGTAGCTACAAGGTATTATTTGGATTATTGAAAGTTATGTTCATTTCGTTAATTAGGTGGGGACATTTAAGTGTCGTGAAATGTCTGCTGGAATGCACTACGTACACTCAAGTGGATCTAAAAAAAGCAATAAAAAACGCAGAAAAACCTGATATCAAGAAAGAAATTCTCGACTATTATTCAGCTAAATTTGGTCGGAGACCATTGCTATTTCTCTTATGTGGATGTGGGTGAGCAGAGAGTTTCTTTTGAAGGTAGGTCATAAATTTTGTGAAAAAGGAATCTGATTTAGATTCTGAATAATATAGTAAATTAAGCAGCAATCAAATATGATTCATATGTTTGAATGATTGTACATTCATTCCAATTTTGTTGATAATATTCAATGTAATTTTGTATAGAGTTCCAAATGTTATATGAAATTACCAGTCAGTTATAGAAAATTTAGGTGGTCTGTAGCTAAGCATTTAGGAGGATTGTTCTTCATTGGATTTATGAGCTATGAAGACGAATAGAAAGGAAAATACACGCTGTAGATATCATTTGATGAATTATCTATACGATATGATGGTGAGCACTCAAAGAGTTTGAGTTCCTCGAGACACTGAGAGAGGAGGAGGTTCTTTTATAACTTATCTGAAATATCTATTTATTGATTTGTTCTGAATGCAAAAGATATTCTAAAAACAATACAGAATCATCATAGATCCTGGGAACTGTTGATCTCTTATTTCCCTGAGCAAATTCATTAAAACATCTTTTCAATGAGTAAATTAAGATAATTTGTGAGTGTAAATTAAGACTTGCTGAAATTAAATACCTTTACTCTCATTGAAATGTATTTTTCAAACGTTCATACACACAAAACATATTAGATTGGCTAATCCGCCGAAATCAAACATCTGAAAACAATACATTCGAGCTAATCGTACCTCTATACAGCGATCTAAACAGAATTCAAGAAAACGCATTTTGATGGAGCAAATTGTACCTATACCTTTCTCTATTTTTTTCCTTCGAACTTATCAAAATGAATTAAAGATTATTAAATGAAAAAAGACAATAAGAATTATAAATTAGAGTTTTAGCACACTATTCAGAAAACGTAAATACTGTTAAGTAGTCAAATCTTTTGACAAGAATAGAGCTTGTTAGTATAAGCTCTCGTGACTAGTGGAATGCTCAACTCCTTTTACGACTGGATTACAAGCTCCAAGTGCCTCATCTTTGCTTTTTGTCAAAAGAAAAGGAATCTCAATGTGTTCCCTCATTACTCTCTCTTGAAAAACAATTTCTTTTAAATCAGTGAAGCCAAGTATATCTCTATCCATTGATTAATGACAAATGGTTATAGTAATAATACTTCCAACATGAATATTCAAACAAGCACAACACACACATGAATTGAGAATAAAATTCTACTCACGATTCTCATACTCTTGAATTGCAGTTAATTATTTCGGTTTTTTCGAATTCGGAAGATCCGCACCCCATCTTATTTGAACCTTTTGTACAATTTGAGTCTGACAGACCGGGCAGGCTTTAAAAAGCCCCACGCATCTATTGCACATTAGGAAATGTGCACATGGCAAGTAGACATAGCTTCGGAGCTGATTCATACAAACTACACATGCCTCATGGTACGTCAGATCGTTTATAATCTCTTGTCGTTCTTTTTTCACTTTCAGCTGGGGCCCTGGTTTCGTCTGTGGTTCTTGCTTTGCCTGAGGTCCCAAATTTTTCTTGGACATAGGCATCGTCTGTGTGCGCGGTTCAGGACCTTTCTTCTTGGCCAGAGACAATTTCATTATCAATAAATCACATAAAGCACAGAGCTTGCGCACTTGTCCCTCCGTGAAAGGTACCGTGTTAGCAAGTGAGGTAAAAGTCTCATATAACCTCTGTTCCGAGCTTTCGCGGAACTGTTCAATAGCGAAGCGAAGATAGGCCAAGATATTATGCAGGTTTTCATAAATGCAATTTCTTAGCTTCTGCAAGCTGTGATGTCGATCTGTTCGTAAAAAATTCACAAGTTTTTCATACATCGGTTGCTGAAGCTTAGCGACGACTTGACTAACACCTTCCAATTTATTAAGCAAATCACCTTTTTTGTGCTCGTTTCGAAGCTGAACTAGAAAAAACTGCACTTGACGCTGCTCAAACGCATTGACGATTGGATTATAATTATTTTGAATAACATTCATCCAATTCTTGTTTTCCATCAACTGTTGAATCACATCTGCTAATTTGCTCTTTGCATTCTGCTTCCCATCGATTTCAGGCACTTTCTTCTCCTCTAATTTGCCTCCTTTGCGAATAGCAGGCTTGGAAAGCGTCGGTTTTTCGGAAGTTTTACCAGCAGAAAGTTTTTCGGGCGGCTTCTGCTGGGGACTGCCAATCATTTTCATGGCTCCCTTTTCGTCAATGACTTTTTGAATAGGCTTCTTTATTTCTGCACTTTTTGTAGGTTGAGCATATCGAGGAAGCGGTTTCTTTGAAATTTTCTCCTCCGGAGCTTTTTCTTGAGGGATTTTCGATTCTACAAGCTTAGAATCTTCGATTTTCTCGTCTAAATTTAAAGAAACACTAACCGAGCTATGTTGTTGACCATTGCTATGCAACGAGCTTGCTCCTCCCTTTTCTTGAACTGGTTTTCTGAGAGGAATTTTCGGCACTGATGGTTTGATCTGCTCATTTTTTCTCTTTGCGTTTGCTATTATCGAAGGGTTATCTGAGAGCAGTTCCTTTTCGTCAATAAGGTCAGAACTTCTAACTGAACTGAGACTGTCTGGGATTTGTTGCTCGGATTTGATGATTCCAACTCTTTGTTTGCTCTTTGAAAGGTATGAAGCATTATCCATGTGAGTTTTCGAATATTTATTCTGAATGGTGGTTTTAGATTCAGGTTTGCTAATCCCTTGCTTTGAAGTGGGTCGGGATAACGAAATCATGCGAGTTGAAGAACAGAATAGGATTTAAATGAAAATTTTGGTCTTGTGTGAATTCGAAATAATGAAAAATCAATCCTAAGCGATTCTGATTAGTTTATTTCGGAAATGCGTTATCATTTTGTTATCATTCTTGTGAAACTAGGAATGAATATATCTTGAGAGGGAATTATCGTTGAAGTTTCAATCAGAACCTCGAGGAGCTCGTAATTCATGAAAATAATTAGGCATACTCGTACAAGAGCATTTTCACATAATTCTTCATGAGAGATGTATCACAGAACATAAACTTCATCATTATATAATTAATTGAATGATGGGCATATTATTATCCTCTCAAGCACGCTGAAATCGAACGCCTGGTTTAATAATTAACAAGTCTTACAAATTAGTATTCTGCACACCATCGAATCTGGATTTTTTCCACAATTTGCGCTTGGCAAACAGGACACGCTTTAAAAAGTGCGACACATTTGTGACAGGTCAACAAATGTCTACATGGAATGAATACATGGTTTCGAAGTTGATCCATGCACACTACACACGCCTCATAGTCAGTAAGCCTGCTCTCAGGCTGTTTCTCAATCTGTTTCTCAACCGTCGCTTGCTTTATAGGGGCCTCCTTCAATTTTTTTTTCTTAGCTTTCTTATTTCCGTGTTTCAAGTTTTGCCCGTTCAGAGCTATCGGATGTGGTTCAGCTTTCTTCTGCATTTCCAACATTAATTTTCTCGATATTATCTTTCTCTTTCTTTCATATTCAGAATACATATCATAAAGCTTGATAACTTGTCTATACGTAAAAGACACCGTGTTAGCAAGTGTAGTGAAAGCTTCAGATAAGCCCAGTTCCGAGATTTCGCCGAGTTTTCCTTCAGTAGTGAAATAACAGTAGAATACATTACACAAGTTTTCATATATACGATTCCTTAGCTTTTGCAAACTTTCATGAGTATCAGTTTGTAAATATTTCACAAGTTTTCCATACAGCGGTTCCTGGAGTGTAGCCATAACTTGATTGAAGCCTTCTAATTTATCATGATAGCTAGGATTTCTGTTCTCACGCCGAAGTTGAATCAAGAAATTGTGCACTTGGAGCTGTTCACTAGAATTGAGGGCTAGATGATAATTATGTTGTTTGAGATTTATCCAGTTCCTGCTCGAATAAAATTGCTGAACTGCCTTTTCTAATTTTTTATTTGTAGCTTGCTCATCATCTTCAGGTCGCTTTTTCTCCTCAAATCTGACCCTTTTCGAAATGGCAATCTTATTAGGCTTATTTGCATCTGCTTTCATTGCAATGATACATTGTTCCAACTTGGCGAGTCTTTCGTCATCTTCCAAGTACTTAGGGTTAGAACCCAGAGCAATTTTTTTTACTTTCTTCTCCAGCGCATGCTTACTAAACAGATTCATAGCACCCGTTTCTTGAATAGCGTCCTTAGCAAGATTTTTTGACCCGGCTGATATAGCAAAATTATTAGGCTTATCTTCATCTGCTTTCATTGCAATGACATCTTTTTCCAAGTTAGTAAACCTTGTTTTTTGGTATTTAACTCTCTTCTCCAAAGCATGGCTACTAAACAGATTCATAGAACCTGTTTCTTGAATAACGTCCCTAACAAAAGGTTTTGACACGGCTGGTTTCATATACTCGATTTTCCCATCTAGCGCTATGAAGGGGTCATTGGACTCAACTTCCTTGCTCAAAGGAAATTGCGATTCATTTGGTTGAAGGTACTCAATTTTCCCTTCTAAATTTACAAAGGTGTTGTTGGAAAGATCAGCTGCCTCTGCAAAAGGGTCGGATATTCTCCCTGCTTTGATGTTATCAATGACCTTTTGTTCGGGGTTATCAAGCATCCAGTTGATGATCCCGACTTCTGATTTATCTCTAGAGAGTTTTAAGGCAAAATCGATGTGAGTTTTTGTAAATCCGCTGCCGAGGAGCTCCTGAATGTTTATGCTAGGTTCAGGCTTGCTGATTAGGTGTTTCGAGGGAGGTCTAGGGAGGGAAATCATGTGACTTGAGGAGGAAAATAAAAGTCAATGAAGATTTTGGTTTTGTGTGAGTTCTAATTCTGAACAGATTAAATAAATTTCCTTTAATTTGTTGATTTTGATTAGTACGTCATTTGTGTTGTCCAATGATTTTGCAGCTCGAAAAAGTGGATAGAAATGAGAAAGATAACTCTTAAATCAGAGGATTTCTCAAAAAGAAATTGAAGAAAACACCAATCTTTCATTCAAAATAACAAAAGGAAGCAGACTCTGAAAAATAAGCAATCGAGAGCAAAATGACAGACAGGCAAATGTTGTTCATTGACTACTTGGAAAAGTGTTTTTCTTCTAAATGTAATTATCATAACTTCCATGCTCTCTCGTTAATGATGGAGTATCTATCTTAATAGACCTTTCATTTCAAGTAAAGGAGGTTCCTCACCAGGTCAGTTTGGACTTGTTTGCTCTGTAAGCTTGGTTGGAGTGTGTGATTTGTCCATGTGCCAAATGTTTCAAATAAGCCATTATTCTTCTTCTTTTCTGAATTGAAGAGGTACCTCCCTCCCCCACCCCCAACATCGGATAAGGTTTAAATAGTGAAACACATTAGTTATCTCATACTTTTTAATAAATTTATCAGAGTATATCTTATTGGAATTCTAAAGATGAATGACTTCAATTGTCTCTTTCGGTTCATTATTGTGGGGGACACATGTAAAATGACTTATTCTCAATCAATAATAGATGATAACTACCTTTAGATGTTGGAAAATCGTGTCTACTGACTCAATTCACTGATAACACTTTCAAAAGCGATTTTGAAGCGACAATTGGCGTCGATTTCGCTTCCAAGAGCATTACAGTGCAAGATAAGAAGATAAAACTTCAGATTTGGGATACAGTAACAAGTTGTCATCACTTCATCTCACTCTTATCTGCTTAGGCTGGCCAAGAATCATTCAAATCAGTTACTAGATCATACTACAGAGGGTGCTTATGCTTCTATTTACCTGCAGTTACTCATTTCTCACTGGTTTTAGAGCAATTGGAGCTTTACTGCTGTATGATATTACCAGACCAGACTCCTTCAAGAATGTGGAGATGTGGTTAAAAGAGACCAAAGCCCATGCCACAGAGAAAATGTCGATTGTTTTGGTGGGGAATAAATCCGATTTGAGCGAGAAGTAAGGGTTCTTCATTTACCAAGCAAAAGCATTCCTGACTTGATTTATAGGAGAGCTGTTTCATATGATGAAGGTGCGAAATACGCTGCTGAACACGGACTTGGCTTTTTTGAAACTTCAGCGAAAGACGGCACCAATGTTCAAGAGGTTTGCCTAATTCAAGTTATTCCTAAAGCTTCCTTCTGCTGATGAATAGGTTTTTTATCATGCTTGTGAAATGGTGCTTGCTAAAATGGAAAGTGGCGAAATTGACCCGATAGAAGTAACTATCAACATCATGTACATTTCAATCAGCATGTTTAAAGGACCAAGGCATCAGAATGAACAAATCAACAGTCATAAAGACGTTAGAAGATCCAAAAGAACAGGAAAAGAAGAAGAAAGAAGGATGCTGTTAAGATAGCAGGTAGTATTTAATGTCATGAGTAAATGCAGTGTTACCTGGCACATTGGGCTTGTAATTCTATTGTTGTGACCTTTAAGATATTGTCTGTGGTTTTTTGTAGAGAGGGTCGATAGTTCACTATCTTCCCAATGCGTTTTAATGAAAAGTTATATACTGTGGGGTTAAGTTAAGTTAAGTTCTGAAATGTTAATCAATGCTGGCATTCTCTATCGAATAATAACACCCTTTATGTGATCGAGTCGCATGGAAGCAACTGAGAATTGAAGAGTCCTTTTCCATTTGAATTCAGTAGTTTGAGTTTGGTACACTTATCCGACCATTAATCAATGACCTTCACATAAAGAGGATTAACTCAAAATAATTTCAAAATATATCTGTAAGCTAAATTTATTTATCAAATTTACGATAAATCGATGATTTCTTGGCTAACTTCTTTATTCCTCAAGTTAGAAATCAAAGTCAGCGGTGAAACCGCTGGCGTGCTTTATCAATTCCTCTGGTTACTCGGATTCTTCGGCAGTTTCCTCATGCACAAGCTGCTTCTTACAGAACTCACCGTCGCTCAAATGATCGCAAGCCGTGGAATCGTCCAATGGGGTATTATGTATTACCTAGCGAGCCAATACAACCTGCCAATGTATCCTGATGACCGCAAAGAAGAAATCTATAGATTCATACGAGGTTTTGCCGGAAATGTGAATTTCACCATTGGCTCCATCTTGGTGGAGTACATCCCGTTGTCAGAAATCTCTGTCCTTTCAATGGTAGGTCCTAATCTGCTCGGAGTCGCCGATTACGTATTCAATAAAGCTCCGATTTCCGCCAAAGAAATCATCTCAGCAGTTGCTGCTTTCGCGGGAGTTTTCCTTGTGATGCGGCCTGATGTATTTTATTCTTTTTTTGGAATGACAGACCACGTTGAAGAAAAGATCGTGAACCCCAATTACGCCACAGGGTCCCTGAAAGCGCTTCTGATTGGCATTTATTTCCTATTTAGCGTTTTTTGGGCTTATTCAGTCATACTCCTCAAGCGGGTTAAATCAATCAATGTCGTCACCCTCAACCTTCCTTCAGGAATGATTTTAACATTTAGTGCTGGAATACTCTCTATGAATCAAGGCATAGTCAATCCTGTTACGGATTATGTGTCATATGTCCTGATTATGATACTGGGTGGAGTTTTGGGAGTCATTATAATATTTACACTGACGAGAAGCAATCAAATAGGAAAACCCGCTCTGAATGGAATTATGATGAATTTGAACGTCGTCGCGAGTTTTATCTTCGAGGTTTTCGTTTTTGGGGAGCCTCTCAAGCTGCCTGCTTTGATCGGAGCTGCTGTTATTATCTCAACAGCCGTGTATGTAAATCTATCTAAATTAAAGGCTAATTAGTAATGAAGTAACTGTGGAAATGGGATTTATTTCAGCTTTCTTGTAGTTACAATAGAATCCCTCTGTTATATACCATGTGAATGAATCTTGTGCTGTGGAAAACGCGAATATTGTGTTAGAACTCAAAGATCATAATTAATAATTCCGAAACCTGATATAAACGATAACGGAATACACAAGCAGTTTATTGATAGATAGATAAATAAATGAAGTCATTTTACATAAAATTTATGAATTTATATCAGTTTATCTCTCTAAAGAAGGTCATTCATTCTCGTAGACCCCCTCACCCCCTTCAATACTCTGTACGGCCGGTTGGCCGTGCCTTGTAAGAAAGCGTTATTCGTGACCGAATTGGCATTACTTCCTCCAAACAAGTCGGCACCTTGTGAACCTGTGCTATATTGCGTCATACTGCTTTGAGTATTACTCCAATTTGAGGTGCTAAAGCCATTGCTCATACCTCCCTGATAGAGCGAGCCTTGGCTCTGATTTGAGACTTGTGGTAGCATATTTCCTTGCAACGTTGAACTGAACCAATTATTTTGAGTCGCAGTTTGGTTTCCAAACAAATTATTCAAATTGGTACTTGAGCTATTGTTCCAGATACCAGTTCCCAGATTGCCTTGACTCTGAGAGCCTCCGCTATTCGTCAGAAGGCCTCCGAGCAAGGTATTTGTATTTGATTGAGGTTGAGTATTCGTAAAATTATTCCAAGGGAGGTTCGTAGACATCTGGCTGTTGGAATTTCCTATTACGTCCATGCTTGTATTAGAAATAGATGGCTGAGTTGAGGAATTATTTCCGACCAAGTCGTCCAACACGCTAGAGGAGTTCGACTGGGTATTCATACCAATATTAGAAAATAGAGTATTACTTGAGGGGGTTTGGATTGAACCTAACAAGCTGCTGTTTGCTGGCATGTTCTGGCTGATAATCGTGTCAAGACTGAATTTTGGAACGCTTGCTATGTTTTGGGAGGCACTCGTGTTGTTGCTTGAGACAAAAGGATTATCGACGATCATAACGCTGGAACTGCTGGTTAAAAATGGGTTTGATTGCAGATCTTTGAGGAAATCGCTTGTTTTCTCAAGCGAATTCTTCAAAATTAGATCAGACATACTGCTTTCTGCTGGTTGCTGTTGCTGCTGAACCAGGCTTTTAGAGGCGCTTTCCTCAACAACTTCTGGGTTAGCATGCAATTTATCCGATTTATCCTCTTTATTTGACACCCCGTTTGTGCTTGTTTGGTTACTTTGCACCAACACGCTTGAAATGATATTCTCTTTCTTCTCAGTGGCCTCTGGAATTACTTTCCCAATAGTATTATCTTCATTTGTTTCAAAAATAGTAGTTAGGAGCGGTTTTTCAGCTTGCGCTTTAGAAATCATGGTAGGAGTACTGAATTGTTGTAACTCCTTCGCAGGAGTCGTTAGCTGCGTCGAAGCAGCTGACAAAAATCGGTTTCCTGCGACCTCCTCCATTGTATTGTAATAAGACTCGCCTTGAGTTTCCTTCTCAATTAATCCGCTGCAAGATTGTGTGTCACCCGAGTCAATCGACTGCTCATCAAACAAATGATCGTCTTTTTTCTCATTGAACTCTTTTCCAACAGGCATCTCTTGCTCTTGAACCAGAACCTGCTCCTCCGGGATCATTGAGACCTCATTAGCTCCACTCTTGTTCGAGTTGGGCTCTTTCGATGCTTTCTTAATGTTAAATCTTCCAAGTTGGACCCTTTCTTCAGCCTTCTTCGATCGCTTGAGCTTGGTCACTTTTATTTTCTTAGTTTTGGGCTCAGGAAGGCTCTCTTCCTCTCTTTCTTCTTCAAGTTGTATTGCATTATTCGTAAATACCGTCTCAAGTTCTTTCAAACGACTGATTCTGTTCTCATCAGAAATGTCTCTTGGACAATATACTCTCTTTCTCGGCCTACAACCTTGGTTTTGGTTGGCACGATTTCCGTCAAAAGCAGTTTCAGAAAGCGATTGATTAACACTGTCTTCGCTGTCACTTGCGAATCTTACGATTTTTGTCCTCGGATGAGATATCCTTTCAATCTTAGGCACTTCTGTGTCGATGAGTTCTGCTTCTTTTGTTTCAGGTTTGAAATCTCGAGAGCTCTGACGCATTCTCTGAGCCATTCTCTCCTCTTGAAGCCTCGCCAGCATCATCTTTCGATTTTCTTTTGTGTTAGGTGCTTCGAATATTTGATTTTCAGAACATTTGGTCTCTTCTCGGCTATCAATGGGATAATAGCTCGCATTTCCATTCCTTGAAAGCATCTTTTCTTCTAGGTGTGTTGGGTTTCTTTCTACTCCTGTGACGAGCTGTCGAAAGTTCGTTTTGCTGGCAAATGGTGGATCGATCTGCAAATTTCTAAAGTCATTTTCTCCGATGCTCTCGTTGAGAGCCGCATCTTGGGAGGAGGTAAAGAGTCCTCTGACCTTCTGTACTATTTTCCCGAGGAAACCTGCTGGTTCATTGAAGTGTTGGCTTTTCGAGATCTGCTTGCGGTAAGTAGTATTATTCATCATGGGGCTTCGGAATGGTTCGGCAGCGTGTTCGGCTCGAACATCAAAGCATGGGTACTGGTTGAGGTGAGGATTGCGTAGGCGTTTGCCTGTGAATGCTCTTTGGTATTGGTAACTTGTCATTGAGTCGTTCAGATTTTTATTTTGTAATAATGGGAATTATGTGTATTTGTATACAAATCTTGATTATAAATAATAAAGTCAGATACTATATATTCTATTATAATAACACTATGAAACACGCTGAGTTCATTGAAATGGAACACCAATAAATTGTTAAATCTTGAAATTATGTCTAATAACACCACAGCCTTCTTAGGAAAACTAGCTTGCTTGGTAAATCATTCTCGATTGCGCATAAGAAAGTTCCTTAGAGGATGGATCTAGTGGAAAACATATGAGGCTAGTGCAGAGAGATAGCATATTACTTTCGTCAAAACAAGGCGTAGAAACGCCTTCCCCTTAAGATGGGTGATAGAGAATTCATTCATCTGATACGAGCCTAACGCCAAACACAAATCAGAATTTTTCAATGTCTAGGCAGTGTTATAATTTTCCTACTATAAGAAACGATTTCCTAGTAAAATAATTGATACTGCATCTTTCATTCAATAGCTGACGGTCTGGAGGCGCCTTTCGACTCCCTAGGAACTAGAATTCATGAAATCCACCCATTTTTTTTGAATATCAAGAGGCTGAGTGGACCATGACTCCAAACCATGATTATTGCTTGAGAAATACATACATGCATGCTCTTTCCCACAATTAAGCGTGTAAACTACTAAGGTAACCTGTTCTCTCATCCTTGCTTGAGTTAAAAGCCTTCTGCTAGGTGCTACATTCCGAGCAAGCAATTGATTCGGCATATATGATTGATTCACACTAAAATAATCAAGTGGTTGTTGGACAGTTTGATCTTGAATTAAATCTCATTTAAATTTGAATATTAACAAGCTTTCACAATGGCAACCTACATGAAATATGCTGAGCAGTTCGCCCAGCGCAAAAATAAGCGCGGCACCTCTGAAGAGCGCAAGTTCACCACTGACAAGGACACTTATATCGAATTTCTCGAAGTGCAACTCGAAAAGGTTTCAAATGCCATCCTTCAAGTCAACGCAAACACCGAATCCACCCAAGAACTTCAAACTCAGGTCTCTGAGCTTAATGAAAAGATGGGCAGCGTTTCCAAAATCCTCAAGCTCTTACAGAGTTTCGCTGACGCTCAGGAAGAAGATAATGCGAGAATGCATGAAAGAATGCAGGTCCTCAACTCAAAAATCACTGAAAAACCAAAAGAAGAGCAGTCGTCTGAAGTAACTCGATTGTCTCATTAAAATAGTTTAATTGGTCCGCTTTAGACGAATGATGAAAGATATGAAGAGCTAAGCGTGAAGTTTGTAAGCTTCATTCTCTTGGTTGTTGTGAAACTAAATGCTTTAGGCTGAATTCGAAAAGAAATTCACTTCTGTAATTGAGCAAAAAGGTTCATTATGGAGAATACAGTCTCCTGTGGGCAACCTCACTAAGGAGAAGGAGATCGAGCGGATCATGAAAGAGGTCGACGTGAGGATAGGAGAGCAGCTCAACGAGAAGATTGAGAGACATTTCTTTGATATTCAGAGGAGCATTGAGAAACATGATGAAGAAATCAACCAATTTTTCTCTAACGAAATCAAGACGTTGGATGCTAAAACCAATGGAATTATTCACGAATTTGAGGATGTAAGCACCATGTCATGGCTACTCCCTCATTCTTTTCCTAGAAAATAGCGCAGTCACTTGAAAGGGAACCATTTGAGCAACCTATGGCCCAATTAAAGGACGATATTTATCAAAAGTTAGAAGTAGAAGCCTTATCTTTTTGGATTGTTAAGCAACTCTTTTAGGGAGTATTCCAAGAATTGAATAACACTGCTAGTCTTGGGCAATTCCAAGAGCTGAAAGACACTATTACTCATCAATATGAAGTAATAGAGAGAATGGAACAGACTTCCCAAGAGACTTTTGCTGATCTGAAGCAAAAAGTTTCTCAAATCGAAAAGATCATCGCTGGCTCTGAAGGACTAACTGAAGTAAACGAGAATAACTTTGAGTCGCTTTCCAAGGCTGTCAGAGACCTATCTCTTCGAGTTAAGAGGTAATATTGGAGCAGCTGAGATTTCTCTGATTTTTCTGCTAGAATTGAAGAAGATAGAGGAGGCAACCCTAGCGGTTCTAGGAAAAACAGCGTAGATATAAAAATGCTTGAAGAAATTGAGAAGAGAATCACCGAAAAGTATGCAAATCAAGTCGAACGTATCGGCGAGGTAATTGCGTGCAGTTATTCGATATCTGAATTGAGATTGGTGTACATATAGGCCGTTAAACTGATTATGCAAAGACAAAAAGAAATACAGAATAATATGGATTCTTTCAGGGGAAGAATCTCAAAGATGGAAACCACGAATGACACCTTCCAGACCAAAGAGCATTATATGAGTGGAAATTTCCAATCAACTATCATAAATGATGCGGGTAAACATTATTCTAAGTTGATCGAAATAGCTAACTGTTTCTTCGCTCAAATAAGATCCTTCAGCGAGATCTCCTCAATCCGATTATGTATCTCAGCTTAAAAACCACATTCAAAGTGTAAATGCAGCTGAAGGAACCGAAAAGCCAGAAAACCCGTTCTTGAAAGCTAAATACATCCCTGCTGAGAAACATGGGGCCTTTCTCGAGAACAAAATTGCTCAGTATACTAAAGAGAATAGCGGGTAATATTTTTGCACGGTGCAAGCGCTAATCAGTTCATAAGATTGAATAATGCAGAAAAAACCGAAACAGTTCAGAGCCGCTCTCCTCCAATGAGAAATCTAAAGCTTCCCGGAGAGTTGAAAGCGCCCAAAAGACTGAACTCGAAGAAGAAAGCACAATCTCAGCAAATCCAAAACAACGAGACCAAGAAGCCCGAAATTCTATTGAAAAAACCAAAAGAAAAGAACGAGACGCTAAAAGCCAGAAAATCGCGTTCGAAGAGTATTTCAAGAAACCCCTCACGCTCCCACAGCAGAACCCCTGATGGAACTGAGCCTTCGTTTGTGATTCACAAATCCCAGTCTCCCCTTCTGAAGCGCAAGCCCAAGAAGCTAAAGAAAAAGGATTCCAAAAAAGTATCGAGCTCAGTTATCGCTGAGCCCAAAAACACCATCGGTATTATCGCAGCGCCTCTGCCTTCGGTTTCATCTCAGGTTTCTGCGGAAAATGAAAAAATGTATAAAAGTTTTGAATAAAATTAGTCGCTAACCAATATCTCATAGGGTTCGACGTTATTCTAGCTTCCAAATCGATAAATCAATGGATTCCTTGGGCGGAGATGACACGTTAAAAGAATTGGAGAATAAACTTGATACTGAAAGAATGCTGATGGAGCCGTCAGGAAAAAGCAAACCGAAGAAGACTAAGAAGAAGGACAAAGACAATGAGACCGTAATCATCATCTCTCAAATGAGTTTTATTGACTCTCCATTATGTTTAGCCTAAATTTCTAATGCCGCAAAATTATGGCCTTATACCCAAAAAGAAAGGCTCGAAAGCTGCTAATCTTGAAGCAAATAAAGAGAATTTGGATTACAACCACCTCCAACAACTTAAAATGAAATAGCAGCCTCAGCAGCTGATTCTATTGAATTCTATTTATTGATTTTAAAAGTCTTTTCTCTATATAAGAGCTTCAATATTTCTTAGCCATTGCATGAAATTTTTGGATTGTATAAAGCTTATAAATGCAAGCTCTTCCTATGAACCAATAACATTTTATCCCTCTAACTCCAAATTGCACTGTAAACTACTGAAAATATAGGATCGAGCTCCCAGCTTTATCGCTTTATGCAATCAACTCATGTTCCCTTTCCCTCAGGTATGATCTGATAGCTAGTTCTATCCAAGTCCACCATTTAAATATAATAAGTTTTAAGAAGTGGGTTCGTATTGAATTGGATCTCAATATTAGCTAATAATCCCATGAGTCATGCATGCATTTTACAAAATAGTCAAATTACCTGCTTCTGATTCTTGCTGCTGCTTTGTATATAATAGCTCAAGACAGTTCACTTGAAGTCGTGGCTTTACCGGAAAGAGCCAAGTAATTTTTTCTTTTCCAAATATTTGCTCAAAATTCGAACAGAACGTGCCCTACGCCAGCAAATTCAGCTCAAAGAGACTGAGGCTTCGAGTATTACTTTCTTTCCAGCAAGATTTTTGTATGTTTCTACGGTCGTTTGATTATCTCTGATCGCTTCGTACTGCTCGCGGAGGAACTCCCATGTGAAATTCGCAAAGAATAGCGCAAATATTGCAATGAGAATGTGTCCGACCATAGTAAATGGATTCATTTCTTCAACCTATTATAATAAAGAGGGTTTTAAACCCACTAATGACATGGATTACTGGAATGGTCGGTGATTGGATCCAAAAAACGAGAGCTACGATCTGCAGCGCCACCGTCGTGAGGCAATAGAGCAATGTATAGAACAAAAACAGGAGGAAAAATTTCTGATTTTTGATTCCAACGCAGTTGTTTATCCATTCGCAATGGTGATCCATCTATCCGAATAAGCCTTAGACACAAAAGGAGTTTCTACTCTCAGCACGCATTTATTGCAGCGTTTGCAGTGATGCGCACGAGGTGGTTTCCATGCTCCACCACATTTCGCACAATCTCTGGAAATCTGCTCTGAAAGCGGATCAGCAGGCTTCTCCTATACACCAATGGAGTGACATAACGCATTGTAAGTCTAGCTACCTTGCGTAGATTCTCTACGTAGCCAGGATCGCAGAACGAGCCTCTCAAATAGCTGATGAAACAATTGAAAAACAGAACTTCGTAGATGACCAGCAAGAATTTCGCCCACAAATACACTAGCAGGTGATATTATAATGATTTTGCTGAGTAAGTTTCCATTTACTTTGCCGATCGCTGCTTGCAGGAACATCAGTGAACCAATAGAAAAATATTATCGATACGATGAAGATATTTGTACTCACCAACATGAAGGATACCTGGTAAGCTCAATTAGAACACCAAGGAAAACGAGAGAAAGCGATTTACAAATACAAACAGACACCGGCCCGGGGAATCTTCATTGCACATGACTCAGGTTTCAGTATTACCAAAATTAATTTTATTCGCACCGCTTTACTTTCTCATGAAATACCTTAGCCTAACTGAGCCTTTTATACTACTCTAAATGCTAATCGGAGGCAAAGGACACGAAAATTCATTCGTTTTTGCTTGTTGGTTGTCATTTTAATAGTCCATAAATACCCCCAAGGAGTTCATTGTTAAATTCATTTAAATTCGAATGTTTGTTGCAATTCTGATTAATAATCATAAAAGTTATTTGCAGAGTCCATCAGAATGGAAACTCTCGACACAATTTGCGAAAAATTACGCTTGCACGAACTCGAGAAGATCACTTTCATCAAGAGCCTCGCTGACAAAATTGGCATTCGCGCTGGTTACTTAGGCCTGGCGGTGCTTTCATTCTTTTCAATCTTCATCGTGATAGAATTCGGAAGCGCTTTTCTATATTACACCCTCTGCGTCGCGTACCCCATCTACATGACATTCAAGTCAGTCGAGGACACTGACACTGAAAAGCAAAACCACTGGCTCGCTTACTGGGTTATTTTCTCAGTTCTTCTCGCAACCGATCGAGTCGTCAGCGTATTTTTGAGCATCATTCCCATGTATGGACTCATCAAAGTCGCCATCCACATTTGGATGTTTTCCGAGAAGTGGAAAGGAGCCTACTACATCTACCAGAAGGCCCTTCATCCTATTTTCAAGAAGTACGAGAGCGAGCTTGATAAGAAGATCCGACTCATCAAGGAAACCGCGGTTAAGAGACTCGACTCCACATTATCCACAGAACCTGCTGAAGAAAAAGAAAAAGAAAAGGAAAAGGCCAAGCCTGACGAACTGAAAGTCAAGAGAGAAGACTCAAAAGAGGTTAAAACTAAAAAAACCACTGAAACTTCATCACCAACTAAGACTGACGTGTCTACAAGTAAGGTTTCTGGACACCAGAAGAAGCCAAGCACTGGTGACCGATTCGCTGAGCTTTCAAAGCCGAAGAGAGTAGATAGCGGTAGCTCCAGTGGGATAAGCCCAACGAAGAAAACAAAATGAGTTTCAGACACGAAGGAGGAAAATCCTAATATTACTAGCAGCCGAGTTTTTTACATCCATTAAGTGAGGAAGAGAGAGTGAGATGTATGCTTAAAACTGTTGGCTAAAGGTTTAATATATCTATATGTTTCATCGAATAACTATAAGAACCTGGGCGTTTTCTAACCTCGAATGGGCTTCAAATAAAGCGATGATAAATTATGGCTTTTTATGGCCTATTGTTAAGGATTTCAAAGAAAATAATGACGAGCATATTCGAATAATGTTGATATTGGCTAAAGCTATCAAATACGAGTCACAAATTCAAATAAAATGATGTAATTCACAGTAATTCAGTAAGATAATAGGGAATACTCAATAGAGATGTGGCATACCAGTCTCTATTGACTTTTGACAATTTATCTGGTTATTATATTGATAAATATATTTTATTACTATGGAAGAGGCTCTTAACCTCGTACTCCAGCGCATCAACGCAATATCTGAACTAAATCAGTCCTTCAAAACCTCTTTTACTAAAGAAACTGATGGTAAGTCCAACGAGGACCAGTTCACAAACAAACAATTCGTGGCTCATATTGTCAATCTCCGCTATGATGAAAAGGGGCGATCCTTGAAAGAAAATAAACTTTTCGAGCTGATCTCGAATGCCCGCGAATACGAAGACCCTCAGCTCAGGTGAGCCTCTCTATCCCCATTCTTTGAATTTTTGGCATGTTTTTCAGTTTTTTTCACGATAACTCATACACAATCATCCAAAAGATGTACCCGATATTCAGATACGAGAAATATGAGCACTATGATCCAGCTCTGGGAATCAAAGCAGTCGCAAAAATCTATCTTCGACTGTTCCAAATGCTCGGTATGAATAATAGATCCGATGAACTGAAAAAAGTTTACGGTTTGACCAAACATTTGAAAGTAAGAGCTTTCCGCTCTTCTGTGCCCTATTTATCATTCGTATAGTCCCCCGTGGTGACATTTCTCGTAAAATCCCTCATGGAGATCTCACGCACATATTTTCATGATTCTCTCAGAAAAATACATGCCGAATTTTTATCGACTAGGAAGCCTAACAAAGAGCATCATTTTGCTGAAACTAAATACGCGAGGACCGAGCCATCAGAGGAACCATGCAGCGGATTGGTAGCTTTCCCTAAGAAGTAAACGAAGCGACTTGGTTATGATGATGATGGTGTAACTTTTTCCCTAGAACCAAAACTGCACTTGTGGTCAAAGGGTCGAATATGAACATGGGTCCTAATGTTACAGAAACCTCAAAATCCTTTACTCTGCCTTCAGTTCCTTAGTAAACTATGCTGCATAGCTGAGTATAATGAATCAAATATTACCAATTAGCAAAGGGGAAGAGAGCAGTGATAGACCTATGTTGAAAAATCAGGAAATGTTTGCGAAAAAGTATTCCGTTTCGAGCCTTTATTCTCAAAATCAGAACGAGACGACATCTCAAACGACCAGAGATTCAAATTTTGCATTACCGAGCACCAATCGAGAGGCGGAGGATCCGAATTCGATCTTCAGAGAGGTTCCTTTGTGCATTAGCAGCTCAACACTACTACAAAGGTCTGTTAACTGCCTCGATATACTTGGAGAACTCGAAGGCAATACGTTTACGATGGTGAATCAACTGTCTTTATATAAACTCAGTCCCAAAAAAACCGCGAAATCAAGCGAAAGTCTACAGTTAAAGATAGATTTTGAAAGGAAACGTGATATATTATGTCAGCATTACAAGGGCATATTAGCAAGGAATTTAGATATTGAAAAGACGATTGATAGATATAAAAGCGCGATGCTGAGAAAGAAGAAAATCGATTATGACCCAAATGAGTTGTCACGTAAAGGAGAGGAGTATGTAGAAGGAGTTACTGTGAAAAGCTTGCTAAGGAGGTTCGCGATGTTGATCGACCCGCTTTTCAGACGGCAGAATTATCGACTTTTTGAGTCCAAATCAACGAGGAGCTTCTCTGAGAATAGATGCCATATAACAATGAATCGAGCGCAGTCACATCATCAAATCCACCACCCGAGAACAGCCAATAGCAATGCGTTGGTAGAAAAGCCAAGCAATAGTACTGCAAGTACAGAACCTAATGATAAAGAGGAATTCACGGCTTCTCGTTGTCACACCGATCAAGGCAACGGTGAGCAAATTTCGATGAGAAGCTCTCCGATAAAGGTTGTAGTGATTCAGAATAAGACTGATAATACAAAAACTGAGAGCATGAGGAGATTTCAGACCCCTGAGAAAGCGTCTGTGGAAACAAGGCAAAAGCTCGATTTATGTGTAGTGAAATTGGATGGCTTTGCTTTAGAAAGTGAGAAAAACCGCGCTGCGCTGTTGATTGAAAATATAAATCGTAAGAAATCCCCTAAGAAGCTAAAAGGAAGATTCCTGCGTTCAGTTTTCAATAAGAAAGCAGGAGGAGCCGGGATGAATCGTAGCAAATCAGAGTTTGCTAAGCTTGCAGTAAACGGCGATAACGAGAAATCTGGGGAGAATCTCCTCTCGGGGCCATACGCTGCAATTATAGGAGAAAGAGCTGTTGTGACGGATAAAGGAAAGAAAGAAACGAAAACTGCCATGAATGCAGATTCAGCAAACATGGTCACAGAACTGCTGGGAGCGTATACTCTCACTAACCAGTCGCAAGTGAAACAAGAGTTCAGGATCTCTCCACAAAAGGTGAGAAAAGCTTGAAAAAATTTTCAACAGCTAAGTTCCTCGATCTGTGTTTCATTCTGCCAGCAGATGAAGAATTATTTCATATAACAAATGTAATATACATTCGCGAACTCAAGTAATCAGCAGTATAAAGAAATATTGAATGACTACTCAGAGTTTTTGCGAAACATTGGTTTTCTGACCAATTTGCCCTGAAAGAGGTCTTATATTTTTGTAAGCACAGTCCTTATGCATATCTCTATATACACTGAGAAGAATATATTGAATTTTACTTATTTTTCATAACTAAGTCCGTCCTTTGATAAAATTATAGGACTTGCTACGACGTAATAATGTGATTTGTTAGGCAGTAGTTCAAGTGTCACTAACAAAATCTTTTTGTATCTTTTAAATTCAGTTTACCTCCCAGAATTCCGAACCAGAATAAATAATTTTCAAAGGAATTCAAAATTTCAAAGTGACATACAAGCTATCCCATGGCAGAAAAAGCAGACAAAGTGGACTATGCTAAGCTCTCAAGGGGCGTATACGACTGTTTGAACAGAATGAGAAAAGACCCTCGAAGCTTCGTCCCAAAACTCGAAGGGAAATTGAAATATTTCAAAGGGACTCAATTCAGAAATCCCGTTACTAAGATCACCATAAGCACAAAGGAAGGCGCGAACGCAGTTAAATCTGCCATTGAAGAACTCAAGCAGATCCCTTCACTGCCCGAGCTCAAATGGAAAGAAGGAATAGCACGGTCGAGCATGGATCACGCGAATGATATCGGTCCCAAAGGACTTTTCGCTCATAAAGGCTCAGACGAATCGAGTTCAGCTGAAAGACTTCAACGCTATGGGCAATTCAACGGGCACGCAGAATCCATTGATTTTTACAACACAGAGCCAGAAGAGGTCGTCCTTGCGCTGCTGATCGATGATGGCAACAAGCAGCGAAGCAATCGACTCAACTTGCTGAACCAGGCATTCAGATATTGCGGTATCGCATCCCAAAAGCACAGTCAAGCAGACGTTTGCGTTGTGATTAATTTCGCTGCTGATTATATGGAGGCTAAGATCGTCGACAGCCCCAAGGCGGGATCACTCGGCCTCTCGTCGAAGAAACCGACAATGAAGACGGATAAGCCTCCTTCTCTGATTACTCTGGAAGCGAATCCTGTGCAAACTAGTTTAGAATCCTTAAGCAAACTCGTTGAGTACGATAAGCTTGCAATAGAAGTTTTTGAGACTCAAAACCGCTTACGAAGAGACCCGAAGAGCTTCGTACCGAAATTAAAGAGCAAACTTCAGTACTTTGAGGGAAGCAAGTACAAAGTGCCAGGTCAAATCACAATTGTCACGAGCGAAGGAGCAGAGGCTGTGAAAGAAGCTATAAATGTGCTTAAAAAGCAGGCACCTCTCCCTGAATTCAAATTGAGAGAGGGAATTATGAGAGCAGCTAGAGATCACGCTAACGATATTGGTCCAAAAGGGCTGGCGTCGCATACAGGTTCTGATGGGTCGAATATTGGCGAGAGACTCGATCGCTATGGGAAATGGATGGGAAAAATAGCAGAAAATATCGATTTCAATTCGACAGAAGCTGAGGAAATTGTTATGGATCTGCTGATCGATGACGGGAACAATAAGCGAGGGCATCGAAGAAACATGCTCAATCCCGAGCTGGCTTTCTGCGGAATCGCTGCAGCAAAGCACTCGACTCGAGACATCTGCATCGTAATCGACTACGCCAGCGAATTTCAAGATTTTCCAGAGGCAATAGGAAAGGAGTCAGGATCGAAACCGTCGTCATTAACGAAGGTTAACTCAATAACAATCGAAGATCAAAGAGCTTCACAGGAAAAAAAGCCTGGATCTGAGATAAAAGTAACGTTAGATGTGAGGCCTGGCCAGGACTTGATAACCATCCAAGCGGACAAGCCTTCTCGAGAGAAAAAGCGTTTGCCTGATATAAAAATCACAGCGGATTTACAACTCGCTCAAGACCCGAAGAGTACTCAGGAAGCGAAGCCTATCCAAGAGAAAAAGCAAACACCTCAAGCTAAAATCGGTCAAGAAATAAAACTTACTACTCAGGAACCTATCACTGTTGAAGATCAGAAACAAACTCCTGTAAAAAAGCCAGAATCAGATGTAGCTGTTATCCAGGACCAAGAACCTGTGCAGGAGACGATAGATACTCGTGAAGAAGAGGTCAGACCGCTGCAGGAGAAGAAACCGGTTCCTGAATCTAAAATTGCTGAGGGTATCAAGCCGATTCATGAAGCTAAGCCGAAGGTCGAAAAGAAGCCTCTACCTGAGCGAAAACTCGTAATTGTCGACAAATCTGTGCCTGAGTTCGGCCGGGCCTTGCAGAAGATTGAGAAATTCATCGAGCCGATCAGAGATGAAATCGTAAAATCTCTGCCCATGGACCCTGAGAGCCTCGAGTCCATGGCTCGAGCGGTTTTCGACCTACAGAATAAAATTCGAAGGGACCCAAAGTCAATCATCCCGAAAATTGAGGCTCATTTGCAGCTGTTCCAGGGAAATAATTTGCATTTACCCGGCTGTATTCCCATTATCACACAGGAAGGTCCGAATGCGTATAAAGAGGCTATTGCCTTCCTTGAGCAAGCTCAGCCGGTGGATGAACTCGAATGGAATGATGAAATTTTCAAAGCGTGTCTCGATCATGCAATTGATCTCGGACAATCAGGGTCTTACAGCCATACTGGATCGGACGGATCAAGGCTATCAGCAAGACTCGAGCGTTATGGAAGATGGAATGGAACCGTCGGCGAAAATATAGATTTTGGGTCATATACCGTGGAAGATGTGCTTGTCTCGCTGATTGTTGACGATGGGAACCCGGCGCGAGGACATCGCAAAAATCTTTTCAACCCTAAATTCCGAACGGGGTCTGTTGCGGCCAGTAAGCACGTAGAAATGGAAATTTGCTTTGTTTTTGACTATGCAAGTGAATTCACGAAAGCTGGAGAAGAGCATCCTCACCATCACCATCCTCATCATCATCACCATCATCCCCACGAATTTAAACCCAGGGATCTATTTAAACTTCCTCCTCATTATCACGGACCGTTATCTCATCATCATAAACCCAAAGTTGACTATGAGAAATTAGCACATGAAATTTTCCACGCTCAAAATAGAATCAGGAAAAACCCCTGGAGTTTCATCCCTCTCCTTGAGGAAAAATTGAAATTTTTTGAAGGAAACACTCTCTATATTCCTGGTGAAATCCCGCTGATAACAAATGAAGGACCGGCAGCCGTGAAAGAAGCTATTGATTTCCTTAAAAACCAGAAAAATTTGCCTGAGTTCCGATTGAGTGAGGCAATGTCACGTGCAGCTCAAGATCACGCCGAAGACATTGGATCACACGGCTCGTTTAGCCACACTGGAACGGATGGATCCAATGCTTCAGCAAGGATTTCGCGGTACGGGGCATGGAGAGGCAAGGTAGGAGAGAATATCGATTTCGGGTCACATTCAGCGGAAGAGATCATTATTTCGTTCCTCGTGGACGACGGAAACAAGCACCGAGGTCATCGTAAAAATTTATTCCATACTGAGTTTTCTTTCACTGGAATCGCTGCTTGCGGCCACACTGAAATGGAGATTTGCGCGGTGATCGACTATGCATCAGAGTACCTTGCAAATTAATGTGAGCGGCTTGTAACTAGATAGTTTTATGTCGTGTTCTCAGGCTAAAGTAAGATCATATTAAACAATACGCTTAAATTCGAATTTTTACTTGATCACATCTTCTTTGTATTGGTTGGCAATTAACAGCGGGCCATTATCAACACAATTATTTCAGAAATGAGAGAAATTTATTATTGTTTTTTTTTAAGATAGTGATGAAATATAAAGATAGACTGAGAACTGAAATTTATTACACAATTAAGTGACGAAAATTTCCAGCCTAAAGTATTTTTCTAAGAAGACAAAGAGAGCAATTTCTCTTTTTTATCATGAGAAAAGATTTTGATTAGTTATAACTAAAAAGGGTCTTGATGTCTTCATGCTGCTTTGTTTTCTTTCCGGCATGTGGGATTCTCTTAGTCCAGTCGGCAGGCACGTTTCTAAAATGAAATAGAATTAACTTTTTGCCGTAGCAATTATTTACTTGTAATATTTAGGGTTTCTTTCCTTCTCAGAAAGAGCAAAAAGGGGATTTGTTGGAAGATTTCTTTTAATGCATGAGTGAATAAAAAACTAGTTAGATTGTTACTCTTTGTCATCCTCTCGCACGGAGAGTCGCGCTTGAGTCACTTTTTCCCATTTATCTGATTGCCGAGATCTCGGCACAGGCGTCTGGGCTCTGGCCTGCTGCTCTCGAGCAAGATTCTCTTCGAAATGAATCAAAGAACCTGCCGTCTTTAGCCAAAAAAAATCATTTAAAATTTAGGAATTTTCATCTTATAATTTCACCTCTCGCTCTCTTGCTGCACTTTGAGCCCTTCGATTCTCACCAGCCACCTTCGGTTCCTTATTAAGAAAACCATTAAATCGCAGATTGCATGATAATTTTACAATTTTGGTCATTCTGGGTGGAGAGACTTCTCTTCCTATTGAAGTCATTGACCCTCTATCAACCGGCTCTACAAATGTCGCTCTCTTTTGAGTATTAGCCTGGATATCTGACTTAATTTGATCTGAATCCTTTCGTCTTGGAGCTTGCGACTCGGCAACACCTTTTGGCTTTTGAACGACACTTTCCTCTTTGGGCGCTTTGCTTTGAGCAGTTCTTGTCGTGTCTACCGATTGGGCTCTTCCTCTAATAGCTCTTGGTTCTTCTCTGTGTGGTTCTTCTGTCAAATCAACCGACTTATCTAACTTTCTGCTCTCTCTGCCCGTTCCTGCGAATGGGGACTCACTCGCTTCCTTTTTCTTCGCGCCCATTACCCGAATTGCCTTCGTTGTCTTCTGGAGTGACTTCAATGTTTCCGCTAGTGATTTTTTGGGCTTCTGTTGACCTTCATCAATCGAAGGCTCAGGGGTGTTCTCTTCACTTGCAAATCTCAAAGAGTTTATTAAATCTGGTCGAATAATAGCTAAACACAAGAAATTAAGCCATTTCAACAGGAAAACCTCCTTACTTGTAACCCGCTCCTTGAATCTCTCAGGCATCAGAGGGTTTCTCTGCTTTATCTCTTCCAGCTCCTTCTGCGAAAGTCTGAAGTCATCCTTGCATTTACGCGGCGGCTGCGGCTGAATCACAGGTTTCCTCGTGGAAGTGAAATCAGCATGCTCATAAACCTGCTTGTATCGTGGCGCGCTCGGGCCTCGATGTGGGTTTACGTTGTGAGTCTTCATGTACTCACCATAAAGGACTCCTCCAGTGGGAGGGTTAACGTTTCCCTTGCCGTAATTTTCAAAGGGAGGTTTCCCAAAGTAAGTCATAAAGGCACTGTTTGGAAGCCATCTCGTTGTCTCATACATGTACTTAATTCTCTCCTTTCTGCGCTTTAATCGCTCAGCATCGGCTTCGTCGCTCGGGTCGAGTCTTCGGGCCTTTTTGATTTTGCTTGACAGGAGTTTGCTCTTTACGTTGCTATAATCCTGCTTTGCTATAACCGCCTCTTCTTCTTCCAGCGCCTTTTGTCTTTCAAGTTCTCTTTCAGCTTCTTCCTGGGCAAGTCTTTCCCTTTCTTCCTCTTCCAACCTGAGCTGTTCCTCTTGCTTCTTTCTCTCCTCTGCCTCCTGCGCTATTCTCCTGCGCTCGTCCATTTTATTGAGCTCCTGGCCTTCGATGTACTGGCGAACATCATCAATGCTTTCCAAGCTTCGTAGTCCAAAGGCAGCTCGAGTTTCAGTGACAAAATGCGGGTCGTAATGAGCCGAATGAGACACTCGTTCTTGGTCTGCTTCGAAAGACTCGAAGGGCTGCAGATCAACTTTTGTTTCAGGATGCTTCTCATCGCCTTCGAGGTCGATAAACACAGGTTTTTTCTTGTTAGGGTTCTCTTTGTCAGGACTGTATTGGAATTTTCTGAATTGGTCTTGGGTTTCGGTCACCCAATGTGATGAGGACTTATTCAGCTTGTATTTGATCTGGTTTGCGAGTGAAGAAGTAATGATTTCCTTCTTCGCTGTACGGAAGTCCCAGACGTCGGGTTTTGTTTCTTTCCAAGTAAGAATAGCGTACCTATATAGAAGGACATTGGTATTAGCACACATAAGAACATGAGGCATCGGCTACATTGAAGGTTCTTGGTCTCTTGGTTTATTTTTCTTACCATAAGTTTGATCTAGTCCTAGATGCGTCACTAATAGGCAAGAGAGTGTAGGGTACCTGTGACGGAAGCTCGAAGGACATCGTTGACATCAACGATTTCTCTGTTTTCTCTTTGTGGAGGCACTGATGAAGCGCGAGACATGGTGAGTTCCGCTGAGGATTTGTGATTATGAAATCTGAAAATTAATAAGAAATTCACAATTAACGAACTAATAAAGTAATGAGTCGTTAAATTTCCGCGGAAATTGAGTTCATTCAACATGCATTGACTGGAGAAATTATTTAACATCACGAATAAGATAGATATAAACAGATCAAACCACATAATTCAATTCAGTCTCTGCTGAGTTAGACAAATGGTAAGCTATTGTGTTCTTCGCGTTAGAGATCGCTTCTTTCGTTTCATTCTTCTTCACCCTCTTCCGCTCATTGATTTTTCTCTTGACAGGCCTCTTCTTTTTCCGATTCGATTGGCTAGAATCATCATCTTCGTCTTCTTCGCTGGTTTCCTCAGGCTCAAAAACCTCCTCATCGTCGTCATTCTCCACATTACTCTCATGCACGCTATCTTCCTCCTCAGAGTCGATAAGTTTATTATTAAGTCTCCTTCGTCGTCTCGTTCGAGGCTTATCAGTGTCTTCATCAAGCGTAATCTGAAACGAGACACCTTCGCTATTTTTTCTCAGAGCTTTTCTAAATCGTGTCCCCAACCGACCACTGTTTACGTCCAGCGAGCCTTTCTCTGACTTGGTTTGAAGTCTCTCGATCTCCGCCATCAACTCGCGTACTTTCGCTTGCTGCTCTTGAACATCCGCCTCGAACGACTGCTTCAACCTCTCGAATTCCTCGTTTTTGCTTTCTAACTGACCCTCTAACTCCTTTATAAGCTCCTCTCTGATATTCGTGAAACTCTTGCTCGCGAAATCCAGCATCATTGCCTCGAACCTCGCCACGACTTGGTTTCGCAGCCGGTCCTTCTCAAGAAAAGCCTCTTCTTGCGTCTCTTGAGCCCGAACCAGTTCGTTTTGAAGGTTCATATTTTCCTTTAAAAAGCTTCAGGAAACCCCACCAAAATTTTTTTACCTTCTCTGCTTGATCGACAATTTTCCTTAACTGCAAATTCTCCTTTTCGAGTTTATGAACAAGCAAGTGATTTTCTAAAGTTTTCGGCAGAATCGCCATGATATTTTCGATTTTTGCGGAATAGGCTTCATTTTCTGCTTTCAGCTTCAGATTTTGTTCTCGTAATTTCTCTAGTTCATTGTTCTGACACTCTTGCAAAACTCGCTCCTTTTTCCTCACCTCTTGGAAATTTGGTTCTATTTGATTTAATATATCACCGATGGAGATACACTTCACCTCTTATTGGTGATCTCTCAAGCAGATGAGAGAATTTATCGAGTTCTTGCTCAAGATGTTCGATTGAACAGCTATTCTGAGTGTCAAAATCTTCTTGCTGGGGAGTATCTAGGATAAATATTTCTTGGCGTGACATAGAAGGGGATTGTTTAGGAATGTGGCTAGGTATCCTAATGAGAGAATTGATTAAATTTTTTTAGAAAGATTCAATATCGGCAAATATTTTGAGGTCATTAACAGTTGCGCCAGACCTGGCATCACACAAAAATTAAATATTCTCCCGGGAAAGCGTAAAATTGAACTGTGAGAACGTTGTTTAGCTGCTATTTATATTCTAAATACCAACTAAAAAAAAAATAAAGAAAAATGAACGCAGACTGTGCACATAGTTATTTATATTAGAGATTTTATTATTACTCTGTATCGAGAATCAATTACATTCCTCGATCTTTGTATCCAGCGACCCTTTTGAAGCGCTTTCATCTCGAATAGACTCTTCCTCCTTTTTCTTTTCTAAATAGCGCTTGTATTCTTCATTCGAGATGAACCTTCCGTTGAGTCTAGGCTTTGCAACTGCGACAGCGCGTCTGCCTGAGAACGATCTGGCAACAGGGTGAGTGACACGCCATTTTACGATTTTCTTCTTGTATTTGAGAATTCTGAGGGCTCGCTCTTCTTTAGTGTAAATCCCAGGCACAGATCCGATATAGCTGAGTCCTTTATCTTCAACCTTGAGGCCACTGAAATCTGGAAGCGAAAAAGAGTTGGAGTAGTGCAAGTTTCCATTAGACGGCTGTGCCGAGTATCTGGAGCTGGAATCAGTCTCATCCTGTTCCAGCTTAAGGCCTTCAAATTGCCTTTGGATATTAGCTGACGGGGAGTTTGCTTTGCCTTGTGATTTCGGATAACCAATAATTTCCTCATCAAGGGAAGTAAACGAAGGGATTTTGGTATTCTCATTCATTTCAGGGAGCTCGCACAGCGATCGGACTGTCTCATTTGGTGTTTTGTACGAGAAAGCAGTCGATAGACTCCCGGTATTGTTATGGGAGCCAAGCATGCTTCCTTGAAGTCCCATTGAGGCGATTTTCTGTTGGAAATTGCCTCCAGAAATGCCATTCATTTGATTCAAGTCTAAGAGTGTCTGACTCTTTTGCCTGAACGCAGAATGAGCATCCAGCTGATATTCTCGAGTCGGATGCGTAAACTGCAGGCCAGGATGGTTGTTTTGGTTGATACCTAACCCATTACTGATATTATAGTTTATTGGACTAACGGCAAGTTGCTTATCATTGCCGAATAGCTGAAATAAATTTAATTGGGTTAAATTCTGCTGGCTTTCTACAATATCGTGATAACGCTGAAATCCCGCTGGTAGGGCATTTGCTTGTAGGATTGGCCCGAACTGCCCATGGCCGAGGTTATTGCTTCGAATTAGTTGGGGATGTAGCGGCTGATTCTGTAATGTCAATGGATTCTGACCAAATGCGTTAGAGGTTTCATTAGTGCCAAAAAGCATGCTTTTTGGCTTTGAGTGATTCGTAATAAACTGTAATTGAGGCTTATTCACGTTTGAGATGTCTGACAGCGAGTAGGTATTAGTTACTCGCTGGTCTCTCAACTTCGTCTGGTTCGGATTAGAGTCCATTCTGAGGAATTGAGCTCTCAGTGTCTCTAAGTGATTTTTAATATCGTTTTTACCCTCTTCTTCTGATCTCTGAAACGCCAATCCAGTCGCAAAAAAAGCTGGTTGGCCACTCGACACAACAAAGTTTTCTTCAACCTTCACTGCGATCTCTTTGGCAGTACCTATCAGAAATAGTATAAGACCTCGATGTCTCATGCAAGATTCACTTACTTTCTCCAGTCTCCAGGTGGGAGAGCCCTTTCTGGCTTTCTAGCCCTGAAATAGAATATATTCTGTTCAATCCTATTCTCAGTGAGTCTTGCAAAACCTGAGGCAACAGATTACCTGTGATCTCTGGGTTCATAGGGTTTAGTCTTTTAGTTCTGTGGACGTTAAGTCTCTTTGGAAGATATTAAATTTTTCTGCTTTCAATATTATAAAATCTCCGGAAACTGGAACTAATTTGAGCCTGTAGCTATTATTGTTCAGACCTGAGTTGAAATTGCCACTTATTGATTTTAATTTCGGTCAGTTACCTGATCTGATAAACCAAATGCTACTTAAACTTAATTAAATCCATTCACCTCCAGACAAACCTGGAAAGGCTCTATTTTTGGTCTTCTTATCTATTAATCATCGGCTATCGATTTTACTTGCCTAATTAGGAGCTATATTAAGCGAGATCAGCACATATTGCCGGGATCTCTAAATAGCTGCTTTATTTTTAGCTCATAACAGAAATTTCGGATGAAGCTAAACTACTAATAAGCAAGGTCATTAAATTTAAAGCGTAAAATTTATTGCCTTTAACTATTTATTTCAATAATTCTCAGTGAACTTGGTTTACGGATTAATTAAAGAATCACCTGTTTGAGTCGCTAAATGTTAAATATTACCGATAGGTTGGACTTGAAACTTGATGAAGTCTTAAAAGACAAAACTACCTCCACCAACAGTAAAAAAACAACATGGGCTAATTCTACCAACTTGGCTCTCTCGAATTTATGATCATTGGCCTTTGCTTGCTTCATAAATCGGAGTTTTAGGGAGCCATTCCATTTGTGTTAGAATAATCATATTTAGTACTGAGAGTATCTCTGCCAACCATTGCTGAAACGATAAAAGGAAATTTAGCGGAATTGAGAGTAAAATGGGCCGGTCATTCGCTGCTTTTACAAGAATTAAAATTGAGATTTAATATCTTTAAATTTTTTCCTCTATTAATTTTTTCTCTGGAAGTATTCGTCGTTCGTGGCAGGACTTTGTAGCAATTGCGCTGTGAGAGATCTCATGGCCATTCAGCTCTGCGGCCATTCTATATTCCCTCATTAGATTTCTTTGTAATTAATGAGCTCACTAGTGCTATTTGTCTGAATTCTCTGAAAAACAATTAGTAGCTCGTGCTATTCAATTTGATAATAGCTCAATCTCGATGAGACAGAGGAATGAATTCAGTTCAGATTTAATAATCGCTAGCATCGTAAGAGTTCTTTTCAATTTCTAACTGAGTTCCAAGAGTTGCTTCTGCATTAATATTCCATTCTCTAGACGCTCTCTAAAGCCCTTGCTCTGTTGTTGTGTTAATTTTTAACTTAATAAAATGGGTTCATGGTGGAATCATTGCGTAATATATGGATCGAACCGGCGGTCTCTATAGCTTAGTGCTGACCTTATGCGATAGTTTAAGTATCTCCACCAAGTCCTGTAAAACTCAACGCCAAACAGCCTCTGCGCCCTTTATATGATCGTACCTATCGAGGAGTACTTTCTGAGTTAATTATTGAATATTATTCTCTCTAGTCAAAAGAATAAACCCTCTTTTTATTTGGAATAAACATTCAAGCTTCGATCAGTTCTTTTATTACACAAAAATTCTTTTAGAAAATAATTTCGGGAAACAGTTTTTCTGTCCTGACCACTCAGGCTAATCGGACAGAAGAAAGTGCATACCAATGGAATAAGTTCTCATTTTAGCATCAGCAAGCACTTGTGAGAGTATATATACTGCCAAGAGATTGAAGTTTTTATATAGAAAGTAGTATGCTGCAAACATACATACATTAACAGCTTTGCTTAGTTACGGAAATATCAAAACTTTTTATTCCATTGACAAAAAGTAATTCAAAATTTTGTTTTAAATCTTCTTCTTTCGATGTCTCATCGTCTCAGCTTGGCTGAACTCTACTTCTCGGTGGATTTCTGCAGGTGGTCTGGAGGCCAGCCCGAAGTGTAGTAACGTTGAAGCTTCCGGATATTTCTTCTTCTTGCTAATCGCGGAAACTTCAATTAGCTGTAAATTTTTTAGCTTTTACGCAAGGTATGATGGTGAAGTATGTTTTCCGTTAGATTTTGATCTTTTTCTTTCCTTGCTTCCAGAACGATCGAGTATTTCGTATTTAGGATTATAGGAGCTTGAAGGCGATCGTCTGCCGCTAGTGCTACTGTTTAGCTTCCTATAGAATACGTGATTATGATATGACATAAGTAAAATTTAAATGTTACTGGCGTTTTTCCTCGTTTTCTCGAAGCGATAAATGGACCTTCTGCTTTACATCGCTCACCAACTGTCTAAAAGCGAACAACAAGTCAGCTTACTCTTACCTAAGACACTTACGAAATATCTTCAGCGGTTTTTCTACCTCTTGAAGGACGGGCTGGACTCTGGAAAATATTATCTGACTCTTGAACGTCACTTTTCTTTCTGCTAGAGACGCCTCTATTTCTTTTCGAGGGACTTCCGCTCAGCTCTTTCACCGACCGGATGGATCGATTTAACGTATCGTTTCGACTTGGGCTTGGGCTCGCTCGATTTGTCTTTCCACGACTCGGACTAGTTCTTAGCGGGGAGTCATACCGCATTGAATTTTCAACTTCCTGCAACCGGTCCACGAGCGAAAAAGGCTTGGTAGTAAACTCTTCCGAACGTTCAAGTTGTCTCGTAAAACTAGCCCTGATGTCATCCAACTCTCGTTTTATTCGCCTATTTTCCGATCTTGAAACCAGCCAAGTTAAAAACAAGCCCCATATACAATATTATACCGTAGCTTATTTAATTGTAACTCAAAAAGTTCTCTGCTGTAGCCTGTTTCGTCAAATATCTTATTCGCCTCTAACTGCGAATAATTCGCCGTATGGGATATTCTGGAAGGGCTTTCCCCTCTTGATAGTCCAATCGGACTTCCTCTTGATAGTCTTTCGGGACTGCGCGTTCCTTTGAGAAATATTTATAATACTCAATTCTGAAGAGTTACTCTTACTGCTAGGAATATTATGTCTTTGAGGGGATTCATAGCTCTCATTCCAAGGCTTGCTCTTCTCCGATAGAAGAGACTCGTTTTGTCTTCTCAGCTGCCGATCTTTCTCAAGCTGCATCTCCAACTCCTTTGTTCTCTGCCTTTCCCGACTCAAACTCCTTTGCCTCTCTTCTCGATGAAGTCTGCTTTCAGCTTCATCAAGGTGACTTCTAGCATGCTGCTGAAAAGACTCATCATATTCGCTGCCGAATTGAGGCCTCGAAGGGCTCGTTCTGTCGAGACGGCTAGCTGAAGTTACTCCAGAGAGGTCTGGGTCTTTGTAATTCAAATACCGCTGAGGAGATTCTCTGTTGATTATGCGTCTCGACTTGTTTCTGTCACGAAGCTCTTGCACTTCTCGACGCAAATCTTCGAAATCCTTCCGAAGGTAATTCTTTACTTCATCCACAGCAACTGGGCGCAGCCGCTCAGCGCTCAGGTCAGGTCGGTACTTAGAGTTCGAATAAGACGCTTCATTTTGCGGAGTTTTATTCGTTCGAGTCGGTGAGCGAATTGAAGAACGATTAGGAGAGCGCGTTGGTGAATAATAGTAAGTATGGCCGTGTTGCGAGTCGCGATGATCATCTCCTATGAATTGAATCAATGGCTAGTAGATTAAAAAACGAATACCAGATCGCGGATCGAACTCGCTTATATCTCTTGAGAGTCTGCTGGGTGAATTTCGGTAGGACATCCTTAGTTGTAGCAACGCAAATAAAATTAATTTTGCAACCTAACAGCTAAAAAATAATTGGATCATTTATTTCAAGGAATAAAAAGTCAGAGGCTTAATGGCCTTTTAAGCGGCCTTATTCTCTGAGTTTTAGTTTAGTTTCTTAGTCTAACCCGTTTTTAAAATGAGATTTCTTAAGCTTACTACAATCAGGTTCAGTTATAGACAAATTATGCAAATCATCGACGATATCGCAGATAATGATCACTATTAATGAATGTAAAATTGAAAACAGTTAGAAAAAATTCACTCTAAAACTAATGTTACTCTTGAAATTTTCAAAAAAAAAGTATTTTAGGCGTAGTTATCATACCGGGTTCTTATAAAATGCTCCCATTCGTGCTCCTTTAAATCCAATCTAAACGCATCCTCGACCAAATCTGATACTAACATCGCATGTGCTGGATGCTCTGGATCCAGCATTTTCTTCTGCGCTACCGCCAACTGAATGAACTTCGTTCGAAATTGTTGGTAATTTTCTTTGTTCATGCCCCTGTTCCATTCTTTCACCGTATCATCCAGCGTAACTTCAGATGTCCTGCCCCCAACAGACGTTCGCTGTTGAGCTCTTTCTTTCTGAACTCCAACTTTCACAGGGACACTCATTCGAGTGTTCTGGTCTATTTCAGATAATCCGCCTTTAGAATTCTGTCCGAGTCGAACCCTCGAATTGAAATCACACATTTTTTCTGATTTTTTCGAGCTTTCTGATACCAATATTTTCGGTTTTGGCTTTATCGCTTCAACATTCTCACGGGACGGCCCTTGAGCTTTTTTGAACGACATTCGACTGAACTGCGGGACAGAAATGATCTGTGGCACTCTGATAGCGTTGGCGTGACCGACGCTTGAGCTACGAGGTCGAAATTTCTGCGGTTCTTTGCCAGCTGCGTTCTGTTTTGGTACTAAATCTCGTTTGAATTGGGCTATCTCAATCACCTTTTTCAACTGCTCGCAAAATATTTGATTCAATTGAGCATCAGTCAGCGATTGAGTGCCTGAAGCGTTCAAATTTTCTTCTTTTCTGTAGATTTTATTAGCAATTTCTATTAAGTGCTCGATGTCTTTCTCAATCAGACTGATATTTTTATCGTTGAGTTTCAAATGCGCTGAGCGGACGACCGCTTCCGCTGCTTTTGCAAGGAACATTTGATTCCGTTCTGTGATATTAGCGACCTCTCGGTTATATATTTTTTCAATGAGCGTGACCATCAGCTCCTCAGCGAGGGATATTTTTTTGTTTATAATGCTAAAAGTCGGTAGCGTGTCCTGCTTGTTAGTCAGCAGTCCGCACTCTGAAGAATGCTCCTCGAGAAAATCAAGGAGTATGTACGTTTCGCAGTTCAGACACAGGATTTTTGGTAAATTACAATTCAGTAAATCCGAAAATTCTGTGACTAGCTTCTTCGTGTTTTCTATAGGGTCATCTCCTCTTCTACTGCACTCTGATTGCACGATAGAGTTTTTCGTTAACGAGAACTCCGAATTTTTACTTTCTCCAGTGATTTGTACTCCTTCCTCGTCAGGGCAGGACTCACTTACGTTCATCGTAAGATGAGATTCTAGGAACCTTGGCATTTCTTTTATTCTTGGCGAGAAGGCTTTAAATTGCTTTGAACGCGGACTTGCCATGAGTTTTCTCAATTCGACCTTATTTCGGTCGGTATCGCTTATGATTGCTGTATTTTTCAAATCGTACTGGGCACCACTAAGATCTTTCTCTTGGGTTTCGATCAGCTTGGCCATCTGCATCAGCTCTCTGAACCGGTCGATATCAAAAAATCTTTTAAGTCCCTCCTTCATTGCTTTCTTAGAAGAATCGCAGAATGAAGCCAAGGTCTGCTCGAATATGACAGAACTTTGGCCCATTGGGTCCGCGAAAGCTAGCTCTTCGATTTCAGAACTCGTAGATTCTCGAGCTTGAGAGTTTGTCCCTTCATCTCTTCCTAAAAGCGCTATGTAATCGGACTGGAAATCGAATTCTCCTCTATTAAAAGTGTCTCGCTTGGATATTTCAAAAGGCCGCTCTTGATCGATTTTTTCCTCTTGTCTGGTCGAGTTATTCGCTGAGCTCGGGTCCCAGAAATACGCCTCAACTCTCGCTCGGTAGCTCCGTTGATTCTCCTGCATTTTGATCATTGTAGTCTCTTTGCTTCTGTTCGCGCCTGAACGAGCACTCATTGGCCTATTGGAGGTGATTGCCGTCGAAACCAATGAGTAAACGTTGCTGAAACCACAGTTTCTCGCGCCTAGCAACATTTCTTTGGCGTTTGGGACGTTGAAACTTGCGTTAGAGTCAAGCTCGTACCACGAGGCTCGTCTGGCGCTAGAGCAGTTCGACGGTGGGCGGTTTTCCATAGCAGTGAACCTCGGAATCACAATCTCTTGATCATGGAAATTGCCCTTATATTCCTCACATCGCCGAGAACTACGAGAAGAGCAGGACGCGGATCTGTTTGTGCATCTGGCGCTCGAAGCCTTGTAGATTTCAGGAGTTTCAACGACAATCCGTTGCATGTTAATCCTTGATGATGATGTTGGTTTGTCTCTTGCTGTACTTGTGATCGGTTGCTGGGCTTCAAAAGTTAATCTGTTCGAGCTCAATCGAGCCGAAAACTCAGGCCTTTGGTTTAGATTCACGAGATTGAGAAGAGGAGCAGGCTCATTCGCGTGTTTCGTTGGATTAAGCTTCAGTTTCAACCGCAATCTGCTGCGGCTTCTCGAGCTGCTGGTCTCAGATCGGTTATCAGAACTAGTGTTCCCCTTAGCTTCTGACAGCACCGATGAATCGAGAATGGACGATTGCTCTGGGTCTCGCAAGTGAGGCGTGATGGGCCCATTAAGATGGTTAGACTGAGGTGATTCTAAAGCTATCTCATCTCCGTTTTGGCTGATAGGGAAGATCTTCAGAGGCGCTTTGCGGTTGCTCTCTGCAGATTTGTGATATTCGTTGCCTCTGACTCCAGCCGAAGCGTACTCCTTTGGCGCATTGTAATGTAGGTGCATCATCAAAAAGATAGCTGTTAGCGAATAATTTTTAATTATTTAATTGTTACGCAGATAATTTGTTCCGCCAAAACTAATTAATTACTTCAGTTTCTATATCTAATAGGTTCTCAACCTCATCTAATTCATTGAATTTTGCTGAATCTTAAATTGAGAAGAATTTTTATAAATCTTTATGTTGAGAAGTCTTTTCGATGGTATCGTGATTATATAGAGATATTAGCAAGCGATTAAGCAAATATTAATGAAGGTAAAGACCTTATTTATTTTGTCGCAAAGACTTCCTTGAAGAATTGAACGGCTTCAGCCCAGGATTTCTTGTCGGTTTCCTCGTGGTAAGCGATTGGCATATTGAACTCCTTTCCTCTAGCGGTGGCTTCAGGATTGGAGAATCCGTGAGTAGCACCAGGGTAATTGACGAACTTGTAGTCAATGCCGGCGTCTTCCATCTCTTTCTTGAAATCGTCAATGTTTTCTTTGGTTACCATTGGATCATCCTCGCCGTTGCAGACAAGCACTTTGGCCTTGCATTTTCCTTTCTCGGCCTTAACAGGAGCAGATAGAACGCCATGGAAACTGATGACACCCTTCAAATCATGGCCGAGCTTTGCCATGTTGATGACGATCATACCTCCGTAGCAGTAGCCGATGGCTGCGATTCTGTTAGGGTCGCAATGTTCATTTTTCTTAATGGTCTCGATAGCCTTGAGGAATCTATCGCTGGCAGCATCGAATTTAGCAATGGACTCTTTCATAAAGGTTCCAGCATCAGTTGGATGGCAGGCCTTCTTGCCGTCGCCGTACATGTCAAGAGCCATGCCGACGTATCCGAGCTCTGCGAGTTGCACAGCGCGAGATCGGGCGTAGTCGTCGTGTCCCCACCATTCGTGGACGACGAGGACGCCAGGAACCTTCTCTTTAAGATCTGATTTGTAGGCAATGAAGCCCTTCATCTTTGGATCATCACCATAGATGACCTCTTCTTTCTTGATCGCAGAACCGGTTTCTACCATGGGATTTGGATATTACGTGAATCTTTAATTTTCGTTTATAGAAAAATAAGAAAAATCTTGCTCAATTCTCAGAACCTCTGAGAAATTAAAATTGAGTGAATTAATATGGTAGCAATGAGACGTTTCTATCGATCTTCCTGGGAGTATTGGTAAATATAGGTGCTTAAGAGCAAGCTGCCAGGAGAAGTGTTTGATTTGAATAGATTAGAAGCGAAATAGTGAGCGCAAACTGCCGCGTATTAGATCTGTGATGAAAAGAGACATGAAATGTTTCCAAATTTTAGGAAAGTTGCTAAGAGTTTCTTCTGTTAGGTTCTGTTAGGGAGAATGATTCAACTTGATAAGACGTTATAGTTGTCTCTAGGTTAGGTTCCTCTGCGAATCAATTTTTTGGTTTTTGGCAATTTTTCTTGAAAGATTCGAAACTTGGATGAAGAATTAATCAATCCACGTCTTTGGTGGCAACGTCTAGGAGTTTTATGAGTGGCAAATCTTTATAGTGCCCTCTCAACAAATGCAAAGCTTGAAATTCCAAGTGAGCTTTTTCTGGCAATGAACACACAATAATCAAAGCTGCTGCAGAGGCAAATGACACTGAGATATGCTTGATGCGTTTGCTGGAATGATTAATCTCAATGGAAAAAAGGAAGTAAGATTTTGAGCTTGTTTTATGTTATTATTCTATTAAATAATGTTTTAAATTTTCAAATTGAGTAAGAAAACTTGTCCTTTCTGTTGCTAGTTAATGCTAGCTCATCTCAAGGAATGATATTTGTTAGATATTTCTCGACATTGAGTGTGAGCTTTTGAGCAAGGAGTAAAAAGAAAGTTGCATTTGGTTTCAAAAATATGACAATGTTCAACTGAAAAAAAAAATATTATACCACAATAACATCGTCAAACTAATAGCCAATGTTTTATCGATTTCGATATTCATGTGTGATGATGATCTTTGCTCATTGATAGTATATTGACTTCAGCAACATCTATCCAACCGTTTTCATGAATCTAACTCGATATGGTAAAATGCGTACCAGAAATACTGGAAAAAAATTAATCTTTTTGTCTCTTGTATCAGATTCTATGTATATAGAAATTTATTCCTAAGCTATCCTGGGACTTTCATTGAGGAATTCCACAATCTTTGAACAGCTTTAATCATTCCTCTCTTATCCGCAGCCACCAATAGTAAATAGACAATCTAATGGCCTTGTCTTTGATACTGATACGTGTAAAGTAGGGCACTCTCGCCAGAAGCGTTCAGACTTAAAGATCATTTTGGCATAAACATTATTTATCGAAATTTTAATTTTATTGCTTGCGAATATAGCTTAAATAAGATTTATCAATGGTGTTCGCTTCTTATTATTTCATGACATAAACGAAATAAGGGTTATCGCTCTTAAAATAAAAAAAAGAGTTGTAGAAGTTAAAAATTATCTAAGAATGTTCAATTCGACAAGGACCTGCATGCCGAGGAAACTGCACGAAAGCACCGAATCACCTGCTGCTTACAACCAAGTGCAATCCTTAAATTTCTACATGGCAAACACATCAGAACCTATAACTCACAGTCAAATCGCCCAAGCACACCTAAGAACAGAGCCAATTAGATCTGTTGGCTCTATTGATTCTCTTCTTTCAAAAAACTACCCTAAAGTCTCCTCAGGCCGCCAAAATACCGAAGACAGCAGCAGAGGAGATATTTCCACATCACCTACTAAGCAGAATAATTCAAATGTAAAACCTCATAGATCTCTACGCATTGAGACGCAAAGCAAGCTTGACAATCAATCAAACACTCAACCTAAAAACAATTCAAACACCAATGCATCTGCGAAATTACGATCATTAATTGGACCTACAGCGAGTCAGACTTCCAAAGGAGCCCATCAGTCGCCAGTCAGGCCATCTTCTCCTCAAAAATCACAGAACGGGAAGTCTAGCTCTCAACGTAATTTTATATTAGAATTATTGTAATAATTGCAAATTGCTAGAACGTTTGTCTTTCAAAAAAGAAAATCGGTCCGAAATCATAACTCGGTCTCCGGTCAGGGCTCTTAACTCGGTCAAGAGTTTCACTTTTCCAGATATCGAGCACACAAGATGCTCAAAGAGCAAAACTGGAGTTGTTGAGGCCTATGCTGCGAACACTAATCAAGGCATTTTCAGAAATTACAATGAGGATCGCGTCGCGATTCTATTGAATATCGCGAAGCCTCCAAATAACCAGTACGACAAAGAGTGGCCGGTTATATCATTTTTTGGTGTGTATGATGGACATGGAGGAGCACATTGCGCTGATTTCCTTCGGGATAATCTCCATCAATACGTAGACTCACTTAGCGCTAACTCAGAATCTTAAGGGAATATATTAATTAGGTCATAAAGGACAAGAATTTCCCGTCCGATTGCGTGGAAGCTCTGAAAAATGGATTTGCTCAAGCAGAGAAGCAGTTCCTTGAGCGAGCCCAAAACTTCCCTAATGGAGTGGACTGCTCTGGCTCATGTGCAAATGTCGCCTTGATAGTTGGTAACACATTCTCACCTTGGTTTCAATTGAAAAAACAATAAAATTTAAGGGGATGACTGTTACATTGCGAATGTTGGTGATAGCAGGTCGGTCCTGAGCAGAGGTCAGGGAAAGCAGACAGTTGATTTATCTAGAGATCACAAGCCTTCTGATGATCAAGAAAAATTCCGAATTTTTACTGCAGGGGGAACCGTTCACCAGTATGCCTTCATTTTATGGCCTCATTTAAAATCGCATATTAGGCAAAAATTCCCTCTAGAGAATACGATGGGTCCCGCTCGAGTGTATCCAGGAGGGCTGAGTGTAATGTGTAGCATTCCTTTGTAAATTTAACTCTGGATTACAGGTATCAAGGACTATCGGAGACATTGAAGCAAAGGTTCACAAATACGGCGGCATTCCAGGCGTCGTCAGCGCAGAGCCCGAGATTAAGACTTTTAAAATCAATCGCGAGCATGATTTCATTGTGTTAGCAAGTACTGCAATTTCCCCCTTATTCAGTATGTTTCAACCACACTATCAGGTGATGGTGTCTACGACACAGTCAGTAGCGAAGATCTGGTTAAACTAATCTGGGGCACAGCTCAAACGAATAGATGCTATGATATTCACTCGCAGACTGCGACCTGCGTGGAAACCATCGTAAAAGAAGCTATGTTAAGGAAATCAATGGATAACGTCACAGTTGTCATGATTTCTCTCAGTGGCTTCAGTCGAGCGTGTTTTCCAGTGCCGGAACAAGAGCCCGCCATTGCGAAGCGACCAGCTAACTCGAGACAGTTGCTGAAGAGAGCGGAATCTTTTTCCGGTAAACCAGCCACGCCTAAAATGACGACGCATGCGCCGCGAACAACATTGAAAACGCCAGAAAAACCCAATTCAACTCAACCAGCTAAAACTGGTGATGAATTACTGCCTACAAGAACGCTGTCGCTAAGTAACAGCATAAGTACCATCATGAAACCCAGTTCCCCAGGTAAAATTGCAGTGTTACCATCGCTGATTGTTTCAAAGGCAAGGGAAAAACTACCACCATCTCACCGACAAGATATGCAAATCTCTCTGAAATCACGCTATCAGGAATGAAATTTTTCACTCCTCAATCATCGCAATCGATTCGTGGAGGGCGCAAAAGAAACCTCTTACAGTTGGAGAAGGCGACAAAAACAGAGACTCAGAAATCAGAGGAGCTTTTGAAGCTTTCAAGCAGCCTTAACAAAATGAATCGACTTACTATTCAACCAAAAGAAATCGCTCTTCTTTAAAAGTTTTTTCAAAGATAAAACTTAATTTCGTTTCCCTTTTTTTTTGTTTTACATGAAATTCATTTAGTTTCTTAGTTTGCTAGTTATTAAATACCTTTTATTTTATTGAGTCTTTAAGGACTAGATAATAACGTATTTTTGTTTCATTCAATGTATCTCAATTCATATTCGGATTGCTTTTTTTGTTAAACACAAAAAACGATTTCTCTTGAATAGCGTTTACAACCAACATAAAGCTCCCAACGTCTAAACGCACCAATGCAGAAATGTTAGTTATATCAACCACAATAATACAAATACTAATAGAGTATGTACGGACAAAATTCTAACTGAAGGCTAAACTCTTTTGCCTTTCAATTTCTAACTAATTATTCTCGATTTTCTGGCTCATTCTCCTGATTATTTCCCTTATCCTCCTGATTATCATCCTTCCCCTCAGCTTGCAAGTTTTCTTTTGTTTGCTCGGTTTCAGGTTTCAGCTGCACTTGGCGCTCTTCAACCTTTTCAACTTCTTCAACTTGCCTATCAGGTTGTCCTTTAATATTTTGCTTATTGATGAAAAACTGTTCGGTGTTTATCTCTTGGCTCTTTTCCAGCAAACCCGGTGGGTTCTTGTCGCTATGTTTCACACTAAGCATACCGGAACTGCCAGTTGATGCTCTTTCCTGTCGCTTTGGTGTTTTATTATTAGCGATAAACTTCCGTTCATAATCTGTAGGTTTTTCCGCGAGCGCCACCTCCAACTCCTCGAACGCTGCTTTCTGTATCTGCTGGGTTTGCTGCAATTTCTTTATCAACTCGAGTTCGAGTCTCTCCATATTAAGCACCTCAAGTTCGCGTTGATTTTTTAATTTTTCTTCGTCTTTTTTCATCAGTTCCTTTTTACGTTTGACTAAATTAATCTTCCCTTCAAAGAACGCTTGTTTCTTAATTTTCGCACTTTCTAACTGCTGCTTAATCACATCATGTTTCAGCAACTTCTCCTCCTGCTGCTTAAGTTGGATTTCTCTGCGTTTTCTATCGTTGATCTCTCGAAGCTGTTTAATCTGGTTGATCTCCTGCATTTTTTGCTGTTGAATTGCTTCCCGGATAAACTCTCGCTCTTGCTGCGATTGCTTACGAAGCTCCATGTATTGCATCTTCAATTGTTTTTCTGTTTGGATTTTCCGTAATTTCTAGAAAATTGGAGTAGGGAAATGAGATTGATGGCAATAGAAGGTTCGTTACCTCTTGCTGTCTTTCTTCGTGCCTTTTCTTTTGGAGGTAAACTTCTCTCGCTTTCTTTTTCGTTTCTTCGATTTTTTTCCATGATTTCAATTCTTCTTGTTTCAATAGAGCTATTCGGTTAGCGAGGATTTGAGCGTCTTGTTCGATCTGCTTTCGAGATTTCTTCAACGCAGCGAGGGAAAGGTCTGAATATGATTGAGTGGAGATCACTTCGTGGTTCATGGTGACGAGCTGTTTTATTTTCCTGAATCTTTAAGAACTATTACCAGTCGATGAGAATTTAACCCAGTAATACAGAAAATTAATTCAATGTTTTTTAGTTGTGTGAGAGAGGCTCTTCTTATTTTGATTCGAGATAATGCAGGCACTAAATCGAGTTCTGATGCTATCTAGACAAAAATTGTGTTCGCTCAAGTGAAGTATAGTGTTCGTCAATCCAACGCTCCAAGCATCATTTTATCAAAATGGTGAATTCAATTTTATAATTGTTTATTAAACAGAAAATTTGAAAATTTCATATAATGTTCATTTTTCTTTTTAAAACAAAAAGTATTGGTAGGTAAGCCAAATCGCTAACTTTCAAGAGCAAGAGGAATGTCTTGCGGAGGTAACTAAATTATGTACTAGGTAGAAGAAGTTTTGAAAGGTATTTGCAAATTCGATTTTATAATAATTTGAACAATATGTCAAGATTTATCCAATGTATTGGTAACATGATTGATTTTTCTTGAAGGTAATTGTTTTGAAATGAAAGGTAAAAACTCACCTGTTAATTGTAAAGGTTATCATTTGAATCCTTGTGACTCTACTTTCAGCTTAAATACTCTTTCAATACAAAGTTACGTTTGTAGTAACGATAAAATTAATATATTTCCAATACTAACTGAATACAAGCTTTCAGAAAATGTATTAATTTTGTATCACTAAGGACCACTAATCAGGATGTCTGCACAAGACACCCAAATTCAGTTTAACTCATACATTGATCATATATTCACTTTTAGTTAGTATTCGCTTCATTGATTAACAGAAGGCCATAGTTATTTGCAATGACAATCAAATTCTGCGAAAGTCTACGCTTACATATTCTTCAACAAGCTTCAGCCATTACCTTGAGTAATATGCTCAACTAGCTGAGATTGACACCATAGTTTAATTGACGATCATCAATTTGATAATTCTCATGTAAAATATATAAGAGGCATATTGATCACACTCGCAAATTCTCAATGTAACCACACCAACTACTTCCTGATGAATAATAAAATTTGTAGCGAATTTCCTTAGGTAAAATCTAAGCTAAAGTTATATTGTCCAATTTCTGTGAGTAGAACATCAAATTCTCTTGAAGCTTTTTGAACGGTTCCTTGAATTCCAAATCCAATCTCCTTATCTGTTGATAAAACGTATTCGGACCAGCCGTAAAGACCTTGCTGATATTATCCAGCAGCTCATCAGTAATCCGCCTGAACGACCCAATAAAAATTTGTCTCATTTTACCATTCCCATTCCCTTCTGCTTCTTTCTCAATAAACTTATTAAAAGCCTCAACCAGCTCCTTCACCCTTATATTCACATCTCTGAAGAAATTATCGATGTTTCCAGCCTTTTTCTTCACAAGGCTCTCTAGCGTCAAGTGCTCGGTAGTTACCACCGAAATGTACTCCTTGTAGTATTTCAGCTGGATCTCCTTGAGGCGATTAACCAAATTAACTTCCTTATACCGCATTACCATGTGATCCAAATGAATCTTCATCTTGAGAACCATATCATCGATAGCGCTGGCCTTCGTGGGAGTAATTTTCTTCTGCTCATTGAGAAAATTTTCGATCTCTTTCATATAGTAATCGACGCCCGATTTCGTATATTCGAAGCGCTTCAATCGCTCTTCCTCCCATCCATAGACCTGCACGCTATATTTCTCAATCGCTTCCTTCAGCGGCGGCGTTCCATCCTCAAATGAAACCTTGATCGGCCGGAAACCCTGCTCGAGTAGTTTATTTACCACCACGATCTTTTTCGCCGGTGTTTGCTCAATATCGGTCGCGATTCCAATGCACATGAGCTTTTCAATGTTATCTCTCAATAGCTCCTCGATTTCAAAGACAAAATCCGTTGTGATTTTATCCTTCTCAACTAATATCGACTTATGAAAGCTGATCAAGCGCGATAGAGTCAAAGACAGCGATTTCTCGAGTTTTAATATCTCCTCTCCATTGAGCCAGAGTCGTTTCCCGTGGCTTTCTGAATGGAAATAGTGGTGAAATTCAGCAGCGTTCTGCGCGAGAATTTCCGGTGTTTTTTGGCTCAGGTGGAACCTGTTGTGGCGAGTCGTGTCAAATTGACTGACTTTATTGAACAGACTCTGGACCTTCTCGGCTGTAGACTCAAGCCCGCGCAAAAATTGCGAGAAACTCTGCTTGTCAGCGTGGAATTCATAGTTATCGAATTCTGTAAATATTGGAAAGATTTTCTTGTATTTCTGAATGAATGAAGTCATTAGATAGTTATATCGGATTTTTTTCCTTGTATTCGGGTTAATTCGATTCTCAAGCATATTCTCCTGCTTCAGCGCTTTGATGGTGACCGTGAACATCTTCGAAATCTCCTCGTCATGCTCTTGCACTTTCTTAATTTTGTCATAGGCATCATTGAAGTTTTCAATAAACCGCTGCATGTGCTCGGACCCTTCGCCTTGTTTTTTTATATATTCCAGCGCGGAGCCTAACGCCGCGTTATTAGCTAATGCAGTGACGGTGTTTGCGTTGGCCTGCTGTTTTACCTGTTCCATTGTGATTTTCCCGCTTTTCATGTATTTCTCCTCCACTTCCGCAAGGTATTTGAGGACACCCAGCACGTCCTTAAAGAGCTTTTTCGATATCTTGTTCGCTTTGTTCAGGTGGTCGATATAGCGCTTTTGCCGCGAGATCTGAGCTTTGAGCAGATCAATACGCTTCTCGTTGAAATTATCAAGCTTGACTTTCTTCGCCAATGCCACCTTGAACTCATCCACTGTGGCCAACTCCTCTTTCAAGAGCTGATTTTCTCGTTTGAGCTCCGTTATTTCTCTTTTAAGTTCAAGTATTTCATCAAATTTCGAGTCCATGCTTACATACCTGTACCTCTCCTTTGAAGCTTTTCCATGCGGTAGGGTATCTGTACTCGACTGTCCTAACGCTTTATCTGGCACAGTTTGGTTAAGTACTATTGATTGGTTCTCTGGCGATCTCAGTTGAGAATTAGTTGGAGAAATCACCGGGTCAATGGTAGTATTTTCATCTTCAGGTTGAGAATTTGAAGGCAATTCTTGAAGAAATTTTTTCCGGAAATATTTGCTGTGGTGACAACGCTGACCAAACGATTCATCCGACTGCTTTTGATCTAATTCAACTGCGAGGATTGGCGAAGGAGAATCATCGATGACTTTTGATAGGAGATTGGTGAATCTCTGAGACTGGTTGATTTTTTGCTGAGGAGTGAGCTTTCGAGGGAGTTCGGTTGGACTCAGTTTATTTTTTTGCATTGCTCGATCAAAGGCGACGATCTGCGCCGGCCATTTCTTGTTGTTTTCTTGAGTCTGTGTTGAATTTTGGGACTGAATCCGCTCAGAGATGTTGGATTTTGGTGAATTGATCACAAAATCCTTCCTTAATCGAAGATCCGATGATCCTCGTGAGTGCGTGGTGTTAGTGGAAGACCTGGCCATGATGGTAATGGTTGATCTGAGCATTTCTTTCGCAGATTGTGATGTTTCGATTGGCTTTAAGGCTTTCTCTTCACTCATACTATCAAACCGTAATTTAAATTTCCTGATTCCTTTCTGGCTTAAATTTATCCAAAAATCTGTTTTTATAGAAGAGTAACTCAATTCTAACGCAAACCTCATTATTCAGCCTTATGGAGTAGCCTTTGGAGCTTCTTTCATAATCAGGTATGCCAAGCAGACCCTTATATCTAGTTTTGAAAAAGAAATTTCTTATGGTATTTTAGCAGTTTTTTCACCTCTGGCTTTGAATAAAGCACAAAGTGAACTCGTCTTATCTTAATAATTCTGGCTCAGTCTCTTACTCGAAAGCCAGGATGATGTCTATCTACCTCATATAATATGAACAGTTTATTACCGATTATTTCCGACGGACTTATTCTTTCTTTGCTTTAGAATTTGGAGTTATTTCAGGTTTCGTCTTCTCTTTCTGGTGCTTGGGGATCTTTCTTGAATTTGATTGTGGTGTTCCCTTGTCATCTTTGCTTTTCTCGTTCTGGAATGATCCCGACGGAAAGATAAACGAATAAATGTTATCATTTCGATAGAAATTTTACCCTTTCGCGTTTAGAAAGCCAAATCCAGTACTCTCGGTTGGAATGCATCAGCGTGTCCCAGAAAGTGAACAAAGAGCCGTAGTTTCCAACATTGTCTGAGTGATGGAAATCGTGGTATGTTGCCGAGGCACTCAAAGGCAAGAGCCGGAAAGGACTCCAAGGGAATTCATATCCGCAGTGGCCTTCGATAGACTCGCCGATTCTCATGGTTTGCCAGAGCCAGAAGGTGGTGATATGCATTCGGCTACCAAGTAATTTTGGTCCTAATGAGGAAGCAATCTAAAATGTTAGCAATTACACAAGTATTCAAACCAGCAAAAGACTACCACTGCTGTCAATATAAATTCGAGAGGATGCATGTATTCATTTGCGATTGAAACGGTGTGATGGTACCTATGGTGTTTTTTATGGATACGATGGTAGAACGACGGACGGTGCAGTAATCTATGAAACCAATAAAAGCAGAAATCTTCGACAATCATTGAAAAGAAGATTTGAAGGACAGTGTCTTTACTAATGAGCAGGTTAAACGAAATAATTTAAGAGGAGGAGGTGTGTCGTTACATTGTTGGCAATGAGTCAGGGCTGAGCCTCAGAGTGACACCGCTGGTGAGTACCTCGAAAGCAGTCACCAATGGTACCATGATAAAGTGATTAAGACAGAAAGTCTTGACACAAGATCTGAATAACTCTTTCCATTCTTGAGGATCGCTTTCCCATGGCCATGGATTCTATCGAAATATGCATGTTATCGAATGGATAAATAGGCGCTATACTTGTGAAACTCGGTACTGATCAAGGAAGGGTATTTTTGCAGTGTAAACAAAATAACTGATCGTGTAGATTATCAGATTCGTGATAGTATGGTTCATCGATGGAGTTATAAGCATGAACCATGTATCTGGATAAAATGGGTTAAAACTGGATTATAGGATGTCAAATGCTACAATCCCAGCCATCGATGAGGGTTGGATATATTTTGTTGAGTATCATTGGACCCAGAGTGAAATAAAGGACCGCTTGGACTGCGGCGAGGATCAATCCAAATCCTAGATGAGAAATAGGATGAAAAATTGTATTAGAAAAGGCTAACTTTTCTTGATATAACGTACGACGTCGTTGTGGACGATTTCTGGAAGGGTTTGGTTCTTCGGGGATATGGTTAGTGAGAGTAGAGAACGCATTATCCCTTGCTGAGTAAATTTTGAGAGTTGGTAATAAATTATTCAAATTTATCAGAGGGTATCTCATCCTGAGCGAGCTAGCTAAATTGTGATTGAGTTTGTATTATTCCTTTGGGAAATTGAACAGCGAATGAATTTTCGTAAGAGATCGAGATGGAGAAAGCGCTGAGGGTCACAATAGTTAGAGAAAAGGCCTATTGATACTTTGGTTTTGTTAGAATCTTTTTGAACGAACAGCAAAACAAAAGCAATTTCGCTGATTTTCAGAGAGTTGAAAAGACAGAGGAGTTCGATGGAATGATTTGCTACAGGAATATCTTATCCATGATCATCATGAGGTAGGATCTGTCATGGAAAAATAATGTAATTTTATTGGAAAATACATAAGTGCTGTGGAAATATGAAAAAAAGCCAAAAAGACAAGATTTATTATGATTTTATGGAATTTTTTCATGGAATTGTGGCGCCTTTGTTTTGAAAACAGATAACTATACTTCAAACTAATGTCAAGAGGTTCTATTGGTAAGAAAAATGATCTTCATTTTATTTATCGACTGAGGTTCGTGGCTGGAGCTTACCACTCTAAACTTCAAATATTTGACAAAATAAATTAATGTGACTGAGTGAATTAGTCAATTCATTAATGCAATGTCAATAAATTTCGATTCGCTCTTGTTCTCAATAGCAAGCATCTTGGCATGAGAAGCTACAAATTTGATGAGAAATCAGACCATGAATAGCTTCAAGCGCCTGATGTACAGCCGACAATAGGTAGTAGTGCGGGTATCATCTTGATTTGTGAAAAAAAGAAGAGTATCTTGGAAAATCCATTTTCAATGAACCAAACGAAGCGAAGCCGAATCCAAAGCGGGTTCATGAGATGCCAACCCAAGATTATTAGTTATTTAATGTGCTGATATGACAAAGTTTTCAAGATAGAATCTTCTTAGTGCATTTCCTTACAACGAAAGCAAATTGAGATGATCACCTCTTTGATATCGGGGCGACCAGCAGATCTAAAAGTAGCTATGAACTTAACAAAGCAATTTATCCTTGAACATTGTATCAATTTTGAATTAGAATGTATTCCTGAAATTTAGCAGGCATAAATCGTGTGTTGAAGTGCGGCTAGGGACATGTAGCCTATTACCTCAGCTGGCAAATCCGCATAAGTAACTGAAGTAAAGACGAGGAGAACTATTCATACTTCGAGAGCAATTTAATATCCAATTTGTCCATTCGCAATAATTATTCTTCAGACTAACTCTGTTTTATCGAGTATGAATGCAGGACATACCAAAAAATGACTTTAACAGACAGCAAACACCAATCAACAATGCATACGGGATTTGAAGCTCTGAGGGAATAGTGATAATTGCATCTTTTGCTACTGGATTGGCGAATATGATAAAGACAAGTCACTACGAGGATTAGATAAGACAGTGCGAAAATTACCTCAGCATATATTAACGATTTCACTGTACTTAATCACAAATAAGAATACTAAGCGTCATTAGTAAATTGTTGAGAAACTTCTTTTGGTTAGAATCCAAAATTTTGATCAATTAGTCTAATTAATAAGACTCTCACTTGTTATTGATTATAGTTGAATAGACTTCGTTTTTTTTTTTGCTAACTCAATAAAAGAATTGGTATTTTTCTTATTGTTCAGCTCGTCGGAAGATCGAGATAGTATTAGAGCGAAAGACCAAACCGATCCCGACAATTCATCTAATGATGTCCACTCCGGCTAAAGTTATCCGCAGGCTTGGCCTCAGCTGTATCTCTTCTTGCATATTAGAGCAATTAGCATAAGTTTTTTCTTTTGTTTGACAACAAATTAGAAAATAGCCACCGCGAAGTCCTATCCTTATTTGATTATTTCTCAGATCTGATTAAATTCTCAATCGCAATTCCTTTGATAAAATAATTTTATTTCTTGGTCTTTATTAACAAGTGAGAATGCTCCCAAAACGCAAGTCAAAGGCCCAACAGAAATCGACTCATACAGCCTTTGAAGAGTCAAAAACCAACAGAGATGAACCAAGCGATGACGTGCTTGAAAAATCTATAAAATCTGGTACTCGTGAGAATCCATTTTTTAGATGAGATTCTCATTTTTCATTTACGATCTCTTACTCTTGTCTAACTGTTTATAGAAGAGACATCTACTACATCTCAAACTCTACTTGCCTGGTCCTCATCGTATGAGAATAAGGTAGATATTATCGAACTCGAAACGAAACAAGAGTTTGCGAGCTTTGATGGAGTGAAACTCAGCGAGCCAGATAGTATTTTAAGCTTTTCACATTAAACTAATCTTTGATGACTACACTTAAAGTGTTAACCTGGACTCACGTGAATGCGATCTCAGACTCAAGAATCTTAGTTTCTGTTTATCATTGTTGCGACATAGCCGCAAACCTGGCAGTATTTGATGTCTCACGGAAGGGGCAAGCGAAGAAGATCTACTCATTTGAGGAAGTTTCTGGCGGTAAGGTCATAGCTGAATTCCCTTTCATAATTATATATTTTTTAGTGACTGGTCATGGAGACGTGACCTATAATTCACGAAAAAGCATTCTCGGCGCAATTCCTGTTGGAGGGAAAATAGCTTATCATCTTTACAATTTCTCCGCTGGGAAGACTGAGAATGCTGTTCAACTCCTCCGAAAATCGAAATGGCACTCCCAATATAGTACTGCAGAAGGTAATTACAAAATGATTCCCATTGCAGATTCATTTAATGCATTTGAGTCTAGATAACTTCATATCTAGCTTTGATTTCAATCCTACTGGAGAGACTGCAGCAAACATCGATCTCTATGGAACCTGCTTAATATCAGATGTAAACACTGACAATTATAGTTTCCATCTTAAAATGGAGAAAAAAAGAGGCGCAGGTAAGCAAGATTTCTAATCATCGAGAATTGTCAAAAGTCTTTATGCCTATCATGTCCAAGCATCTCTGCTCGATTTCTTTTCGTTAATATATTGGCGACATCAATCGACTCGCCTTTTATTTTTCTTAAGATGTTGTTGGCCGCTGTAGATGGAGCGTTAATCCAGATGAACCATTGTTATTTGTCAAATTTGCTAAGGTCAAATTCAATCTCCTGGATGTTGAAAAGAAAGTTCCCACTTTGAAGAAACCTATTGAAATAGATGAACGTAAACGCAGCCACTTTATTGCTCTCTTCTACAACTTCTTTATTTCATTCACAGTTCAATTCTTAAGAAATTGAAAACAGGATTTATTTATTTTATTGCTTATATCTCCTGCTCCTTCTTTTTTAACTTAATTTTTGTTTCTTGTAGTTTGTTCTAACTGGATTGATGTTTGCCAAACCAATGGAAACCTCCTGGTTTCAAGTGGTGAGGAAAGGAATGTCAAAATATTTGACAAACGAGAAGCTAAGATTGTCCGAACTTTCGAAACTGCTGATGACGTCCACGAAGGTAATATTCTTTGAATTTCTTACTAAATTATTTTTAACGTTTAAACTCCTGTATTTTAGATTGGATACACTGCGTACGATGGAGTCCGAGTGGCGATATGATTGCTACTGTTTCAAATGATTGTACAATAGCACTACTAGACTTCAAGACTGGAAAAGTCCTTTATACTGTGAAGACTGAGGGTAATTTTTCCAGCTCAATAAGTAAGAATCATTTTCATGTATTTAATAGATCCTGCTAAATCTGTTTGCTTCATTTGACCAAACCTTAACTGACTTGATGATACGAAAAGAAAGGAGAGGTTAGGATCGATAATACTCTATTCTTCCTTTAAGCTTTCATCATACATCTCTCATGTGTGAAAAAACAACAAATCTGGAAAAGCAAACATAGATTCAAACAAACAAAAGAAAACTTGATCTCAAAGAATATTTCTGAAATATCGATTACAAAAATTTGTTGTAGCTTCGAAAATTTTCATATGAAAGTGGCTTGAACACCCTCAAATATAAATAGTGTAGAATCCTCATTGTAAATAAGGAGATGATATAACGAGGAAAATTTCGTTCCTCGTCTTATTAATACTTTTTTTTTTTCCCATTCAGCAATGATTTTCAGTAATAACACATGAAAGGAGGTAGATCTCCTAGCACTATGCAACTAGATTCAGGGAAGTGCTTTTTAGTAGAAGTGAATGACAAAGATGGTGGAAAATCAATCTCTGAAAGGCAAAATAAGACTTCAAAGACATTCTGATTCTTCCCAAAATAACAAAAGCATGTAGTCTGAGTTACTAATTGATATCTACATCATCTACCTAACAATTTCAAAATAGAATTGTTATCCAAAAAAAAAATAAATAAAAAAAACGGGAAGAAATTGAATTTGATTTGCTTCTGATCAAATCCGATGAGGTAGAGACGATTTTCTTGAAAGCTTTACTGCCAAATCTTTTTAACTTCTCTCTATTCAATGCATTTTTATAAATGTAGCCCACATATTTTTCCGAAATCCTGCAGACATGTTTCTCGTGACTGATGCTGGTGAAAAAATGATAAATAAAATCTTTTTCTCCATGAATTCTAGAGGCGCAGCAATAGTTAACTTTTCATCAAAGACGAGCTCAAAGTACCGATATCGATTTACTCTTGGAATGTCTTCATACTCCATTCCAGTGAGTACTTTTTTCTTGCTCCTTCTTCCCTTGAAATTGACAATGGCAAATTTTTTTTGTTTAGAATCAGTTCTTCATACCTTAAAACCTGACGTAATCTTCGGATTACCTCCTTGAGCTGCTCAGGGCTGTCGCATATAACCAATAGATCATCTCATAGACGAGTAAAATTTGAAAGTCAATCCTAGCCATCATCAACTCCTTCAAAATCGTCTCCAAATACCGGTAGACGGTAAACAGGTCGGGCGATAGCAATGATCCTTGCGGAAGACCAACGTTAGCCTCAGCACTGCATTTCCCAGTTTTAGCTTTATCCTCATTCACATCGTTTTAATGAACAGAACTTCGTCCCTAAACGTTGCATTAATCTATCGTGATACAATGTATTGCATGCGGATTTGAGGTCGATAAAAAATCCAAGCACACTTTCCCTCTGTTCGTTGGAGCTTTTATTAGCTGGATCGCTCTCACTATATGAACAGTAGTTCCCCAGCTACGAATCCAGTTTGCGATATTTTATTTAATTCTTTCCCAAAATTCTTCAAGGAAAAAAGTTTCTGTCATTGAGAGGAATACAATATTGTGAGATTATAAATGCTTATGATTTCTTCATCATTGATGTTATTCAAATTTATTCTGT